>Ga0335074_10009405_pt1 | contig 13655 bp, 8 predicted proteins | sample Lox_Sample_23_FD_206715 | JGI IMG/M metagenome (GOLD analysis project Ga0335074, IMG submission 206715) | Soil microbial communities from Loxahatchee National Wildlife Refuge, Florida, United States - Lox_Sample_2.3 | ecosystem: Environmental > Terrestrial > Soil > Wetlands | place: USA: Florida...
GCGCCAGCCCGGCCCGCAGCGCGGTTTCGTCGCGGCTCTCGCCCCAGGGACACCGCGCGTCACCGCAGCCTCACCCCGTTGGGCCGGAGGGCTGACGCCGGGCGATGGTTGCGGCAGCCATACGCCTATAACCCAATGCCAGGAGTTTAAGGGGGGTTGTCTGCCTGCCGGCTGGGGTGTCTGTGCTGGTCTGTGGGTGGCTGGGTGGTTGTTGCGGGTGTGGTGATGGTGAGGGTGCACTGGGAGTGTTGTGATACGGGGCTGGTCTTTCCGTTGCGGGAGGGGTAGGGGGAGACTGGCTTGTTCACGGCGCGGGGGTAGACGCGGCCTTTGCGTTCGGGGACGGGGCTGGCCAGGATGTCGGTTTCGGCCTGGGCGAGGGCGGTGTCGATGTGGTCGCGGGCGGCGGGCAGGGTGCGGCGGGCGGCGTCCAGCGCGGCGGTGAAGGACAGCCGGGCGGGGTCGGTCCCGGTGCGGGCGGCGGCCCGGGTGATGAGGGTGCGGACGGCCTGGTAGACGGCCAGGGTGGCCCATAGTTCCTGGCGGGCCAGGGCGGGGTCGCGGCCGCGCAGCGGGCGGCCCGGGCCGCGCAGGAAGGTCTTCCACTCGCGGTAGCTGGTCTCCGCGGCCCAGCGGCGGGCGTAGGCGGCGGCCAGTTCCGCCGCCGGGTGGGCCCGGTAGTCGAGCAGGGTGGTGAGCAGCCGGTAGGGCTCGGTGCGGGCGGTGCCGTCGTCGGCGGTGACGGTGAGGGTGAAGGCGATAACCCGGGCGGTGCGGCCGGGCAGCGGGCTGGTATCGGGCGGCAGGCGGCTGCCGCGGCGGCGGCGCTCGCCGTTGCGGCGGGTGCGGGCGGTGACGGCGCGGGGGTCGCTGACGTGGGTGAGCCAGGACCCGTCGGGCAGTTCCCGCACCACGGGCAGGTGCTGGCCCGCCTTGACCCGCCACAGCAGGTGAGCGCCGCCGGCGGCGGCGGCGCCCCACAGGTCGTAGCTGTAGAACCCGCGGTCGGCCAGCAGCAGCATGCCGGCGCGCAGGCTGCCCAGCAGCCGGCGGGCGAGGTCCCGCTCGCCCGCGCCCGGGCCGCGCAGCGGCCCGCACGCGGCGTCCAGCAGCGCCCGGGTACCGCACGCGACCAGGGTGACCAGCCGCAGCTGGGGGAACCCCGCGGCCTTCACGCTGGCGTTGCCCGGCCGGCCGAACGCGGCAGTGTTAGCCGGGCTGTCCGCGACATCGACCGTGGTCCCGTCCCAGGCCACCACCAGCAGCCCGCCCGCGTGCGACCACGGCGCCGTCCCGGGCGACAGCGGCGCGCACAGCCGCCGGAACAGCGATTCCAGCGGCTTCTCCCCGAGCCGGCGCCGCGCGGCGCTCAGCGCGGTGCTCGCCGGGGACGCCAGCCCCAGGCCCGAGGTCACCTGCGCGAACACGCCGGAGTAGGAGGTGCCGGAGAACAGGCACAGGCCCAGCGTGAAGTACGCCGTCACCCGGGCCGGCAGCAGCCGCAGCCGCATCTCCCACGCCAGCCCGTCCCCGACCGCCTCGTCCACCAGGCCCGGCGGCACCACATAGGTCAGCACGCCCAGCCAGGCATCCGCCAGAATCAGGCCGCGGGCAGACAGCCACCCCCAGGACGTGGCACGATGAACGCGCACGAAGCTCCTCGCGAACGAATAGGTGTGGTAACCGCTCGTTCTAACGGGAGCTTCGTCGCATTTCCGGCAGCCACGCCGGCGCGCCGCACGCCGTGGCCAACCCGTTACACCTCTTAAACTCCTGGCATTGGCCTATAACCGTATCGTTGTCACAATCATCTGGCCTGTCCGCCGTTAGCATCACGTTGTTGTTTGAGACTGAGCCGGTATCTGCGCAAATCGGGGTGATGGCGCCGGCCAGCCGGATGTCGCCCGCTGGCCGGCGCAGGCCAGCCCGAGCAGCGGCTCAGGCGTAGACGGTCTTGAGGTTCTGGTAGGCGGCGACCGCGCCGGGGCCGAGTTCCCGGCCGAGTCCGCTCGCCTTGACGCCGCCCCACGGGCCCGCGGGATCGGGCAGGTAGCTGTTGATGCCCATGGTGCCGGTGCGGACCCGGCGGATCACCGACCGGGCGCGGTCGTTGTCCGAGGTCCAGACGGAGCCGCCGAGCCCGTAGTCCGACTCGTTGGCGATCCGCACGGCGTCGTCTTCGTCGGTGTACTCGATGACCGACAGCACCGGGCCGAAGATCTCCTCCTGCGCGATCGTGGACTTGTTGTCCACGTCGGCGAAGATCGTCGGCTCGAGGAACCAGCCCCGGTCCAGCCCTGCGGGCCGCCCGCCCCCGGTCACCAGGCGGGCGCCGTCGCTGATCCCCTTGGCGATGTACCGCTCGACCCGGTCCCGCTGCCGTTCCGCGACCAGCGGGCCGATCAGGGTCGCCGGGTCGAGGGCGTCGCCGACCGGCAGCGACGAGGCGAAGGCCGCGAAGACGTCGACGACCTCGGCGTACCGGGAGCGTGGCGCGAGGATACGGGTGCCGGCGTAGCAGGTCTGCCCATTGTTGACCAGCGTGGCGGCGAACAGGTTCTGGCCGATCTTGGCCAGGTCAAGGTCGGCGTCGTCGAGTATGATCGCCGCCGACTTGCCGCCGAGCTCGAGCGAGACCGGACGCAGCAGCCGTCCGCACGCCTCGGCGATCTGCCGCCCGGCCGCGGTGGAGCCGGTGAAGGCGACCTTGTCGATATCGCGGTGCTGTACCAGGTAGGCGCCGATATCCCGGCCGCCGGGCACGATGTTTACCACGCCGGGCGGAATGCTGGCCGCGATGACCGCCTCGGCGAACACGTAGGAGTCGAGCACGGTCTCTGGCGACGGCTTGAGCACGATCGTGTTGCCGGCCGCCAGCGCGGGTGCGTACTTGAACGAGGACAGCGTCTGCGGGTAGTTCCAGGGCACGATCCCGGCGATCACGCCGATCGGCTCGTGCCTGATGACCAGGTCGCCGCCAAGGAACCGGGAGGTCTCCTCCTCCACCGGAGCCGTGGCGAGCAGAGACGCCACGTACCGGAGCGTGCCAACGGGGGTCATTCCCTCGATGAGCGGAGACAGCGCGATCGGCATGCCGTTCTGCATCGAGACCAGGCGGCCGATCTCCGCCGCCCGCGAATCGAGTTCCGTGGCGAGCCGTTCAAGGGCGGCGGCCCGCTCGGCCGGTGCCCACGAAGACCAGCCGGACGGGTCGTCGAAGGCCCGGCGCGCTGCGGCGACGGCGGCGTCCACGTCGGCCTCGGCCGCCTCAGGGACCGTGCCGATGTGCTCGCCGGTGGAGGCGTTGTGCACCACGATGGTGCGGGTTGAGGTAGGCGGCGCCCACTGGCCGCCGATGAACAGGTTGTCGTAGCTAGCGGACATGGCAGGTCTCCCTAGGGTGCTCGGGCGTTGTAGTCACAAAGTGACTACCAAATTACGGATGTTTCTTGTTGTCATCGGCTGGCAGGTGACCCGCGATGCCCGCGCGGCCAGGACTACTTCACCCGCGGCCGCCGCGCTTTGTGCCGACGATGACCGGATCGTCGCTTTCCGCCGGCGATCACCTGATCGGCGCCGTCGCCTCGCTGGCGACCGTGGTCACGTCTCGTTATGCCCGCGCCGCCAGCAAGCCGAAGGCGTCCGCTGGCCGGGTGAGTGAGCCCCGGCCAGCCGGCTATCTCTCGCCGTGAGCGATCTCCGGGCGTGCTACCGGTGGAACCCGTAACACGCCCGGACTGCTCGTTAGCTTGTCTTGACTGCCGCTGGCTTACTCGGACGGCACGGCCATCACGTGGGTCTCGGTGAAGTCGCGCATGCCCTCCCGGCCGAGCTCGCGGCCGATGCCGGACTGGGCGAACCCGCCGAAGGGGGCGCGTTCGTCGACCGCGGTCGCGTTGTGGTTGTTGAAGAAGGTGACGCCGGTGCGCAGCTGGCGGCCGACCCTCATCGCGTGCTCGGCATCGCCGGACCACACCGACGAGCACAGGCCGGACCAGGTGGCGTTGGCCAGCCGGATGGCCTGCTCCTCGTCCTCGTACGGCAGGATCGGCAGCGCCGGGCCGAACTGCTCCTCGGCCACGATCCCGAGCGACGGTTCCGGGTCGAGGACCAGCGACGGCAGCATATAGTTGCCCGACGTCCAGTCGCTGGTGTACTCGCCGTAGCTCTGCACCTCGGCCCCCGCCGCCTTCGCCTCCTCGAGCAGCTTGGCCACGTAGTCCCGCTGGTTCGCCGTGTTTAGCGGGCCCATCGTCGTCGCCGGGTCAAGGCCCGGGCCGATCTTCTGGTTGACAAGCGTGGCCTTGAGCCCGTCGACGACCTCGTCGTACCGGGAACGCGGCACGTAGAGCCGCTTGAGCGCCATGCACACCTGGCCGGTGGTCATGAACGTCGCGCCGCTCATCTTCGCGAACGCGGCCTCGTCGAGCACGGCGTCGTGCAGCACCACGGCCGGGTCGTTGCCGCCCAGCTCCAGGGTCACGTTGGTGACGTTCGCCGCGGCCATCGTCATGATCCGCTTGCCGCCGCCGACCGAGCCGGTGAAGCAGACGTGCCTGATCCGCGGGTCGCCGACGACGACCGGGCCGACCACGTCGTCCGCGCCGGTGACCACGTTGAGCACGCCCGGCGGCAGCGCCCGGACCAGGTGCCTGAGCGTCCGCACCGACGACAGCGGCGTGGTGGGCGGCGGCTTCACGATCACCGTGTTGCCGGACATCAGCGCGGCCGGCAGGGACGCCGCGAGGATCGCGAGCGGCCAGTTGAACGGGTAGATGATCGTGACGACGCCACGGGACAGCTTGGTGATCGTCGTGTTGAACGGCGGGCCGGCGATGTGCTCGTCCACGTCGAGTTCCGGGGCGTACTCCGCCGCCTGGTGGAACCGGCCGGAGAAGACGGCGAGGTCGATGAACGCCTCGAACCTGATCTTCCCGTTTTCCCTGGACAGGATGTCGGTGCGGGCGTCGTTGTCCGCCTCGAGGCCGGCCAGGGCGTTGAGCACGATCGCGGTGCGCTCCGTGGCGGACATCGCCGCCCAGGCGGGCCACGCCGCCTCGGCGGCGGCCACCGCCGCCAGGGCGTCGTCGCGCGACGCGGCGGCGGCGTGCCCGATGATCGCCCCGCTGTGTGCCGGGTCGTATACCGGGAACGTGCCGGCGGCGCCGGGCCGCTCCTCCCCGGCGATCAGCAGCGGGGTGCTGATCGTGTCTGATGCCATTGTCATCTAGCTAGTCCTCCTCGACTTGATGAGCATCCGTGACTTCAGCGCCTACTGGTCGACGTCGGCGTACCCCGAGGTCGGGCCGTCGAGCAGCATGGCCTTCGACTCAAGGAACGGCAGCAGCCCGTCTACCCCGCCCTCGCGTCCGATGCCGGACTGCTTGAACCCGCCGTGCCCCATGTCGAAGTCCGACTTGAACCCGTTGTGCCCGATGGCCCCGGTCCGCATCTGCCCGGCGACCTCGCGGGCGCGGTCGACGTCGTTGGTGAACACGGCGCCGTGCAGCCCGTAGATGGTGTCATTGGCGATCCGCACCGCGTCGGCCTCGTCGGCGGCGGGGATCACCGACAGCACCGGCCCGAAGATCTCCTCCTGCGCGATCACCGAAGAGTTGTCCACGTTGCCGAAGACCGTCGGCTCGACGTACCAGCCGCGGTCGAGGTCCTTCGGGCGGCCGCCGCCGACGGCGAGCGTCGCGCCGATCTCGATGCCCTTGGCGATGTAGCCCTCGACCCGGTCGCGCTGCCGTTCGGCGGCCAGCGGGCCCATCTGCGACGCGGGGTCGAACGGGTCACCGACACGGACCTTGGAGAACGCCGCGGCGAGTGCCTCGACCATCTCGTCGTGACGCGGGCGGGAGACCACGATCCTGGTCAGCGACGCGCAGACCTGCCCGGAGAGCAGGCACTCGGCCTGCGCGAGCGCGCTTGCGGCGGTCTCGATGTCCGCGTCATCGAGGATGACGGCGGCGGACTTGCCGCCGAGTTCCAGGGTCACGCGGGCGATCCGCTCGCCGCAGATGGAGCCGATGCGCCGCCCGGCGGCCGTCGACCCGGTGAAGGTGATCTTGTCGACCCGGGGATCGCGGACGAGCAGTTCTGAGACCTCACGGTCGGCGGTGACCACGTTGAGCACGCCGGCCGGCAGCCCGACGGCCTCGGCCGCCTCGGAGATCAGGTACCCCTCACCGGGCGCCTCGGGCGATGACTTGAGGATCACCGTGCAGCCCGCGATCAGCGCGGGGGCGAGTTTCATCGAGATGAGCCCCATCGGCGCGTTCCACGGGATGATCGCGCCGACGACGCCGACCGGTTCCTTGACGACGAGGCCGAAGCCGCCGCGGGCGGGCCTGACCGGCCGCTCCCACTCGAAGGTGCCGGCCAGGCCGGCGTAGTAGTCGAAGGTGTGCTTGGCGCCGTAGGCCGCGCCGCCAGCCACCGCGGCGATCACGCCGGACTCGCGCGGCCACATCTGCGTGATGTCAGCCGACCGCTGCACCACCTCGTCTCCGAGCGCCCGCAGGTAGGCGGCCCGCTCCTGGTGCGTCATCCGGGGCCAGGGCCCGTGGTCGAACGCCTCCTTGGCGGCGGTGACAGCCCGGTCCATGTCGGCGGCCTGCGCCTCGGCGACCGTAAGGTAGACCTGCTCGCTGTGCGAGTCGATAACCTCGATCTTCGAGTCGGACGAAGGGGTCACCCACTCACCGCCGATGAAGAAGCGGTCCGCGTGCTTTACCGGCACCGTGGCCTCGCTGGCTGAGGTGGCCAAGAGATCCTCCCATAGCTGCCCCTGATGGCCGCGGGGCAAGTCCGGGCACAAGGGACGTAGTCTCAATGTGACCTCAAGCCTAGACAGGTGCCGTGGGGCCGCCAAGAGACGCCTTGACAACCTGCCCGTCCGCGGAGTTGGGGTATCCCACAAGCTTGCTCGCCCCAGGCGAGCGGGCCGGCCTGTGGCACGGCGGGCAGATCTGCATGACCACCGGCCGGCACCTGATCGCCGACCGGGTCTACGACGACTAGGTCGCCGTGCTAGCGGAGAAAGCACCCGGTGAAGGACTGCCTCCCTGACCGTTCGCGTCAAGGTGCGGGCGGTCACGCTGAGCGGACGCGCCCCAGCTCAGTGGTAGCCGTGGAAGAAAAGACCGGATTAGTACGGTTGCTGTCCCCGTCCGGCTCGCGGGAGTGGCTGAGGTCTAGCCGCACTTGCGGCACAGCCGCTGGTTTCCCGGCTGTGGTCCTCATCGAGCCGGGAGAAAACAGACCCGGCTCCGCAAGATCCCTTGAAATTACCTGTTAGGCGGGGGAGCAGGCACACCGGCGACGCGGCGCGGATGATCTCGTTCCCCTGATCAGCTGCCGGACGGCGGCGACGGGGCGCGGCTGCGGAGCGCGTCTGAGGGCTCCGTGGCCGGTCCGCTCGCAGCCCTGGCCGCGTGCGGCAGGCCCGGAGCGCGGTTACCGCGACCGGGCCCGCCACCCGCTGACATCGGGGGACAGGGGGTTGGGGTCTGCCGCGTTACAGCAGGGTCGTGACAGCCTTGACCTCGGTGTAGGCCTCGAGGACCTCGTGGCCCATCTCACGGCCCCAGCCCGACTGCTTGTAGCCGCCGAACGGCAGCGACGCGTCGAAGACGTTGTAGCAGTTGATCCAGACGGTGCCGGCCCGGAGCTTCTTCGCCAGGGCATGCGCCTTGGAGATGTCCTGGGTCCAGATGCCCGCGCCGAGGCCGTAGTCGGAGTCGTTCGCGGCGGCGGCGATGTCGTCGAGAGACCGGAACGGCGCCGCGACCACGACCGGACCGAAGATCTCCTCGCGGACGATCTTCATGTCGGGCGTCGCGTTGGTGATCACGGTGGGCTCAACGAAGTAGCCGGTGTCGCCCCAGCGGCCGCCGCCGGTCACGGCCGTGGCGCCGGCCTCCCGGCCGGACTCCAGGTAACCGGTGACCCGGCGGAGCTGCTCGTCGGAGACTAGCGGGCCCATCTGGGTGTCCGCGCTCATCCCGGGGCCGAGCTTGATCGACTTGGCGATCTCGGATACGCCCTCGATGACCTCGTCGAACCGGCTCTGCTGTACGAACAGCCGGGAGCCCGCGACGCAGCACTGGCCGTGGTTGAAGAAGATCGCGTTCGCGGCGCCCGCCACGGCTTCCGGCGAGGCGTCGTCGAAGACGATGTTCGGCGACTTGCCGCCGAGTTCCAGGCTGACCTTCTTGAGGTTCCCCGCCGCCGCGTGCACGATCAGCTTGCCGACCTCGGTCGACCCGGTGAAGGCGATCTTGTCGACGAGCGGGTGGGCGGCGAGCGCCGCGCCGGCCGTCTCGCCGAAACCGGTGACCACGTTGACCACGCCGTCGGGCACGCCCGCCTCGGCGAGCAGGCCCGCGAGGCGGACCGCGGTCAGCGGCGTCTGCTCGGCGGGCTTGAGCACCACGGTGTTGCCGGTGGTCAGCGCGGGGCCGAGCTTCCACGCGGCCATCAGCAGCGGGAAGTTCCACGGGATGATCTGCCCGACCACGCCGACGGGCTCGCGCAGCGTGTAGGAGTGGAAGTTCGCGCCCGGCATGTAGGGCACCGAGATGTTGATCGTGTTGCCCTCGATCTTGGTCGCCCAGCCGGCCATGTAGTGGAAAAGGTCGGCGGCGAGCGGGACGTCCGCGGCTAGGGCAACGGCGTACGGCTTGCCGTTGTCCAGCGATTCGAGCTGGGCGAGTTCCTCGGCGTGCTCAAGTATGAGGTCGCCGATCTTCCAGATGATCCGGCCGCGCTCGGATGCCGTAATGCGGCCCCACGGCCCGTCGTCGAACGCCTTCCTCGCTGCCTGCACCGCCCGGTTGATGTCCTCGGCGCCGCCCTCTGCGATCCTGGCGAGGGTTTCGCCGGTCGCGGGGTTCGGCGTCTCGAACGTCTTGCCCGAGGCCGCGTCGCTCCACTGGCCGTTAATGAAGAGCTGGGTGGGGGTAGCGGTGAACTGCTCGACGGTCTGGTCCACGGTCACTGTCATGAACGCTCATCTCCCTTGCCGCGCGGCGCGGCCGGCTACCCCGTTGCAGCCGGCCGACGGTGGCCGCGCGTGGGCCCGGCCGCTCAGCCGGCACCCGATCGGTAGGTAGTCACAATGAGACAACGACAGTGGGTGCACGCGCAAGGAGGGTCGCGCGGGCAGCGGGCTCAGTCTGCGACAGCGACGATGACTTCCGACGCCTTGATCACGGCGATCACCTGGGTACCGGTGGCGAGTCCGAGTTCGCGGGCCGCCTCCACGGTGATCGAGGCGACCAGCCTGATGCCGCCCGCGTCAAGCTCGATGTTGGCGGTGGCTTCCCCGGCGGTGATGCCCGTCACCGTTGCCGGAATCTGGTTACGCGCGCTCAGCCTCATGCGTGATCCTCCCGTGCCGCCGATACTCCCGTGGGTTCACGCTACTCTGCGTGCTCCAACGTGTTCACGCTCCTAACGTGCGCCGGCGTGTTCGCGTTGTCCGCGTGCCCCGGCGTTTTCACGCGTCCTGCGTGCGCCGTCCTTGCCACGCTGCCTGCGGATGCCGGGGTGTTCGCGCAGTCCGCGTGTTCCGGCGTGTGCGCGGTGCCTGCGGGATCCGTGCCGGACAGTTCCGGCTAATGTCCATTGCTTGTCGCAAGTAGTGTTTGCACCATGAGGTCATGCCCCCGCCGGAACGTTGCCCGAGGCACGGATGATGGATGACAGCAGCCTGCACCGGTGGGAGGAGATGCTCGGCGGCCTCGTCGCGCTGCTGCCTGCCCAGACCGGGTGCGTCCTGATCGACGGGCCCGCCGAGCAGACGAGGCTCATCGCCTCCCGCCTGGCCCAGAAGCTGAGCGCGGGCACGCACCAGGTACGGGTGACCGCGGATCCGGCCGACGCCTGGGACGTGGCGATCTTCCTGCGGACCGCGCCCGGCCAGTGCACCGGGGCAGGGGCAGGAAACGACGCGGGGCAGAGCGGGGAACGCCAGAAGCGGGACCGGCGCGAGCGCGAGGAGCGCGCCGACATCGTCATTGACCTGCACGACGCCCGCTGGCCGGTAATCCGCCGGGTGGCCGCGCCGCTCGCCGGGCGGGGGGCGTGGTACCTGACCGAGACGCGCGCGTTCTTCGCCTCCAGGGCCGCGACCTGGGACACCCGGTTCGGTGACGACCTGCCCGCGTACAGCGCCGCGGTCGCCGAGTCCGGCATCAGGCCCGGCGGCGTGGTCATCGACGTCGGGTGCGGCACCGGGCGGGCGCTGCCGCCGCTGCGCTCGGCCGTGGGCCCGGGCGGCGCGGTCTTCGCGCTGGACGTCACGCCGGAGATGCTCGACGCGGCGCGCCCCGCGTCCCGGCTCGCGGCGGCCGCGCTTGTCCTGGCCGATGCCCGCGCGCTGCCCTTCCCGGACGGCTCGGCTGACGCGATCTTCGCCGCGGGCCTCGTCAACCACCTGCCGGACACCGTGGCCGGGCTGCGCGAACTCGCTCGAGTGACCCGCCCGGGCGGCCGGCTCGTGCTCTTTCACCCGTCGGGCCGCGCCGCGCTCGCCGCCAGGCACGGCAACTCGGTCTTGCCCGACGAACCCCTCGCGGAAGGCCCGCTGCGCCGGTCAACCGCGGCATCCGGCTGGACGCTGACCGCCTACGACGACGCCCCGCACCGCTTCTTCGCGGTCGCGGAACGGACGCCGGTTACCGACTGACCACCGCACCGCGGGAGGTTCCGTCAGGCCGGACGGAAGCGCACGGGCGACCAGGCCTCGTTGTCCGCCAATGCCCGTCAGCCGCATGTCACCGGCATCATGCCGCCGCGGGGCCGTTGCGGGCCGTCCTGCCCGGTTTCGATTATTGGGGGTCCTTTGCACCCAAACATGGGAGCTGAGTATGCCCAATCTTTTTGGTGTGACAGGTGGGGCGAGAAGGTTGCACCAGGGCCCGCACCCCTCGCGCTCGGCGTTCCGGGTCGGAACGAGCGCGTTCCGGGTCCAGAGCAAGCCGGGAAGTTGCCGGCCCCCGGGGAATCGGGGCTGACGAGGCTGCGCACGCTCCGCGGAGGCGGGGTGCGGCGGCGGGAAGCCGGATTCGTTTGCGATGACGCGCAATGACCAGGCGGAAGACGGAAAGCCGCGGGCTACGGGCGCCGGGACTTGGCGGGCGTCACCGTGTCGATGAATTCCAGGGCGGCGACCGCGTTCGCGCGGCGCCAGGCGAGCAGCGTCGCGTCGAAGCCGTCGCTGTGCTCGCGGCGCGACTCGATCGCCGTGACGATCGGCTCGAGCACCGCCCGCTGGGCGCGCAGCAGGTCGGATGGGCTCTCGCCCGCCCGGTCCAGGAGCGCGAGCTTGAGCAGCAGTTCCGAGCGGATCTCCCGCACGTGCTCGACCGGTGCGTGCAGCCAGTGCTGCGCGGCCGTCTTGCCGTCGTCCGTGGCCGCGTAGACGGTGCGCTGCGGGCCGAGGCCGGGCTCGGTGACCTCGGGGACGATGAGCCCCGCGTCGAGAAGCCGGCCGAGCGCGCGGTAGACGACCGCCTTCGGGATCTGCCAGATCCGGCCCAGGTCGCCGCCGGTCGCGGTCAGCTGGGCGACCGCGAAGCCGTGCGCCGGGCGCTGCATGAGGATGGCGAGCACCAGCCATTCCGGCAGCGACATCTCGGGAAGGGAGGCTGGCGAGGACGCCGGCGGCGGGGCGTTCATGGCACATGAGAGTAGCGGCATCGACAGGCTCGCCGGTGCCTGGCAGGCTGGAAGGCACACGTTCCCGTCCGCGGGCGCCGCCAGGGCGCACGAACCGGACGGGACCCGGCGAATGCCGGCAGGCTCGTCCCAGTTACGGCTTAACGGCTCACGCACAATTCAACATCGGTGACCACGAACGGGCTCGGCTGTCTCATCCTCGCCCGCTGGTCAGCAAGGTCAGACGAGGAGGCCTGATCGGTGGACGTCTCCTTCGGCACGATCTGGGAGGCCATCGCCCGCGGGCTGCCCGACAGCGTGGCGATCTCCGAACCAGACCGTGACTACACGTTCGCGGAGTTCGACGACCGGGCGGCCCGCCTCGCCGGCGCCTTGCAGGGGGCCGGCCTCGGCCCCGGCGACAAGGTGGCCTGCTACCTGTACAACGGCGCCCCTTACCTGGAGACGGTGTTCGCCGCGTTCAAGATCGGCGCCGTCCCCGTCAACGCCAACTACCGGTACACCAGGGACGAACTGACCGCGCTGCTCGCCGACGCCGACGCCGCGGCCCTGGTGTTCAGCGGCGACCTCGCGGCGAATGTGGCGCACGCCGCCGCGACTCTCGCGTCGCTGCGCCTTCTTGTCCGCGTGGGTCCGGCACGGGACATGACTGCGAAGGGGGAGGGCGGCGCACTCGCGTCGGCGGCTTCGCCGGCATCTCCGGGAGATCCGGGAGATCCGGCCTCGCCGGCGGATCCCGTACGCGATGCCCCCGAGCTCGCTGATATTTACGCCGCGACAGCGCCCCGCCCGCGGGAACCGCGTCCCGGATCCGACGAGCTGTTCATGTACACCGGCGGAACCACGGGCAAGCCTAAGGGTGTGATCTGGCGCCAGTCCGACCTGATGCACTCGATGGAGGCCTCGGTCTTCCACCGGCTCGGCCTGGACCGCCTGCCCGCCACGGTCGAAGAGGCCGTGGGGCTCGCGCGCGACGGCAGGGTCGCGGACCGGTTGCCCGTGGCGCTGTCGGCCGTGCCCCTGATGCACGCGACGGGCCTGTTCAATGCCATGGGCACACTGCTCGCCGGCGGCCGGGTGGTGCTGACCCGGCCGGGCGGCCTTGACCCGCGGCACGTATGGGAGACCGTGGCGGCACAGCGCGTCCGCACCGTCGTGGTGGCGGGCAATGCGGTGTGCCAGCCGCTCGTCGATGAGCTGCTGGCCGCCGAGGCCGCCGGGCGGCCGCACGAACTCGGCTCGCTCCAGTCCGTCACCAGTTCGGGGACGGTGCTGAGCGACCGGCTCAAGCGGGTCCTGCACGAGCGCGCCACGGTCACGATCACCGACGCGATCGCCGCGAGCGAGGGCGGCCCGTTCGCCTACGCGGTCACCTCGTCAGTGGCCGACCTGCCGTCCCGGTTCTACCCGGCGGCCGCGACGCGCGTACTGACCGCCTCCGGTGACCCGGTCGCTCCTGGCACCGGCCAGATCGGCACGCTCGCCTTCTGCGGGCCGATCCCGTCCGGCTACTACAAGGACGCGACGGAGACCTCGGCCACGTTCCGGACCTTCCGCGAGGTCCGCTACACGATGCCAGGCGACTTCGCGACCGTCGAGGCGGACGGGGCGATCCGCTTCCTCGGCCGGGGCGCGGGAGTGATCAACACCGGCGGTGAGAAGGTGCACGCGGCGGAGGTCGAGGACATCCTGCTCGGCTGCCCGGGCGTGACGGACGCGTCGGTGGTGGGCATCCCCGACGAGACCTGGGGCGAGCGCGTGGTGGCCGTGGTCGCGACGCACAGCGGCACGCTGACCGGGCAGGTCCTGCGGGACGCGGTCCGGCGGCGGCTGGCCGGCTACAAGGTTCCCCGTTCGGTCATCCTGGTCCAGGCGCTGCCCCGGACCCCGACAGGCAAGCTGGAACTCGCCCGGGTGCGGCAGATCGCGTTCGAAGCCCTGCTGCCCGTGGCGGTTCCGCAAGCCTC
>Ga0335074_10009406_pt1 | contig 13654 bp, 14 predicted proteins | sample Lox_Sample_23_FD_206715 | JGI IMG/M metagenome (GOLD analysis project Ga0335074, IMG submission 206715) | Soil microbial communities from Loxahatchee National Wildlife Refuge, Florida, United States - Lox_Sample_2.3 | ecosystem: Environmental > Terrestrial > Soil > Wetlands | place: USA...
GGCCAGGTCCCCGATTAGGGCGAATGCCGGGCCGCCGTGGGCCAGGGCGGCGCCGATCGCCGCCGACACCGTCCCGTCGATGCCGCTGGTCCCCCGGCTCGCCAGGACGCGGACGTCGGCGCGGGCTGCGGCATGAAAATCAATATCCCGAACGGGCATGCTGCTCGCCGCCCACAGAAGTGCGTCTTCTGGCAACCCCAGAACGAGGTCCCGGGCCAGGCGGGGTTCGGTCAGCCGGTCATCGCCGTCGAGGATCGCATCCACCGCCAGGCGTGCCGCGGCGTCGGCGCGGCGCCATTCCTGCAGCCAGGACGCGGTTCTGGTCGGCGAGCCGGCCTGCGGAATTTCACTGGGCCGAATTCCACTGGGCCGAATTCCACTGAGCCGGACTCCCGCTGCCACGTCGGTGGCGGCCCGTTGCTGGTCAGCCCAGCGTCCCGGGCCCTGCCCGATCACCACGGTCCGGCAGGAGGACCCGGCCAGGAGGGCAGACTGGGGCCGGGAAAGCCCCGGCCGCCCGGCCGACACGAGCACGTCGGGCCGGTGCGAGGACGCGAATTCCGGCGCCGCGAGGAGGTACTGGTACGCGGGCAGGGCGTTCGGCCCGTACCTGGCCCCTGACGACGGCTCCGCGAGTACCGGCCAGCCCGCCTGTTCGGCCAGCTCAACCAGAGCCGCCGCGTCGTAGTCGCCGTCTCCGCAGACCACAAGACCGCGTTCGGTCCAGGGCAGGTCGAGCCGCGCCTGGGCGGTGTGTTCCGGGTCAAGGCCGCGCGGCTCGAAGCGCGTCCACGGCCCGCCGTCCGGACGCCCGTCCAGGGACTCGGGCCACTCGTCGTCATCGGCAGGCCCCGGTGTCAGCGGATCGCGGAAGGCCAGGTTGAGGTGGACCGGCCCGCTGAAGCCGCCCGCGCTGCCCGTCGCTTGCCCCCAGGCCTGGCAGGCCAGCGAGCGCCAGTACGCGACCGCCCCGGTGCGCCGTTCTGGCACTCCCGCCTCGCAGAACCAGCGCACCGCGCCGCCGTACAGCTTGATCTGATCGATGGCCTGGTTGGCGCCGGTGTCGCGGAGCTCAGCTGGCCGGTCGGCGGTGAGCACAAGGAGCGGGATCCCGGACTCGTCGGCCTCGATCACCGCCGGGTGGAAGTTGGCAGCCGCCGTACCTGAGGTGCACAGCACCGCGGCCGGCCGCCGGCTCGCCTTGGCCAGGCCGAGAGCGGTGAACGACGCGGAACGTTCGTCGATCCTGACGTGCAGCCGGATCCTGCCCTGCCGCTCCAGGTCGAAGAACGCCATGGCCAGCGGCGTGCTCCGCGACCCGGGAGCGAGGACCACCTCGCGCAGTCCGCACCGGGCCAGTTCGTCGCAGAACGCCAGGCCGAACGCGGTGGACGGATTCATGATTGGGCCGGCGCGTCGAGGAACGCCGCGGCGGCCGCCGCGCGCTCGCGCCACGGGGCCGGGTCGGTCTCGAAGCGGGCCAGGGCCGCGCCGTCCACGCCGGGTCGGCGCACCTGCAGCTCGCCCTGGTCAGGCACGAGCGGGTCGGCGGTGACGTCCCCGGCCAGCAGCGACATCGTGGCCAGGCCGCAGGCGTAGGGGAGTTCGGGCAGCGCGGCGGCCAACGCCAGTCCGGCGGCGAGCCCGACCGAGGTGTCGACCGCGCTGGACACCACGACGGGCAGGCCGGCGGCTTCGGCCACGCGCAGCGCGGCCCGGACGCCGCCGAGCGGCTGGACCTTCAGCACCACGATGTCGGCCGCACCCGCCGCCCGGACCCGCAGCGGGTCTTCGGCCCGCCTGACCGACTCGTCCGCGGCGACGGGGACATCGATATGTCGACGTAGCTCGGCGAGCTCGTCCAGGGTCGCGCAGGGCTGCTCGGCGTACTCGAGCCCGAACGCGGCCAGACGCCGCAACACGCGCGCGGCCTGCGCAGCATCCCAGCCGCCGTTGGCGTCGACCCGGATCTTGCCGGAGGGCCCAAGCACCTCACGGACCGCCTCGACCCGCTCGATGTCGTCAGCCTCGGCTTGGCCACGCTCGGCCACCTTGACCTTCGCCGTGCGGCACCCCGACCCGGCGACGATCCGCATCGCCTGCTCAGGCCCGACCGCCGGCACGGTCACGTTCACCGGGATCCGGTCCCTGACCGGCGGCGGCCACTTCCCGGCCGCGGACTCCAGCGCGCTGGCCAGCCACCGCACGCACTCCCGCGGCCCGTACTCGGCGAACGGCGAGAACTCTCCCCACCCAGACGGCCCCTCGATCAGCGCCCCCTCCCGGACCGTTACCCCCCGGAACCTCACCGGCATCGGGATCGCAAAGGCCCGCAACCCCGCCCAGCGGTCCGTTCGTAGTTCCGGGCCGGACCGCTGCCAGTCGATCACTCGTAACCTCCTCAAGGTCCGGAATCTAACCTTAACTAGCGTGACGAAACGTTCCCTGCACGTGGTCCTGGTCGACCGGACCGGGCCGCGGCTGCTCGAGTTGCTGGCCGCGGCGCTCGACGGCAGCGGGCCTGCTATCGCCCCGCTGGACGCCGGGCTTCCGCCGGCCCGGCTGGCCGCACTCCTTGAGGCGCTGGGTCCGGACACGGTGGAGGGGCCGGACGGTGCCACCACGGCCCGTTCGGCCGAAAAAAAAGACGTAGCCGAAGGTACGGCGGTCATCGTTGGCACGTCCGGGTCCACCGGGGCGCCGAAAGGGGTCGAACTCGGGGCTGCCGCGCTGCTGCACTCGGCGGGGGCCTCGCTGGCCAGGATCGGCACCAGGCCCGGCGAGCGGTGGCTGTGCTGCCTGCCGGCCACGCACGTCGCCGGGATCCAGGTCCTGGTGCGGTCGCTGGTCAGCGGCACCGACCCTGTCCTGGCCGACCGGGCCGATCCGACGACGGTCGCCGCTTCCGGCTGCGTGCATGTCTCACTGGTGCCGACCCAGCTCAGGCGGCTCCTTGACGGCGAGGAAGGCGGCGAGCAGGGCGAAGGGCCGAGGGCGCTGGACGGATTCCGGTCGGTGCTGCTCGGCGGCGCCGCGGCGCCGGCCGGCCTGCTCGACGCCGCACGGGCCGCGGGCGTACCGGTGATCACGACCTACGGCATGACCGAGACCTGCGGCGGCTGCGTCTACGACGGGCTGCCGCTGGACGGGGTTCGGGTCAGGATCGACGGCGAGGATGACCGGATCTGGATCGGCGGCCCCGTGCTCTTTTCTGGTTATCTGGGCGGGCTCCCGGCGCCAGGCGACGGCTGGTTCCGGACGGGCGACCTGGGGCGGCTGGATTCGGCCGGGCGACTGGTCGTGCGCGGCCGTGCCGACGACGTGATCAATACGGGCGGGCACAAGGTGATACCAGGCGAGGTGGCCGCGGTGCTGCAGGGCTGCCCCGGCGTCCGGGACGTTGCGGTACTGGGTCAGCCCGATCCAGAATGGGGCGAACGGGTCGTCGCGGTTATCGCGCCGACCGACCCAGACGACCCGCCGAGCCTCGAATTGCTCCGTATGCGTGTGCGGGAGCGGCTGCCACGTTACGCTGCTCCGAGCAGCGTAGTGATGGTCGATGCCCTCCCCATGCTGCCCAGCGGGAAGCATGACCTCGCCCGGCTCGGGAGAGAACTGCTACGCGGGAACAAACTGAGGCGGAGAACGTTACATACTAGTGCCCGGACAATGCGCCCCGCTAGGAGTGCGCGGGGAAACGAGGGGTACTTGGTGGAAACCCGTGAACGACGTGTGGACTGCGTTCGTATCTAGGAGGAGGGAGGTGTCTCATGCCGCGAATCGCCACGGCGGCCTCAGCGGTCACCGCAACGGATGAAGAGGCGAGCACGACCCGTGTGGATGACCTGATCCAGCGGGGACGTAGTCAGGGTCACCTGTCTCTTGCGGAGCTGCGGAGCGCCTTTGACCAGGCAGGCCTGACGCCCGCCGAGGGCCGGTCGATCCTGCGTGAGCTGACCGAGGCAGGCGTACGGCTGGCCGGCGAGCTGAGCGAGGCCGGCAAGGGCCGATCGGCCCGTTCGGCTGCCTCTGCGACTCGAGCCAAGGACGCCGACGACATCGAGGTTGAGTCCGGCGAGGACTCCGATATCGACCTAGCCGACGCTGACGTGGTGAACCTCGAGGCCGAGGCCGCCGCAATGGCCGAGGCCGACCGGCTGGCCGATGCCGATCTCGATGACCAGACGCCCGCGATGGGCGACTCGGTGCACACCTACCTGAAGTCCATCGGCCGCACCAGCCTGCTTACCGCCGAGCAGGAGGTGGACCTGGCCAAGCGGATCGAGGCGGGCCTGTTCGCCGAGCACAAGCTGGAGACCCTGGATCTAGAGGGCCTGGGTATAGACGAGGACTACCGGCGTGACCTCGAGCTGATCGCCGAGGACGGCCGGCGCGCGAAGGCGCACATGCTCGAGGCGAACCTGCGGCTGGTCGTGTCGGTGGCCAAGAAGTACAGCGACCGAGGCCTGTCCCTGCTTGACGTGGTGCAGGAAGGCAACCTGGGCCTGATCCGCGCGGTGGAGAAGTTCGACTACACCAAGGGTTACAAGTTCTCTACCTACGCCATGTGGTGGATCCGGCAGGCCATCCAGCGCGGCTTCGCCGACTCGGCGCGGACGATCCGGCTGCCGGTGCACGTGCTTGAGATGCTGTCGAAGCTGTCCCGGGTCGAGCGGGACATGCACCAGCGCCTCGGCCGGGAGCCGACCCCGGAGGAGCTCGCCGTCGAGCTTGACCGGACGCCTGACCAGATCGAGGAGCTGCTGCGGACCTCGCGCCAGCCGATCAGCCTGGACTCGACGATCGGCGAGGACGGCGAGACCTCGATCGGCGACCTGATCGAGGACGTCGACGCGCCCGAGGCCTCCGAGCTGGTCGACCGCCAGCTGATGGCCGAGCAACTGCGTTCGGCGCTTGACGCGCTGACGCCGCGCGAGGCCACGATCATGGCGATGCGGTTCGGTCTGTACGACGGCAACCCGCACACCCTCGACGAGATCGGCCGTGCGCTTGGCCTGACCCGCGAGCGGATCAGGCAGCTGGAGAAGCAGTCCCTGTCCAAGCTGCGTCACCCGAGCCGCGCACAGCCGCTGCTCGACTTCGCGAGCTGAGCTTATCTTCCAGATCTTCAGTAATCCGCCTCCCGACCAGGTGCCGGGCCCGACCTCCCGCCGGGCCCGGCACTCGCTTTTCCCGGTCGGGTTTATCAGGCGCTACTCTCCAGCACGTTTTTGAGCTTCTGGCAGCTCTGGAGGGTCTCCTTACGGGCCTCCGGGAGCATCACCGGCACGATCAGCTTGCCGATCCCGTAACCCCGGAAATCCAGCTGGATCGCGACGTGGGACTGGCTGCCGTCCTGGCGCGGGTCCACCGTCACGCTGACATCGGCGCGGACCGGGCCGTCGATGCCATGAATGGCCCACGTCCTGGGCGGGCTCAGCTGCGTGATCTCAGACGTCGAGGTCCGGTCCTTTCCGCCGATCCGGCGGGTCATGATGCACCTCGCGCCTATCGCCTGACCGTCGCCTTCGATGTGTGCGCTGACCACGCCTTCCTGCCATTCCCCGAAGCGCGAGGGGTCGGTGACATACCGGAACACCTCATCCGGCGGCCGGGCTACGTCGACTTCGACCACTATGGGCGCCACGGCTCCTCCGTTCGTAGACTGCCGTTCGTAGACTGCCGCACATGATCAGTTGGGCGGGACCTGGTAGAGGTCGGTGCCTTCGGCGGAGACCGAACGGGTCACCTGCCCACGGGCCGCGAGCACCTCGAGATGCGCGGCGGTCTCGTTGACCGCCTGGATCTGGCTGAACAGGTCCAGGTCGGCGAACTCGCGGAGCCGCCGGGTCCACTTGATCGCCTTCGCCACGTCGTAAGCACTGGCGTGGCCGGCCTGCACGGCGCGGAGAGTCTCCGCCAGGCGCGCATCGTGGTGGACCAGGAGTTCTTTCACCCGGTCGTGGGTGCTGTCGGTAACCGGCCCGTGGGCGGGAAGCAGCCGGGCGTCGGGCAGGGCCAGCGTCCGCCCCAGGGAGCTGAGGTAATCGCTCAGGGCCATCCTGTTGCCCGCGGCCTCGAACCCGATCGAGGGGGTGATGTGCGGCAAGACGTGGTCACCGGCGAACATGAGCCGGGCCGAGGCATCGTGGAAGATGAGATGGCCGAGGGTGTGGCCGGGCGTGTGCACCGCACGCAGGGTGCGGGTGCGCAGGTCCAGGTCGGTCCCATCGGCGACCCAGCGGTCGGGGTCCTCCCAGTCGACGATGGCCGGGAAGTCCCGGTTGTGCGAGCGCATTCGGGTGGCCAGTTCCAGTGCGCCCAGCTTGCGCAGGCTGTCGGCACCGAAGAAGCGGTCCCGGCGGCCGTTAACCATCTCTCTGGTCGCGATCAGGTTGCCGCGCTCCTGCTCGCCCAGGCTGATCACGTTGTGGAACGTTTGCCGCAGTTCGACCGCCAGTGAGTAGTGGTCGACGTGAATGTGGGTCACGAAGAAGTTCCGGATGTCGCCGAGCTCGTAGCCGATCTGGCGCAACCCCGCGGTGAGCCGCTCCCTGGCCGGGACCATGGCTATCCCGGCGTCGATGAGGTCGACTCCGCCGGGGTCGGTGATGGCATAAACATTGACCGCCCGCAGCCCGTCCATGGGCAGCGGCAGCGGAATCCGGTACACGCCCCCGCCGATATCCTCGACCTTGGGTTCGGTCCAGGCATACCTGTCCGCCGTCGTGTGGCTCATCGCGTCGTCGCCGACCCTTTCCTCGGACCCAAGACCCGGTGAGCCCTGAGCTACCGTTAAGTCACGATATCGGAGTGAGCTGCGCGTCCCGCGCCTGCAGGGTCCCCCGCCTTCCAGATGGTAGGCCCCGCCGGGAACGGACCATCCGCCTTGGTGAGCATCAGCAGGCATCTTTGTATTCCGAGTTCGAAGACGGCCTCCTCTTCGAATCCTGGCCATACGTTCCCGTCGCGCTCGGCCAGAACCTGCGCTCGGACCACGCCGATGGTCCCGGCGTCGGTCGCCTCCCGGGCACGGCCGGTGATCGCGAAGCCGTCGTCCTGCCGGGGAGGCGGGCAGGTCTCGCTGTGCAGGGCGTAACGCCCGTCTCGGCGGAGATCTTGCTGCTTGGGGCCCGCGACGACGAGCAGGTGCAGTCCGGCCGGGCTGATGACCGGGCATATCGGGTGCACCCGGGGGCCGCCGTCCGGCCTGATGGTGGCCAGGAAGGCCAGGCCGATGCCGAAGTGGTAGAACTGCCCGCGGCCAGCGTCCGCGAGGGCGGGCTGGTGCCGCTCGAATTCGGTCCAGGTGATCATCTGCGGACGCTACACGCCTATCGCTGACATCTCATGTCAGCGATTCGGCCTAGTCTTGACCCGTGCGCGCCGACCGGCTGCTGTCCCTGGTCCTGCTGTTGCAGGCGCGAGGCGGCGCGACGGCCCGGGTCCTGGCGGCCGAGCTCGAGGTGTCGGTGCGGACCGTTTACCGCGACCTGGAGGCGCTGGCCGCGGCCGGTGTGCCGGTGCTCACCGAGCCGGGACCGGGTGGCGGTTGCAGGCTCATGGAGGGCTACCGGTTCCCGCTGCGCGGGCTGCGTCCCGACGAGGCCGAGGCTCTGCTCATTCTGGGTGTGCCCGGCGTGCTGCGTGAACTAGGGCTTGACCGGGCGCTGGACGCGGCGCAGCGCCAGATCCGGACCACGGCGGGGCTGGCAGGCGGCGCGGCACTGGTGCACCTGGACATGCCGCGCTGGTTCGCCGCCGGGGAAGAAGTCCCGCTCCTGCGGGACCTGGCCCGGGCGGTCCGGTTCGGGCGCCGGCTGGCGCTGCGGTACCGGGCGGACGATGACCCCCCGCGCCGAGGGCACGTCGAAGGCGCCGTCGGCGCCGAGCCGCGCGTGGTAGGTCCGCTCGGGCTTGTGAACAAGGCTGGGACTTGGTACCTGGTGGCCTCGTACCCGGTCGCCTCGCGGGCGGATGGGCCAGTCGTCCCGGTCGGCTCGGTTATCCGGGTGTTCCGGGCCGGGCGCATCTCCTCGGCCCAGGTTCTGGCCGAGCCGTTCCCGCGCCCGGCCGGTTTCGACCTCGCCGCATTCTGGCGGCAGTGGTCGGCGGAATTCGAGGCCAGCCGCCCCCGGCTCTGGGTCACGCTCCGGGCATCGCCGCAGGCGCTGGCGGCGTTCGGCGAGGTCTTCGGCCAGGCGGCCGGGCCGGCGCTCGAGGCCGCGCTCCCACCGGACGAGCACGGCTGGCGGGTCGTGACGTTGCCCTTCGAGCACGAACTGGCCGCCTCGCATCGCCTGGCCGGCTTCGGGGACCAGGTCGAGGTCCTGATCCCGCCCGCGGTCCGGGCCAGGCTGATCACAGCGGCACGGCAGATACTGCGACGTTACGATGCAGCAGACTCGTCACAGTGCTAAACGGTGGGCGACAACGGAGGCCGACAGGACATGACAGGCAATCCTCGGACTGGAAACCCTCGGGCTGATAATCCTCGAGCGGGGAGCGATGGCGCTCCGGAGGTCATCGAGCTCAGCTCGGTACCCGGTTTCGTGGTCTTTGACCTGCCGGGCGCTCCGGAATCGGCCGGCGGGACGCGGCTGGCCCCGGATGTCGACGCGGCTGAAGTGTCGCTGTTGGCGCGGGCGATGACCTATAAGTACGGCGCGCTTGGTGCGGAGATGGGCGGGGCCAAGGCCGGAGTGCGGGGGGATCCGGCCGACCGGACGGGCAAGGCGGCCCTGATGGCCAGGTTCTGCGCGGAGATCGCTCCGCTGGTCGGCTCCGGTCGCCTGCTTACCGGGCCGGACATGGGCACGGCCGAGAAGGACTTCGCCCCGCTGCGCGAGCACCGGCCTACGTCAGCCGCGATGCGGGCGGTCGTGGACGGCGTGCCGTTCGAGGACCTGCTGACCGGGTACGGCGTGGCCGTGGCCGCAGAGGCGGCGCTGGCCGACCGCTGGCGCGGGGGCTGGGAAGGCCGTTCTGTGGCCATCGAGGGGTTCGGCAAGGTCGGCGGCGGAGTAGCCCGTGAGGTCAGCCGCCGCGGCGGGCGGGTGGTCGCGGTGTCCACCGTGGCCGGGTGCATCGCGGATCCGTCCGGGCTGGACGTCGAGCTGCTGCTTGCCCTGCGAAGCGCGCATGGCGACGCGTGCGTCCTGCATTACGGGCGGCCGACCGGGCCGCTGGGTGACCTGTTTGCGGTGGTGGAAGCCGAGGTCCTGGTGCCCGGCACGCGGCCCGGGGTGCTGGGCCGCCGGACCGCCGGATCGCTGCCGCCGACAGTGCGCGTCGTCGCTCCCGCGGCCAACGCACCCTACACCGCGGACGGAGCCGACGTGCTGCACCAGCGCGGCATCGTGGCACTACCCGATTTTGTGTGCAACGCGGGCGCGGTGATCGGCTACCGGTCGGCCGCCGACGCGACCCCGGACGAGGTGCTGGCGGCCGTCGCCGCCACGATCGGCGGCCTGGTGCTCGAGGCGCTTCGCCATCCGGCAGGCCCGCTGGCGGGCGCCTGCGAGCAGGCCGCGCGGTTCGTGGGCGGATGGTACGGCCAGCCGCCCGGTCCGCCGTATGCGCCGGAGAGATGAATGAAACGCGACCCCGCGTGCGTTGAGACCGGCATGCAGACCTGGGACGCGATCACCTCACGCCGCAACGTCCGGTTGTTTGCCGACCGCCCTGTCGCCGATGCCGACCTGGACCAGATCCTCGAGGCGGGCCGCCGGTCACCGTCCTCGCAGAACTGGCAGCCCTGGGACTTCGTCGTCGTCAACGACCACGAAACGCTTCGTGAGCTGGCCGGGGTTTGGCGCGGCGCCGACCACGTGGCCGGCTCGGCCGCGGCGATCGCCGTGATCGCGCCGGCAGTCGACAACGAGTTCCGCCGGGCTCAGTTCGACCTGGGCCAGGCGACGATGGCCATGATGCTGGCCGCCGCCGACCTCGGCATCGGCAGTTGCCATGCCGGAGTGGCCGACCAGCCGCTCGCGCGCCGACTGCTTGGGCTCCCTCCCGATCGCGATTGTGCCTTCCTCATCTCGCTCGGTTACCCGGCCGACCAGCCACTGGCCCCGATCCGCACTCCCCAGCGGCGGCCGTTCAGCGAGGTCGTCCACCGCGGCCGCTGGTAACGCTTCACCGCGGCGCCTCTTACCGGTCGATACCGTCCGGATTCCGCTGACTGAACCGATACCTGGCGGCGGAGCGCATCCGACGCCGCAGCGAATTGAGGCCGACCACGACCACAAGGCAAATCACGGTGATAGCCGCCGGAGAAGAAAGGCCGAGAATCAGAACGACTAGCTGTAGCAGAGCCGCGCCGATAGCGCAGGCTATTACCGCAGCGGCGGCGCAGGCCAGACCCCGCTTAAGCATCTCGCCCCCCTTTGCGCGCTTTCGTTGATCTACACGATTCACAGGCTAGGAATCGGACGTAACGGGATCGTTACGAGAAACGCAAGCCCATTGCCCTCGTCCGCGCCGCGCTGTGCGGGCTGGTGAGGGTGGCCGGCGACGCCGGCTGACACATACCGCTAGCATATGATCGCTATAGGTGACAATGGCAAGGGGCGAGGCGATCTAACGGCGGGTGATATGGTGCTGCGTGTGCGTCCGTCGGCGCGGTGCGGCCCACCGCGCGGCAGCACGGCGGTGACCGGTCGGCAGGGCGAGCGGGCACTGGGTGTCCAATCGTCCCTCGGAGTGAGTATGAGCAGCGACGACGAGTCGCCTGCCGAAATATCGGGGCCCACCGTTCCCCGCATGATTCTCGGCAACCGGCTACGCCGTTTCCGCGAGGGAGCCGCGATCTCGCCTGACCGGGCCGGATGGGAGATCCGGGCGTCCCGGTCCAAGATCAGCCGCATGGAGAACGGCCGGGTCGGGTTCAAGGAACGAGACGTGACCGACCTGCTCGACCTGTACGGCATCACCGACTCCGAGACCAGGCAGAGCCTGACCTCGCTCGCCCGGCAGGCGAATGCCCCTGGCTGGTGGACGAGGTACGGCGACATCATGACCGACTGGTTCGAGGAGTACCTCGGCCTGGAAACCGCTGCCTCGGTTATCCGTACCTTCGAGCTCCAGTTCGTGAACGGCCTGTTCCAGACCGAGGCTTACGCTCGCGCCGTCACCCTGCTCGGCAACGGCTCCGCGCCCGCCGAGGACATCGACCGGCGGGTAAGCCTGCGCCTCAAGCGCCAGGACCTGCTCGGCGGCCCCAACCCTCCGCAGGTGTGGACGGTCGTGGACGAGGGAGCGCTCCGCCGCCCGGTCGGCGGCCGTGCGGTGATGCGGTCCCAGCTGGAGCAGCTCATCGAGGTTGCCGCGCTGCGCCACGTCACCATCCAGGTCGTGCCGTTCAGCCGCGGCGGGCACGCTGCGGCCGGCGGGTCGTTCACCGTACTGCGCTTCAGCGACCCCGACGTGCCGGACGTGGTTTATATCGAGCAGCTCACCAGCGCCCTCTACCTGGACAAGCGCGAGGACGTTGATCACTACCTCGAGGTGATGAACCACCTCAGCACGGAGGCCTTGCCTCCGGCCCAGACAGCGCGGTTTCTCGCGGAGATCATCAAGGAAATGTGACAACGGCAGGGACCGCACACGCCGCGCACCCAACCCCAACCCCCCGAGGGATTTCCCGTGACCCAAGAGCATTCACCGACCCAAGGCGATACCGCCGGAACCGGGATTGACACCACGGTGCCGCACTCGGCCCGGATCTGGAATTACTGGCTTGGCGGCAAGGACAATTACGCCGTCGACCGCGAGGCCGGTGATCAGTACCTCGAGATCTTCCCCGGAATCAAGGTGGTGGCCCGTAGCTCCCGGGGCTTTCTCACCCGCGCCGTCAGGTACCTGGCCGGAGAGGCCGGCATCCGGCAGTTCCTCGACATCGGTACGGGATTGCCCACGGCGGACAACACCCATGAGGTCGCGCAGCGGGTGGCGCCCGACAGCAAGATCGTTTACGTCGACAACGATCCCCTGGTGCTGGCGCACGCTCGTGCCCTGCTTACCAGCCTGCCTGCGGGGGTGTGCGAATACCTGGATGCTGACATCCGGAACCCGGAGGCGATCCTGGACGTCGCCGCCGGGCTGCTCGATTTCACCCGGCCCGTTGCCCTCATGCTGATGGGAATCATGGGCCACTTCACCGACGAGGAGGCCTATCCCATCGTGGACCGCTTGGTGGCGGGCCTGCCCTCCGGCGGCTACTTCGCGCTCTACGACGGCGCCAACACCAACGACGCGTTCAACCAGGCGCAGGAGGGCTACAACAATAGCGGTGCGGTGCCATACCATCTCCGCAGCCCCGAGCAGTTCACCCGCTTCTTCCGGGGCCTGGAGATGGTGGAGCCTGGCGTGGTCCCTGTGCCGCTTTGGCGACCCGACCCCGACGCTGAGCCGGTCGAGATCTACTCGTACTGCGGGGTGGGGCGCAAGCCGTAGCGACTCACGACCAGCTCGATGTTCGTGACCCGGTGCAGTCCGGCTCGGTCCCGCAGCAGGCGCCCAACGCGCGAGACCGGCGAGCCGGATGGATCCGCCTGGGCCAGGTCGCTCACGCCGATGCCCTTACCAGGCGTAATGCTCCGGGGCTGGCCGGTATCCAGGGAACAGGTCGTCGAGCCGCTTGAGCACGCCGTCGTCGAGTTCGAGGGTTACCGCGCGCTGCGCGTCGTCGAGCTGACCGACGGTGCGCGGCCCGATGATCGGCCCGGTGACGCCGTCGCGGTGCAGCAGCCAGGCCAACGCCACGTTGGCCGGCTCCTCGCCGAGTTCGTCGCACAGGTCCTCGTAGGCCGCGATGCGCTCGCGGTTCCGCTCGAGCGTCTGGCGGGCCAGGCCCGCCACGCGCCGCCTGCCTGAATCCTCGCGTTCCTTCTTGAGCACTCCGCCGAGCAGCCCGCCCTGCAGCGGGGACCACGGGATGATGCCGACGCCGTACTCGATCGCGGCGGGCAGCACCTCGAGCTCGATCTCCCTGGTCAGCAGGTTGTAGATGGACTGCTCGCTGACCAGGCCGAAGAACCCGCGCGCGGCCGCGTTGTCGTTGGCCTGCACAATGTTCCAGGCGGCAAAGTTGGACGAGCCGACGTAAATGACCTTGCCCTGGGCGACGAGGACCTCCATGGCCTGCCAGATCTCGTCCCACGGGGTGGACAGGTCGACGTGGTGCATCTGGTACAGGTCGATGTAGTCGGTGCGGAGCCGGCGCAGCGACGCGTCACAGGCGCGGCGGATGTTCAGCGCCGAGAGCTTGCCCTCGTTGGGCCAGTCCCCCATCGCCCCGTACAGCTTGGTGGCCAGCACGGTCCGCTCGCGCCGCCCGCCCCCGCCCGCGAACCATTCGCCGATGATCTCCTCGGTCCAGCCCCAGTGCGCCTCGGTGTGCTGGCCGACCTGCCCGGGCGGGGTGGTCGCGCCGCCGTAGCGGTTGGCGGTGTCGAAGAAGTTGATGCCGACCTCGTGGGCGTGATCCATGATCGCGTGCGCGTCGGCGGGCGGCGTCAGCGGCCCGAAGTTCATCGTGCCGAGGCACAGGCGGCTTACGGACAGGCCCGAGCGGCCAAGGTTGACGTATTCCATACCGCTAAGCCTTTCACGGGTCTTTCACCGGCGACCTGCGGCTGGCCTCGCGGTG
>Ga0335074_10009407_pt1 | contig 13654 bp, 10 predicted proteins | sample Lox_Sample_23_FD_206715 | JGI IMG/M metagenome (GOLD analysis project Ga0335074, IMG submission 206715) | Soil microbial communities from Loxahatchee National Wildlife Refuge, Florida, United States - Lox_Sample_2.3 | ecosystem: Environmental > Terrestrial > Soil > Wetlands | place: USA...
TTCACCCAATCGCTAGGAGCGATTAGCATCACTGGCTCTGATCCCCGGCCTGGGCAAGGATGCTCCTCACTTGCTGCGGCCACGGGCTGGCTTTTCTGTCTGATCGTCGCGTCAATACAACCACCAGGCTTCCGCGCGCCACCAGTTCACCTGAAGCCTTTATCTCGAACCGATACGTGAGCGATGATCGCCCGAGGCGTTCGACCATCAGGGTAAGCTCGAACATCTCACGATACTTCAAGCGCGCCAGGTAATCGATGTCGAAGTGAACCCTTGGCACCGAGGCGGCGATGAAATCTACTATGCCAAGGCGGTCGTAGAGCAGGCTCTCTGCCTGCTCGACCCACAGCAATGGCGCACTGAAGTGATGATGGCCCGCCGCGTCGGTATCGACCCATTCGACCCGGCGCTGCACCGTGATCCGCGCCAGGCCGCGAGATCCGCGGCTTGAGGAGCCGGCCCGCGCGGCCGTATCGTCCGCGACCACGCCCGTCCCGGTGGCTGACAGGTTTGCCTCCCGGTCAGTGGCCATTATGAGGAGCTTCGCAGCCTTGGCTCATGATGGTCCTTGTCCGGGAGTCATCGCGACGGGCAGGCGCGGCCTTTGCATCTCGTCGATCAGTTCCGCGGCCCGCTCGCGTGCCTGCTGCCCGGCCCGGAGCTTCAAGTCCTCGTAGCCTCTGATGCGCTCAGGCAACTCCGCAATTTCTATTGCTGTGCTGTAACTGCGCGGCGTCAGACGGGCGAGCGCATCCCTCGTAACCTGCTGGTACCACGATATGAGGGCCCGCTCTTCCCGCCGGACTGCTGCGTACCCGAATGGATCCAGGCGCGTCCCTCGCAGCGCCCTTATCCGATGCAGCACGGCGAATACCGCAGTGAACCACGGGCCGAGCTCAACCTTGCGGCGCAGGCCAAGTGAGCGCAGCAGCGGCGGGTGAAGCCGGTAAGAGACACGCACCGGCGCCTCAAACGTCTTGGTGATCTCGCGGCGCCACCCGGCCCTGAGGTACAACCGCGCTACCTCGTATTCGTCCTTGTAGGCCATCAGCTTGTACAAGCCTTTGATCACCGCTCGCGTGAGCGCGCCCGGCCCGGGGCAGACCGTCCCTTCGCGCTCCGCCACCTCCAGCACAAAAGAAAGGTAGGCATCGGCATAGGCCGGGCTCTGGTAGTCCACCAGGTCGGCCACTCGCAGGCCAAGCAGTTCCCGCGAGGACTCGTCCAGGCCGGGCGCCCGGGCCCAGATGCGCTCGTACGCGTTCCGGCTTCGCGGTGTCAGCGCGGCCACGGCATCGTCCCACGAGCGCCTGGGGTCCGGCTCAGCCGCCAGCAGCAGCGGCATGACCCGGCCGGGGTCGGCCACCCACAGCCTGCCGTAGCGGAAGGCCTGAACGTTGTCCTCGACTGCGGTCCGGCCCAGGGTAATAGCGTGCTCGATGCTGGCTGGCGAGATCGGCACCGTCCCCGCCTGCACCGCCGCTCCCAGTGTCACCATGTTGGTCAACACGTAGTCCCCGAAGAGAACCTCGGCCATGGTCCGCGCCGGGACGGTCACGGTCTGGCCGGGGCGCGCGTACCCGTCGATCAACGCCGCCCCGGCGGCCGCGTCGAAGTCAGCCCACACGTTGCGGACCATCTCCCCGGTCGGGAGAACGTCAGAGTTGAGCACGGCGACAGTCTGGTCCGCTGCATAACGGTCCAGGTAGGCGGGCGACGCGGCGGCGACAAGATCCAGGCCGAGACACAGGTCCGCCTGCGCCCGACCCACCTTGTTCGACCACAGGCCGACCCCGGCCGGAGCCAGCGTGAGGCTGGACAGCACCGTCCCCCACTTCTGCGCCGCGCCGGTCTGGTCGTAGCTGGTGACCTCAAGCCCGTCGAGGGTAGCGGCGACGGCCAGGATCGCGTTCATGGTCAGCACTCCCGTGCCTCCGACGCCGGGAGCCAGTATCCGATACGGGCGCGCGGTGGCCAGGTCCGGGCCGTCCGGGTCTGCGATCTCATCTGCGGCGACGCGGGGCGGGTCCGGGCGCCGGTAGCCGGTGCCTGGAGCCACCCTCACGGTCACGAATGACGGGCAGTCACCCTCGAGGCAGCTGTAGTCCTGATTGCACGACGAGGGGTGCACCATGGTCTTGTCGCCGAACGCCGTAGGCCGTTTCTGCAGCGACATGCAGTTGCTCTTGGCGCCGCAGTCCCCGCAGTTCTCGCAGACCCGGTCGTTGATGGCGACGAACTCGGCCGCCGGGTCCAGCTTGCCGCGCTTGCGAAGGCGCCGGCGCTCGTTGGCGCAGGGCTCGTCGTAGATCAGGATCGTCACCCCTGGCACCTGCTCAAGGCGCTGCTGAACCGCGATGATCTCCCGCGCCTCATGCAAGGTGGTGATCCGGCTGAGCCCGGATCGGCGATAGCTCCGCGGCTGCTTGGTGAGCAGGGCGATGGCCGCCACTCCCTCCTGCTCAAGCAGCCTCGTCAGTTGCGGGATGCTGCGGGCGCCCGGCGCGGACTGGGCACCGGTGTTGGCGATCACGCCGTTGTAAAGGATCTTGACGGTGATGTTGACGCCGGCGGCGACGCAGGCCCTGATGTTGTCGTAAGCGGAATGCCAGAGCGATCCGTCGCCGACGTTCTGGACCATATGCCGCTGGTCGGTGAAGGGCGCCAGGCCTATCCAGGGCAGTGCCTCACCGCCCAGCTGAGTCATGGCGGTGATCTGCCGTTCAGGCTGCTCCATGAGCGTGGCGAAGCTGTGGCAGCCCGGGCTTCCCCAGGCGATCCGGTCGGCTGGCAGGCGCGTCGACAAGCTGTGCGGGCAGCCCGAGCAGTAGTTCGGCGTCCGGACGCCCTGGGCGGTATAGGTCCGTGCCCGCACCTGCGCCAGGCGCCCGGTGCGCGCCGGCAAAGCCGAGGACGCCGGGACGTGGCCGGCCAGCAGCGGGCCGATTCGCTCGAGCAGTACGTCGGCGTCGAACCCGCCCTCGACGGGCAGCATGACGCGGCCGGAAGGATCGTGCTTGCCGGCGACCGGGACCGTGACCCCCGCGTCCTGCAGCGCCGCCTTCACCTGCAGCTCCAGAAAGTCCCGCTTCTCCTCCACCACCAGGACCTGGTCAAGCCCGGCGGTGAACGCGGCCAGCAGCGACGGATCCAGCGGGTACGACAGTCCTATCTTCAGCACGCGTATCGGCGACCGGGCCAGCGCCTCGCCGTCGAGCCCGATGTCCGCCAGCGCCTGGCGCACATCGGCGTAGCTCTTGCCCGCCGTGATGATGCCAAGCCGGTCGCGGTCAGACGCCGCGATGATCCGGTTCAGCTGGTGCTTGCGCGCGTAGGCCAGAACCGCGGCGTGGCGCTCGCGGTACAGCTGCCGCTCGACATCGACATTGCGGCCGGGGAAGAAGGTGAAGTCGGTCCGCTTACGGAAGGGGACCCCGTCAAGTTCCAGCACCGGCGGCTCGGGCATCCGCTGACCCGGTGCCACCGTCATGCTCTGGCCGCCGTCGCACAGCTGGGTCACCAGCTTCAGCGCGACCCAGCACCCGCTGAACCTGGACATGGCGACCGCGTGCAATCCCAGTTCGTAAAACTCCGCCACGGAGGCCGGGTAGAGGACCGGGATGCCAGCGCTGACGTAGGCGTACTCCTGCTGGAACGGCATGGTGGAACTGCTCGCCTCGTGATCCTCGCCCGAGAGGATCACCACCGCGCCTTGCTCGCTGGTCCCGGCGAAGTTGCCGTGGCGCAAGGCGTCGCCGCTGCGATCCACCCCGGGACCCTTCCCGTACCAGTAACCCACCACCCCTTCGCAATCGCGGTGCGGGAAACTGTCGAGCATCTGCGACCCCATGAGGGCGCCCATCGCGCGCTCCTCGGCCGCGGCGGGCTGGTGGACGATCCCGAGCGGCGGCAGCAGTTTCCCTGCGCGCTGCAACTGAAGGTCAAGTCCGGCGAGCGGCGAGCCAGGGTAGCCGGTGACCAGGGCCCGGGTACGCCGTCCATCGGCCTGGTCCCGGCGCTGCTGGTCAAGGATCAGCCGCACCAGCATCACCAGGCCGGGGAAGAAGAACGTCCCGGAGTCCGCGGTAAGCCGGTCGTCAAGGCTGCCACTAGACGGCGCGAGGCTGGCGGTCAGGCGTTCACCGGCACCCGAAGAAACGGGCACAGCTGACTCTGGCCGCATGCGCCGAGTGTTGCAGTTTCATGTGCGCTCGTCAAGACTACAGCCTATGCATGTATACATTACACATGGTGATGACTCGATCGTGAAAGGTCTCAAGTGGTCCGGGAAAGTTGCACTGGCCAGCATCTACGCTGCAAAGGACGCGAACCAACCAGGTAACGATCGCGACGAGAGCCTTGACGGTCGTTGCGTTAGGTGTCACACTCACATGTGATCGGGAGACCGGCCGCGAGCCGCTAGTGCACGGTTGCTCTGAAGCGTCGCGAGCGCATGCTGCGGGTGGCCTGTGCGTTACCCGTGGAATCCAGCCGAATTGAATCGGCTCACGATCAATTAGCTCACGACGGGGCGAGCCAAGATCCTCTGACCGAGACTCCTGCCAGGAGGAAGAATGTACCGGCGGTCTAGAGCTTTTTTCGGGATCTCGGGCGTGGCGCTGGCGGCCAGTCTGGCCCTCACGTCATGTAGCTCGAGTTCTTCTACCTCAAGCACCTCAAGCGCAACTACTTCGTCGGGCGCGAGCGCGGCCGTAGATGGATCACAGGCATTCGGGTCGACGTGCTCCGGCATCCGCTCGAAGTATTCGGGCCTGCCGTCGAGCATATCCGTCGGCACATCGAACAGCGAGCCGCCAGACGCCTACGCCAATCCCAAGAACCCGGCTCAGATCATCGGACTTGAGCCGGACATGATGGCGGTAGTGGCCGCGTGCCTCGGCTTCAAGTACACCTATGTCCCCGCCGGCTTCGATAACGTCATCGCCTCCGTCCAGAGCGGCCGGACACCGCTGGGTATCGAGGGCGTCTACGTGACTCCCGCCCGCGAGAAGGTGCTGGACTTCGTCGCCTACCGGGTGTCAGAAGAGGAAGCCGTGGTCCGCCCGAGCCTCGTCTCGAAGATTCACAGCGTCACGGACTTCTGCGGCCTGACCACCGGTGTCACGACTGGCAGCGTCGAGCTGCTTTACCTGCAGTCGGTCTCCGCTCAGTGCGTCAAGTCAGGCAAGCCGAAGATCACCATCAACGTCTACCAGGACATCGGCACGATCTTCCTGTCGCTGGCCAGCGGTCGGCTCGACTTCTCGATCGGTGCGGCGGAACTCGCGGCGCCCGCGTTGAAGGAATACGCCGGCAAGATAGCCTCCAGCATCGTGGTACCCGCCCTCACCTTCGATATCGGCATCGCAATCTCGAAGCACGACCCAGAGCTTGCTCAGGCCGTAGCCGCCGCGGTGCAGGGTATGCAGGCCAACAACCTGGAGACGCCGATCCTCAAGAAATGGGACTACCTGCCAACGGACCAGGTTACGGCCACGCTCGACACGTGATCACCGAAATCCTCGCTGCGTGGGCCGGTAGTGTCCGCCGCACTATGATCCAAGCGGCCTCGTGAGCACCTTCCTTCACTACCTGACCCTGCACTACCTGCTCGGCGGGGCAGTGGTGACGCTCGAGATCACGGCGGGTGCGTTCGTGGTCGGCCTGGTGGGCGGCCTGATACTGGCCGCGATCCAGCTCTCGGGCGTTCCCGTCCTGCCCCTGGTGGTCCGGCTGTACGCCGTGATCACCAGGGGCACGCCGCTGCTGTTGCAACTGCTTTTCGTTTATGACGTTCTGCCGACCGTGGGCATCACCATCTCGGCTTCAGACACCGCTATTTTGGTGCTGGGGGTGAATACCAGCACCTTCTTCAGCGAGATCATGAGAGGCTCGGTCACGTCGCTGGATCGGGGCCAGTTCCTGGCCGCCCGGTCTCTCGGCTTCCCGCCCGGGCAGACGGCACGTCGCGTCGTGCTGCCCCAGGCGGCGCGAATCGCGCTGCCGCAGATGGCCAACCAGGTGGTCGTCCTGATCCTGGCCAGCTCGCTGGCGTCCACGATCTCCGTTTCCGAACTGACGCTCCGTAGCCAGTCGCTGGCTTCGTCTTCCTTCCAGATCCTGCCGGTGTACACCGCAGCCGCGGTTATGTACCTCGTCCTTACCTGGATAGTCTCCGCGATCCAGCTCTGGCTGGAGTGGGTGCTCGATCTCGACCGCGACCCCGGGAAGAAGATGGGCTGGCATAGCCTGGCGCGGCGGTGGTCTGGTCTCGTCCGGTCGACGAGCACCGGCGTGCTGACCGGGCGGCCCTCAGCCGCGGCATCCGCGACGCCGGCTGCTCCGCAGCAGGCCTACGCCGGACCCGACGCGGGCGCCGCGTGGTCAGGACAACCTGGGCAACCAGGACCGGGACAACCAGGACCAGATGGCGCGGTCCCCGACCAAGCCGCCGCGCCGGAGCCCGCCGACGGCGCCGTCCTGGTTGAGGTCAGCGACCTCCACAAGGCCTACCGCGGCGTGCCCGCCCTTAGCGGGATCGACCTCCAGGTCCGGGAGGGTGAGGTCGTCGCGCTGATCGGGAGGAGCGGATGCGGCAAGAGCACGCTGCTGCGCGCCATTGCCCGGCTGGAGCCCGTCGACTCCGGAGATGTCCTGTTCGGCGGCGCCAGCTTCGGGACTAACGCCAAGGGGAAGCTGCTGCGCGGCCGGGCTCTGGCCCTGGCTCACCGGAACGTGCGCATCGGCATGGTCTTCCAGCACTTCGAGCTGTTCCAGCACATGAGTGCGTTGCAGAACGTGATGAGCGGCCCGCGGTTCGTGTACCGCCAGCCCGAGGCGACCGCGAGGGAACGGGCCGAAGGACTCCTGGCGAACGTCGGCCTCAGCAGCCACATGCGCAAGCGCCCGCACCAGCTCTCCGGTGGCCAGCAGCAGCGAGCCGCGATCGCCCGGGCGCTGGCGATCGACCCGCGCTTGATGCTGCTCGACGAGCCCACCTCTGCGCTCGACGCGGAAATGGTAGGCGAGGTGCTGACGGTCATCCGCCGCCTGGCCGCATCCGGCATGACCATGATCATTGCTACCCACGAACTGCCGTTCGCCCGCGAGGTGGCCGACCGCATCGTCTTCATGGACGCCGGGCAGGTCGTCGAGCACGGACCCCCGTCCCAGATCCTCCTTCACCCCGCCACCGCAAAGGCACGCGAGTTCCTGAGACTGCTCGAACGCGAACCGCTCCAAGGGGCCGACGACGCGACCAGCGCATAGACACACAGCCGCGGATTACCGGCGCACAGAGAGGAAAACCAGCCTTGCTAGTTACTGAACTCGTCACCTTCGATACCGAGGACGGCCTGAGTTTGGACGGCCTCCTCCGCTACCCGGACCACGCCGCAGGCTCCACTACTGCCGTGCTTTACCTGCACGGCAAGGGCGGCGGCTTCTACACCGGGCCGGGCCGGTGGATCCCGGAGTCACCGGAGATGCAGGCAGCGCCGTGGCACCACTTCGGCATCAACATGCGAATGCACCACCTCGGGTTCTCGCGGATCAACGCCCCTGGAAGGCCGCGCCTTTCCAATACCCCGCCCATGCTGGTCTCGGCCGGCGGCGGGATGTGGGAGCGAATCGCCGAGGGCATCCTCGACGTCCGCGGCGCGGTGGGCTGGCTGCACGGTCGCGGATACCGTGACGTGTTCGTCGTCGGGAAGTCGTCCGGCGGCTACTACGCGACGCAGTACGCCGCCGAAGTCGGCGGGATAGCCGGCGTGGCCCTGCTCTCCCCGGTCCACACCCACCGCATGCCCTTCCCCACCTGGTTCGCCACGGACGCCGAGCGTGACGAAACGGTGGCGCGGGCCCGGGACCTGCTCGCCGCCGGCCAGGGTCATGTCCTCATACCGGTGCCGGAATGGTACTTCGCGATATCGGCTGCCTCCCTGGTCGAGCGTGCGGACGAGCCCGAAGGGATATGGCAGCGGTGGATGCTGAAGATTGACGTCCCCCTGCTGGGCGTCTACGGGGGTGCCGAGGTGCCCGACACGGAGATCTGGCAGGCGGGCTACGAGTCGAGCGCCAGCGCCATCCGGCAGATCGTCGTGGTGCCGGACGCCGATCACAGCTACATCGGCGGCGAGGATCTCGTGGCGCGGTCGGTGGCCACGTTCGTCCAGGATGTCGTGAGCCAGCAGCCGAGCGGAGGCTGACGCCGATGCCGCGGACAGTACTGCATAACTCCCGGCTCCCGGCGCCTGTCGGCTATTCCAGGGCGGTCCGGGCCTCGGGAACCGGTGCGATCTACACGTCGATGACCGCCCCTGTCGACTCCGCCGGCGAGGTAGTGGGCCCTGGCGATGCCTACCGGCAGGCGGTACAGGTCCTGGACAACATCCGGGACATCCTGGAAGAAAATGGCTCGGACCTCGGCGACGTCGTCCAGGTAACGGCCTACATCCAGCGCTTCGAGGATTGCGCCAGCGTTATGCGGGCGATCGCCGAGCGGTTCGACCCACCGCCCGCGATCAGTGCCCCGGTCGTGAGCGGGTTGCCGAATCCCGCCTTCCTCGTCGAGATCGCCGCCGTCGCCTGGACCTCCGGCTAGGTGAACCTGGTGACGGTACTGATTGCCGGAGCCGGTCCGGTCGGCCTGACCCTGGCGACGCTGCTCGGCCAGCACGAAATACCGGTCATCGTGTTCGAGGCCGAGCCGACCCTGAACCCGAGTTCGCAGGCCTCGACCTTCCATCCGAGCACCCTGGAGCTGCTCGATGAGATCGAGGTCGCCTGGCCCTTGATCGATACCGGCAAGCTCACCGAACGGCTCCAGTACCGGGACCGGTCGCAGGGCCTGATCGCGGAGTTCAACTTCCGGGTCTTGCGCGGCATAACGAGGTTCCCCGTCCGCCTGCAGACCGATCAGACCGAGCTCACGAAGTTGCTGCGCGAGGAGATCGAGCAGCGTTACCCCTCAGTAACGCTGCGCTTCGGGACGCGGGCCACCGGCGCGCTCGGAACGCCGCAGGGAGCCAAGCTGATCACCAGCGCCAGCGGGACCATCCAGGAGTGGGAAGGCCGTTTCGTCGTCGGCGCCGACGGTGCTCACAGTGCCGTGCGCCATTCGGCAGGCATCGCCTTCGACGGTTCCCCCTACTCCACCAGGCACCTGATGATCACTACCGACTACGACGTGCTCGCGGCCATGCCCTGGCTGGCTCCGGTCACCTACATCTTCGACGAGGACGAATCGATCGGGGTGCTTACCCTCAAGAACTGCACCCGGATCGTGTTCCTCATTGACGGGCCCGAGACGGATGAGGAGATACTGGCGCCGGAGCGCATCCAGGAGCGCCTGCGCGGGTTCCTGCCGCCACAGCCAGAGCCGTATCCCATCACGCACGCCCGGATCTCCCGGCTGCATCAACGCGTGGCCAGTCAGTACACCAAGGGCGCGATCGCGCTTGCGGGCGACGCGGCGCATCTGAACCATCCGCTCGGCGGGATGGGCCTGAACGCCGGCCTTCACGACGCTTACGCGCTCGGCCACGCCATCAGGCGGGTAATTCTCGAGGGAGCAGATGCCGCCGTGATAGAGGAGTACGGCAGCGAGCGACGCCATCAGGCGATCACTCACGTGCTCCCGACGGCCGACGAGTACTCACGCGCATCCGCCGAAGCAAGCGCGAAGGCCCGCCGGCAGCGCGACGAGGACATGCGCGCCGCCGCGGCTGACCCGGCTCGGGCCCGGCAATACCTGTACCAGGCATCAATGTTCGATAGCGCCCCCCGCGCGCTGGGAGAAGGCAGCGTCAGCAGATGAGCAGCACCCCGAACGTGACGTTTGACACCCTGATAGCAGGCGGGACGGTCGCCACCGTCGACGGCGTGGCCGAGGCGGACGTCGGAGTCAGCGACGGCCGCATTGCCGCCATCGCGGCCAGGCTGGCCGGCAACGCGACGGCGACCCGGGAGATCGACGCCTCAGGGCTGCTGGTCCTGCCCGGCGGGATCGACGTACATACCCATTTCGAGACGAACATCGGCGAGCAGCGGACGGCCGATGACTTCGAGAGCGGCTCGAGGGCGGCGGCGGCCGGCGGCATCACCACCGTGGTGAACTTCGCGATCCAGCACGGCGGGTCGCTGGCCGACACGGTGGCCGAGGAGATCAGGAAGGCCGAGGCCGGCACCCACATCGACGTCGGGTTCCATGTCGGCGTGACCTCGTGCGACCCGGCGACCGCAGCGGAGGTCGGGGGCCTTGTCGCGGCCGGTTTCCCCAGTTTCAAGATGTTCACCGCCGTCGGCGAGCACGCCCTGTCTGACGTCGAATCGCTCGCGCTGCTCCAGGCGGTCGGCGACGCCGGGGGCATCGTGATGGTGCACGCGGAAGACGGAGCCCTGATCGAGCACCTGAGCGCCAGGCTGCTCGCGGCGGGCCGCGGCGGCGTGGAGTACCTGAACGCCGCCCGGCCGACCGCGGCTGAGGCGCTGGCCGTAACGAAGATCGCGGAGTACGGGCGGCAGACCGGATGCCCGGTGTACGTCGTCCACCTGTCCTGCAACGACGCCCTGAACGCGGTACGCCGCGCCCGCGGCGCCGGAGCCGAGGTCTACGTCGAAACGCGCCCGGCCTACCTGTTCATGGACAGCTCGATCTACGACCGGCCGGACGGCGCAAAGTTCGTGACCTGGCCGCCCATCCGCGACAGGGCGGACCAGCAGGCGCTGTGGGATGGCATCAGGACCGGCGAGATCCAGACGTACGCCACCGACCACACCACCTGGACCGTGGCCGAGAAGCTCGCGCCCGGCCTGACGTTCGCGACCATCCCGGGGGGCGTCTCCAACGTGCAGACCAGCCTGGGCATGCTGTACAGCGAGGGAGTCGGCCGCGGGCGGATATCCCTGCCTCAGCTGGTCGCCCTCGTCTCGACCAATCCAGCGAAGCTCTTCGGCATGTGGCCGCAGAAAGGCTCGCTGAGCATCGGCGCAGACGCGGACATCGTGCTCCTCGACCCCCGACGGGAATTCGAGATCACGCAGTCCAGGATGCAGTCGGCCTCGGACTTCGACCCGTACGAAGGACGGTCAGCGCGCGGGTGGCCGGTGCTGACGATGAGCCGCGGAGAAGTGATCGTGTCCGAAGGCCAGATCCTGTCGGCTCCCGGACGCGGCCGGATCCTGCGAAGGGCCCCGTTCCGGGCGGCGGGAAGCACACCGGAGGAGCAGGCGCTGGCGGCCCGCACGCCTGGCCAGCGCACCAGCATGGCGTGAGGCCGCGATGGCCACCCACTACCTGGATTCGAAGCCGGAAACCGTGACCGACGTGTTCTCCCGGGATCTCGCGCCGGTGCTGACCGTGGATCCCGGTGACCGGGTTGTCGTCCATTCGCTGGATGCCCACGGCTACCTCTGCCGCCAGGAGCCTGGCCGCGACACGCCCCGGACCATGTTCAGCGAGCGGCGCGGCCACTGCCTGTGCGGGCCGATTGCCGTGCGCGGGGCGGTACCCGGCATGGCCCTGGCCGTGAGCTTCATCGATCTGCGGCCCGACACCTGGGGATGGACATCCGCCGGCCACCGGGACACTCCGCTGAACCGGCAGTTGAAGGTGTCCGAGAAGACATCCCTGATATGGGACATCGACGCGGAGGCCCGCGTCGCCACCAGCAACTCAGGGTGGCGCGTCCGGATCGCCCCGTTTCTCGGCGTGGTGGGAATGCCGCCCGACCAGCCGGGTGAGCACGCCACGATCCCGCCTCGGTCCGCCGGGGGCGGGAACATTGACTGCCGGTCGCTGGTGGCCGGCTCGGTGCTCTGCCTTCCGGTAACCGTTCCCGGGGCCATGCTGTGCGTCGGCGACGGGCACGCGGCCCAGGGAGACGGCGAGGTAGGCGGGACGGCCATCGAATGCGGGATGACCACGACGATGGACCTCGACCTCGTCGCGGACGCGCCGGTGAACACGATCCATGCGACGACGCCCTCGGCCCGCATCACGTTCGGCTTCAGCCCGGACCTGAACGAGGCGATGACCGCGGCCCTGGACGCGATGCTCGGCTGGATGCAGCGGCTGTTCGGCGTGCCGAAGGCGGAGGCGCTCGCCCTGGCGAGCGTGGCGGCCGACCTCCGGATCACGCAGGTGGCGAACGAGGTCTGGGGCGTGCACGCCGTGCTCCCGCACGAAGCCATCCGCTAGGACATGACCGCTCAGGGCGAGCCGTACAGCCCCGGGCCCGTGATGCGCAGGTCATCGAGGAACGACCGGGCGGCCTGGTAGGCAGCCTCGCTCAGCGTGCCGGTCTGGCGGAAGTCCAGTGGTGATATCGGATGAGGCTCTGGACCGTGCAGGTAGACGACCGGAACCTCGGCGGCGGCCAGCGGCGCCTCGAAGATTGCTTGGGTGCGCATGGTCACCGTGACGGTATAGAGCAGCACCTCGGCGATGGTGGCGGGCGCCGCCAGGGTGTTCCCGGGGAAGTTGCAGTCCAGCACGACCAGCGACCGTGCGCCCATGGCCAGGGCCTGCCGCATCGGGACGTTGGCGACCAGGCCGCCGTCGTACAGCCGTAGCGCGCCGAGCTGAACGGGCGGGAAGATGCCCGGGATGGCCGCACTGGCCAGCAGGGCCGGCAACACGAGCCCTTCGCTCAGCACGTGCGGGCGAGCGGTGTCGATGTCGGTGGCCATCGCTGCGAACGGCAGCCTCAGGTCGGCAAAGGTGGTCTCGGGCCCGATGAAGCCGGCGATGACGGCCGCCAGCCCGGTGGAGGGAAACAGGTGCGTCCTGGTGTGCTGCAGGGTGCGCGCCTGAGCCAGCAGGCCGCCGGGGAACACCCGGTCGCGCGTCATCCGGGCCCAGGTCTGGACCAGGCGGTCCACCGCGCGGCCCGGGTCCAGGGCGATGACCGCACCGTTCAGCGACCCTACCGAGGTGCCTGTCACGATGTCGGGCGCGACGTCGTGCTCGCCGAGCGCTCGCAGCATCCCGATCTGCACCGCGCCCAGGCTCCCGCCGCCGCCCAGCACGTACCCCACCGGCCGGGGCAGCTCCGCGATGCTCACCTCGGCAGATCGTCGCACCCTTAGCCGGTTCCAGCTCTTCATCCGCCCTCCATGGCGCCGAGGTGAGCGTAGTGCGTAAAGCCAGTCAGGCCGCCGCCGGGGGAGCGGTGGCCGACTCTGGCGCAGGCCGGCCCCGCCGGCCGGGGATCGTGCTCGCGGCGTCGGCGTCGTGGATGGAGAGCGACCACGCCACGCCGGACAAGGCGATCACGGCGGCGGCCAGGAACGCTACGTGGTACGCGGTGAGGTTGGCCACCGCGTGCCCGGCTACCAGGTGAACCGGGCCGACGAGGACGATGGCGGTGGTCAGCAGCGCCACGCCGACCGCGCCGCCGAGCTGGCGCACGGCGTTGAACATGGTGGAAGCCCGGCCGGTCGCCGCGGGCGTGATGGTGGCGAACGCCGCCGCCTGGACCGGGACGAAAATCTGCCCCATGGATAGCCCCAGGGTGAACATGAGCAGCCGCGCCCACCAGAGGCTGGTCTGCGGGCCCAGCAGGGCGAGCAGCCCGATGGAGACTGCGGTACCTGATAGCCCGATGGTGATGTGGCGGCGGGGGCCGAGCCGCGGGTACATCACCCGGCTGGC
>Ga0335074_10009408_pt1 | contig 13654 bp, 12 predicted proteins | sample Lox_Sample_23_FD_206715 | JGI IMG/M metagenome (GOLD analysis project Ga0335074, IMG submission 206715) | Soil microbial communities from Loxahatchee National Wildlife Refuge, Florida, United States - Lox_Sample_2.3 | ecosystem: Environmental > Terrestrial > Soil > Wetlands | place: USA...
CGGACTGGTATCGCTCGGCCACGCCGGACTGTCCGGGGTGGCCGCCTATGCGGTGGCCTACCTGCTGGCCGCTGGCTGCGGCCACACCGTCGCCATCGCCGGGGGCCTTGCCGCCGGCCTGATCGTGACCGCCGGCTTTGCCGCATTGTCGCTGCGGGCGAGCGGCATCAGCTTCATCATGATCACGCTGGCCTTGGGCGAGATCATTTGGGGGCTGGCTTATCGCTGGATCAGCATCACCAACGGCGACAACGGCATCAGCGTCAATTCGCGCCCGGCGCCGTTCGGCTTGGCGCTGACTTCGGCGACCGCCTTTTACAATGCGACATTGGTCGTCTTCCTGTTCGCCATCGCCGCCTGCGCCGTGTTCGTGAATTCGCCGTTCGGCGCGGCGCTTGCCGGCACGCGCGACCAGCCGCGGCGCATGAACGCGCTCGGCTTCCATGTCTGGATGATCCGCTTCTGGGCTTTCATGTTTTCCGGATTGCTGAGCGCCGTCGCCGGCATCCTGTTCGTCTACTACAACGAGTTCATCAGCCCGCAGGCGCTGGCGCTCACCGCGTCGGCCGAAGGCCTGCTGATGGTCATCTCCGGCGGCGCAGCAACGCTGCTCGGCCCGGTGGTCGGCGCGGCCCTCGTGGTCATCGTCAAGAACGTGGTCAGCGCCTACATTTCGCGCTGGAATTTCATGCTCGGCGCCATCTTCGTTGCCATCGTCGTGTTCATGCCCGAAGGCCTGGTGCCCGGCACGGTGCGGCTGACGCGCGCCGCGTGGCGCATGTCCGGCGGGCGCAGACCGGCCGCGGCTTCTGCAGTCGAGGCGCCGATGGCGGAGCAAAAGCCGTGACCGCGCTCGCCGTCAAAGATCTGTGCAAGTCGTTCGGCGGGCTGCGCGTCACCACCAATGTCAATCTCGCGGTCGAAGCGGGCGAGCGCCGCCTGATCATCGGACCGAATGGCGCCGGCAAGACCACGCTGTTCAACCTCATCACCGGGGAGATCGCCCCCGACGCCGGAGCGGTGGTGTTCTTCGACCGTGACATCACCCGGCTGGCGACCCGCAGACGCGCGCATCTCGGCATGGCCCGCACCTATCAGATCATTACCCTGTTTCCGCGCGATACTATCCTGCACAACGTGACGCTGGCGCTGCTTGGCCTCTCGCCGCTGCGCTGGAACCCGTGGCAGACGATCGACCGCCAGCATGACCTGCTGGCGCGGGCGCGGGCGGCGCTCAAGCGCGTCGGCCTGGAACAAATGGCGGAGCGGTCGCTGGCGGAGACCTCTTACGGCGAAAAGCGCCGCGTCGAGATCGCCATGGCGCTGGCGCAGGAGCCGCGGGTGCTGTTGCTCGACGAGCCGTTCGCCGGGCTGTCGATCGACGAACGGCGCGACGTGCGCGAACTCCTTAAACGCATTCCGCGCGACGTTACCGTGGTGATGATCGAGCACGACATGGATACCGCGCTCGATCTCGCCGACCGCATCACGCTGCTGCATTTCGGCGAGGTCATTGTCGAAGGCACCCGCGCCGAAGTCGTGGCCGATCCGCGCACGCGTGAGGTCTATCTTGGCGAATAGCGCGCTGAAACTGTCGGATATCGATGCCTTCTACGGCGACAGCCACGTGCTGCAGAGGGTATCGTTCGAGCTCGGCGAGGGCCACTTGCTCGGGCTCCTTGGCCGCAATGGTGCCGGCAAGTCGACCTGCATGAACGTCAGCGTCGGTCTGGTGCCGCCGCGCAGCGGCGCCGTCGAGGTGTTCGGCAAGCCGGTGACGCGGCTGCCGCCGGAAGACATCGCCGCGCGCGGCGTGGCCCTGGTGCCGCAGGGCCGCCGCGTGTTCAGGAGCCTTACCGTGCGCGAAAATCTGGTGGTCGCGGCGCGCGACAAGGATCCGGTCAGCCGCCACGCGGCCTGGACCATCGCCACGGTGTTCGAGATGTTTCCGCGCCTCGCCGAGCGGCATGCCCAGCTCGCCGGCTACCTGTCGGGCGGCGAGCAGCAGATGCTCGCCATCGGCCGCGCCATGATGAGTAATCCGCGTGTGCTGCTGATGGACGAGCCGTCGGAAGGCCTGGCGCCGCAGATCGTCGCCGAAGTCATGGCCACCATCCGCCGGCTCAAGGAGAGCGGGCTGTCTATCGTGCTGGTCGAGCAGAGCCCGAAACTGGTCTTCGACATCGCCGACGACATCGTCATTCTCAACTCCGGCCGTGTCGCCGTCTTGTCCACTGCCGCGGCGCTGAAAAACGACGGCGTCGATCTGCGCCAGCACCTCGGTGTGTTCTGAGAACGGACGGCAGAAGAAAGACGTGAGAGAGGATAGTCGACAGAGAAACGGATGACAGGGGACAGCGCAGGTTGCTGCCTGCGCGGGGCAATGAAGGCCGAAGACATAAAAGAAACGGACAGCGCGGCTCTGGCGCCCGCGTTCCTCGAACGTCCGTCACCTGCGGTCCGTCAACCGTCAGCGGCTTTCGCGCTGGCGCTGGCTTCGATTTCATTCATCGGGCCGCTGGCGGTTCACCTGTTCATCCCGGTGATCCCGGCGGTCAAGGTCGCGCTGGGCATCTCCGACGCGCTGGCGCAGCTGACCTTCAGCATTGCGCTGTTCGCCATGGCGTTTGCCACGCTGGTCTATGGCTCGTTGTCGGACCGCTACGGCCGACGGCCGGTGCTGCTGTCGGGACTTTGTCTGTTTCTCGTCGGCAGCGCGGTTTCGGCTTTTGCCCATTCCGTGCTGACGCTCGTCTTCGGCCGCCTCATTCAGGCGATCGGCGCCGGCTGCGGCGTGACGCTGGTGCGCGCCATCGCCCAGGACGTCTACGGCCGCAACCTCGTCAAGGCGATCGCCTACCTGACCATGGCCTACACCCTCGGTCCGATGATTGCGCCGATCGCCGGCGGCATTCTGATCGATGCCTTCGGCTGGCGCAGCGCGTTTGACTTCGCGCTGGCGGCCGGCGCGCTCATTGCGCTTGGCGCCTATTGGGCGGTGTTCGAATCGCGCCCGCCGGCGGCGCGCGTTCCGCCCGGGCTCAGGGGCCAGAGCGTGCTGCGCGATTATGCCGCCCTGTTCCGCCACGTCCGCTTCGCCGCTTTCGTGCTGCAGAGCGGATTGTGCACGGCCACGTTCCTGGTGACCGCCACGGCGGCGTCGAGCCTGATGAAGCAGATGCTGCACCGTCCATCCGCCGAGTTCGGCTTCTACTTTCTGCTGTTCCCGTTCGGATTCCTGTCCGGCAATTTCGTCACCAGCCGCATCGGCACGCGGGTTGCCAACGAAACCATGGTGCTTGCCGGATCGCTGGTCGTGTTCGCCACCGTGGTAGGGCAATCGAGTGTGCAGCTTTCCGGCGCCGTGACGCCGCTCACCTTGTTTGTGCCGGGTTTCTTCATTTCGTTCGCGCAGGGCATTTCGCTGCCCTATGCGCAGGCCGGCGCCATGGCGGTCAATCCGAAGCTCGCCGGCACCGCGGCCGGCATCGGCGTGTTCATGCAGAATTTCGCCGGTGCGGCGTTCGCGCAGCTTTACGGGCTGTTGGCCGACGGCACGGTGTGGCCACTGGCGCAGACGACCGCCATTACCGGCGTGCTCGTGGTCGCCGCCGGCGCCGCGCCGTTCTGCATGGCAAGGCGCGCCAACTAATCGAACATCGCCACTGCGCGCGTCCAGCCGGCGGAGCCGCGTTTCACCTTGAACGGAAAGCACGCCACCATGAAGCCGCGATCGGGAAGCTGTTCGAGATTGCAAAGCTTTTCCATGTGGCAATAGGGCGTCTCGCGGCCGGCCTTGTGGCCCTCCCAGATGATCGAGGGATCGCGCGTTTCGAGCCAGCGCTTGCGCATATGGACGAACGGCACGTCCCAGCCCCAGGCGTCGATGCCGGCCACCCGCACGCCGCGCGAGGTCAGATAGAGCGTCGCTTCCCGCCCCATGCCGCAGCCGGCGGTCAGATATTCCTCGGTGCCGATGCACTCGCTGGCGCGGGTATTGACCAGCACGATGTCGAGCGGTTTCAGCTCGTGCTTGATGCGCGTCAGCTCGGCTTCCACTTCCGGGGCCGTGACCACGTGACCGTCCGGCACGCGGCGGAAATCGAGCTTGACGCCGGGGCGGAAGAACCAGTCGAGCGGCACCTGATCGATCGTCATCATCGGCTTGCCGTCGATCGAATGCGATTGAAAATGGATCGGCGCGTCCATGTGCGTGCCATTGTGGGTCGTCAGCTGGATCTGCTCGATCGCCCAGCCCTCGCCCTCCGGCAAATCTTCCGGACGCAAGCCCGGGAACAGCTCGCACAACAGCGGCGCGGTCTCGGCGTTGCCGCGGTATTCGATCTTCGGCCGCATGAACGGCGGATCGTAGACCGTATCGTTGTCGAGCGGCGACGACAGATCGAGCATGCGGCTGGGCAGTTTCATGGTTTCTCCGATTCGGTTGCCGAAAGAGGTTCGCCGCGATATTAGCCCCGCAAACCAATTCCATCATCCTGCAGGAAATCGCATGCCCGAGCAGTGGAACAGGTACGAGCGAACCGCGGCGCGCCGGCACGGCAAATCCGGCCGCGAACTGCGGCCGCAGAGCGTAACCGTCGACGTTCATTCCCACGTCGGAGTGCCCGCAGCGGCCGCATTCGTCGCGCCGCATCTCAACTGGGCGAGCATTCCGCTCGCGAATTTCGCCACGCCGGAGACCAAGGCGCTTACCGCCAAGCAGGAGGCGGACATCGGCGGCCGCGCCGGCGTCGAGCGGCGGCTCGCCGATCTCGACGCCATGGGCATCGATATCCAGATGATCGCGCCACCGCCGCCGCAGTGCTACTACACGGTGCCGCTCGATATCGCCGTGCGGGCCACGCTGATGGTCAACGACGGCATCGCCGCGTTCTGCGCGCAAAAATCCGACCGGCTCAAGCCGTTCTGCTCGGTGCCGATGATCGACGGTAATGAAGCGGCCAAAGAACTCGAACGTTGCGTCACAAAACTCGGCTTCGCCGGCGTCGAAGTGCTGACCAACGTTGCCGGCAAGGAACTGTCCGATCCGGCGTTTACGGCTTTCTGGAAAAAAGCCGAGGAACTGGGCGCGCTGGTGATGATCCACCCCAACGGATTCACCGAAGCGTCGCGGCTGTCGCGGTTTTATGTCAACAACGTCATCGGCAATCCGCTGGAGACGACGATCGCGCTGCATTACCTGATTTTCGACGGCGTGCTCGAACGCCATCCCAAGCTGAAAATCCTCGCCGTCCACGGCGGCGGCTATCTCGGCGCCTATCCGGGCCGCATCGATCACGCCTGGGGGGCGCGCTCCGACAGCCACGGCGCGCTGCCGCAGCCACCGACCGCATATCTCAAGCGGATTTACGTCGACACCGTCGTCTTCACGCCCGAGCAGCTCGCCGCCCTGGTGCGCGTGTTCGGCGCCGATCACGTTCTGATGGGCACCGATTATCCCTACGACATGGCCGAATTCGATCCGGTCGCGCACATCGCCATGACCGACGGTTTCGATGCCGCGACCATCGCCGCGCTGGCCGGCGGCAACGCCAAGCGGCTGTTGGGTCTTTAGCGTGGGTGCCGCTCAAGCGCCGAGGCGCCCGGCGATATGGTCGCCGACGCGCAGCGCGTTGGCGATGATCGTCAATGTCGGATTGACGGCGCCGATCGAGGGAAAAAAGCTGGCATCCGTCACATAGAGGTTGTCGATCCCGTGGGCCTTGCAGTTGAGGTCGAGCACCGATTGCGCCGGATCGGGACCGAACCGCAGGGTGCCGGCCTGGTGCGCGGTGCCGCCGATCGGAATGTTTTGCCCGAGATAGAGCGAGCGATCGAACAGGTGCGAGTGGCTGTCGAGCCGGCCGCAGATGTCGCGCAGTTTGTCTCTCAGCCGGCGGTGTCCTTCCATGTTGTTGAACGTCAGGTCAAGAATGACCCGTCCGTCCTGGTAGTAGATACGGTTCTCCGGGCGCGGCAGATCTTCCGACGTCAGCCAGAAGTCGAGCGAATGGGCGGCGATCCAGTCGAACGGCTTTTCGGGGAAGTGCTGCAGCAACCCGCCCAGCGGCTCGCCGCGGATCTGCACGCCGTCCGACTTGCCGATCATCTGGATATGGCCGAGCGGATAGGGCCAGTCGTCGGCGCCGAAATAAAAGTCGTTCAAGCCGAGCGTCTTCTGAAATTTGGTCGGATTGGGCGTGCGTGAAATCGCCAGCACCACGCTGTTGTTGTGGCGCATATAGTTGCGCCCGACCAGCCCCGAGCCGTTGGCGAGCCCGTGCGGGTGCTTGTCGTCGGCCGAGCGCAGCAGCAGCAGCGCCGATGACAGCGCGCCGCAGGCGACAATGACGATATCGCCGGAATAGACGCTGCGCTCGCCGTCGCGCACGACTTCGGCGCCCACGACGGCACGGCCGGACGGATTGGTGATGAGCCGCTCGACATAGGACCGCGTCATCAGCGTCAGATTGGGATGCGCGGCCAGGGCCGGATCGACGCAGATGACCTGCGCGTCGGCCTTGCCGTTGGTCAGGCACGGGTAGCCGTCAAAGGCGTTGCAGCGGATGCAAGGCGAATGCGGCAGCGCCTTGCCGTCACGCTCGTCCAGCAGGATGCCGACCGGCAGGTGGAAAGGATGCAGGCCTTCGCGCTTGAGCCCGTCGAACAACTGGGCGATACGGGGTTCGTGGCTGAGCGGCGGATAGGCGTAGGGCGCCTTGGCCGGCGGCGCGGTCGGATCGTCGCCGCGCAGACCGTGGACGTGAAACAGCTCCTCGGCCGCCTGATAATACGGCTCGAAGACATCGTATTTCACCGGCCATTCCGGCGAAATCCCGTCGGCGTGCCTGATTTCCTCGAAATCACGCTCGCGTAGCCGCAGCAACACGCCGCCGTAAACCTTGCTGTTGCCGCCGACGAAGTAGTGCAGGCCGGGATGAAAGGCCCGGCCGTCGGAACCGTACCAGGTCTCTTTGGCTTGATAGCGTGCGTCGATGAATACGGCCTGGCTGTCCCAGTTTTCGCGCTCGCGCGGCAGGTAATCGCCGCGCTCAAGGAGGAGAATACGTTTGCCGGTACGCGCCAGGCGCAACGCCATGGTCGCGCCTCCGGGGCCGGAGCCGATGATTACGATGTCGTAATGTTCATCCATTGACGTTTCCAGTCGGTTCGGCCGGCAGCCAGGGGATCAAGTTACGTTGTCGCAGATGATTCAAAGCGCGGGAGGCCGCAGTGAAAAGCCCTTAGAACAGAGCGCGGGCCTGTCCGCGCGACGACACCAATCACACGCAGGCGGTGTGCGATGACCACGCTCAGTATCGGACTTACCTTGGCGATCCGCGTCTTTCTCGTCCTGTTGTTCTTGCCGTTCAGCGCCCTGGATAAGGTGCTCGATTTCCCCACCGCCGTGGCGCAGGCCCGGGAAGCGGTCTCGAACAGATCGGCGGCGACCGCTTTGATCCTGGCCGGGTTGTTCGTCGAGGTGTTCATGTCCGCTGGCGTGGTTTCCGGCATTGCCGATCGCGTCTGCGCCTTCGTGCTGGCAGGCTATTGCGGTGTGACCGCGCTTCTCTGGAAGCAATTCTGGGTCCCCGGCGATTTCTGGACGAAAAGCGACGGCAAGGCACGGGCGCTGTTCTGGGACTTTTGGAAGAACCTCGCTTTGGGCGCCGGGTTCCTTCTGATCGCGTTCGGGACCAGCGCGGCGGCAATTTCCAGCTTTGTCGCGCATCCGACTCTTTCGACCCACCCCTACCGAATAAGCCAGGAGCACGCATCCCGGTGAGTGACGAATCTCCGCCTGCGGTCGGCTATTGGCACGTCTGGACCGATGCCGACGGGATCAGTCATCAATCGCATTGCGCACTGACCGTATTTGACAAGGCCGCGATCCAGCCGACGGCGGCGCCGCAATGGATCGGAGCAAAGACGCGCTCCGACGCGACCGTTTTTGTCACGGTACTGCCGCCGGGCTGGATCGGCGAGTGGCACGAGAATCCGCGGCCGCAATGGATCATTCCGCTGTCCGGCCGCTGGTTCGTCGAAACCATGGACGGGGTGCGGGTCGAGATGGGACCGGGCGAGCTATCGTTCGGCGAAGACCAGAACACGCGCGCCGTCAGCGGCAAGCGGGGGCACCGCTCCGGCACGATCGGCCCGGAGCCGGCGGTGCTGATGCTGGTGCAATTGGAGACCGCGCCGACTGTCGCTTCTGCCTGCAGGTTCAGGTGAGCCATGTTTAGGTGAGCCATGGACGGGTTCGAAAGCCGCTCGCACCGCTTTGCCCGCTATCTGCTGAGCAATGCCGCGCTGGAGACATTGGCGACCGGTTTCCGCTGGATCGAGGGTCCGGTGTGGATGGGCGATGCCAATTGCCTATTGTTTCAGGATATCCCCAACGACCGGACGATGCGCTGGATCGAAGGGCAGGGCGCATCGGTGTATCGGGCGCCGTCGCATTACGCCAACGGACAGACGCGCGATCGTCAGGGGCGGCTGATCGCCTGCTCGCACCGCGAACGCTGCCTGTTTCGCACCGAGTACGATGGCCGTTTGACCAAGCTCGTCGATCGGCACGCCGGCAAGCGGCTGAACTCGCCCAATGACGTCGTGGTGAAATCCGACGGCTCGATCTGGTTTACCGATCCGCTCTACGGCATTGCCAACGACTACGAGGGCGGCCGGCAAACCTCCGAACAGCCGCCGGCGGTGTACCGGTTCGATCCGCAAAACGGCGATATCGCCATCGTCGCCGACGATTTCGACGGCCCCAACGGGCTGGCCTTCTCGCCGGACGAGCGCCGGCTCTACATCGCCGAAACCGGCGATCAGAACGCGCAATCGCCGCGTCAATATATTCGTGCGTTCGATGTCAAAGCCGACGGCAGGACGCTGTCCGGCGGCGATATCTTTCACAAGGTCGAGCCGGGCTATTGCGACGGCATGCGGGTCGACGAAGACGGCAACATCTGGAGCAGCGCCGCCGACGGCGTGCATTGCATCGATCCAAGCGGCGAATTGCTGGGCCGGATATTCATCCCGCACGTCGTCGCCAACCTGACCTTCGGCGGGCCAGCCAAGAACCGGCTGTTCATCGGCGGTTCGACGACGCTCTATTCGATTTTTCTCAACTGCCGCGGCGCGCAGACACCGTGATGTCGGTTTGCAGCCTGTCGCGCATAATCCTGATCTGCCGCGACGCGGAGCGGTTGGCCGAATTCTATGCGCGGGCATTCGGATTTGCCGGCCGCGATGACCCGGCAAAAGCCGATCCGGAGTTCGCGGCGATGGTCGGGCGTGTCAGCGGGCAGGCGCGGATGCGGACGCTGCGCCTCGGGGATCAGCAGCTTGTATTGGCTCAGGTCACGCCTTCTGGCCGGCCCTATCCCGATGGGGTTGCCGGATACGATCCGTTGTTTCAGCATTTTGCGATTGTCGTATCGGAGATGGCGGCTGCCTTTGACGCACTCCAGCGCGTTGGCGGCTGGACGGCGATTTCGACCGATGGTCCGCAAGTTCTGCCGGCATCGTCGGGCGGCGTCACGGCATTCAAATTCCGCGATCCCGAAGGCCATCCGCTCGAATTGCTGCAATTTCCTTCCGGCCGCGCATCACCGAGTGGTTCGGCGCAGATCGGCCAACCGTGCGTGGGAATTGATCATTCGGCGATTTCAGTAACAGACACTGCACGCAGCCTGGTGTTCTACGAGGGGTTGGGGCTTGCGCGCGTCGGCGGCTCGCTCAATCGCGGGCCGCAACAGCAGAAGCTCGACGGCATGCCCGATGCAATCGTCGAAGTGACCGCCTTGGCGCCGCCGCTGCAACAAACGCCTCACGTCGAATTGCTTTGCTATCGCGGCGATTTCGCGCGTCGTAAGGTCGCGGTCGATCCTGCCGATGCGGCGGCGACGCAGCTTGTCTTTTCCGTGTCCGGCGAGGCATTTGCTGCACTGATCGCCAGTAACCGCGGAGCGGTCGTCGACACGGTGCTTGCTCCGCAGGGGTCATCGCGCGCTCTGTTGCGCGATCCCGATGGACATTTGCTTTGTCTGGAGAGCTTCGCTTGATCGGTGCAGGTCCCTGATGGAACAGATTGTGATAACGCCGCCGGGCGCACCCGGCATAGCCCCGCGTTGGACGTCCAGCGCCAAGAGCGCGGTCGGCACCTCGGCCAGCGGGGATAGCGACGCCTGGTTCACCATCAGTCACGGCATTCTGAACGAGATCTACGCGCCGCGTTTGGATATGGCGTGCATCCGCGACTTCGGCTTCCTCATCACCGCGAAAGATTATTTTTCCGAAGAGAAACGCGATACCGTCTCCACGGTGACGATGGTGGAAGACGGCATTCCGGCGTTCCGCCTGGTCAACGCGGCGCGCGACGGCCGCTATCGGATTGGCAAGACAATTCTGTCCGATCCGGATCGCCCGGTGGTTCTTCAGGACATCGTCTTTGAGCCGCTCGTCGGCACGCTGTCCGATTACGCGCTGCATGCGCTGGTGGCGCCGCATCTGGTCAATGCCGGTGCGGGCAACACGGCGTGGTGCGGCGACTACAAGGGCCATCGATTGCTGTTTGCCGAAGGCCGCGGCACGGCGCTGGCCGTCGCCTCTTCTGTGCCGTGGCTGGCGCGGTCGGCCGGCTATGTGGGTATCTCGGACGGTTGGCAGACGTTGTCGCGCGGCGAGGGGCTCAAATCAGAATACGTCCGTGCGGTGAACGGCAACGTCGCGCTGTCCGGCACGCTTGATCTCTCGAGCGGGCAGGGACGAGCGTTGCTCGCAATCGGTTTCGGCGCCCAGTTCGAAGAAGCCGCCTTCCGCGCGCTGCTCAGTTTACACCAGGGTACGGAATCGACACTGCGGCGCTTTTGCCTTGGCTGGCGGCAGTGGCAACGCGGTCTGTTGCCCCTCGATGAGCCGGGTGATGCGCGGGCGCTCAATCGCTATCGCGTCAGCACCGCGGTGCTGGCCACGCACCGCGATCCGGCTTCGGGGGCGATCATCGCCAGCCTGTCGATCCCGTGGGGCTCATCGAAGGGTGACGACGATCTCGGCGGCTATCACCTGGTATGGCCGCGCGATCTCGTCCAGATCGCCGGCGGGCTTTTGGCGGCGGGAAGTCCCTCACAGGCCAGAGCCGTGCTCGACTATCTGGTCGCCGTTCAGGAGGCCGACGGGCATTGGCTGCAGAACTCATGGCTCGACGGCAGGCCGTACTGGCAGGGCGTGCAGATGGACGAAACCGCGTTTCCGATCCTGCTCTACGACATGCTGCTGCGCGCCGGCGCGATCGAAGCGGCCGAGGTGCCGCGTTACGGCGCGATGATCGAAGCGGCGGCGGGCTATATCGTCCGCAATGGGCCGGTAACCGAGCAGGACCGCTGGGAAGAGGACGGCGGCTATTCGCCTTTCACCCTGGCTGCCGAGATAGCGGCGCTGCTGTGCGCGGCCGAGGCGGTGGAGGCGGCCGGCAAGGCATCGCTGGCGCGGTATCTGCGCGAAGTGGCGGACGGCTGGAATGAACGGATCGAAAGCTGGACCTACGTCGTCGATACCGCACTGTCACGCAAGCTCGGCATCGACGGCTACTACATCCGCATTGCCCGGTCGGCGGATGGCGGAATGGCCGACCCGCGCGGCCTTATTCGTATCCGCAACCGACCCGAAGCCGACGCCAATCTGGAAGCTGATCTTCTGGTCAGCCCGGACGCATTGGCGCTGGTGCGCTTCGGCCTGCGTTCGCCCGACGATCCGCGCATTCGCAATACGGTTGCAGCAATCGACGCCATCGTCAAGCGCGACTTGCCGGCGGGGCCTTATTGGTACCGCTACAATGACGATGGCTACGGCGAACACGCCGACGGCGCACCGTTCGACGGCACCGGCACCGGCAGGCTTTGGCCGCTGCTGACTGGAGAACGTGCGCATTATGAGCTTGCGGCCGGCCGTCCTGCCGAGGCACGGCGCCTGCTTGCCACGATGGAGGCCGCTGCCAGCGATGGCGGATTGCTGCCGGAGCAAATCTGGGACAGCGACGATATCCCGGCGCGCGAGCTTTTCCTTGGGCGGCCGTCGGGAAGCGCCATGCCACTTGCCTGGGCACACGCCGAACATATCAAACTGTTGCGCTCGTTGCGCGACGGTGCCGTGTTCGACATGCCGCCGCAAACCAAAAACCGTTATGTCGCCAACAAGCCGCCGCAGGCGCCACAGAGCTGGCGGCTCGCCGCGAAAATAACAAAGATCGGGGCCGGGCGAACACTGCGTATCGAGCTTTTGCAGCAGGCGAACGTGAGTTGGTCGGCGGACGGCTGGGCCACGATCCACGACAGCATCGCGGCGGCGACCGGTCTTGGGACCTTCATTTGCGATCTTCCCACCGCCGACTTGCGCGCCGGTGGGACGGTGCAATTCACTTTCTTCTGGACAGACACGAACGAGTGGCAGGGCGCCAATTTTTCAGTGGAGATTGCGGCAGAGTGAGCAACAGCCGCTATTGGTTGCGCAATTCGTAGCGGCGAAACCGCGGATCGAGCGCCGATCTCCCGGTCTCGGTCTTCAGGCGTCTTGGTTCTTTCGCTCTTGCGTCATCGCCGCGGCGAGCCTTTGCGCCAGGGCCGAAAGGTCGTCCGGAAGTTGTTCGCGAACAAGTTCGCCGTAAAATTCGTTGAGCTGCTGAGCGATCGCAAGGCCGATAACGTTGGCGAACCATGCGGCGTCCTTGGGCGCGACGTCCTTGGGCGCCTTGTCGTCGTGGGCGGCCATATCCCTTCCCCAGGTCGGCACGCGACAACGCGTTGTCGGCGAAATGGTTCCGCGCCGGCCGCAGTATTTTACCGGCAGCGTGCCCCCGGCGGGATCAACCGCGCACCGGCGCCCATTGCCTGCCTTAATCGAAGCCACTATGCCCTGCCGCCAGGGAACTCAACAGTGACCCCGGGGAGCGGCGGAAACCACAGATCATGGTGCGGCGGCGCATTGTCGAGGAGCCGGTGTCGCGGCTGGCGATCTGGTCGCTGCGGCTCGCTCTGTTTTCGCTGGTGGCGACCTTCGTCGCGCTGGTCATCGTTCGCTCGGGCGCCCTCGACATCGTGCCGGCCCTGTCGACCTTGGCGGGCGCGTTGGTTCTGGCCGGCATCGGCATGCTGCTCGCTTTCGGCGCCGGGATTTTCATCTGGCGCGACGGGCTGCGCGGAATACCCCAAGCCGTCTCGGCGGTGCTGATCGGGCTCGCGCTGGTGGCCTATCCGGCCTATCTGGGCGCGCGGGCCTATCGGCTGCCGGCGATCTACGACGTCACCACCGATCCGATCGACCCGCCGCAATTCGACGCCATTGCGCGGTTGCGGCCGCGCGACGCCAACCCGATCGCCTACCAGGGTCTTTATGCCGCCGAGCAGCAGCACGCGCTCTATCCGGACATCGATTCCGACGACACGACGGCGACGCCGAGAGAGGCATTCGACATCGCCATGAAAGTCATCGTCAAGCGCAAGTGGCGCGTGGTCGATGCGCGCCCGCCGCGCGAGGCCGCCGCGACGCAGTTGTCCGATTCGGCCATGCCGCCGGACGGCACGGCGCGCGACGGCATTATCGAGGCGGTGGCGCGTTCGCTGATCCTCGGTTTCCCCGAGGATGTCGTGGTGCGCAT
>Ga0335074_10009409_pt1 | contig 13652 bp, 14 predicted proteins | sample Lox_Sample_23_FD_206715 | JGI IMG/M metagenome (GOLD analysis project Ga0335074, IMG submission 206715) | Soil microbial communities from Loxahatchee National Wildlife Refuge, Florida, United States - Lox_Sample_2.3 | ecosystem: Environmental > Terrestrial > Soil > Wetlands | place: USA...
TGGCGCGCAGTGTCGCCGCCGCCACCCTGCGCCGCCGTGCCGCGCCGATGCGTGCCGATCTTGTGCCGGCGGAAAAGGCGGAAGGCATGCTTGGCGCCGCCATACCCAATTTGTGGCCGCCGCAGTGATTGATGCCGATGCCCCGAGGACTTCGCGGAAAGGGGCGCTTATCCTGGGCGGCGCCCATGGCAGTCTGGAGGTCGCCCGCAGTCTCGGCCGGCGCGGCATTCCAGCCTGGCTGATCGCCGCCGATAATCCGCTCGCAAGCCTGTCGCGCTACGTCGCGCGCAGCTTCCGCTGGCGCGGTCCGCGCGATAACAGCGCGCTGCAATTTCTTGTCGATCTCGCTCATCGCCACCGTCTCGACGGTTGGGTTCTGTTTGCCGGCAGCGATGACGATGTGCGGTTCGTCGCGCAAAATCACTCCGCCCTCGGCGCCATCTTCACGCTGACGACGATGCCCTGGGAGCAATTGCGGTGGGCGGTCGACAAGCGCCTGATGAATACCCGCGCGGACGAACTGGGTCTTGCCCGCCCGCGCACCCGCTATCCCCGCTCGTCCGACGAGTTGGCGCCGCTCGGAATTCCGTTTCCAGTGATTCTGAAACCGACCGTGCGTGAAGGCCGCAACAAGTTCGTCGACGCCAAAGCCTGGCGCATTGACGACGCCGACGCGCTGCTCGCTCGGTCCGGGGAGGCGAAATCACTCGTTGGCGCCGACAGCACCATGATCCAGGAATTGATCCCCGGCGACGGCAGCACGCAATTTTCATATGCGGCTTTGTGGGATCGCGGCCGCCCGGTCGCTTCGCTGGTGGCGCGCCGCCGCCGGCAGTTTCCCATCGAGTTCGGCTTTACCAGCACTTTCGTCGAGACGATCGAACAGCCGCAAGTCGAAGGGGACGCCGTCCGTTTTCTCGCCTCGCTTGATTACAGCGGTCTCGTCGAGATCGAATTCAAATATGATGTGCGTGACGGCGCCTACAAAATTCTCGATGTCAACGCGCGCCCTTGGACCTGGATTTCGCTCGGGGCGGCGGCCGGCGTTGACTTTCCGGCGCTGCAGTGGCGCGTCGCCGCCGGCGAAGAAATTGCTCTGCAGCGGGGACGCTCCGGCGCGCATTGGCGCTACGCGTCGCGCGATGTCGCGGCGTGCTTTTGCGAAGTGTTCGCTCGCAGGCTTGCCCTACTGGACTCCGTGCGATCGTTTCGCGGACGGGCGGCTGGGGCGGTTTTGGCTTGGGACGATCCGCTGCCGGCCTTGCTCGATTTGCCGCTGAGCGCCGTCCGCGTCGCTAGACGATGGATGGGCCGCCGCAACTGCGACGCCACGTCGCCGCTGCAATCGGCCAAACTGCGCACCTGAAGCGCCGCAGTGGTACGCTCGCGGTCGCCGTCTAGACGGTCGGCCCCCAGCCGTGCTCGGTCACGTCGAACACAATGCCGTTCGGGTCCTTGAACTTCTTTTCGGCGTCGACGCCGGGGTAATTCGGCAGCTTCATGAAGAATTCGCCGCCGCGTTTCTTGATTTCGGCTTCCGTCGCTTCCTCACTGTCGACGATGAAACCGAAGTGATGCAATCCGGCCCAGTCCGGGCCCCCCTTGCCTCCCTTGGTCCCTTCCGGGAAGTGCAAGAGCGTGAGGTTCATCACCCCATCGGTGAGCGAGACGGCGTTGCCGATGGGCGCTTCCACTTTCTTGAGGCGCTTAAGCCCAAAGACGCCCTCATAAAAAGCCGCGGCCTTTTCGAGGTCGGGAACCTGAACGGCGATGTGTCTAAGCTTGGCCATGGCATTCTCCCAGGGGGCTGACGGTCGATAAGACAACATCTGCGGCCATGAGTCCACGACCGGCGCCCAGCGGCTTTAGGGAAGGAACCGTCGCATCGCCTGCATGCCTGGAGTGGAAGCGGTTTCAATCACAGCGAAATTGTTGCAGAATCAAGCGCTGCGACCGTCCGTGCCGCCCAAGGGATATGCCCCGCGCGAACCGGTCCGGCGCGCTCGCGCGCGCAATTAAGGAGGAAGCCGATGTCGAAAAATCAGGCGCTCGCCCAGCTTAAATTTCCGGTCATCCTGTTCGGCGCGGCGCAGCTCCTCAAAATCGCCGCACGGCGCAGCGTGGATTTCAAGGCACGGCTCTCCGAGCATAACTTCGTCGCGCAGATCATGGCGCGCGACGAGGAAATCGGCCGCTGGATCGAATTGCGCGATGGCAACATAACATCGCGCGCCGGTCTGCACCCGAAACCCGACATCAAGCTGATGTTCAAGAACGCCGCGACTGGCGCTTCGCTGCTCACTCCGCCGATCAATTGGCTCGATCAGATCAACGCGCAGAAGGATTTCGTCCTCACTGTCGAGGGGCCGGAATATCTGACCAACTGGTTCGCGCAGACGCTGATGATGTCGCAGTCGGCCGGGCTGAAATTCGGCACCAGGATGTCCGACGGCAGCATGCGCTACTGCAACATGACCAATGGCGGGCCGGTGTTCGTCCACGTCAAGGACGGCAAGATCGTGCGCATGACGCCAATCGATCTCACCGAGGAAGACGGCGCGTCGTGGACCATCGAAGCCAAAGGCCAAAAGCTGACGCCGCCGCGCAAGACGACGCTGGCGCCGCATGGCCAAAACGCCAAGTCGATCGTCTATTCGCCGGATCGCCTGCTTTATCCGATGAAGCGCGTCGACTTCGATCCGAACGGCGCACGCAATCCGCAAAATCGCGGCAAGTCGGGCTACGTGCGAATCTCATGGGACGAGGCGATCAAGATCGTCACCGACGAGATCAAGCGGCAGAAGCGCGAATACGGCCCCGGCGCCATCACCTTCTCGCACGGCTCGCATCACACCTGGGGCAATGTCGGCTATTACCTCTCGGCCCTGTTCCGCTTCGCCAATGCGGTCGGCATGACCCGCATCCACCACAACCCCGATTCGTGGGAAGGCTGGTACTGGGGCGCGGTGCACCACTGGGGCTATACGCTGCGCGTCGGTCAATCGGAAACCTACGGCACCGTCGAGGACTGCCTGCAGAATTGCGACATGATCGTGCACTGGGCCGCCGATCCCGAATCGACGTCCGGTTCCTACGGGGCGCAGGAAGGAACGACTCGGCGGCAGTGGATCAAGGATCAGAAACTCGGCATCAAGATCGTCCACGTCGATCCGTACTACAACGCGTCGGCGCAGTTTCTGCCGGGCAAGTGGTTCGCACCCAAGCCCACCACCTCGGTCGCCATGGCAATGGCCATCGCCTACGTGTGGATCAAGGAAGACCTCTACGACAAGGAGTACGTGAAGACGCACACCGTCGGCTTTGACAAGTGGAAGGCGTACCTACTGGGCGAAGAGGACGGCGTTGCGAAAACACCCGAATGGCAAGAAAAGGAAACCGGCGTTCCCGCCAAGGACGTGCGCGCGCTCGCCCGCGAGTGGGGCAAAAAACGCGTCTATCTGGCGCCCGGTGGCTGGGGCAACGGTCATGGCGGCGCCTGCCGCAACCAGACCGGAATTCAATGGGCGCGGGTCATGGTGTGCCTGGTTGCCATGCAGGGACTCGGCAAGCCCGGCGTCAACATGGGCAACCTGCAATGGGGTACGCCGCTCGACTTTAATTTCTATTTCCCCGGCTATGCCGACGGTGGCATGTCGGGCGATCTGGAAAACACTGCGATGCCGGTCGAGCTGTACCAGCGCATGCCGCAGCTGCCGACCATGAATTCCAACGGCCAGCGCATTCCGCGTATTTTCGTTCCCGAGGCGATTACCGAAGGCAAAGCCGAAGGCTATCCGTGGGTCGGCAAATCGATCGAGCATCAGTTCGCGCGCTTCGCCTATCCGGCGCCCGGTCACTCGCCGGTGCACATGCTGTTCAAATACGGCGGCTCGATCCTCTCGACGATGAACAACACCAATCGCTGGGTGAAGATGTATCAGTCGCCGAAGTTGGAATTCGTCGTCAACCAGTCGATCTGGAACGAAGGCGAAGCCAAGTTCGCCGACGTGCTTCTGCCGGCCTGCACCAATTTCGAGCGCACCGACATTTCGGAATGGGCGGGGCTCGGCGGCTACGGGCATCACGGCCAGCAGCAGCTTAATCACCGGCTCATCGTTTTCCAGGCGCCGGCCATCAAGCCGCTCGGCGAATCGAAATCCGATTTCTGGATCTTCAACGAGCTGTGCAAGCCGCTCGGGCTCGCCAATTATTTTTCCGAAGGCGTCAACGAAATCGACTGGGTCAAGCGCGTGTTCCTGTCGTCCGATCTGCCCAAGCACATCTCCTGGAAGAAATTCCTCAAGCGCGGCTACTATGTAGTCCCGGCCGAGAAGGAAAAGCTGCGGGCGCCGGTCTCGTTCCGCTGGTTCTTCGAAAACCGCAAGAAGGACGTGCCGGAGGCGCAGCCGCTGCCGTCCGACTACACGGAGGAATATCTGCGCGGGCTGCAGACGCAGTCCGGTAAGCTCGAATTCGAGTGCAACTCGCTCAAACGCTATCACGACCCCGAGCGGCCGCCGATCGTCAAATACGAGCCGTCATGGGAGGGCGCCCATTCGGGCGAGCTATTCGAGCGGTATCCGCTGCAACTTCTCACCCCGCACTGCAAATTTTCATTCCATACCCAGGGTGACGGCAAGGACTCGTTCCTGCTCAACATCGAGGATCATCGCGTCAAGGTCGATGGCTATTATTACTGGATCGTGCGGCTCAATACCGGGGACGCCGAGGCGCGCGGCATCAAGAAGCACGATCTCGTCAAGGTATTTAACGACCGCGGCGCGGTGATTTGCGCCGCGTTGCCGACCGAGCGCCTGCCGCGCGGCGTCGCCCATGGCTACGAATCCTCGGCGATCTACGATCCGATGGGCGAGCCGGGCAAATCGGTCGACCGCGGCGGCTGTCTCAACCTGCTCACGCCGCACCGCACGCAGACCAAGACCACCCATTCGATCGCCGGCTCGAACTCGCTCGTTCAGATCGAGCTCTGGGACGGCCGCACCGAGCACATGTCGGCCACCTTTGCCGCCATGGAGAAGGACAAGGAAATCAAGCGCACCCTCAAAGAGGCGCAACTGGTACCGGCGAAATGACGGCGCGCAGCGCGTCATCGTCCGCGCAGGCGGACGATCCAGTAATCGCGTGTCTAAACCGCTGCACCCGCGCTTACTGGATTCCCCGCCTTCGCGGGGCATGGCAGACAAAGAGTATCTAGTATGTCCAAATGGAACCTGATCATCGACGTGGCTGAGTGCACCAATTGCAATCTGTGCACGCTTGCCGCCATGGACGAATACGTCGGCAACGACTGGCCCGGTTATTCGGCGCCGATGCCCCGCCACGGCCACAAGTGGATCAACATCCTGCAAAAGGAGCGCGGGCAGATGCCGATGATCGACATCGCCTACGTTCCCACGATGTGCAACCACTGCGACGACGCACCCTGCATGAAAGCCGACACCGCCGGCGCAATCAAGAAGCGCCCCGACGGCATCGTGCTGATCGATCCGGTGAAGGCCAAAGGCCATAAGGAACTGGTCGAGGCCTGTCCCTATGGGCACATCTGGTGGAACGAGGAGTTGTCGCTGCCGCAGGCCTGGACCTTCGACGCCCACCTCATCGACCAGGGCTGGCGGCAGACGCGCGGCCAGCAATCCTGCCCGACCGGCGCCATGCGCGCGCTCAACGTCGAGGACCAGGAGATGGCGCGGATCGCGCGCGAGCAGGGGCTCGAAGTGATAAAGCCAGAGCTTAACAGCAAGCCGCGCGTCTATTACCGTAACCTCTGGCGGTACATGAAATGCTTCATCGGCGGTTCGGTGTCCGAGCTTAGAGATGGCATGATCGATTGCGTCGCAGGCGCCAGCGTGCAGCTGCTCAAGGACGGCGCGTCCGTCGCCGTCACCACCACCGACAATTACGGCGATTTCAAATTCGACCGTCTCGACGAAAATTCCGGCCGCTACGTTGTGCAGATTTTTTCCAGCGGCCGCTCGAAGACGGTCGAAGCCAGCCTCGGCGCCAGCATCAATCTGGGCGAGATCAGGCTGTAGCCGCCCTCGCCGCGCTTCGCTCGCGCGCCTCGGCGGCGCATTTGGCGGCGTGAGCGTCGCGGTTGATCACTTGCAGGTTGGGTAGACCCCAATAGTCAAGCAGCGCCGGCCACGGCGTATCGCGCAATTCGCTCCACACCCGAAACAGAGGCACGCGGTGGTCGACTTCGGCATTCTTCCACAGCCGCCCGCCGCTCTCGGCGCAGCTCCGCGCCTGCAGGCGGCGAAGGATGCGCGCTTCGCCGCTCGGCGCGTTCCAGAATTGCCAGGCCACCACGCAGGCGCAGTGCCAGGTCGCCTTGTTGTTGCGGCCCGACCCCCACAAATCGGCGTGCCAGCCGAAGCGGTAGACCGCTTGACCGCACACGCAGCAAAAGCCGGGGCCGCGGGCAAAGGCGCGCTCGCGATACGGTGCCGGCGGCGTGCGAAAGGTCGACGGCAGTCCGCTCTTGCGGTCATTGCCGAGCCGCCAGGTCCAGCCTGCGGGCGCGTTGCTGAGGCACGCCAGCGCGCGGGCGAGCCGTTCGGCGCGCAAGGGATGCGCGCGCCAATAGGAATCGATCGCGAGCCGCGGCGTCGGCGGGACGAAGGGGCGGCAAAGCGCGCGCGATAGAACCGCCGAAGGAAAAACGCTCGGCAATGCCTTGTTCAGCCGCGCGATCGAGCGCCGATTGCGTTCGGCTTTTTCCTCTTGCCAGGCAGACACGGACTTTCCCCGGTAGCGAACGGGATCCTGCCACGCAGGTGCTAAGCCTTCGTCACCGGCGGCAAGGTCATTCGTTGCCGGTATGCGGCCTGGCAAAGCGCTCGCGAATGTGAGCCAGCAACTGGTCGCGTACCTCGCGATAGGCATCGAGCCGCTGCGCGCGGTTGCCTTCGACCGCGCTCGGGTCGGCGGTCGGCCAATATTCGACGTCGATGGCGCTGGTGCGGGTGAGTTCGAGCGCCCGGTGATGGGCCTCTGGGGCGAGCGTGACGATCAGGTCGAAATTGAGCCCCTCCCAATCTTCCAGCTCCTCGAAAGTAACCGGCTTATGCCGGGAAATATCGATGCCGATCTCCGCCATGACGGCGACCGCGAACGGATCGAGCTCGCCCTTGCGCACCCCGGCGGAGCCTACATAGATCGCGCGTCCGAAAATTTGGCCGAGCAATGCCGCGGCGATCGGCGAGCGCACTGTATTGAGCCCACAGGCGAATAGCACGGCCGACGGCGCCGATATGGCTTCGCGCGACGGACCGCTTAACCCTTCCAATGCAGCACCGTGATCAGCGTGAACAAGCGGCGCGCGGTGTCGAAATCGAGCTCAACCTTGCGCTTGAGCCGTTCCATGATGATGCGCGAGCCTTCGTCGTGCAGCGCGCGTCGGCCCATGTCTAGCGCCTCGATGCGGTCCGGCGTCGCGGTGCGGATCGCCGCGTAATAGCTGTCGCAGACGGTGAAATAATCCTTCACGATGCGGCGAAACGGCGCCAACGACAGCATGTGCGCGATCACCGGCGTGCCGTCGGCCTGGCGAATATCGAACACCAGACGATTGCCGGACATGCCGAGATGCAACGCATAGGGCCCGCCGTCATGGTCTTGCGGCCTGAACTTGTTCTCGGAAATGAGATCGTAGATGGCGACCGCGCGTTCGTGTTCGACCTCATGGTTCGAGCGGCCGATTGACGCCTCATCAAGCGTCACGGAGGTCAGGCGCCCGGTCTGCTGTTTGTTGGGAGCGCGCGCCATAAGAGCATAACCACCGGGGATGTTATCGATTGAGCCGGATGGCGACCGAACGGGCATGGGCGTCGAGCCCTTCGGCCACCGCGAGCGTGATCGCCGCATCGCCGAGCGCGCGCAGCTGCTCCGACCCACATCTGAGAATCGACGTGCGTTTCATGAAGTCGAGTACGCCGAGCCCTGAGGAGAAGCGCGCCGAGCGTGCCGTCGGCAGCACGTGATTGGAGCCGGCGACGTAATCGCCGATCGCTTCCGGGGTATGCGCGCCGATGAAGATCGCCCCGGCATTGCGGACGCGCCGCGCCAGGGCCTCGGCGTCGGCGGCGGCGATTTCAAGATGCTCCGGCGCGATGGTGTCGATCAGCGGCACGGCGGCATCGAGATCGGGCAGCAGTATGATCGCACCGAAGTCCCGCCACGCGGCGCCGGCGACGTTTGCGCGCGGCAGACGGGCAAGTTGTCCTTCGAGCGCGCGCTCGACGGCGTCGGCGAGGTCCCCGCTGTCGGTGAGGAGGATCGCCTGCGCGCTCTCGTCGTGTTCGGCCTGGGCCAACAGATCGGCGGCGATCCAGTCGGGATTGCCGTGCCGGTCGGCGACGATCAAGACCTCGGACGGCCCGGCGATCATGTCGATGCCGACTTTGCCAAACACCAGGCGCTTGGCCGCCGCCACATAGGCGTTTCCAGGTCCGACAATCTTGACGACCGGGGCGATGGTCTCGGTCCCGTAGGCGAGCGCCGCAACGGCTTGGGCGCCGCCGATGCGGTAAATCTCGTCGATGCCCGAAAGCTTGGCGGCCGCGAGCACCAGCGAATTGAGGACGCCGCCGGGCGCCGGCACCACCATGGCGACCCGTGGCACACCGGCGACCCGGGCAGGCACCGCGTTCATCAGCACCGAGGAAGGATAAGCGGCGGTGCCGCCTGGCACATAGAGACCGACCGCCTCGACCGCGCTCCAGCGCGAGCCGAGCTCGACGCCCAACGCATCGGTGAAACGATCATCGGCCGGGAGCTGACGACGGTGGAAAGCCTCGATGCGATCGCGGGCAAGTTCGAGCGCCGCCAGGGTCTCGCGCGAGCAGGCGTCGAGCGCGGCGTCGGTTTCCTGCGCCTTCACCTTGAACCCGACGCGGTCAAGATCGAGCTGGTCGAATTTTCCGGTGTATTCCTTGACCGCTTGGTCGCCGCGCGCGGCAACGTCGGCGACGATGGCGCGTACGGTCGCCTCGACATCGGCCGAGGTTTCGCGCTTGGTGGCGACAAACGCGCGGAATTTTTGATGAAAGTCGCCGGAGCGCGTATCGAGGCGGATCGCCATGAAATGGTCCTGTCGGTGCGGCTGAGGCCTATCAGCACCGGCCGACTATAACAAATAGGAAAATCTTTTCGGCGGGTCATTGCCTTGGGCAAAGCCGCCGGCGAAAGCTCGTCCGGTTTGATCCGGCGGTCCGCTACGCCTTCACCCGGATCTGCCGCTCTCGAGCGAACAGGTAAGCAACGCTAGGCCATCGCGGTTTTGGCGACGAAATGGTTTGGGCAGCCGTCGGCGAGAAAAACCTCGCCGAGATCGGCGAGTTCGGCCTCTAAACACTCGACTTCAAGACGAATGACGCCGCCGCCCGAGAAGGTCATGGTCACGAGGCCGGCCGGAGCGTCATGCTCGGCGAATTCGATAGCCAGCAGATTGAGCCGCGCATTCCTGTCTGATGGATCGAGATTGCGGCACTTGCAGCTGATCACCCGTTCGAAGCGCAGTGCGGTCCGGCAACGCCGGTATTCGGGTTTCTGCACCGGCGCGGCGTCGGCCGCGCTCATCCAGTCAAAGCGGTTGAGCGCCATGACGAAGCGATGCTCGCGCGGCTGCCAGAAAATATCGGCGACCCGAACCAGCGCGTCCTGCACGTGCGCCGAAACGACTTCGATGTCATCGCGGTCGAGGGCGACGAGTTTAAGTTCATCAACATTCGCGTCCATGCGCGACCGCTCCCTGGGCTCGTCGTTTCCTCTCCGAGAAACTAGGAACGATGTGCGCCGGCCGCAAGCCCCAAAAGGCCGACCCGGCTAGACGCGGGCGCCCTAAAAGGAAATGCAGGCCGGCTGCTCGATGACGCCGACCGCTTGCTGGCGGAATTGGCGCTTGTAGGCGTTGACGACCGCGTCGAGGCGCGCCTGGTCGTCGGCGCGGCCGGGCAATACGATCAAGACCAGTTTGCTCGGCTCACGCACGATCGCGCCGCTTAGCCCATCGCGCCATTGTCCGGTCGCGCTGGTGATGGTCAGACCGTCGGGAAAGCGCGGCGTGATTTCGCGTGCCACGAAGCGTCGCCAGGCGGATTCGCTCACCGCAACGCGGCCGCCAATGTCGCGGCCGAACATGAGTTCGGCAAGTTTGCCCGGGTGTTGCGGCGGCGAGCAGACAAGAGCAGCGCTCTGAGCGATGGCGTGGCTCGCCAGGGCTGTCGTCAGCACAGCGGCCAAGACGTGAATCCGGCAGACCCGCATGGCGGCCCTTGCTCAGGGCTCTCCGGGCGGAAATGGCAGGCCGCCACGGCGCGCCACCTCGTCGATGGTCGCGCGGACAGATACCGAAGCCCACACTCCCATCGCACACACGGCGCCGAACAGGCAGCTCAGAAGAACCAAATGCATGTCCCGTCCCCTTCAGGCTCACCATAGAGGACGGACATTGCCCAATCGTTAGTGGATCCGGGGCACGGCGGGGGATTGTCGGCCGATGGGAGCAATGCAGATCTGCCGGCGATCCGGCGTCGCGGTCCGGTCGTCTGCAAGCCGGCAAACTTTCGTCGGGGATTATTCGAAACGGCCTGCCGCGGCTCGCGAACGCACTGCAAAGACACTTTGTTGCAAATGCAAAATAGCGTTCAGCCCCATTCGCGCGTGGCCTCACTATCTGATTGATGCGCTTCTGCGCCTCGCGCGCCGCCAGCGCGGCCGTTGATCTGCGGCAAAATCGTCCAAAGCGACGCTCAAGATGTATTTGCTTCGGCGCTCATATCTTGTTAAGGAGGGACCTAACAAGGTCGCGTCTGAGAGAGCCGCGCGGCGGCTCGTCTACAACAAAATGTTATTTATCCCCTGATTTGGCTTTTCTTTCGCTCCCGCAAGGGATACAAACTGCCTTCTTTGAAAGGGAGGTTCTATGGCTAAGCGGACGAAGAAACGGCGCGCGTGGACTTCAGGCGAAGTTCGTGAGCTGAAGACCATGGCGAAGAGGAAAACCCCGGCGTCGCGGATCGCCAAGAAACTGAAAAGAACCGAAGGCGCGACGCGACAGAAAGCGTTCAGTATCGGGCTGTCGCTCGATTCCCGTTCCTGACCTTTTTCAGTCATCGATTGTTTCTGCACACAGCGCCGGCCGGTGCCATCGGGCGTCGGCTGGCGTTGCGTGTGGGCGCTTGCCGATTGCCGGGAGGTCCAGTGAAGGTTCGCGGTGCTGCGAAACGGCGTTGCAAGGTATGCCGGGGACGAGCCGGCATGCGGGTGCCCAATCGGCCGCTGTTCCGTTCTGCGCGCGCATCGGCTATTTTCCGAGATGAAGAGGCAGCATTTGTTCGGCGCTCGGGTCGAGCGCGTCTTTCGTGTAAGGGACGAAGGAGATGGCCGAGATCGTTGGCGGATTTGGCATGCCGCACAATCCGGGGTCGCCCGCCCTGGTCGCACGCGAAGGGCCGCAATGCGAAACGGCACGGTTTTATGCCGAGATGGCGGCAGAGATAGCGGCCCTTGCACCCGACGTTCTGATCGTCTTTACCGACGACCACTTCAACACATTCTTCCTTGACAACTTCCCGACCTTTGCGATCGGCGTCGCCGAGGCGACGGCCGGGCCGAACGATCAGACGCCGATGCCGCGATACCGGCTCGCGGTGCCGGGCGCGCTGGCGGCGCACATCCGCGATTTCGCTATCGCCCGCGGCTTCGACATTTCCCTGGTCCAGGAGTTCGAGGTCGACCACGCCGTCATGGTGCCGCTGCATTTCATTACGCCGACCATGAAAATTCCGGTGCTGCCCATCTTCATCAATTGTCTGGCGCCGCCGCTGCCGAGCGCACAGCGCTGCTACGCGCTTGGCGAGGCGGTGCGCGCGGCGATCGGCGAGTGGCCGCAGAAGCTGCGCATCGCGGCGATCGGCAGCGGCAGTTTTTCGCTGGAGATCGGCGGTCCGAAAATCCCGATCGGAAACCGCGCCGCCTGCACGCCCGATCCGCAATGGTCGCAACACGTCCAGGATCTGCTGCATGAGGTGCGGATCGCGGACCTGGTGGCCGAGGCGACGGCCGAACGAATGCTGCGCGCCGGCAACATCGGCGGCGAACTGCTGAACTGGATCGCCTTGCTCGGCGTTATCGGGGCGCAAAGGCCGGCGAATATCCTGCCGCAAAACGATCACGGCCAGGCCTTCGTGGCATGGCGGCTGAACTGAAGGTCAGCCCGGGCATGAGCGTCTACGCCGTCAACAAGATTTGCCGCGACGCGCTGCACGATCTCGTCTTTCGCGACGCGGTCAAACGCGATCCGGAGGCGGCGATCGCCGCGCGCGATCTCACCCTCGAAGAGCGCAAGGCGCTGCTTGCCGGCGACGTGGCCTGGCTCTACGACCACGGCTGTCACCCGTTTCTGATGTCTTATCTGACGCGCTGGGACCTGTTCGGCCTCAGGCCCATCGTCTACACCGAACGCATCCAGAAGGCGCACGATGTGCGCGATTGAAGCGCGGTAGCGGCCTTCGGCGCGAGACCAGACCTTGGCATTCGGCGGGGTTTAGAACGGCCGGTCGCCCTTGATGGTGACGCGGCGGCCGCTGCGGGTTTGCGGATAGTAATCCCACATGGCCAGATGCTGGACGCAACGATTGTCCCAGAACGCGATCGAATGCGGCTCCCAGTGAAAGCGCACTTGGAATTCCTCGCGCGTGCTGAATTGGCACAGGAAATCGAGCAGCGCGCGGCCCTCTTCCCGCGGCAAATCCTCGATATGGGTGGTGAAAGTGCTGTTGACGTAAAGCGCCTTGCGCTTCGTGACCGGATGAGTGCGCACGACCGGATGTGACGCCTGCGGATAGGTCTTGCCGGTTTCCTTGATGCCCATCAGAGCGTTGTTGCGGGGATAGACGGCGACGCCGGAATGCGCCGCTGTCAGTCCTTCGAGATACGTCTTCATGCGTTCCGACAGCGCCTCATAGGCGGCGTATTGGCTGGCAAACAGCGTGTCGCCGCCGCAGGTCGGCAGCGTGTGCATATAAAGGATGCTGGCGGCGGGCGGCGCCTCGTCGCATGACACGTCCGAGTGCCAGTATTCGCCGTTGATGCGTTTGGAATTGGCGTCGGTATGGATCGGCAGGATCTCCGGATGTCCCTGCGGCCCCGGAATGCTGGGATGAATGTGCAGCTCGCCGAAATACCGTCCAAACCGCTTGTGCGCATCCACGTCGATCGGTTGGTTGCGGAAGAACAGAACCTGATGCTCCGCGAGAGCCTGATGCAGCTCGTCGACCTGCCGATTTGTCAGCGGCATTGCCAACGCGACCCCATCGATACTAGCTCCGATGCGCGGAGTGATCGGCGTAACCCGGATGGATTCGTAAGCCATGGCTCGACCTAATGCTGTTCGAGACTCGGCGCGCCGGCCCGCATGGCGGGCGAGGCCTGCTGCCGCCCCCATTTATGCCACACGACGCCGCAATTCGCTACGAGCCGGGCACTTGCGCCCGGTACGCCTCGACGATTTCCGATCCGGTGGCGAACCAGACTTGGCCGCGGGCGGCGATGTAGGCCAGCGCCCGGTCGAGGGTGCGGATGCGGTGCGGCGCGCCGATCAGGAAGGGGTGCAGCGCGATCGCCATCAC
>Ga0335074_10009410_pt1 | contig 13650 bp, 11 predicted proteins | sample Lox_Sample_23_FD_206715 | JGI IMG/M metagenome (GOLD analysis project Ga0335074, IMG submission 206715) | Soil microbial communities from Loxahatchee National Wildlife Refuge, Florida, United States - Lox_Sample_2.3 | ecosystem: Environmental > Terrestrial > Soil > Wetlands | place: USA...
TCAACTAAGAGAGCTTATGGTTGATGCATCAACCACTCGCTTGCACCAGGAGGAGCCATGACCACCACCGTCAGCCTGAGTTTCGCAGCCCTGACCATCGACTCCGCCGATCCCGCCGCCCTGGCCGGCTTCTGGGGCAAGGCCCTCGGCCGCCCGGTCAGCCCGGGCGCGGTCGCCGGGGACACGGCGGTCGACACCACCGGGCCCGAGAGCGGCCCGCGGATGATTCTGCACAATCCTCCTGGGCCCGGGACGGCCAAGAACAGCGTCCATCCTGTCCTGGTCACCGACCACCACGACGAGGAGATCGAGCGGCTGACCGGCCTGGGCGCCAGGCCGGTCAACGAGATCAAGCTCCCGCCTCAGGCGCTGCCGCCGGGCGTGGCGGCGGTCCGCCAGACCACGTTCGCCGACCCGGAGGGCAACGAGTTCGATCTGGTGACATGGCAGCAGCAGCCCGCGTAGCCGCCAGGCCCGGGCACTTCCGGCAATGGCTCGCCAACCACCGCCGGCTCCGCACCCTGGTCACCGAGTTCGAGACCCTGACCCTGGCCATCGCCGACGCCGACCGGCCCGCACGCTCCGCCCGCGACACCCGGCAAACCGCCACCTAACACCGTGGCTGCGGGACGCTTAACCTGTGGGCACGCCCGACACCAGCACCCGTTACCGCAGGTCACCGCCAAATGTGAAGACCTGTCCAGGTTGTGGAGCTTTTTCGAATATAGAACCGGGTACCTGAGTGCGGCGAGTGGCACCTTGAGTGGCATGATCCGCTCCTAACCCGTAGACCTTTTGCGGCCTTTGGCCTACTTAACGCCCCCTGAAGGGCCGAGAAGGCGCTTATCGCGGCTGGATCTGCCTGGAGCGGTTCCCGCGCAACGAACAGGTGCAAGGTTCTTCGTGAGAGACGTACCGCGGAGCAGGTGCGCTGTCCAGTCATCCACGGCGTCGCCATCTGCTGCGCGAGCTTGAGCCGTGACGATTGGGCGATGCAAAGCCGCTGGCAGGTCGCCTGGAACGCGCGGGCGGTGTACTCGGCAAGTTGCCTTAAAACACTGTTCTGCGCAGCGGGCCGCCGAGTTCTGGGGGAGGGCCAACGGCTCTTTCGTGGCTTGTTACGGCGAGGAAGTCGCGGGCGGAGAAATAGTGACAGGCGCGCTGATACTGTTTGACTGCTTGCTGGTGCCGGTGGCTGTTACCTCGGCTGTGTAGGTACCTGCGCCGCAGGGGCTGCCAGCGCAGGTATCTGCGCCGAGCATGACCGGCAGGTCGTAGCTCACCTGACCGGATACCGTCAGGGTGCTGGTGTCCTCCAGCGTTGCTCCCTGCAGCAGTTTCCAGGTGACGGAGACGGGCTCGGTTGAGGTGGTGTCCAGGGTGATTTCGAAGCACCCATAGTCCTCTGCTGCCGGGGTGCAAGCGTTGCTGATCGATATGTCGTGCACCTCGCTTTCGCACGTGTAGCTGAGCGGGAGGGACTCGCTGATCCTGGTCGGGCTCGTGATGTTCAGGCCGACGGTCGGTGCGAAGGACTGGTCGACGGCAGGGGTGCCGGGGTCGGGGGGGGAGTAGGTGAGGTGCAGGGTCTCGCCGACGCTGATGGCAGCGGTTTTCGCGCTGCCAAGAGCGGTGCCGTAGATCAGCCATTGGTAGGTGATCGTGGCGGCCTTGCCGGACGTGATGGCTGCTGTGACCGTCACCGGCGTTCCGCCGCAGAAGATAGGGGTGGTCTCGGCCGGGGCCGCCGTCAAAGTGACCTTGATACCGGCAGTGGCCGTGCTGCTGGCGGGAGGCTTCGCTGGGCCGGGGCTGGTGGACTTGCTCGCGGCCGTCACGATCACGGTCGCGGAGGCGTGGGCCGGCCCGATCTGCGCGGTGACAGTGGTGGTCCCGGTCCCGGTCCCGCTCACCAGGCCGGACGGGCTGACCGCCGCGACCTGGGGGTTCGCGGATGTCCAGGCGGCTGCCTGGAACAGCGATTTGAGCGCGGGTTTGCCGTCGGCGAGCTTGCCGCTAAGGGTGAACTGCTCGCTGGCGCCGGTCGCCAGCGTCAGCGAAGCCGGTGCCAGCGCGAGCGAGGTGAACTGCACGGTGGTGGCCTTCGGGCCCGGCGCTGAGGACAGCAGCGGAACAAAATCCTTGACCATGTCATGCAGCCGTGCCAGGCTCACCCCGTCTGGTGCGACGGCGGCCCGGTAACCGGCCGGGGTCTCGCCCTCAGCCGGGACGAGCATTTTCCAGACGGCCGCCCGTTCCGAGATGATGATCTGCTCCGGTTGCGGTGTAAAGCGGATCGCGCTCAGCCTGCCGGTGACCGCTGCCGGGATTATGTCGGCGAAGGCACTCTTCAGCCGCTTGCGGGTTCCGTTGATGCCCAGGTCCGTCTCGGTCAGCACGGAGCCGTTCTTCCCGCTGAGTGTCCATTTGCGGGACAGCAGCATGCCGTCGGGGTATCGAACGGGCGGGAACGAGTACGAGACCGTCTGCAGCGTCCGCGCGGTCTGCGCGCTCGCAGTATGCGGCCGCGACAGGGCAAACCCGGCGGCAGCGGCTATGAGCAGAACGACGACGACGGCTGCGGCCAGCACCGCCATGCCACGCTTCGGCCGCCAGCCCCGATCCAGAAGCTTAGGCTCGTTGCCTGATCGCAAGTCCCAGCCCTCGTCCGCCGGTACGCCGCCGGGCGAGGAGACCCGGCGGGCTTCCGCTAGGCTGCCGGATCCGCGCGCAGCGCGACCGCCTGCTCCTGAGTCGGCAGTCTCGCCCGGCAACGAGTCGGCCTGCGCTGGTCGCAGCTGCGCCCTGGCCCGGAACTGGGTTGACCGCTGGACAGCGGCAGCGGAAGATTTGCTCTGCTCGGCCAGCTCCCGCTGCTGCATGCCGGTGGCAGAGGGCAGGGACTGGCTGGCGATGAAGGATTGGGCGGTGGCAGATGCCAGGGCGGGCAGGCCGGCAAGTTCGTGTTCGCGTTCGCGCAGCTCGCCGGAGACCGCCGCGGCGGAGCCGGGCCGGTCGGCAGGGTTTTTGGCCAGCATCGCCTGGAGCAGCGCCGACAGCCATCGCGGCAGGCCCGGGATGGGCGGCGGCGGCTGCTCGACGTGGCGGCGCAGGATGGCCAGCGGATGACCACCGGTAAACGGGGTATGCCCGGCTAGCATCTCGTACAGCACGATTCCCGCCGAGTACATGTCGCTCGCCGCCGTCGCCGGGCACGCCTCGGCGACTTCCGGCGACATATACTCCGGCGTCCCGATCAGGCTGGTCAGCTTCGTCAGCGACGCCCCGTAGGCCAGCTTGGCGATGCCGAAGTCGGTCAGCTTGAGCAGCTGCCTTTCACCGGAAGTGTCCAGCAGTGAGTTCTCCGGCTTGATGTCGCGGTGCACGATGCCCGCCGCGTGCACCGCAGCCGCTCCGGCCAGCAGCTGGCCAGCCAGCTGCACCGCCTCGGCGGGCGGCAGGCAGCCGCCCGCCGCCCGCAGGTGCGAGCGCAGGTCGCTGCCCTCGACGAGCTCCATGACGATGGCGACGGTCTCGCCCTCAACAACCAGATCCTCGACCTGCACCACATGGGGGCTGCTGACCGCGGTGAGGACCGTCCGTTCCTGGAAAAACCTGGCGACGAGATCGGGATTTGTCACCAGCTCGGGCTTTAGCACCTTCACCGCGACGGGCTGACCCGTTTCTCGCACGCTGGCGCGGTAGACCTGCCCCATCGCGCCCTGCCCGATCATGGCGCGCAGCAGGTACCTGCTTCCCAGAGGCCTATCCAACGCCATTCCCCCTAACCCCCCAAAAGCCGGCACCAAGCCGAGCCTGTGCACCACAGGTGTGCCGCTGATGACCTGGCTGGCCGGTGAGTGAGCCGCGCCGTCAGGCCTGCGCTCGTAGCCGCGTTCTGGTGCCGCAACGTCGAATTCCCCCCATGGGCCAGCGGCGCCGAGATGCTGCCGAAGCAGCGCAAAAGACGGCCGCAGGTAGCGTAATACGCGATGCTAGTGAGACGCTCCTGGTCTGATAGTGGTTTACTGGCTCTTCGGGCAAATTAGAATGCTTTAGTCATCTTCAAGGCACCTTTATCGTTTATGAAGTTTGGGCCGAGTCAGGGAGAGCCGGCACCTGGACTGGCATTGCGGCGCCGGCCCGCACGAAGGCGGCACGCAGCGGCACCCCGCCGCCGAGGACCGAGCCGGGCAGCCGGACACCAAGCGGCTCGCCATCGATCGCGCTGGTGGGCGACATCACGAGCCCGCACTTGGCCTTGCGCAGCTCGGCGATGAGCCCTCGGTATTGCTGCGCCTGAACTCCTTCCGCGGTGGCTGCCGCCAGGATGATGTGGCCGGAATCGCGCAGTCCCCGGCAGACGCTGGTCAGCACCTCACCGACCGGCGTGTCGGCGAGAAAATCCGCATCATCGATCACAATCAGCATCCGGCCGGCCGCCAGCGCGACATTCAGTGACGCGGCCGCGTCACCGTCTGTCGCCGTCAGATGCTCGCTCAGCTGCTCGGGCGGCAATGCATCGCGCAGTATCGATCGCCGCGGTGTGATGAGCACGAGCGGGAGCTCCGCCGCCAGCGCGGAGCGGGCCTGCACCGCAAGGGCGGTACTGCGGCCTGAGCCGTGCGGCCCCACGGCCAGCAGGCACGGGGCATCGGACCGGACCTGGCTCAGCTCGTCCCCGCCTACCCCGACCAGCACGCCCTGGCCTGCAGCCGGCAGCTTCGAGGCCTGAGCGTAACTGATGGTCGCGGGCAGCGGGTCGACCCGGAACGGCTTCACCTGGGCCGCCGGCGTCACCTGGGCGATTCCGCGCAGCGCGGCGCTCTGCGCGGAGCCGTGAGCCTGCCTGGACAAGACAGCCACCTGCAGCAGCTCGGCGCCTGGCAGCCGGAACGCCCGGCCGGACGGCATCCGGTCAGGCACCGTCGATGTGCTGATACCGACAAGCGCGTAATCGCTGCGGTCCGCCATCCGCAGCACCACCTTGTCCTCGGCGAGCGTGGCGAGCCAGCTGGTGAGCAGGCCGCGGTTGCCGGTGACTACGCACCGCAGGCCCGCGGCCAGCCCTTCGCGGACCATCCGCCGCAGTTGTTCGCCAAGCCGGCCATTATCGACCGATGCCACGGTGGTGGCGAAAGACTCATAGCCGTCGAGGAACAGCATCAGGTACGGCGGCACCGGCCCACCATCGCGGCGTGCGGCATGCAGTTCCGCCAGGTCGCCGTAGCCGTCGGCGGCCAGTAGCTGCAGCCGCCGCGTGACCTCCGCGTTCAGCCTTCCGAACAGCCGGTCTAGCCGGTCCAGGTCGGCCAGCGTGGCCACCGCCCCGCAGTGCGGCAGCCCGGCCAGTGCGCCGAGCCCGCCGCCGGCGTCGACCGCGTAAAGATGGACCAGATCAGCGCGCACGCCTCCCGCGAGAACGCCAGCCAGAGTCCGCAGCAGCGTGGTGCGACCGGACCGGGGGGCGCCCGCGACAAGCAGGTGCCCGCCGCGCTGCAGGTCGAGGGCGGTCGGCGGCTGCAGCTGCAGCCCCGGCGAATCGGCCTGCCCGAACAACAGCTCAAGCGGGCCAGGTGACGCGGTGATGTCGCTGACCGTGAGCAGTTCCGGCAGCGGCGGCCGCCACGGCGCGTGCGGCGGGCGGAATGCCTCTTCGCTGGCCGCGGCCGCGATCGCGTCGACCAGGACCGTCAGGTCGGTCGCGGCATCGGCTGCCGCCTCCGCGGCCGGACCGGAGACCCGGTCCATGACGGGGTAGCCGAGGTCGGCCCAGTCGAGCTGCACTGTCGAGAAGGCAGCGCGGGATGGGCGGGCTCCCGGTCGCGAGCCGCCGACGACCGCGGTCTGGAACGGCACCGGCCGGCCTGGACCGAGCTGGATATACGCGCGCCCGGCGCTGTTCCCCACCGGAATACGCGCGGCCGCCGCTGAGCCGATCACTTCCTGGCTCTCCTCCACGGATGCCACCCGCAGCGCGATCCGCAGGTTGATGTTGGCCCGCATCTCGGCGGTCACGACACCTGCTGGCCGCTGCGTCGCCAGGACCAGGTGGATGCCGAACGCGCGGCCCTGCATGCCAATGTCGATGAGCGACTTGAGCTGCTCCGGTACGTCAGCGGCCATACCCGCGAACTCGTCGACCACGATGACCAGCCGGGGCAGCGGATCCGCGTCGGGCCTGGCCCGGAGCAGGGCCCAGTAGGCGCTGATGTCACTGACCTGCGCACGGTCAAGCACCAGCTTGCGGCGCTGCAGTTCGCCGCGCAGCGAGCTCAGCGCGCGGGCAACTCCCATTTCGTCCAGGTCGCTGAGCATGCCGGCCGTGTGCGGCAGGGCGGCAAAGGCCGGGAATGCGGTGCGGCCCTTGTAGTCCACCAGCACGAAGTTCATGGCGTCAGGGTGGTTGGCCACCGCCAGCGAGGCGATCAGCGTCTGCAGCAGTGTGCTCTTGCCCGAGCCGGTTGTCCCGGCGATCAGCGCGTGCGGGCCGGCCGCCAGATCGAGCGTGAAAGGCCCGGAGGCACTCACACCGATGAGCGACTTCGTCGAGCGCCCCCCGGCTCGCCAAGCGGCACGCACCCTGTCGGCAGTGGGCGGCTCGAGCCCGGCCAGGTCGAGGAACCGGACGCTGCTCGGCAGATTGTCCGTGCCACTGGCAGCCGCGCCGACGTCGGTAACGGGCGCCAGCGCGCGCGCCGCTGTCTCGCACGCGCCGACGCCGACCCGGCCGGGCCGAACGCCGTCCAGCGGCCCCTTACCAGGAGGCCGAACCTGGGCGACGATCTGGCCGTCGTCGGTATCGGCCAGGCTGACGGTGCCGCGACACACGGCAGGCAGGTGCGCCGCTGTCTCGTCTAGGCAGATGCAGTAGATGCCCGCCGCCGGGCCGTTGCGTAGCAGCAGTCCGAGATTGCTGTCGGCCCGCAGCTGGTAGGAGTTGTCAATGACGACGACGTCGACGCATGGTGGCGGTTTCGGCAGCGCTCCGTGCAAGGTCGGCGGGCGGCGGCTCTCCAGCGTCTCGGTGAGCTCGGCGATGCGGCGCCGGATGGTCTCCTCGTCATTCCCCACGCGGGCGAAGCTGGCACCGCCTGCGGGCAGGCGGGCGTGGGGGAGCCAGCGCAGCCAATCCCAGTCGCCGGAGGTGTCCGGCCCGGCCAACAGCGTGACCGTCACTTCTCGGGGACTGTGCAGGGTCGCCAGGGAAAGCAACATCGACCGGGCCAGTGCGCGGGTTGCGGCTGACGGGCCGGCTAGGCCGACCGATCCGCAGGCGGGAAGCGACAGGACCACCGGCGCGTCGGTGAGCGTCGTGGCGGGCTGGGCATCCCCGCTGGAGGCCGCGTCCCTCACGGTGACCGCCGACGGGATTGTGCCGGTTCCCACGCACAGAGCGAGGAAGTCCTCGTCCACCCGCTGGCGCTCCCACAGGCGGCTCGACGGTGCGGTACAGATCAGCACCAAGGTCGCAGGGTCGGGATGGGTCAGCCGCAGGTAGTCACGCTCCGCGTCCCGGGCCCTGGTGGCGGTGGCCAGGCCCTGCCCCCGGCGCCGCTCATGCTCGGCCGACCGCGTCTGGCTGCTGCGCGCATTTCGCCTGCGCTCGCTGACGACATTCCCGACAGCCATGATCGGCGAGAGCGCCACGAAGGCCAGATACTGCGGTTGGCGCAGCAGCACCGTCATCAGCACGCCGACCAGTACCGGAGCGCCAGTTGACAGCCAGGGAAACGGCGGCCGCTCGGGCTCTAGCGGTGGTGCAGGAAGCTCGATCTCCGCAGTCGGCGGCGGCTGGAGCGTCCGCGGCGGCCTGCTGTACCGGAGCCCGCCCGCGCCATCCGCCGAAACGGCGGCGTCGGCTGGCGGTGTCGTGCCCACGGCCAGCACGGACTGGCCAGCCTCGACCGGTTCGCCAAGCGAAAGCCGCTGGGGCTTCGTCGCCGGCCTGCCGGCGACGAAGGTGCCGTTCGCTGACTTCGCGTCCGTCACCGTCACCGACCCGTCATCGCCGACGTGCAGGTCGAGGTGGTGGCGGGACACCTCTGCGTCCCGCAGCGGGATCGGTCCACCGCGGCCCACCGCGGTGTCGCCGGGCGGCAGGATCGAGCTTGCTCCCGCCATCGGGCCGCCAGTGATCAGCAGAGCCAGGCTCCCGGGTTCGGCGACAGGAACGGTTGCGGGAGACCGGGACGCGCCCGCGAACCCAGCGGCCGTAGCGGGTTCCAGGACGTCCAGTACCGCGCCGTCGCGGATACCGGCGTCGGCAAGCGAAGACTGCGGATCGAGCCGCCGGCCATCCGCTCCCACGCCGCCTGCCGTCTCCGGAAAAACGTCTACAACTCGGCTGTCCGGGTCGGCCAGCACCAGCCGGTGGACGCTGCGGCCGTGCGCCCGCAGCGTGACCGCAGCCCGGATCATCCGGCCGGCTCCGGCTGGCGCGCCTTAAAGGCGAGCGTGCAAGCGATCTGGTGAAACAGCAGGCGGAGCGTGCTGGCCAGCGTCAGCGCCGGCGACGAAAAGGTCATCATGACCGCCTGGCTTCCGCCAGGCGCGACGGCGGTGTATTGCACCACCAGGCTGGTTAGCGGGGGGTCCACGCCGTCTAGCGCGGCGAGTCGCTCGGCCCGCAGTACCGGCCCGGCCGGCAGGTCGAGAACCTGCACGGAGGACCAGCCTGCCGTCCCGGTCTCGGGAAGATTGGCTGCCAGGTCGCCGAAGCTACGGCCGGGCATCGGCACGACGCTGACCGCGAGCCCGGCCGGAAGCAGGCCTGCAGGTGCCGGGACCGCGGTGGCATAGGCGCGCAACACGCAGAGCCGACTGGCCTCAAGCAGTCCGCCGAGCATGGTGCGCACCGCTTGCTGGTCGCCGACCAGCTGCGGGAATCTGGCGACCTGGTCTTCCAGCAGGCGGTCGATGGCGGACTGATCCTCAGGCAAGCGGAGCGGGAACCAGCCACCGGGTATCACGAACGTGAGGCTTTCCAGTGCGGGCCCACGCGCGGGCGTGATCACTGGCTGCCCTGATTGGGCGGTGCGGTGGCCACCGTCAGTGCGTCCCCAGCCAGGCCTATCCCGAATGAGATCCGCTGCATGGCCACCGCGGCGGCCGGAGCGTCGGCTGTGCCGTCTGTGCCAAAGTTCACGAACGGAGTGATGTCGTCGACAGCGATCTTCATGAAAGCAGCCTGGGTCACGGGCGTGTTGAGATCCTCGCTGAACTCGTCCACCCCTTCGCGTACTCCCGCCCCAACCGGTTGGTTCCCGCCAGCCTTCAGCGCGTCGATGAACGACGAATCGTCCGTGGCTGCGTCCCCTGCGGCGTCGGTCACATCTCCGGCACCGCCAAGCGCAAAGCCCGCGGCGTCGATGCCGACGTCCTCCCAGGTGGCGCCGCCCTCATGGGTCAGCACCGCGTCGGTTTCCGTGGCCGTCGAGGCGGCCGCCAGCCCGAGCAGCACCGGTGCCGCTATCTCGCCGACACCGGGCAGCAGCAGGGCGGCCACGCCAATCACGCCTGCGGCATCGCCAAACAGATGGCTCCATGCCTGGAAATTCCCTGGGTCCTCAACGACCGCCACGGCGTCTTTGGGCAGGGCTATCAACGGCGCGACCACGATGTCCTCGACGACGGTGCTGGCGGCACCCCAGGCGTCCTTGAGAACTGAGCCGGCGTCGTGGGCGATCCGGTCTACGAGAGAGGTGTCCTTGATGTCCTCGCCGCAGGCCGCCCGCAGCTGCCTGACGCACGAAGCTGACAGCGACTTCAGCTCGGCATCCAGCACCTCGGCGGTCCGGCCGATCTGGGTGATCTGTGACTGGGACTCGTGCAGGCGTGTGGTCAGGCTGGCGATCGTCGCGGCGTCCTGGTGCTGCGACCTCGCCGTGCCCAGCGCGCGGGCGAGGGCATAGCTGGTGCTCTCAGCCTCTTCGCCCTGGGTGACCAGCGCGGTCAGCCTGGCGATGACCGGCCGCAGCTCGCTCGCATAGTCGCTGAGCGCCAGCGCCGCCGCATTGTAGGAGTTTTCCGCGGTCTCGAGCTGCGCTGGCAGCTGGCCCAGGTTTGCTGCAAAGAGGTCGGCAGACTGGCCGGTCCACACCCCCGACTCCTGCGGCGAGCCGACGGCCCTCAGCTTGGTAGCCGCCTCGGCGATCTGCTGGCTGACACCGGCGAACTGGCTAGACAGGCTCTGCACGCTATCCGGGTCGGGCACGCTGACAGACTGGCCGGCGATGTCGAGCACGCGAGCCATCAGCCGCCCCCGTCCGCAGCCGCGGCGATCGCAGAGTCGGTCGCCTGGTAGCTCTGGCCGGCATTCTGCAGTCGCTCGATCTGCGCGTTGATGTTGCCATGAATCACGCGCAGGCCATTCGACCACACGCTCCCAAAGTCTTCCAGCTGGTCCCAGACCGCGCCGTCGGGGCCAAGGTCCTGCGGGCTGTAGCCGCCGACAGCGCTGTGAGCGCTGGCGACAGCGTTCATGACGTCGGTCAGCTGCGCCGCCATCGTGTCCAGGCCTTCAAGATCGACAAAAAAATTGCTCATCGAATTCCCAGCGCTCCAGCCGGGTAACGGCAGCCGGGCAGTCGGCTCAGGACTGCATGGACTGGGCGATCGCCTGTTCCGTCTGCTGGTAGGAGGAGGCGGCGTTGGACAGCAGCTTAGAGATGCCATCCAGCGCTTCCCGCAGATTGGTCGCCGAGGTGTTCCACTGCTGGTAGAGCGCATCGAAGGAGGACGAGGCCGCCCCCTGCCAGTCGCTGCCGATCAGCGATTGGACCAGGCCGCGCATCGAATTGAGCCGCGAGTCGATCTCCTGCGAGCCCTGGCTCAGCTGGGCTGCGGCATTCGACAGATCCTCTGACGTGACCTTGATCAAGCTCATTAATAGTCCCCCTCCGGTCCATTGCTCCCCACCCAATGCTCAGCGCCATCGTCATTCTGCAGAGGCAGCTTTGAAGACGGGCGCCGAAAGCAGGACAAGCGTACCAAGATCATCATTGTCTGCATTGAGAATCCCAAGGAATGCTTTGCCCGATAGCACATCGTTATCTAGACACTGCGTTAATGATCTTGGACAGTTCCCTCAGGTTACTGATCATGCAGCGGTTGCCGCGGTCTGGTAGCCGGGGAGCGCCTCAGCAGGATCAGCGATAGCCGAGAGCTGAGTGCAGACGTCTGCGGCTGCAGACCTTGAACGTGCGCAGTGTCCCGATGCCCGCGCTGCGGGCGGGGCATGTCCTTGCCTGCGCAGCAGATGGAGTGTGAGAGCACTTGCCAGCGCCAGGCTGGGCGGGAGGCGATAGGGAATGCTTCCAGTCTTCAAAGAAGTGGGGCCCAGCCGCGCGGGGGCTAGGCGCTCGCCCGCCCGCATCGCCGATGCTGCCTGGGCGCCCTAACCGTGACCATGGCCCGCCGGGCAGAACGCCCGAGCCAGCTCGCCGATAAGTACACCGAACGGCACTTCGGCCGCGCTCTCGCGCCGATGGTTGTGGTTGAGCAGTTCCGGCATCGGCAAGCTGCTTATGCCGCGGCAGATCCTGCCCACGATCGTCGCGGCTCGGAGTGGAGATCACGCTGGTCACCGAGCGACATGCCGACAACCCTGCCTACTTCGGTACGGACGTTCCGTTCCTCCGGGCTGTGGGGGGTCCGCCTGCACTGGCGCGCCAGCCAGCGCCCGCATGGTGCCTCGCTCCACGCGAAGATCATCGTTGTGGACGACGAGATCGCGTTGATCACCAGCGCGAACCTCACCAGCCGTGCCATGGAGGCCAATCTCGAATGCGGAATCCTCATCCGCGGCGGCCCGCGGCCGCGCGCGGTTCGCGGCCATATGCGGATGGCCAGGCCGGTGCGGTCCTGGGCTTCGCGGGCGACGGCCAGGGCGGTGAACACGATGGTCAGGTGCGCCTCGATCGCGTCGCGGGTGCGGACGAACATGGGCCGGAACGACTGCCTTTCAGCGCAACGGGCTCTCCATGGCCGCTGCCGTCAGGCTGGTTGCCCGGCAGTCCACGGGCTGGGCTTGGGGATGTCGCTGCCGCGGTAGCGGTACCGGGTCACCGAGATCGCCGCGATCCGCCGCAGGTTGACCTCGCCCGCGTGGATGGGCAGCCACCGCCCTTGCGGGGTGGTGTACTGCCTGCGGACGTCCTTCCACCTCCAGTGGTGCCGCCTGCTCAGCATGCGGATCACCCGTCGCCAGGTGAAGTTGTCGAGCATGCTGAAGGTGCTTTTGGCGACCGCGTGCCGGAAGTAGCTGGCCCAGCCGTGCGTGACCTGGTTCAGCCGGGTCAGCACGTATCCGAGGTCCTGCTGTGATGTCCTGGGGGTCAGGGCGCGGATCTTCACCTTCAGCGACTTGATGGGCCGCTGGTCGATGAAGGTGTAGACGTGCCACTGGTTGGTGCCTTTCTTGCGCCGCCACTGGATGCGGAAGCCGAGGAAGGCGAACCACTCGCTCATGCTCACCACGCGGGTCTTGGCCCCGGAGAGCCGCAGCCCGAGCGGAGCGAGCACGCCCGCGATCTCCTCGCGTGCCGCCTCGGCGCCCTGCCTGCTGCCGTCGAGCAGCACGACGAAGTCATCCGCGTAGCGGACGTATCGCCAGTTCGGCAGGCCGTTTCGGCGGCGGGCCCTGCGCTTGTACTGGGTCGACATGGTCCCGCCTTCTGCCCACGGCGCCGTCATGTGCTCATCGAGCACGGCGAGCGCGATGTTGAACAGCAGCGGGGACAAGATGCCGCCTTGCGGCGTGCCGGCCATGGTGTCCTCGTAGCCGCCGGCCTCGGTGAAGATGCCGGCTTTGAGGAATGCCTTGACCAGCGCCAGGACGCGCTTGTCCTTCACCCTCGCCCGGACCCGGCCCATCACGGCCACATGGGAGAGGTTGTCGGACGCCGCCTCGACATCCGCGTCCAGCACCATCCGGTAACCCTGGGTGCCGAAGTGGTGAATCTCGGCGATCGCCTCCTGGGCGCGCCGCTTCGGCCGGAACCCGTACGAGCACGGCTCGAAGTCCGCCTCGAAGATCGGCTCCAGCACCAGCCTCAGCGCTGCCTGGACGACCCGGTCCGCGATCGCCGGTATCCCCAGCTAGCGGAGCTTCCCGGACCCGCCCGGCTTGGGAATCCTGCGCTCCCGCACCGGCAGCGGCCGGAACGAACCGCCCTTCAGGGCGGCCCGCAGATCATCCAGGAACCCGGGCACGCCCACCTGCTCCCCGACCCAGACGGCGGTCACGCCGTCGACGCCGGGGGTGTTCACGCCCTGGTTGCCCGCGACCCGCGCGAACGCCACGATCAGCGTCGCCGGGTCACACACGAAGTTGAACAGGTCATCGAACCGGCGGCCAGGATCGGCCGCCGCCCAACGGTGAAGCTTGGCCTGCATCCCCGCTACCTTCGAGTACGGCCCTTGCGGGACGTCCCCGCTGGCACCGCCATTCAGCGGCGCGTCTTGCGGCATTGCAGCCTCCTTCCCTTCGCGCTGCCACTGCCGCCCTTCCCCATGTGCCAGGCTTTCCTCGGCTCGGAGTACTACGGCGGCTCCGCCCCGCCCGGACCGTTCAGCGGTCGGCGCGCCTATCCCGGCCAGCGGGTTGGCTTGCCCGTGACCGGGAACCAGCCCAGGCGGTTCCCGTGT
>Ga0335074_10009411_pt1 | contig 13650 bp, 13 predicted proteins | sample Lox_Sample_23_FD_206715 | JGI IMG/M metagenome (GOLD analysis project Ga0335074, IMG submission 206715) | Soil microbial communities from Loxahatchee National Wildlife Refuge, Florida, United States - Lox_Sample_2.3 | ecosystem: Environmental > Terrestrial > Soil > Wetlands | place: USA...
GACCAGCGTGAACGCGCCGATGAGGCCGGCCAGCGCGAACGCGTAGATCGTCGGGTTGTGGTACACCGACGTGGTGTTGCCGAGGATGCCGAAGCCGTAGGGCGACGGCTTGGACTTCACGCCCCACAGGACGAACAGCAGCACCCCGAACACCACGGTGCCGATGATCTCCGTGAACACCGCGACGTTGTTGACCCGCGCGGCGACCTGGATGCTGATGATGTTGATCACCACGGGCAGCAGCATCAGGATGATCGCCACCGTGAGTACCAGCTGCGGGCTCGGCGTCGTGTCGTTGAACTCGCTGAGCAGCAGCGGCGCCGCGACGCCGAGCATGATGGCGCCGCCGCCGACCGCCATGTACAGCAGCCCGGCGAAGCCGACGAACCACCCGTACGTCGAGTTCACCAGTCGCGCGCTCCACTGGTAGGCGTACCCGGCCAGCGGGATGCGCGTGCCGAGTTCCGCGACGACCAGCGCGATCATCAGGTTGCCGACCCCGACGATCGGCCACGTCCAGATCGACGCCGGCCCCCAGTACGAGAGGCCGAACCCGTAGTTGAGGAAGATGCCGGTCGTGATCGAGATGATCGAGAACGCGATCGCGAACATCGAGAAGAAGCGCAGCGATCGGCGCAGTTCCGGCTTGTAGCCGGCCCGCTCGAGGATCGCCTCCTCCGAGTCGGCCGAGACGGCCACGGCGGTGTGCGGAGTGCCGCTGGCGGCCGAGCCGACTGGTTCACCTGCTGGACTGGACATGCGAACCCCTCCAGGTCTAGGGCCTGTCTGCGCGCTGACGTGCCTCGCCGTACCTTCGGCGCCGTATCTCGGCCGTCACCTCGGCGAGCTCAGCGTCGGTGAGGATCCGTGGCTCACCTCGTGAGCACGCCAGCCGGTGCACCTGCGCCAGCCACTCCAGCAGCAGCGCCCGGTCATAGGCCTCGCCGAGGCTGCCGCCGTAGCTGATCGCCCCGTGGTTCTGCAGGATCGCGGCGCTGCGGCCGTCCAGCGCCTCCGTTGCCGCCCGGGCCAGGTCCTCGGAACCAAACCTGGTGTACCGGGCCACCCGCACCGGCCCGCCGAGCCCGGTGATCGCGTAGTGGATGGCCGGCAGCTCATCGCAGACCGCTGACAGCGCGATGACCTCCGGCGAGTGCGTGTGCACCACGGCACCCGCCCCCGTCCCGGCGTACACGGCCAGGTGCATCGGCGTCTCCGATGAGGGCTCACCCCCGCCGCCGCGCTGGGTCCCGTCCATGCCGATCACGCAGATGTCGCCGGGGTCCATGTCCCGGTACGGGATGCCGGACGGAGAGATCAGCACCTCGTCGCCAGCGCGCACGCTGATGTTGCCCGCGCTGCCGATGGCGAGCCCGTCGTCGAGCAGGCGGTTGCAATATCTGACGAGCCGCTCACGATGCCCGTCATGATCGTCGCGATACACTACCCCGGATGGTAGACGGACGTCCGGTAAAAAAACAGCACCTCTGACCTGCGAAAGACAGCGCCTCTCCCCTGCGAGCAGAATTGCCGAAGATCGTCGACTGGGACGCCAGACGGGATGAGATCCTCAGCGCCACCTGGCGGGTGATCGCGCGTGACGGGCTCGCCAGGGCCACGATCAGGGCCATCGCCCGCGAGGCGAGCTGCTCCCCCGGAATCCTCGCCCACTATTTCGACGACAAGGCCGACATCCTTGGTTCCGCCCTGGTCATGTCCCACCGCAGGGTCGCGGCGCGGATGGACGCGGAAACCGCCGGGCTCAGCGGGCTCGAGGCGCTGAAGGTGGTCATGCTCGAGGCGCTCCCCCTGGACGAGCGGCGGGACCTCGAGGCGCAGATCGAGATCAGCTTCTGGGGGCGAGCTCTCGGTACTGCGGAACTACGGGAGCTGCAGCACACCGAGTTCGACCACCTGTGCGCCCGCTTGCGCCGTCACCTGAAAGAGGCGCGGGACCGCGGCGAGCTCGCCGGCTCGGTCGACATCGGCCTCGCCACGCACCAGCTTGTCGTGCTGATCGACGGCCTGAGCGCCGAGCGCGTGCTGTACCCGGGGCGGGTGACGCCAAAGCGCCAGGTAGAGATGCTCGAGACACTGCTCGGCAGCTTCCGGCGGCCCGGCTAGCGCGTTTCGCCCAAAGGCGAACCCGGCCCCGGTTCGGACGCCACCGGCCTGGGTACCGCACCGACTGATGTCCGCTGTCGGGGGAGGTCATCAGCCAGCCGGGTCGCGTCCCGGCCTGGTATCCCTCGGCTGGCTTGCCTTCGCCGGGATCGGCACCTCGATCCTGATCATGATCGTGACGTCGGCCGCCCGGTACAGCGCGTCCGTCCCCCTCATTCCCCGGCCCGCGGGGCCGCTGCCGGTGGAGCTCCCGGTGCGGCTGCCGGACGCCCTGGTGACGATCGGGCTGTGGGCAGCGGCCATCCTGGGTGGCGGCGGGGTGATTGCCGGGCTCTTCGCCGTGTCGCGTGGCGCGCGGTACCCGGCGTGGCTGCTGATCGGTGCCGCGCTCGTCGCGATCGCGGCGCTGACCGTGCTTCCCCCGGCGGGCTCCACCGACACCGTGAGCTACGCCACGTACGGCCGGATGGCGCTGCTCGGCCACAACCCGTACGTGATGACGCCGGAGCACCTCAAGCACACCGGCGACCCCATCGGCCAGCTGGCGAACCTGATCTGGCGCAGGCACCCGTCGCTGTACGGCCCGCTGGCGAGCGCCGAGCAGTGGGCGGCCGCCAAGCTCGGCGGCACCTCCGCGGTCCGGATCGTGGCATGGCTCAAGCTGTGGAACGCGATCGCGTTCACCGGCGTGATGCTGGGCCTGGACCGGCTGCTGCGTGGCGACCCGGCCCGCAGGGCCCGGGCGCACCTGCTCTGGTCGGTGAACCCGCTGATGCTGTGGGGGCTGGTCGCGGCCGGCCACCTGGACGTGCTGGCGGCCGCGGCGGCTCTGCTCGGGCTGACCGCGCTGCGCGCCCGGGGGCACGGTGCCGGCGAGCACGGTATCCGCCCGGCCGCGGCGCTGGCCGCCGGCATGCTGATCGGTCTGGCCGCCGACTTCATGCTCACCTACCTGCTGCTCGGCCTCGCGATCGCCTGGGCGCTGCGCCGGTCGGTGGCAGCACTGGCCGCCGCGCTGGCCGGGGTCTGCGCCACGCTGCTGCCCGCCTACGCGCTGATCGGCACGGCCATCTTCCATTCGCTGGCCAAGCGCCAGGGCAAGGTCAGCGCCGACACCTTCTACCAGCTGATCTCCGCCGCGTACCGGCACACGCTGCCGCAGAGCGTCTCGCTGCTCATCGGGCTCGCGTTCGTGGGCCTGGCGCTGCTGCTGCTGTGGCGGCTGCCCGACGCGGTTCCCCGCCTGCCCGCGATCATGCCGGCCCTGGCGATCAGCATCGCGTGGCTGTTCATCTGGTACTACCAGCTGCCCTGGTACGACACGATGGCCGTCGGCGCGCTGGCGATCTACCCGGCCTCCCGGCTCGACTGGGTGGTGACCGGGCAGCTGACCGCGGCAACGGTCGCGCTGATGCCGGGCGCCACCGCGACGCTCCACCCGCACTGGCTGGCCAGAGTCGACTACCTCGTCGCGTTCCGGCTGATGCCCGCGGTCCTGTTTCTCGCCCTTGTCGCGCTCGTCTGGCTGTGCGTCTCCCGGGGCTGGGGCATTGCTGCGCGGCCTGAGCGCCGCACCCCCGATGTGCCCACGCTGGAACGCGCCGCCGCCCCGGACCGGTTAACGCCCCGGCCGGTCCGGCTGGCGGCATAACCGCGCCGGTAAAACCTGGCCAGTGGCCACTATTCGGGTACTGTGTTGCCAGTCATCCTTGATCGGGCAAGAGCCAGCGGACCTGGCGTAGTTTCGCCATAACGGCACTGCGACCGGAAAGTGACGAGCAGGCAACGTGAGTTCCGCAACTGCCGCTGCCACCGGCACCGGCTCGTCCCGTCCGGAGCAGCCCGCCGCGCCACCGAAGGCCGGGCTGGCCGGCCCCCTCGCCTGGGCATCGGCGATCGGCATCGGCAGCTCGATCCTGATCATGATGGTGGCCTCGGTCTCGCACAGCAGCCCGGCGGTGCCGGTGATGCCCTGGCCACCCGGGTGGCCGCCGCTGGAGATCGCCTGGCACCTTCCGGTGGCGGTGGCGTACGCGGCGCTGTGGGCCGCCGCGGTGCTGGGCGGCGGCGGCGTTCTCGCCGGGCTGCTCGCCGTGGCCCGCGGCGCGCGCGTCCCGCCCTGGCTGCTGCTTGCCGTCGCGGTCATCGCGGTCGCGATCTTCGCGATGCTCCCGCCGGCCGGGTCGACGGACGCCGTCAACTACGCGACGTTCGGCCGGATCGCCGTGCTCGGCCACAACCCGTACGTGATGACCCCGAACCAGCTGCGCGCCAGCGGGGATCCGATCGGCCAGCTGGCGCAGGAGCTCTGGCGGACCCACGGCTCCCTGTACGGCCCGCTGGCCACCGTGGAGCAGCACGCCGCCGCGGCGCTCGGCGGCGTCTCGGCGGCGCGGATCGTCTTCTGGCTGAAGCTGTGGAACGCGATCGTGTTCCTCGGCGTCGCGCTCGCCCTGGACCGGATGCTGCGCTCCGACCCCGCCCGCAGGGCCCGGGCGCACCTGCTCTGGTCGGTTAACCCGCTGGTGCTCTGGGGCCTGGTGGCCGCCGGGCACCTGGACGTGTTCGCGGCGGCCGCGTGCTTCTTCGGCCTGATCCTGGTGCGGCCGCGCCGGGCCGGCGATCAGCCGGGTTCGGCATCGGCCGGGCCGGCGCCGCTCGCGGCCGCGGCCGCCGGCGTCCTGGTCGGGGTCGGCGTCGACTTCATGCTCACCTACCTGCTGCTCGCCGCCGCGCTGGCCTGGGCGCTGCTGCGGCGCCCCGCTGCGCTGCTCGCCGCGGCCGCGGGCTTCGCGGTGGCCTTCGTGCCCGCATACCTGTGGGCGGGCAAGCCGCTGCTGAACACGCTGCTGTGGCGCCGGGGCAAGCCCTCGGCCGACAACTTCTACCAGCTCTTCGACACGGCGTACCGGCACACGCTGCCGCCGGGCCCCGACCTGGTCGTGGTGGCCGCGTTCGTGGCGTTCGCGCTGCTGATGCTGTGGCGGCTGCCCGACGCCGCGGGTGATCTGCCCGCGATCCAGCCCGCCCTGGCGATCGCCATCCCCTGGCTGTTCATCTGGTACTACCAGCTGCCCTGGTACGACACGATGATCATCGCGCTGCTCGCCCTGTACACGGCGTCGCGGCTGGACTACGTGGTGGTCGTGCAGATGATGGCGGGCACGTTCGCGCTGATGCCGGGCAGCCCGCTGCAGCCGCCGCTCGGCTCGCTGCGGACGTTCACGAACGAGACCTTGTCCGCCGGCGCGCCGGTGGTGCTGCTAGCCGCGGCGTTGGCGGTGATCGCGCTGTGCGTGTTCAACGCCTGGCAGCCCCCGACCACAAGCAGGGCCCGAACCCATTGAGGAGGAAACACGGGTGACGTCGTTCGACATCGCATCTGTGCGGGCAAGGTTCTCATCGCTGCGTGACGACGACTTCGTGTACCTGGACGCCCCCGGCGGCACCCAGACCCCCGACGAGATCGCCGCCGCCATCGCCCGTTGCTACCGCGAGGCCAGCGGCAACATCGGCTTCCCCTACGCGGCCAGCCTGCGCATCGGGGCCCTGGTCGAAGACGCGCGCGCGGCCGCGGCGCGCTTCCTGGGCTGCGACAGCGACGAGCTCGTCTTCGGCGGCAGCATGACGTCACTCAACTTCGCGCTGACCCGCACGCTCGGCCGCAACCTGCAGCGCGGCGACGAGGTCCTGGTGACCCGGCTGGACCACGACGCCAACATCGCGCCGTGGCTGGATCTTGCCGACGACCTCGGGCTCACCGTCCGGAGCGTGGACGTGAACGCCGACACCACCCTGGACCTGTCCGACCTCGAGCGCCAGCTCGGGCCGCGCACCCGGGTGGTCTCCTTCCCGCTGGCGTCGAACGCTGTCGGCACCACGGTCGACGCCCGCGCGGTGTCCGACCTGGCGCACCAGGCGGGCGCGCTGGCCTGGATCGACGCGGTGCAGTACGCGCCGCACGAGCCGATCGACGTCCGGGCCATCGGCGCCGACGTGCTTCTCTGCTCGGCATACAAGTTCTGCGGCCCGCACCTGGGCATCGCGTACGGCCGGCGCGAGGTGCTCGAGTCGTGGCGGCCCTACAAGGCGCGGCCGGCGCCGATGGAGCCGGTCGGGCACCGCTTCGAGACCGGCACCATGCAGTACGAGCTGCTGGCCGCGCTCGTGGCCGCGCTGGACTACATCGACAGCATCGGCGGCACCGCGGCCCTCGCCGCCTGGGAGCGCCAGCTCGGCGAGCGGCTGCTGGCCGGCCTGCCCGCGCAGGCGCGGCTGTACGGGCTGCCCACGATGGACGGCCGGGTGCCGACGTTCCTGATCAACTTCCCGGGCGTGTCGTCGGCCGGGCTGTCCGTGGCGCTGGCCGACCGCGGCTTCGGCGTGTGGAGCGCCGACAACTACTACGCTCCCGGGCTGTACGAGCGGATCGACTGGGGCGAAGCGCTGCGCATCGGCCTAGCGCACTACAACACCCTGGACGAGATCGACCGCTTCAACGAGACGCTCGCGTCTCTGGTGGCCGGGCGGGCCGCCTTGCACCCCTCAGGCACCTGACCATGGGTTCCGCCCTGGCCGGGCTGGTCCGGCGGCACATCGTCCTGGCACCGGGATCGCCGCTGCGCGGGCGGGCCGGGGCCGGGGGCGAGCTGTGGTTCATGATCGCCGGAAGCGGGCGGCTGGACGTGGGCGACCTGCGCGGCGCGGCGGTGCGCGCGGACACCGGCTGCTGGATACCGCCAGGCGCCGAGTACCGGCTCGAAGCCGCCGAACGGATCCTGCTTGACGCGGTAGCGCTGCCCGCCCTGGCCGGCCAACCCACCCCGCCCGGCCAGCCCGCCACCACCAGCTCTGGCGAAGCGGACGGCCCGCTGCTGTCCAAACTCGCTGCCTGCGAGGTGGAGTGGACCGGCGACCGCAGGTTCCGCGTGCTGCTCGGCCCGGGCCGCGGCTGCGAGGCGGCGACGCAGTTCGTCGGCGAGATACCGCCGGGCCGGGCGCCCGAGCACAGCCACCCCTACGACGAGGTCGTGCTCGTGCTCGGCGGCGAGGGCGTGGCGCACGCTGGGGGCAGCGACCGGGCGCTCGCCCCGGGCACCAGCGTGCGCCTGCCGCGCGGGCTGCCGCACTGCCTGGAGAACACCGGGCGGCAGACCCTGACCGTCCTCGGCGTTTTCCACCCGGGCGGCAGCCCGGCTGCGAAGAACGCAGGAACCCCATGAGGGTCGTCGACCTGACCCAGCCCATGACCAACGGGATGCCGGTCATGGAGGGGATCGCCCCGCCGGCCTTCCACGACCTCGCCGAGGTGGCCACCGACGGCTACGCGATGTCGCAGTACACCTTCGTCAACCACACCGGCACCCACGTGGACGCGCCCGCTCACCAGATCGCCGGCGGGGCCACGCTCGACGACATACCGCTGGAGCGCCTGGTGACCGACGCGCTCACGATCAACCTGACCTCCCGCGAGCCTGGCCCGGTCGGGCTTGACGTGCTCGGGCGCTTCCTGCCCGAGGTGCGGCGCGGCGACATCGTCCTGCTCCGCTCGGGCAACGCGGCGAACTGGGGCACCGAAGCCTACTGGCACGGCTGGTGCTATCCGGACGCCGCCGCCGCGGCCGCGCTCGTCGGGGCGGGCGTCTCCGGCGTCGGCTTCGACGGCCCCTCCGCCGACCCCGTCGACAGCGTCGACTACGAACTGCACCACGTCTGGCTGTCCGCGGGCGCGATCATCCTCGAGAACCTCGCCGCCATGGACCAGCTCCCTGCCCGCTGCCGCATCGTCGTCGCACCGCTGAAGGTGAGCGGTGCCAACGGCGGGCCCGCGCGGGTGCTCGCTCTGGTCGAGGACTGAACCAGGAAGGACCACGAGCCATGGCAAACAGCCCGTCATCGGTGTCAATAGGCGAGCTGCGTCACGGCGTGCTCGGCAGCGCCGACGCGATCGCCCAGTCGCTGGCGCTGCTCGCACTCACGTTCGCGGTATCGGCGGCGCCCGCTTCCGCGGCCGCGACCGCGGGCGCGGCCGTGCCCCTGGCGTTCGTGATCGCGGGGGTGGGCAGCCTGTGCCTGGCCTCGGTGATCGTCCGCTTCACCCGGCGCATCGCGCACGCGGGCGGCCTGTACGCGTACACGGTCCGCGGCCTCGGCCCCCGGATCGGGTTCCTGGCCGGCTGGATGTACGCGGCCGCGTTCGCGATCGGCATCTCCTTCGTGCTGATCATCTCGGCTGACTTCCTGTCCGCGGTGCTCACGGCCAACACCAGCGTGCATCTCGGCTGGTTCCCGCTGTACTGCACCGAGCTCGCGCTGATCCTGGTGATCGCGCTGGCCGACATCAGAGTGTCGACCCGGGTTCAGCTCGTGTTCGCCGTGATCGGCGTGGTCACGATCCTCGCGCTGTCCCTGGCCATCGTCGCCAAGGGCGGCGCCCACGGCCTGACGTGGCGGCCCTTCGACCCGGGCCTGGCGCCCAGCACGCACGGGCTGTTCCTCGCCGTGATCCTCGCGTTCACCGGGTTCATCGGGTTCGAGGCGGCCGCCGTACTCGGCGAGGAGGCCGCCGAGCCGAAGCGGGTAATCCCGCGCGCGATTCTCGGCACGGTGATCGCCGCGACCGTCTACTTCGTGTTCGTCACCTGGGCCCAGGCGGTCGGCTACGGCATCTCCGGCGCCGGCCGGTGGGCCGCCGACCCGACGGCCCTGGCCACCCTGTCCGACCGGTACGTCGGGCACTGGTTCAGCACGCTGGTCGACGTCGTCGTGGTCGTCGACAGCTTCGTTGCGGCGCTGGCCGGGGTGCACCTGACCGCGCGGACCCTGTTCGCGATGGGCAGGGACCGCGGCATCCCCCGGGTGTTCGCCGCGGTGACACCGAGGTTCCGCAGTCCCTATGTGGGCATCGCGGTGTCGGTCGCGCTGACGTTAGTGCTCGGGGCGACGCTCGGCCGCCACTACGGAGTCCTGCTCTACTTCGCGCTGATGGCGACGACCGGGTCGATCGGCATTCTGCTGGTCTACGTGCTGGTCGCGATCGCGGGCATGGTGTTCTTCTGGAAGGCCCGGGCCCAGCCCGGAGCGTCCTACAACTGGTTCCTCGACGTCGTGGCGCCGCTTGTTGCGGTCGCCGTCTGCGGCTATACGATCTACGCGTCGATCTGGCCGCGCCCGCCCGCGCCGATCAGCTACTCGCTGTGGATCGCGCTGGGCCTGCTCGCCGCCGGGCTGATCATCGTCGCGGTCCTGGTCGTCACCCGCCCGGACCGGGTGCGCTCGTTCGGGCGGGCCTTCGAGACCAGCGGCCACTCCTGACGGCATACTCCCCTCGTGGCTACGCAACGCCGGCGGACGTCGTTCGACGTGACCGGGGCACCGCTGAAGGAACAGCTGGAGACGTTCCTTGACGAGCACCGGGCCGCGCTGCACGGATGCCTGGACGACCTGACCGAGGAGCAGGCGCGGCGGCGTCTCGTCCCTTCAATGACGACCCTGCTCGGCCTCGTCAAGCACGCAACCTTCGCGGAGAAGGTGTGGTTCGGAGGGGCTCTCACCGACCGCCGGCGGCAGGAGATGGGGTTGCCGGCGCGCGCGGCCGACGCGTTCATCCTCAGCGACGAGGACACGATCGAGTCGGTCCGCCGCGCCCACGCCGAGGCGTGCGCGGCGTCCCGCCGGGCCACGGCCGGCCTGGACCTGGATCACGTGGTGCACGGGCACCGCTTCGGACCGCTGCCGATGCGCTGGATCTACCTGCACGCCCTGCGCGAATTCGCGCAGCACTGCGGGCACGCGGACATCCTGCGGGAGCAGATCCTGAGCGCCGGGGAACGCTGATGGCCGAGTATCCGCAGCTGCTGCACACCGTTCTCGACACCACCGACGTCCGCCAGCTCGCGGAGTTCTACCGCGAGCTGCTCGGGCTGCGATACCGCCCCGGCGACGAACCGCCCGCCGACCCGGCGGCCGACGATCCCGATTGGCTGGTCCTCGTGGACGCCACGGGAGCGCGGAAGCTGGCCTTCCAGCACGCCGATTCCGTCACCCGCACGACGTGGCCCTCGCACGAGGTCCCGATGCAGCTGCACGTCGACTTCACCGTTTCCAGCGTGGCTGAGCTGGAAAGGCATCGCCAGCGGGCGGAGGCTCTCGGCGCCGAGGTCATCTTCGACCGGACCGACGACCCCGAGGAGCCGCTCTACACCTTCGCCGACCTTGCCGGGCACCCGTTCTGCATCTTCGTCGCCTGACGCTGGCCCGGGCATTATCGGCTCGCCCGCCGCGTGGGCGCTCGGCTACCCTCGGGGTGTGCTTCCGACCGGGCATCTGCTGGCGTTCTCCCTGCTGTCCCTGGCCCTGATCGTCGTGCCCGGCCCGAACGTGCTGTTCGTGGTCAGCCGGTCGCTGCAGCTCGGCCGGGCGGCGGGGGTCTGCACCGCGTTCGGCGGCCAGATCGGCGTGTACGCGCAGGTGGCGGCCGTCGCGTTCGGCATCGGGGCGCTGGTGGAGCGGTCGGTGGCCGTGTTCACCGTGATCAAGCTGGCGGGCGCCGCGTACCTGATCTACCTGGGCGTACAGGCGGTGCGGCACCGCAAGTCGCTGACCGAGGCGCTCGGCGCCACGGTAGAGCGGAAGACCCCGCTGCGGGTCCTGCGCGACGGCATCTTCGTCGGCGTGACGAACCCCAAGGTGATCGTGTTCTTCGCCGCGGTGCTGCCCCAGTTCGTCGACCGCGCGGCCGGTCACGTGCAGCTGCAGATGCTGCTGCTGGGGGCGATCTTCATCGGCATCGCGGTGATCTCCGACGGCACCTGGGCGCTCGCGGCGGGCACCGCCCGCGCCTGGCTGGCCCGCTCCCCGCGCCGGCTCGAGCTCATCGGCGGCACCGGCGGCCTGGTGATGATCGGCATCGGCGCCAGCCTCGCCGTCACCGGTCGCAAGGACTGACCGAGGCCGGGCAGCGCACGTAGGTGACGGTCATCGGGTTGTTCAGGGCGTCGATGACCGGCTCCGATATCGGCGGGCTCGGCGCGCTGTAGTGCACCCCGGGTGCGGGGTCGTTGCCCGGGCCGCCGGGGTTGTACAGGGGCTTGTAGCGGCCTGTTGACGGGATCTGCACGGTGGTGATCCGCCGGGCCGCGGCGATGCTGCCGTCCAGGATGATGTCGATGTAGTTGTTCCGTAGTTCCGTGTAGCAACCGTCATACGTGGCCTGCTTCACGCCGAGGTCGGCGAGCCCGACGACCCGCAGCGGGTGCCCGTCGATGTAGTACGTCTTGCCGGCCTTGACGAGGGCGACCTTCCTGCCCGACGAGGTCGTCGCGACGACCCGGAAGTACGTGCCGTACTCGGTCGGCAGCAGGGGCGTGACGCCGTTCGGGGTCATGCCGCCCGATGTGTACATCCGCAGCCGGAACTTCGCCTGCTTGCCGTAGAGGCTGACCCCGTCGTTGGGCAGGTTCTGCGGGAAGATCTTCGGCGCGGTGTTGCCCACCGCCGACATCTTGCTGAGCTTCGCGGCCACCAGCGTGGGGCCGCCCCTGTCGGCCGGGGGCACGCCCGGCGCGGTGTACGGCGAGCCCGGGGACTTGACCGACATCCCGACCGCGCTGACGATGCGCTGACCGGGACCAACCAGCTCGAGGACCGAGGAACCTCGGACGACCTGCACCGCGACCGGGTAGATCGCGCCCCGCTGGTTCGGCGGGATGCGGTTGCCGAAATGCCCGAACAAGACGGCCACCGAGCGCTCGTTGTACAGGTAGTTCGGCCAGATCGAGGTGACCTGGGGAGTGACCGACGTCCCGTTGTTCAGGGTGACCTTGAAGTCATCGGCGTCCAGGGTGCTCGGCAGTATCGGCCAGCTGAACTCGACCGGCAGCCCGTCGGAGTAATAGACGTTCTGGCCGTAGTAGGCCCGCACGCCCTGCGGCGTCGACGCCGAGGTGTAGCTCGCCAGCGGGGGCGTCTGGCCGTTCGTGCAGCGCACGTCGTTCCAGGTGCCGCCGGCCAGCACCGCGAGCGTCTTGCTCAGCGGCACGTTGCTGGTGCTCAGATTCGGCACCCCGACGATGTCGGTGAAGCCCAGGCCCGCGGCCATCATCTCGGGCTTGGCGGCCCAGATGTCGGCGTTGATGATGACATCCTGCCGAAGTACCCGGTACGTGATGGGCGTCCCGGCGGCGCTGCTCTGTGTCGCGGCGTAACCTGCGTTCGCCGACGCGGCGCACACAGCGGCGGCGGCCACTACGGCGGCGATGCGGACGGGCAGCCAGATCGTCATGCCGCGTGGTCTATCAGAAACCCGCCGCCGGAACGTCGCGCCATGCCGGCTCTACGTGAAATTCTAGCTACTCAACGTGACGAACGCAGGCCGCGCGGCAGCGCCGGCGCCTGAGGCGAGCGCCGATGATCTTCATGAATGTGCAGATTGGCGGGTTCCAGGCCGTCGAATCGCACATTCATCGGCCGCTTTGCGAGCGTCAGGTCTGCAGCGGCATCATCTCAGCGAGGAAACGGTCCAGAAACTCGCCGAATGAGCTCCGGGGGTCGGCTGGCCTGATCACGAATTTGGTGAGGCCGGCGTCAACGTACTCGCCGATCATCCGCCGCGCGTCCGGCCAGCTCGTGGCCACCAGACCGGCCGGGTCGGCGTCCGGCCGCCGCTGGCGGGCCGCGGCGATGAGGGCATCGGGAATGTTCCCGTCGGCCGCGACCGCCAGGCTGATCCCGTAGTGATCTTCTTCGACCTCGCGGCCCGCTTCGGCGGCCGCCTCCTTGATCACGGAGCGCCCCGCGGCGGCCTCGGCGGGCGTGATGAAGCTGGCCAGCCAGCCGTCGGCGAGCCTGCCGACGCGGCGCAGCGCCGCGGGCGCGGAGCCGCCCAGCCAGATGTCCAGCGGCTTCGCCGGCAGCGGGCCCACGCTCGCGCCGTCAACCGTGAAGAATTTGCCGCGCAGCGAGACGGTCTTCTCGGTCAGCAGCAGCCGCAGCAGCCGCAGGGACTCGTCGAACACCTCGTCGCGCGGCCCCGGCACGGGAAACAGGTCGCGCTCCCCTCGTCGGGCCGGCCGCAGGCCGAAGACCGGCAGCACCCGCCGGGGCGCCAGCCCGGCCAGCGACGCGAGCTCCTTGGCCACCAGCACCGGGTTGCGGCCCGGCAGCACCGACACTCCGGTGCCAACCTTCAGCCGCTCCGTCCGGGACAACGCGTGGGCCATTCCGATGAACGGGTCCACCAGCGGCCCGTATACCATCTCCGACAGCCAGAGTGAGTCGACGCGTTCCCGTTCCAGGTCATCGACGGCTGCGGCGAACTCGCTGGGCACGGCCGCCGACCCCAGCGAGATCCCGATCCGAATCTTCATCCGTCCATCTCATCACGCCCGCCGGCCGCCATGCAGCTGGGCAATCGGGTAGCGGGAGGGCAAAAGGCTTATCATGGGCGCCCCGGGGAGAGGATAGACAACGTGTCGGCAGCGAGACTCCAGCGTGTCGCGATCGTCAACCGGGGCGAGCCGGCCATGC
>Ga0335074_10009412_pt1 | contig 13649 bp, 11 predicted proteins | sample Lox_Sample_23_FD_206715 | JGI IMG/M metagenome (GOLD analysis project Ga0335074, IMG submission 206715) | Soil microbial communities from Loxahatchee National Wildlife Refuge, Florida, United States - Lox_Sample_2.3 | ecosystem: Environmental > Terrestrial > Soil > Wetlands | place: USA...
CCATCCTCGTCCCTGGCCCGGCTGGTGTGACTCGATGATCTTCGTGGCGACGTGCGCGCTCAGCCGGTGATCGGGGTTGGCCAGGTCCAGCGATGTGAGTTGTTCGATGCGCTGGATCCGGTAGGTGCGTCCTGGCTGTCCAGGAAATGCCCGCTGACCAGGGAATCCACGATCGCGCCGCGGTAGCGCAGGCCGAGTTCCAGGCTGGTCTGCGTCCTGGCCAGCGCCGCACCGGGCACCGGCGGCACGCGGAGCGGCCGGTGCTCGGCGGTCAGCAGGCGGAGCAGTTTGTCCAGGCTGGCGTCGCCCGGATCCCAGTCGCGCGCGACCCCGGCGCTCGCCGCCTGGGCCTGGGGCCGGAGCTCGGGATCCAGCAGGATCACGGTCTTCCCGGCGGTTGCGGCGAAGATCCTGGCCAGCTCGGCCACATCGGCGCCCTGGACGGCGGCGGCGGCGAGCTTGTCGCACGCGGCCATCGTGCGCCGGTACACCGAGTTCTGGCGGGACAATCCGGACACCAGGCCCGGCAGCGGGTCGGTGTCGCTCGCCGGGTCCGCCGCGTTCACGACGCCCACCGCAGGGCAGCCAGCTCGGCGACCAGGCTGGTCATCCGGTCATCTGGTTCGGGCGGGGGGTGGATGAGCGCCCCGGCGATCAGGCCGTGCAGCCGGCCGACGCTGTCCAGCAGGGCCGGACCAGGGTCAGCCGCGGGGCGCGCGGTTCCCGGCCGGGGCGCGACCACGGCATCCGGGACCTCGTGGATGAGCCGCATGACGGCCTTGGGGTCGCTGAACGGTGCGAAGACGGCGAGGACCGGCAACTCGATGCCGTGCCCGCGCAGCTCGCTGAGCAGGCGCACGGTGGCATCGAGGTCGTAGATCACGTCCGTGACCAGGAAATGCGCCCCGGCGTCCGCTTTCTCCCGGCACCGGGCCAGCTCGTGTCTCGGGTCTGCCGCCGCGGTGTGCACGCATGCGCCGACCACGAAACGCGTCCGGCCGGGCGCCGGAACGCCGCGCCAGTCGGCTCCCTCGTTCAGGGCCGCCAGGGCCGCGATGAGACGGACCGAATCGACTTCGCCGATCCAGTACGGGTCCGGATAGTCACCTGCCGCCGCTGGTGTTCCGCTCCGGCACACCACGGTCTGTACCCCGAGCGCGTAGCCGCCGAGCAGGTCGGCCTGGAGCGCGGCCAGGCTCCGGCCCGCCGTCTCCATATCCACCATGACGTCGGCGCCGGCGCGCTCTCGCAGCACGGCGGCGGCGGCCACCGGGCTGACGCGGGCGGCGGAAGTCTGCTCGCCGGTGATCGCCAGCAGATCGGCACCCGCCGAGACCAGGGCGGCCGCATGGGCGGTGAACTGGGGGATGTCCTGGCCGCCCGGGGCGCGTACTCCGGCCACCACCGCGAAACGGTCTCGGTCGGGCCATCCGGCCGGCGGCTGGGGGACTGGCCTGGGCGGTACGGGGAACACGGCCGGACGCCGGGGCGCAGGTGCGGCAGGAACGGTCGCCGGGCTCGGTCGCAGGTCTTTCACCGCGTGCGCGATGGCCCTGACGTGCGCCGGGGTGGTGCCGCAGCATCCGCCCACCAGCGTCGCCCCGCTGGCCACGAACCGGCGGGACGCCTCGGCGAAGTAGTCGGCGTTGCGCGCGTAGTGCAGCTGGCGCCCCAGACGGCGCGGCACGCCGGCGTTGGGCTGGACGCTCACCGGCAGGCCGGCTCCCGTGGCGAGTTCCGCGACGACATCGGCCAGCACGGCCGGCCCGACCGTGCAGTTCGCGCCGATCGCGGTCACGTTGAGCGCGGCCAGCGCGGCCGCCGCCGCGCGTGGTTCCTCGCCGCCCAGGGTCCGGCCGTCGTCGCCGAAGGTGAGCTGGGCGATGACCGGCAGGTCGCACTCGGCGAGAGCGACGGATGCGGCCTGCGCGAGCGACTCGGTGTCGCCGAAGGTCTCCAGGATGATGAGATCCACCCAGCTGGCCAGGATCGCGATCTGCTCGCGCAGGACCGGCTCGCGGTCCGCATGCGGGATCCGCGCCGCGGCGGCGCTCATGACCGGCCCGACGCTGCCCGCGACCAGCGCGGCCGAACCGGATTCCCGGATGGCCTCCCGCGCCAGGCGCGCCCCGGCGATGTTGATCTCCGCCACGCTGTCCTGCAGGCCGGCCCGGGCCAGCCGGGGGCGGTTGGCGTCGAAGGTGTTCGTCTGCACGACGTCCGCGCCGGCCGCCAGGTACGCGGCGTGCAGGTCGCGGACCAGATCAGGCCGGGCCAGGTTGAGCCCGGACAGCGACCGGTCCAGCGGGACCCCGGCCGAATGCAGCATCGTCCCCATCGCGCCGTCGCACACGAGCACGCGACTGCGCAGCACGCGGTCCAGCGCCGGGCGAGATCACCACCTCGGCACACCTGGACATCCCGCAGATCGTCCGGTCGACGATCAGGGACATCGGGTACACCTCCGCCTGCGGATTCGACGGCGACGCCTGCGCCGTCCTGGTCGCCCTGGACCGGCAGTCGCCCGACATCTCCCAAGGCGTCGACATGGCCCACGAGACCCGGCTGTCGCTCAGCGACAGCGAATTCGACCGCGTGGGCGCGGGCGATCAGGGCATGATGTTCGGCTACGCGACGAACGAGACACCCGAACTCATGCCGATGCCGATCGCCCTCGCTCACCGGCTGGCCAGGCAGCTCGCGCACGTGCGCAAGGCCGGGATCCTGCCCTTCCTCCGGCCGGACGGCAAGACGCAGGTCACGGTCCGGTACCGCGACGGCGTCCCGGTGGCCGTGGAAAAGGTGCTGATCTCGACGCAGCATGAGGACGGGACCGAGAGCCGGCTTCCCGGCGAGCTGTGGGAGAACGTGGTCACGGTGGCCATCCCGCCGTCGCTGTACGACGCGCAGGCGCTGCGGCGGAACTTCTACGTGAACCCGACGGGCCGGTTCGTCGTCGGCGGGCCCGTGGGAGACGCCGGCCTCACCGGACGCAAGATCATCGTCGACACGTACGGGGGTTTCGCCCGGCACGGCGGCGGCGCGTTCTCCGGCAAGGACCCGTCCAAGGTGGACCGGTCAGCCGCCTACGCCGCCAGGTACGTCGCGAAGAACGTCGTGGCGGCCGGGCTCGCCGACCGCGTCGAGGTGCAGGTGGCGTATGCGATCGGCGTCGCGCGCCCGCTGTCGCTGCTGGTCGAGACGTTCGGGACCGAGCGGGTTCCCAGGGCGCAGATACTTGAGCTGGTCAACGAGCACTTCGATCTGCGCCCGGCCGCCTTCCGCCGGTACCTGAACCTGCACCGCCCGATCTACGGCCAGACCGCGGCCTACGGGCACTTCGGCCGCAACGAGCCGGACTTCACCTGGGAGCACACCGACAAGGCGGACCTCCTGCGAGAATCGGCCACGCTGGTCAGCGCGGGACGGTGAGCCGATGCGGCAGATCGTCACCGGGTCCATCGCCACCGATCATCTGATGGTCTTCCCCGGCCGCTTCACCGAGCAGCTCGTCCAGGGGAAGCTCGACAAGGTGTCGCTGTCCTTCCTGGTGGACGAGCTGGAGATCCACCGGGGCGGCATCGCCGCCAACGTCGCGTTCGGCCTGGCCCGGCTCGGGCTGCGGCCCATACTGGTAGGTTCGGTCGGCGCGGACTTCGCTGGCTACCGGGCATGGCTCGAGGCCCACGACGTTGACACGCGGCACGTGCGGGTGTCCGGGAGCCTGCACACCGCCCGGTTCCTGTGCACCACCGACGCCGACAACAACCAGATCGCCTCCTTCTACGCCGGGGCCATGAACGAGGCCCGGCACATCGACCTGGCCGCGATCCTGCGATCAGAACGTGACGCGGACGTGGTCCTGATCTGCCCGGACGATCCGGACGCCATGCTGCGGCACACCCAGGCGTGCCGGGACTGCGCGGTGCCGTTCGCGGCCGACCCCTCCCAGCAGATCGCCCGGATGGACGGAACGGATCTGCGGCGGCTCGTCGACGGTGCCCGGTACCTGTTCACCAACGAGTACGAACGAGCCCTGCTGATCCGCAAGACCGGCTGGGACACCGGTCAGCTCCTCCGCCGGGTCGGCGCCTGGGTGACCACGACCGGCCCTGACGGTGCCGTCGTCGAGTCGGCCACCCAGCCGGCCGTCTCGGTTCCCGCGGCCGCGCTGAGGCAGGCCGTCGATCCCACCGGGGCAGGCGACGCCTTCCGCGCGGGTTTCCTGGCCGGCATCGCCCACGGGCTAGGTCACCAGGGGGCGGCCCGGCTGGGCTGCACGATGGCCGCCCTGGTGATGGAGACGTCCGGGACGCAGGAGTACCAGTTCCAGCCGGAGGAGTTCCTCGCCCGCATCAGCGGGTCCTACGGCTCCGGGGCGGCCGCCGAGATGGCAGCGCGGATCGGGCTGACCCTCCCGGCATGAGCGGCGCGAAGATCGGGAGCGTCGGCCAAGGACGCCCGGCAGGCCCGGCTGGCCCGGCGTAAGGTAGCCGAACCAGGCGGCGCATGCTGGGTGGATGCTTGTGTTCAGTGGCCGGCTTGGCTCGCCGCCAAGCGCGCGACACGAACATGAGCCGAGGGGATAAGCCCAACATGACCAACTCGGGCGAGCCGTGTGAGCATGGGCATGATGCAACCGGATCACCGCGGCAGCCCGCCCGGGGGTCCGCCCCGGGTCTGAGCCGGCGCCGGTTCCTGCAATTCACGGGGCTCGGCGCCGCGGCGGCCGTGACCGCTGGCTGCAGCGGCGGGCCACGGGGCACCGGCGCAGCCGGCCGTCCGGCGGCGTCCACGGCGCTGCCGCAGGGCTGGAGCGGGACCATCGCCGATGTCAAGCACGTGGTGATCCTGATGCAGGAGAACAGGTCCTTCGACCACTACTTCGGGACGCTCCGGGGAGTTCGGGGGTTCGGCGACAAGCAGATCCTCACCTACCCGAACGGGACCAGCATTTTCCAGCAGCCCGACCAGGCTCGCGGTGACCTCGGGTACCTGCTCCCCTACCACCTGACCGATCAGGTCGACGGCGACCTCGACCATAGCTGGGCCGGCGACCACGAGGCCCGGAACGGCGGGCGGTGGGACAACTGGGTCCCGGCCAAGACCGAGCAGACGATGGGCTACTTCACCCGCGACGAGATCCCGTTCCAGTACGCGGTGGCCGACGCCTTCACCATCTGCGACGGCTACCACCAGGCGATCATGGCCCCCACCAGCCCCAACCGGATGTACTTCTGGACGGGCACGTCGAGCGGCTGGACCAGCAACCCAGACGACTACACGGCCGACTTCGGGGCGGGCGCCGGCACGGCCGAGGTTATGACCTATCCCGAGCTCTTGCAGAAGGCCGGGATCAGCTGGCAGGTTTACGCCAACGATCAGGTCGGCGATAGCGGTGGCTACCCCGATTACTTCCTGGGCGACTACGGGGACAACCCGCTCTGGTTCTACCAGCAGTACAACACCACCAACAGCCGCGACGGCGGGACCGGCGCGCTCGCGGTCCGCGGGGCGGTCACCCCGTGGCAGACCGACGCAGGGGCGCCACCGATGAGCAAGACCCACGCCGCGTACGTTCTGTCGTCATTCATCAAAGACGTCAAGAGCAGCAAGCTCCCGCAGGTGTCGTGGCTCGTCGCCCCGGCCGGCTACTGCGAGCACCCGTCCTACACCCCCGACTACGGGGCGCACTACGTGAACACCGTGCTGCACACGCTGTTCTCCAACCCCGGCCTGTGGCAGACCACGGCGCTGTTCATCACCTACGACGAGCACGACGGGTTCTTCGATCACCAGCTCCCGCCCGTCCCCGAGGTGAGCGTCATCGACGAGCACATCGGGGGCCTGCCGATCGGCCCCGGCACCCGGGTCCCGATGCTCATCTGCTCGCCGTGGACCCGCGGCGGCTACGTCGACTCCAACGTTTACGACCACACCTCGATGCTCCAGTTCCTGGCCGCCTGGACCGGGGTGAGGCCGGCCAACGTCACCTCGTGGCGGGCGTCGGTGACCGGGAACCTGACCACGGCGTTCGACTTCGAGCACCCGGACTTCTCGATCCCGGAAAACATCCCTACGCTCGACCAGACCTGGGCGCTGACCCAGCTGACCGGCGGGTCGACGCAACCTCCGGCCGAGGGCGCCCAGAAGATGCCGGCCCAGGAGCCCGGTACCCGGCCGCACCGCCCGACCAGCTACCGGCTGCACGCCGATGTGACCGTGAACCGCGCGACCAGCCAGGTCACCGCCGGGTTGACCAACACCGGCACGGTCGGCGCTTCCTTTGCCGTTTACCCGGATGACTACCTGACGTTCGGCGGCGCGCCGTTCACGGTGCTTCCGTCCGCCCCGCGCTCCTACGTCTGGGACGCGACACTGACCGCCGGAAAGTACGCCTTTTCCGTCTACGGCCCTGACGGGTTCCTGACCAGCTTCGCCGGGCAGGTCGTACCGGCCGGCCAGAGCAACGGCCCGGTCCCGGTCGTCACCTCCACCCTGCGGTCCGGGCCAGGTGGGACGGTCGTCGAGCTCACGCTGGCCAACGAAGGCCGGGAGGCGATCATCTACTCGCTCACGCCGAACGACTACGAGGGCCGCGCCCAGACGGTCACCGTGAAGGGCGGCAGCTCCTCCGCCATCAGCTGGCCGGCCGATCAGTACGGCTACTACGACGTGGTGATAACGACCAGCGCCGCCGGCGGCTTCCGCCGCCGCTACGCGGGCCGCATCGCCTGAACGGCGACGCGGCCAGTTCGCTAGCGCTGCGGTTCAGGACGTACCGGCCGCGACGGTCGTCGTCAGGCCGTCGCGTGCTCGCGCAGGTAGCGCACCAGGCCGATCACGTCCTCGGGGACGAGCCGGCCGATGGCGCCGCTGGAGTACACGCTGACCACGACCCGGCCGGCCCGGTCGAGGACGAAGCCGGTGGACTGCAGGTAGACCGGGTCGGGGTTGACGAACGCGCCGGTGAGCCCGGCGATGGCCCGGGCGTCGGCGCTGTGCCCGACCGGGAAGGTCAGGCCGTGCCTGGCGATCAGCGCCGCGGTGGTGGGCTCGTCGTCCACCGACAGCGCCGCGACCTTGATCCGGGCGTCGGCGAGACCGTCGCTGGCCCGCTGGAACGCCCGCAGCTGCGCGTTGCAGTACGGGCACCACGACCCGCGGAAGAACAGCACGACGCCGAATCCGCCGTCGAACGCGTCCGGCAGGGTCAGGGCCGGGCCGCCCGGCGGGGTCAGCGGCAGGGCGGGAAAAGAGTCTCCAGGGCTCAGCAGGGGCATAACGGCTTCCTTCATCTGCGCACGGAAATGACGCCAGCGGGATGCGGGATCGTCTTGCTGTTAGCGCCGCCGCAGCGGACGGTCTTACCTCACGATCTGCGGCCCGTCACGAGCTGCCTGCCCGCCGGCGGATCCTGCTACGAGAAGGCGCTGGCGTAATCGGTGGCGAACCGCTCGAAGGACCGGGCAGGGCGGCCGAGGATCGTCTGGACGTCGTCGGTCAGCCACTCGGCGTCGCCGCTGGCGGTCAGGGTGAAGGCCTGAGCGTTCATCTCCGCGACCTGTTCGGGGACGCCGGCCCGGACCATGGCCTCCTTGCTCTCCTCGAAACTGAGCTCCCGGTAGGTGATGGTCCTGCCGAGCAGCCTGGAGAGCACAGCGGCGACGTCGTAGTTGGAGATGAGTTCCGGACCGGTGAGCCAGTAGGCCTGGCCGTCGTGCGGGGCGGGAGAGGCGGCGATCCGGGCGGCAACCGCCGCGACGTCACGGGCGTCGACCGTGCCGGTCCGGCCGTTGCCCGCGGCGGAACCGAAGCTGCTCGTCTTCGCGATCGCCGGCGCGAACGCCAGGATGTTCTGCATGTAGGCGTTGGACCGCAGGAGCGTGTGCGGCAGGCCGGAGGCGGCCAGCCCCGACTCGATCTCGGCTTGCCAGCGCCGCCGCGCGATTGGCGAGTCAGCTGATGCCTTGCTAGTGGCCTTGACGATGTGCTGTACGCCGGCGCGGGCGGCGCTGGCGACGACGTTCAGCTCCTGGGCTGGCGTGCCAGGGCTGACCAGCACCACGGTTTCGACACCCGTCATCGCCTCGTCGATGCTCGCCGGCACGCCCAGGTCCCCCGGGGCGACCTCCGCGCCCGCGTGGGCCAGCGAGTGCGCCTTCTCCGGGTCGCGCACCAGCACCCGGACGGGTACTTCCTGCTGCCTCAGCAGGCGGACCGTTTCGGAGCCGACCTTCCCGGCCGTGGTCACGAGGATCATCGCAGGCCTCTCTCAGGATGCCGAATGGGTTGCAGAGCCCACTATCGCCAATGCGGATCGGGTTGTCAAACCCAGAAAATTGCTATCATCGGCCCATGGTCGATGAAGCCGGGGACCGGCCGAAGCTCACCCCCAAAGGGGAACGCACCCGGGCCCGGATGGTCGATGCGGCCGCCCGGCTGATCCACCGGCAGGGCGTGGCGGGCACCACCTTGGAGGACGTCAGGGCCGCGGCGCGGGTCAGCGGCTCACAGCTGTCTCACTACTTCGCCGGCAAGGACGATCTCGTCCAGGCGGTCATCGACCACCAGGCCGACGTCATCACCGGCAACCAGCGGCAGGCCGACCTCGGCAGCGTCGAGGGGCTCCGGGCCTGGCGCGACATGGTGATCGCCCAGGCGAAGACCGCCAAAGCCGAGGGCGGCTGCCCGCTCGGATCGCTCGGCGGCCAGCTCGCCGAGACCGATCCCCGGGCCCGCGCCCTGCTCGCCGCCGGGTTCGAGCGGTGGTCGGCCGCCATCAGCGACGGGCTGCGAGCCCTGCATACCGCTGGGCACCTGCCAGCGGGCATCGGCCCGGACGAACTTGCCGTCACCTTCCTCGCCGCGCTCCAGGGGGGCCTCCTGCTCGCCCAGCTCCAGCGGGACACCCGTCCCCTCGAGACCGCGGTCGACACGCTCCTTGCCCTGGTCACCAGCAGATGAGCTGCCGGGATCGGGCCGGCCGGACACCGTGGTCTCGTACGGGCTGAAATCGATCCCGCAGGCGAGGAACTGGCCGAGGCGTCGGGAATCAGTGAGTGACCGAATTCTCCGCTTCCCGGACAGAACCTGGGAAGAGCGATCAGAAGGAGCGGCCGGGGTTCAGCACGTTCCGCGGGTCCAGGGCGACCTTGATCGAATGGTGAACAGCCAGAACCTCAGCCGACAGCTGGCCGCGCAGCCATTGCCGCTTGAGCACGCCGACCCCGTGTTCACCGGTGATGGTCCCGCCCAGGGCCACGGCGTCATCGCACAGACGCCGTCCCGCGTCGAGCGCGCGTGCGATGGTCGCCTCGGACAGATCGGGCAACAGCATCGTCGGGTGCAGGTTGCCGTCGCCGGCATGGGCAACTGTGCCGATCGGCAGCCCGCTGTCCCGGCTGACCTGCTCGATGCGCTCCAGCATGACCCGAAGCCGACCGGGCGGGACCCCGACGTCCTCGATCACGGTCGGCCCGGCCGCCATCAGCGCCGTGCCCGCCAGTCGACGCGCCTCCAGCAGCATGTCCGACTCGGCGGCATCGGAAGCACGGATCGCGAAGTCCGCACCGGACGCGGTGCAGGCCTGGATCATGCCCTCGGCTTCCGCCTCGGCGGCCCGGCCGTCGGCCTGGCCGATCAGCAGCGCCGCGGACCGCCGGTCAAGGTCCAGGCGGCGGTAGTCCTCGACCGCGTTGATGGTGCGGTTGTCCATGAGTTCGAGCAGGCTCGGCACGAGGCCGGCCGCCTGGATCGCGGCGACGGCGTCGCCCGCAGCCCCTAGCGTGGGGAAAGACGCCGCGAAGGTGAGCGGCCCGGCTGCGGGGGCCGGCCTCAGCCGCAGCGTGGCCGCGGTGATGACGCCCAGCGTTCCCTCCGATCCGATGAACAGCGACGTCAGGTCGTATCCGGCCACGTTCTTGCGAGTCCTGCTGCCGGTGCTGATGACCGCGCCGTCGGCTAGCACGACTTCAAGCGAGAGCGCCGAGTCACGGGTCACGCCGTATTTCACGCACCGCATTCCCCCGGCGTTCGTGGCCAGGTTGCCGCCGATGCTGCAGATCTCGAAGCTGCCCGGATCGGGCGGGTAGAACAGGCCGGCCGCCGCGGCGGCGCGGCCGAGGTCGGCGTTGATCACCCCAGCCTCGACGACCGCGTACTGGCCGGCGCGGTCGACTTCGCGGATCGCGGTGAGGCGCTCCAGCGAGAGCACGATGCAGCCGTCGATCGCGTTCGCCCCGCCGGACAGCCCCGTACCGGCGCCACGGGGGACGACCGCCACCCCGTGCTGGTTCGCCCAGGACATGGTGGCCGATACATCGGCGAGGCTCGCGGCCCGGACCACCGCCCGCGGCAGGCCCGCGGGAACGATGTCCGCCCGGTCCCGGCGGTAGGTTCCCATGGCCCCGATGTCGGTGACCAGTGCGCCGTCTGACAGCGCTCCGCCGAGCACCGACAAGTCATCACGCGTGCCGCTCACGGGATTCCTCCTTGTTCTCCTCGGATCCGGGCCGGAGCACGCCTCGACTGAGGAGGTCATCGATGTCGTCGCCGGAATAGCCGACTTCCCTCAGGACCTCGTGGTTGTGCTGGCCGGGGAGCGGCGCCGGGCGGCTCGCCCGCATCGGCGTGGCAGCGAGCCGGGCGCCCGGCCGGATGTGCCGATAGTCCCCGGCGAGGGGATGGGTGATGACCGGCTGCTCGGCGAGGAGCTCTTCGAGGGTGACGACGGGGGTGGCGGGGATCTCGTTGTCGCGGCAGAACGCGAGCCATTCGCCTGTTGTCCGCTGGGCCAGGATCGCGCGTACCTGCTGGTACAGGAAGTCGGAGTGGGCGATCCGCGCCCGGCCGTCGGCGTAGCGGGCGTCACCGAGCAGGTCCTGACGGCCGCCCGCGGCGAAGAGCGTGTCGTACTGCCGCTTGGAGTACGGCAGCACGTTGATCCATCCGTCCGCGGTGCGCTGGGGCCGCCGCTCGGGGGTGAGGATGCGCTGGTAACCCGCTGGGCCGGCGGGCGGTTGCGATACCCCGCCCGCACCGTGTTCGACGAGCATGAACGCCGTCATGGCCTGGGTCATCGGCACCTCGATGTGCTGGCCTTGGCCGCTGCGCTCGCGGTGGAACAGGGCGGCCAGCACGGCGTAGACGATGGTCAGGCCGGCCACCTTGTCAGCGACCAGGGTCGGCACCAGCCGCGGCTCGCCGTAGGCGTGGCGGGCGGCGTCGGCGACGCCGGTGGCCGACTGGATGATGTCGTCGTAAGCGGGGTCGTTGGCGCGGTCGGTGCCGGCGGGAAAGCCCTGGGCCTGGCAATAGACGACATCGGGCCGGGCGTGGCGGACCTCGTCATAGGTGAGCCGGAGACGTCCGAGCGAGGACGGGCGCAGGTTGGTCACGAACACATCGCAGGTCGCGGCGAGTCGCATGAGGACGTCGCGGCCGTCCGGGTGCTTCAGGTCGAGCGCGATGTTGCGCTTGCCGCGGAGCAGGTTGAGCGAGGTGCCCGACAGTGCCGGGTGCGGGCCTGGCCCCATGACGCGGTTGGTCTCGCCGCCCGCGTTCTCGACGGTGATGACGTCGGCGCCGAGGTCGCCGAGGATCTGGGTCGCCATCGGGCCCATCACCACGGACGTCAGGTCCAGGACCCGGATGCCCGTCAGCGCGCCGGCCATCTAGGCGTGCCGGGCGAGGAAGTCGACGACGGCGTCGTTGAAGGCGCTGGGCTGGTCGATGTTCGCGGCGTGCCCGGCGTCCGGCACGACGACCTTCTCCGCGTGGCGGATCGCGGTGGCCATGTAGCCGGCCGCGGCGAGGAAGTTCGTGTCGTCGGCTCCGACCAGGACGAGCGTGGGAACGGCGACATCCCGCAGGGAAGTGATGACGCTGGCGTCTTGCTGGGTGAGCATGCCGCGGGCCGCGTGGGCGAGGCCGGTGACGTCCGCGGTAGCCCGGGCCACCTCCGGGCTGCCGCCGAGCGCGGCCGCCCCGTCGCGCTCGAGGCGGTCGGCGGTCCGGCGCGCGTAGTCGTTCCAGGCCTGCCGCGATTGGTCCTTGCTGAACCCCGGGCCGGTGTCGAAGAGCAGCAGGCAGCGCACGCGGCCGGGGTGGGTCCGGTAGAAGTCGAGCGACATGAAGCCGCCGAGGCTGAGGCCGCCGACCGCGGCCACGGGAATGTGGCAGGCATCGAGCACGGCGACCATGTCGTCGACCGTGTGCTCGTGCGAGTAGAGCTGCGGGTCCCGCGGTGAGTCGCTCTGGCCGTGCCCGCGCATGTCCCAGCTGACGACGGTTCGCGTCGCCGCCAGCGCGGCGAGGTTCGGCCGCCACATCGCCCGGCTCGCACTGTAGCCGTGGGTCAGCAGCAGCGGCGTCGCTTCGGCGGGACCGGGGACGACGTCGTAGGCGATCCGCACTCCGTCGCGGTCCAGGGTCGGCACGGGTCAGCTCCGGTTCTTCGGCACGTCGCGGAACGGGATCGACGCGTCCAGCGTCGGGTCCTTGGGCAGCCCGAGCACGCGCTCGGCGATGATGTTGCGCTGAATCTCGTCGGTGCCGCCGGCGATGGAGGTGGCCGGCACGGACAGGATGATCTCGGCGATGATGCCGTCGGCGGGCGAGTCCGGGCCGGCCAGCACGGCGGCCGGCCCGGCGATGGCGAGGTGAGCGGCACGCGCGGCGCGGGCCACGTTGCTGCTGGCGAGCTTGCCGAGTGACCCTTCCGGCCCCGGTGGCTTGCCCAGTTTGCGGGCGGCGGCGGCGCGTTCCGCGGTCCATCGTGCGGTCCAGGCCAGCGTGACGGCACGCGCCAGCTCCTGCCGCACGTGCGGGTCAGCAGCGCGGCCCGTCGCGAGCGCCTGGGGCACGAGCAGGTCGACGCGGCCGGCGCGCTGCGGGTACCACCGGTACGGCGCCCGGAGATGGAGGGCCTCTTCGGTCGCTTCCCGCCACACGCGTCCTTCGCGGTGCACGGCCGGAGGCGACGGGATCGCGGCGCGGCGTTCGTGCGCGAGCGTGGCCAGCGCGACACGCCATCCGCCGTCGACGTCGCCGATGACGAAACTGGCCGGGATGCGTGCGTCGTCGAGAAAGACCTCGTTGAACGAGGCGTGGCCGTTGGCTTGGCGCAGCGGCCTGACCTCGACGCCGGGCTGTTTCATCGGCAGGACGAAGTAGCTGAGGCCGCGGTGCTTGGGCACGTCCCAGTTGGTGCGGGCCACGAGCAGCCCGTAGTCGGCATGGTGGGCCGATGTGTTCCACACCTTCTGCCCGCTGACGCGCCACTCGTGATCAGCGAGCTCGGCCTTCGTGGTCAGCCCGGCGAGGTCGGAGCCCGCGCCCGGTTCGCTGAACAGCTGGCACCAGGTGATCTCGCCCGTGACCGTGAGCGGCAGGAACCGCGCCTGCAGCTCGTCGCGGCCGTGCTCGAGCAGTGTGGGTGCGGCCAGCGACATTCCCACGCCTTCGGGCGGCCCGGCGGCGCCGAACTCCGCGAGGGTGGCCGCGACCACGCGGGCCGCGCTCGCGGGCAGGTCGCGGCCGCCCAGGCGGGCCGGCCAGGTCGGTGTCGCCCAGCCGGCCGCTGCGAGTCGTTTGCGCCATTCGACCAGGCTGAGCTCGGGGTTCCAGGCGTCCTGCAGCCAGTCGAG
>Ga0335074_10009413_pt1 | contig 13649 bp, 11 predicted proteins | sample Lox_Sample_23_FD_206715 | JGI IMG/M metagenome (GOLD analysis project Ga0335074, IMG submission 206715) | Soil microbial communities from Loxahatchee National Wildlife Refuge, Florida, United States - Lox_Sample_2.3 | ecosystem: Environmental > Terrestrial > Soil > Wetlands | place: USA...
ATAGCTCCAGCAGAATCCGAGCGAGAACTGCATCGCTCCCAACACGAGTATCGGCATTGCTTCATTTCATGGTTGGTCGGCGATAGTGTATATTTGTACTGCAATGCAGGAGAAATGATGCCCAGAGATTCTCTTGGTGATTTTGAACAGTTGGTCCTGCTCGCGATCCTCCGCCTGTCGGATGAGGCTTATGGCCTGCGGATTCAAGAAGAGATCGGAGATCGTGCTCACCGCACTGCTTCGCTCGGCATGGTTTATACCGCACTAGAACGACTTGAAGACAAGCGGTTCGTCTCTTCGTGGAGCGGTGGCGCAACATCCGAACGCGGGGGAAGATCAAAGCGCTTCTTCAAAGTCGAGGCTGCCGGAATGCAAGCGTTACGGAAGTCTCTAGCCGCTACCAAACGTATGACTGCAGGTGTCGAGACGCTGGTTGGGGGCCAATAATGAGGAATCGCCGAGGAACCAGAGGTTACAAACTGACGCACCTCATCATCACCCATCCAGACGACGATCATGCCCCCCTTAATGGCCAGCACCACCTCGTGGTTGGCGATCCTGGAACCGGTAGGAGACCGGCGTTTACGATGATTCAATTTGAGGGAAACTCCGACCGAATCTTGTTCGAAACGCTGTTGACGGTGCCCCACCACGGATCGGCACCGGCACTCGACATACCTCCGGAACCGCCGAAATTGGCCGAGTTCTTGATGCTTCTACTGCCCATGAAATACCGGGAGGAGTTGGTCGGGTGTGCCGAAGAAGAGTACTGGAGCCGTTCACTTCCGAGGCTCGGCGCACGAAGAGCGCGCGTAATCTTCTGGGCACAAATGATTCATGCCTGGTTGATCTTTCTCGCCCGCCCGTTTGCCGGAATTGCAGGCCTTGCCTGGGTGGGAAGAGTTGTTGAGGCTATCCTATCGAAGCTGCTGAAATAGCATCAGCACCTTCCACAAGGTTGGATTCCGGCTGCAACGGCTAGATGACAGGACGGCATGGACATTGCGTCGCGCAAAGTCGAAACAATCACCCCAAGAATCGCGTTGGCCTTGTCTGGAGGAGGATTTCGAGCGTCCGTCTTCCACCTAGGAGTATTGCGAAGACTCGCAGAGCTGGGATGGCTCTCGAGAGTGGATGTTCTGTCCACGGTCTCGGGTGGGAGCATTGTTGGCGCATTCGCGGTGACTCGCTGGCAACAGCTGATTGATGCTGGCGCGGACGGGCAAGCCTTCGATCGAGTGATCGCACAGCCGTTTCTGCACAGAATTCAGAAAGGAAATTTCATCTTTGAATGGCTATTAAAGTCACCGCTCTGGCCTGTGCGGAAAGCCGCCGACCGCCAATTCACCAGAACACAGGCCGCGGCCGAATTGCTCGATCGCTGGTTTTTCGATGGTCTCAAGTGCGACGAACTTCCCGCGCGACCTTTGTTGGTGCTCAACGCCACTTCTCTGCACTCAATCCGGTCATGGAGGTTTACGAGAGGCGGGCTCGGAGACTCAAGGATTGGCTATGGTGACTGGAATGAGCATCCCATTCCCCTTGCTTTGGCGGTCTGCGCCAGCGCTTCATTCCCACCAGTCTTTCCGCCGCTTCGAATTCGACGCGGACACTATACCTTCTCGGGACCTTCGTATGGCGAGTCTCCACTTCCTGATTTCGATTTCATCCCGCTCACCGATGGAGGTGTTTATGACAATTCCGGAATGGAAGCGCTATTCAAGCCGACGCTGCTCCCCGGGGGAACGCAAGTTGAGCAAGCCCAGTTCCTTCTGGTGAGTGACGGCGGAGCCCCTCCCGAGTACAACTTCAGGAGTAGCGGTCTGCCGGCAATGACCGAAGGTTTGTTGCTCTACCGGGCCGACCAGATCGCGCGCGAACAAGTAACTGCAATTCGTACTCGCTGGTTGATGGAACAGATCACTACAGGAAGACGCCAGGGTCTGCTTGTCACTCTGCGAAGCGCGTTGAACCGCATCGGCGGTATAGAGTTTGAGGAATATTGCACGTGCGTTCCAGGAATGTTTCAGATCCCAGCATTGCTACTGGCCCGAGTTCGGGCAATACGAACAAGCCTCGATCGCTTCACCGACATCGAGTGCAAAGCGCTGATGTACCACGCATATCTGATGACGGATTGTTTCCTTTGGCGTTATCGCAAGACGATGGCCGAGGAGTATCGGGTACCGGCAAATCCCGCACCATCGTGGCAAATCGAGTTTTCGCAGGAAACGGTGACGCGATGGGATAGCGAGCTCTCTAGGTCAGGACGCGTCCTCCGCTTGAGATAAAGTTGAGGACTCCGCGACATACGTACGGATTTCCTTCTCCGCCACGATGAAGGTTACCGCTGGACGCGCGTCTTCGCCCATTTCTGCCGAGAGCAACTTCAAGGCTCTCCTGTCGGTGGAACTCGCCTCGGCGCTAAAACCATCAGGATGCGAGTGCCACTCGCCCACGTATTCCAAACCTCCTTGAGTCAGCTTCTCCGCATCCTGCACAGCAGAACGCAACCCTGCCGATCCGCGGATATAGACAGTCGGCCACTCACGGCTGTCGTCGGGAGAACCCAGCACATCGGAGACCAGGACCAGCTTGCGATCGAGGTCGAACGAGCCCAATAGCACGCCACCGGTTTCGTTCGGTAGATGTTTTGATCGATGATCGCGCATTGCTTGTTCAACTTCGACGTCAAAAACGATCTTCCATTGTCCAATGGATTCTTCGATGACCTCTACGATGGGTACATCTAGTCTTTCAACTGAACCGTCGTCGCGGGCTCTCCAGATTGCAATCCTGGCATTAGGTACTTCGAGAAATCGCCGAATGGCCCGGCTCGCAACCGCCGCATGAAGAGCAACATGGTCCTGGGCAACGATCGCGCTCAAATCGCGGCAAGAGTTTGAATAGCGCATCGCCTCATCGCCGCGCGCAAAATGCGATCGCAATCCCGGAGTTCGAAGAACTTCCCGATAGAACATCATCTCGAGTTGGTCCAAACGAACGCCCCGGCCCTCGGGCTCTGTAAGAACAACGAGATCCGTACCCGTCGGATTGAGAAAAGCCGATATTCTTCTTCCGCCAGCAAACTCTCGGGCAAGCCGGCGCCCGACTGCTACGCTGGCGGAGCAATCGATGACGGCCTTCGAGTTCTCGAAAGTAGCTTGTAACTGCCCGATTTGATCGCCTGGGACAGAAACATCGCACGTCATGCTCTTTGGAGGTTGCTCAGGAAAAACGTTTGCGGCTTGGTCTGCTATGGCAATGGCTTTGAATTCACCGACAGAATCCGTCAGAAAGTGCCGTGCGTTGTTGTGCGGGAATTGCCAGTCACGGTCGATGATGGTCCATCGGGCAAAACCCGAGCGCCACAGATTCATGAATATCTGTGAGCCTAGAGCCCCCACTCCAACAAAGGTCATCGGATCGGAAACCGAGGGTACTCCATTGAATGCAGCCGCAGCTTCAGGTGTCAATAGCTGAAGTCGCCGCATGGGGATCACGGGGACTTTTTGAGGGGTGGCTTCGTCGAAGGTTCCTCCAATTAAAAGTCCAACGTTGCCAGCATGGCGCTGCGACACCCCCAAGGAAACGCACAATTCTTCGACGGTCGCGTTGACAACGAAAGCGAGCTGGTCTACTGCCTCCACGTGTCCTCCATGGACGCGCGCCTTCGGCAGATCGAGCAGAAGTACCAGGAGCGTTCCTTGCCCACTTCGCCCGCCCTTTTCGATGTACTCCCTCAACGCTCGCTGTGTGCTTCCGACTGCATCGATTCCAGATGGCTTCAGAAATTCTTGGAGGTCGGCAAGACTCTCCGGCTTCCGGCGCATTACTCCGTGCGTCTGTACCGCACCTTCGAGATACACCGCGAACATTGTCGCTTGGGTAGCGGTTGTGACCTTCTCGCGGACGAGCACGCTTTTTAACGCATTTTCGAGCAAGTCGTGTCGCAGCAACAGATATTGGCCATTCTTGAGGCCATTCAGAATGCTCGGTGGAAAAACGAGCTCCAAGGCGCCTGGTTCAAGCAGCGGTTCGAGGGGTTGATCCGGCTGATGAAGTTCATTTCGCGCAGTGCGCGCTAGCCAGGTCCGGATGGCCTCGAGAAAACGCACCGGACTCCATTTGAAACTGAACTCGGGAAAGGCGTCTTCAAACACACAAATGCTGCGGGGAAATTCAGGCGTGCGGCTATTCAGGTGAGGAACCAAAGGAAAATCGGGGCGGAGCGCCAAGGTCTCCGGTAAGGCGGATCCATCCTCCCAAAAAACGACCGCTAGGTTTTCTCGGGATCGGATGTCGAGAAGTGGATATTGTGGAATTTCAACTTCCGTCTCAAATCCAACCGCTTCAAAGCGTTGCGATTCATTGCGCCAGCATCCGGTCAGACGCACAAAGGGTAAGCGGCGTAATGCGTGGGCGAAGTCGCGTGCTTTCGCTATCCTGAGCTTGCCTGCCGCGAGCGGACTGGCTCCCGGAACAGCAAGAAGCTCGGGCTTATTCATGGGATCCTGCCCGGGGTGCCGGCCGACTGACCACGGAAGCTCCACCTCCGACGATCTTCTTAACGATTGTCTTTCCAAATCCGTCGATTTTGATCACCAGCGGTTCGGGCTTTGAAACGCTCGGGTGCTCCATGGTGACTTTGAATTCTCCCGACCTTGGCGTCACGACCTTATTCTTGTAGTAGTTGGCCGCCTGACGGTGCGGAGGCTGATCGTCGCTGTCGTCGCTGGGAATGGGTTTGCTCGTTGCAACCACTGTGCATCCCGTCTGGGATTGCGTCTCAAACAGCCACTTCACGGGCTTCGTCGGAACAGTCTCGCTTTTCCCCTTCTCGGGACCAAGCGACAGATAGCTGCAGTGATGTGGCAATTTGAAGATGTCCCAGGCGAGCCGGTCTTCGTTTTTATGGATGCGGGTCATTTTGACAATGGAGTCCCACAACTCGTGAGTCGTGTCCGCACTGAGCATCAAACGCACCTCGCGGCCGTCGATGTGAAACCAAGCCTGCATCACCAAGGAACAATCGTTGCGATCGATGACTTCTCCGGCATCGGTGCGCTCGGCGAATGGAGAGTGGACGAAGAACTCCACTCCGTCCGTTTCTTTCACCCATCCCGGAACGAGCCTTCCCGCATCTGTGATTAAGTGTTTGTAGTCTTCAAACTTCATTTTTTCTTGCTCCATCCAATCCTTGAGCCGATCCGGCCGGGAAAATACACGAATACCGCTTTTTGCTTTGAAACGATACCTCGCCTCACTTCGAATCACGCGGGCGTCCCCATCGAGTCCTTCTTCCACCAAAGCCGCCGCTGGAACCCAAAGTTCGCCGATTCTCGGGCGACCTTTTACGCGATACTTGTCCGCATGTTCCAGATAGAAAAAATCCGGTGCCCCGCAAACATGATCGTCATCAAGATGGGTAAAGGCCACGACATCGAACCCTTCTTTATCTGTTGCCTCCAGATCTTCTGTCAAAACGGAAGGAAGATCACAACGTCGGTCGTTCTCGTCCTCAGGATTTCGGACATTGGCATAATCAAAGAGAATTTTGCGACCATCGTGCAGATCGATCCGGCAAGAATCGGCGTTACCCAACGGGAAAAACGTTACCTTGTGCATGCGCGCTCCTATCGGCCATGATGGGGGAAAGCACAAGGCTGTATGCCGAAATGCGCTTCCGCCCCGCCTGTTATGCTTAACTTACTGAAAAGCAGAGTCTTGTCTTGCGTTATCACTGATGAGTGTTTATGCTCACAAGTGATGCAAGCCATGGTACCCCAAGCTTTATGCTCAAATCAAACAAATACTCACATATGAAAATGGAGATCGGATGACCCTTCTGCGTTTAGGTGCACTCCTCAGAGAACGGCGCGGCGGCCGTGGGATTCGAGAAGTGGCCGAAGAAATAGGTGTTAGCGCAGCAACCTTGACGCGAGTCGAAAGTGGCCGTCTCCCGGATATTGAGACATTCAGAAAAATCTGTGCATGGTTGAAGGTCGATCCAGCCCAGATTCTTGGTCTGCCGAGCAGCTCTGATGCGCCCAGTTCAGCCGATTCCGGCGGCATCAGTTCAGCGGCAGTTCACTTGCGTGCAGAAAGAAGCCTTCCATCAAACGCGGCCCACGATCTCGCTCAGCTTATCGTTGCGGCTCACAATGAACTGGCGAGGAGAGCCCGAGGGCGACGTACAAATGTTTCGGCGTGGGTTTAAGACATGGTCTGAGCAGGTTTCAGTACGAGTGCGGCTGAAACTCAGGCAACCATCGACTGCCCCACTTGAGGTGCGGCTTCTTGCAGAGTTGCTGGGCGTGATGGTTCTCGGACCACACGATCTTGCCGGTCTTTCACCGGAGGTTCGGTCACGTCTGTTAGCGGACCATCAAGACAACTGGTCCGCAATAACCGTTAGTGACGGCGTAAGCCACTTGATTGTCGCGAACACATCCCATGCTGCCACGCGTCTAAACAGCAGCATCGCCCATGAACTCGCGCACATCATTCTTGGTCACGAGCCGTCGATGATGTTTATGAACCCTGCTGCCGGCATCGCCCTTAGAACACACAATGAGGAACAGGAAGAAGAAGCGAACTGGTTGGCAGGCACCCTCCTGCTTCCTCGTGACGCATTGCTCGGTCTCCGTCGAAGACGCGTGCCCGCCGAAGACGCATGCCGCGAATATGGCGTAAGTCCCGCAATGCTAAGATTCAGGCTAAATGTTACTGGCGTCGACTCCCAACTTCGAAGAGCCCGACGATAGGCGTACGCCGGAAACTTCTGAATGTAGCCGTACATCCTCGAGTCGGAGCTGGGAGATCGGGACTGAAGCGATCTGTGCCCCGCTCTGATCAGCGCTACCCGAGCCAGAATTCGAGTTCCTCCTTCTTGTCGCCTTTAAACCAAGCTGGTTGCCATCCTTTGGGATCCTTCATTGAGTTGACCACATTTTTCCCTTCGCTCTCCATCAACTTTGCCACCGCCCGAAATTCATAGTGATCGTACACGGACTGGATGTCGACGGCATACGACTGCGCGAGAGCTCGATTTCCCTGAATGATAATTAGGTTTTCGTCGTTCTTTGTACTCGCGGAGACGGAGAAATTGTGCGATCCGGTAACTACAATCGGTTTACTGCCGTTGGGATCGATGACCACCACTTTGGAGTGAATGATCGCGAAGCCGATGTCATGCAGAAACGATTGCCGCGATACCTCGGCTGCCCAGCCAGTGACGTCGTCATCTATCCCGGTGGGCTCAATCACGTCGAGCGGAGGAATGTTTATGTCACCTCTTCGCACCAGTGTCACCGAGCCCTTCGTTTGATCGTTTTTATCCATCGTCGAGATGACACCCTTGACGAAGAGGTCAGTCCGATCAGCCTTGAGTTTGAGAATGGCATTTTCAATCGGAGATGCGCCCGGCTCGAACATGAGGAAGAGGACGCCTTGTTCCGCCTTAGCGACCAAATCGGCTACGGCTTTCATCTCCGGTTCACCGGTTGTCCGCGCAAACCAGACGTTCACTGCCGTGCCGCCGATGCTTCCTGGCTTCATCTTGTTGTCGTCGGCCAGCAGTGCCGCCGGCGTATCGTTTCCCGCCTTGACGAGTGCATTCCAATGATTTAGGTAGATTCCTGCAACCTTGTCATCGGTGACGAGAAGGCCGTTGTTCATCTGCGTACAGAGGCCTGTCGGAGTCCAGTTGGTACTGCCCGTCCACACCTGCTTGGGATTGTCCGGTGAATCGGCGATTACGGCAAACTTGTTATGTCCGAGATGACCAGAGGCCAGCATGCGGTTGTGAACGTCGCAGCTGCTCTTGAGCGTCTTGCGAGCGCCGGCATTCTCGTCATCGCTGGCGGACTTGTGAGTTCCGTTGGTAAGAATAATGTGAGCTTTTTTCCCGAGAGCTTTTAATTCTTCGATCAAGAGATTGTCGGAGAGTTCATACAAGGCGGCATAAACGTGCTGTCCTTGGGTTTTTGCGGATCGGAGCAACCCGACCATCTGCTCCCGCAGAGGACCTCCCAGGAACGTGCGAATTTTGTTTTCTCCGTCGGGGTCGGCATTCAGATCCTGCTTGAACTTCTTCAGTGCAGCATCGCTCTTCACGTTGCCGATGTACTTCGCGATGAATTGTGAGAGGACCATGCCACGATTGAAGAAGCATTGGAATCCGAGCCCAGCTGCGCCTGTTATGGTCACGGTATCCGACGTAGGACTGGCGAGAGCCGTGTTTGGGCCGCCTGCGCCTGCGCCCGACGCAATTACCGGAACTACTTGATAGGCCACCGTGTCCCCGCTTTTGTTCCCGTGATCGGTCCAGGTATAGCGTCGCAGCGGGGAAACAGCAGATGAGGTCGGAGTCTTCAAGTCCGGTGTCCCTGAACTGAAGTCCACACGGTTGTTTACGACCGTCGACTTCCCGTTTGCGATCCGACGCAATTCAAAACCTATGCAGTCCTCAATTGGTGCGCTCGATCGCCAGACGATAAACGCATCATTGCAGTCAGAAAAGATCTTGATCTCGATCGACACTTTGATCCTCCTTAGTCGGTCCGAACGATACGGCGAGTCGTCAGGCTCTATTCGAGACGATAGACGTGAATCCGCCGAGTCTGGACAGAATCATCAGACACACAAATCGGGGATCGCCGACACTTGTTGCACGGCGCATCTCCTATTGAATATTTTCCAGGGAAGAAGCGAGGAGCAGCCCCCTCTACCACGCGAACCGCCATGGCCGTGCTCACTCGCTGACGCACCGACTGTAAGTCATGACATCGCTGATGTCAAATGAAAGATAGGTTACGCCGTTGCCGCTCTTTAAGTGCTTCAACCCGCCAAACGCAGGCTCATCGAAGGATGATACTTGCGCAGCGCGCCTATGAGGTGTTCCTTGGTTACGTGGGTGTATCTCTGAGTAGTAGCGATCGATGCGTGTCCCAGGAATTCCTGCACGATCCGAATATCTGCGCCATTCCGTAACAACAATGTGGCTACGGTATGGCGCAACATATGGGGCGTTACGTGTCGCTGAATTCCCGCCTCCGTTTTCAATTTTGCAATCATCTTCGTCATCCCCTGTGTTGACAGCCTTTTCCTGGAAGCATTCAGAAACAATGCCGGGACGTCCGCTTTTAGCCCAATCCTCGCTTCCAGGTGATCCTTTTGAACTTGTAACGTATTCTGATGTACGGCGAATGCTAACCGATGACGCCCTCCTTTCCCTTCAATCGCAAACACACCTTCCTGCACGGCGAAATCGTCGAGGTTCAGTGCAGATGCCTCTCCCACTCGCATTCCGGTAGCGAATAGGAGATCGACAATCGCCAGGTTTCTAAGCAGTCGATAGCGGCGCCACTCGTTGCGCCGGTTCCCAGAGTCTCGCCGGCTCGAATTTCGATCGACTTGATTTTGCCGTGCCTGGGCAAACAAAGCCTCCATCTCGCTTTCCGTCAAACTCCGAGGAAGTTGTTGGATTCGCCCGATGCTGAGCTTCACGCGCCAAAACGGCGACTCCTTAAGCTCGCCTTTCCGAAGCCAGTATGAACAAAACACTTTCAGAACGGCAATTTTGCGTCGGATTGATGTCGGCAGATACTCCTGGTGCCGCAGATGGGCTGCCCAACGTTCTATGTCTGCCGCGCTCAACGAGGACAAAACTGTATCCTTGCCGCCTGAGTCCAGAAATTGCTTCAAGTCCGTGGCGTAGGCGGCTCTTGTCTTTTTTCGCTGATCATGAGTTGAAAAGTACCCTTCAAGAAATTCCTGTATTGCCTGCTTCAAGTCCATCTTGTTCGTCCCCCCACACGATATTGACCTCTCCAAAATAAACAAAATGAAAGGCTTTTCTTATACCGCCGAGGCGAGAGAACTACAAGCCGACCGGAGGGGACAACGAAGCGTGGCTTTGGGTATCGATAACTGAGAATTATCAATGCTAGATGATGTGCGCCGCTTGCCCGATTGGTTTCGCGAAACCGCTAGCGCAGCCGATTCGGTTTATGGCCGGGTAGGGGTTGTCCTTGTCGCGAATGTCAAAGGACGTACCAAACCCATCGACGACTACGACGGCGATTCGATTATTACGGAATTCCTCTCTTCAACTGAACTTGACGATCTCCTCGCCGCGTTCGAACAAGCTGATGTCTACTGCGAAGCAGTTGTGGATGAAGAAGGATTCTTGGACTGGCTGAGAGAAAGGCGCGCGAATTTTCCTAGGCAAATTCCTCTTGTTTACAATCTCGCGCAGAACGGTATCGGCGCCGCGAGACTAGCCCTCGTGCCTGGGCTTTGTCGCCTCCACGGATTGCGGCTCCTCGATTCCGATGGATACTCTGTCACGATGTCTCACCACAAGTTTCATACGTCAGTGATCTTGAAGTACTTTGGGTTGCCGGCCGCACGCTCCTGGTGGTTCACAGCCGAAGGGTGGTGGCCAGAACCTCCACCAACAGGTTTACGTCTGATCGCTAAGCCGACACATGACTCAGCAAGCATCGGGATTGACAAGGACAGCGTATTCACCATGAACGACGGAGTGAATACCCACCTTGAACGTCGACTCAACCTGTACAAACAGTCCCTCACGGTGCAGGAATTCATTTCGGGCTTCGAGGTCGAGGTACCAGTCTTTGAAGCGGCGATTCCAAGAACCTTAATGGCAGTCGGAATCCAGCTTGAACACCGTAGACACCTTGGCGATGAGTTCATGATGTACGAACAGGTTTATTCCGACAGGTACGAGTTCTACGACTTTGCAGAGGAGAACTCGGAATGTGCCGCCAAAACAAAGGCGCTGGCCGAGCAAGCTTTCAGGATTCTCGGTTTTAGCGGCATGGCGCGGGTTGATTTTCGAGTGCGGTCCGACGGTACACCGTTCATAATCGAGACCGCCTGTAAGCCGCACATAACAAAGCATAGTAGCTTCTCATTTGCGATGTGCACCTTTGGGTCCAGTCAGACCCAATTGATACGCTTCCTCGTAGGGGCCGCGGCTAAGCGCCATGGACTCTCTTAGTCAGCAGACCAGAACTGAATGTCACTGAGAAGGAACACATGACCATAGAACTGCCATTGTGGGCCTACCTGTGACGTGTGGTGCCGGAGAACATATTTGTCAAAATCGCCGGCACTCAAACCCGGTGCGGCTGATAAGGAGTCAACGAGGAGCGGGTGCCGCTTGAGCAAGGTTCCGCGAAGACCAGGGTAAAATCTATCGAGGAGCTGCGAGTGTTTAGCCAGCAGTTCGGATGCCTTCTGTGTTTCGCCAGCCAAAGCTAAGAGAGCAGCAAGATTGTTTCCAACGAAGTAGCAGTGATATTCATCTGGTTCGGTATCTGAGATCAGTTCCTCGTGCAGTTTTTGAAATAGGTTTCGAGCCTCCAACGATCTCTCTGCGAGTGACAAGAACACGCCATGATTGCTCTGCAACAGCACGTGATCGCCGGATTTTGGCGAGCTCTCGACAAGATCCTTGGTCAGGGTGGCAGCTTCCAGCGCAGTCACTTTGCCGCTTACGTAACGGGCCAAAAGGACGTTGTTTGCAGCCGTCTCCAATGCCGGCCAGGGAATATTTGGATGACTGCGAACCAAGAATTCAAGATCCGACGATCGCGCATACGCATTGTCGAAAAGCCCATTCGCGATTTGATTCCCTACGAGATTGTTCAAGACGTAGTAGTACTGAACCGGATGTCTCGGCAGGCCTCCGGTTGAGCTTGGCCCGAAGTATGTGAGTGCACTCTCAAGTCTCTGCGCAACAGTGGGAAGGTGATGCAGACACTCAGAGCGTCGGCGTAATACGTTGAGCTCATAAAGTGCCGATGGGTCCACTTGACGTCGGTTCCAATAACCGGCAGTCAGCGTTTCCTCGAGGCGCCGCGCTTCATCGATCCGGTTTGTCATTACGCACGCGACCATCAGGAGTTGTGCTAGACGACTCCACAGTTCTGCCTCCTGGCCAGCCAGTTTCTTCCATCTTTCGACGGTGACCATAGCCCGTTCATAGCTGCTAATGGAATGGTGCAAGAGTAAGAAGTGCGCCTCAAGTCCATCCCGCTCCGCGATTAAGACCTCTGGCAGAAATGTCTCCACACTCTCGAGGATTCGAAGCCCTTCGTCAATCCTTCTGCTGTCGTATGCGTCATACGCCTCTTGCATAAGACCTAAGTAGCTCTGCACGCTTAACCAACTCGGGCTCTTTTGGAACTCGCCTAGCGCATCCATTTGGCGATGATCACGACGCGCGGAGAGTACTGCCTGCGCGTAGCAGGTCAAAGCAATTTCCATGTCGCCAGCGAGAAGGAGATGGTGAAGGCGATTCTCGTAGTCCCCAGGCCGCATCAGTCTCAGACAGTCAGCAAACTTGGCATGATATTGGCCGTGATTGTTAGCACCGGCCCGATGAAAATACCGATGCAACTCGGTGCTCTGAAACCGCGCAACCTCGCCGAGTGAGGACAGAAAGTTTTCCCCTGCCGCCATGCGCAGAGCGGCATTCAACTCGTCCATAGCGGAACCAGTCAAGCAGTGGATATCGGATAATGTGAATGATTCACCGATGATGGCTGCTGCTGAGAGCAGCGACTCAAGAGTGGGCATCTGGGAGGCTAACGCCTCCATGCGGCGCTGCACCAGGCCACCGTAAAAATCCACCCAGCTTGACTTGATGTGTTTGAGATCGTTGTCACGAAGTTGGCGTGCAACATCGTGCAACAAATCGAGCCTCCCGTTCGTTATTGCAAAAAGCATATCCATGTCCGGTTCTGAGAGGTTCGGAAGGTCGAATGTTGCAGTTGCGAGTTGCATCTCCTGACGTTCAACGAGACGAACATCAAACTCTTTGCAATCGTTGTTCTGGACCAGCGTTCGAAGTCGCCCAGGGATTTCGCCACTGCATCCAATCAGAATCACAGCATCCGTCAAGCAGGGATAGAGGTCGTCCAACTTACACGACAAGATCAGCGCAAGCAGACTCCACGAAGCCTCATCCCATGTATTGAGATGATCAAGAGCAAGCAACAGTGCCTTATCTTGGGTGGAAGCTTGGATTACATATAAAAGGTCCTGCTCTTGATTCGTGATAAGCAATGCCTCTCTGGCAAGGCGTTTTCGACGATGGTCCAAGGCCTCTTCGACCAGATAACTGGTCACAGAACCTACGATCGGCACGGCACGGCTTCCCTGAGAGACCGTGTCTTTGAGCAATTGGACTCGCGCGAAGTGCTTGGCTCCGGGCAAGGCTAAGGTCAGCCAAGGGAAGAAGCGCCGATCCGTCGCGAAGGATTCTCCCCTAGCCACCAACGCAGATTTGCCAGCAGCCTGCCAGGCGTGAGCACTGCGGTCAAGAATCCAACTCGTTCCTGCGCCTAAGGGGCCACGAACAAGAATGATCTGCTTGCGATCCTTTGGCGTGCAGTTCAGAACCGCGTCAATGGCACGCTGCTGGCCGTTGACCTGTTCTAGTGTTTGCATTCTGAAACCGAGTCAGGCATGATCCGTTTCCGCATACAGCATTGATAATTCTCAGTTATCCAAACCAGTCGGCTAATGATAAGCCATGTTGAGCTCGAAACAAGAGCAGGACATCCAGTTAATTTAACCGCAGCGTTCGGCGCAGATCTGCCGGGTGCATTCTT
>Ga0335074_10009416_pt1 | contig 13648 bp, 12 predicted proteins | sample Lox_Sample_23_FD_206715 | JGI IMG/M metagenome (GOLD analysis project Ga0335074, IMG submission 206715) | Soil microbial communities from Loxahatchee National Wildlife Refuge, Florida, United States - Lox_Sample_2.3 | ecosystem: Environmental > Terrestrial > Soil > Wetlands | place: USA...
GGTCATGGGGTTCGCTCCTTCTCTACGTTGTCAACTTTGCCATCTTCGTCTTCATACTCGTCAAATACGCGATTCCGATGGCTCGCGACTTCTTCAGCCAGCGTGCCGCTACCATCCGAGATTCGTTAGGCAAAGCCGAGGCCAATTATCGGGAAGCCGAGGAATTGGCCAATCGCGCTGCTGAACGTACCGCTAAACTTGAGGGCGAAAAGGCCCGCATCGCAGCTGACCTCTCCGACGAAACGGTCTACCAGGTTGGCCGCATCTACGAGATGGCACAGGAGACTGCCGCCCGTCTCAAGCGCGATACCGAGTTGAGCGCCGCCGCCCTGCGGGAGGCGGGTCAACGCCGGATGCGTGAATCGCTGGCTGCCGCCGCCGGACGCCTCGCCCGTGAAACCGTCGTTCGTGAATTCAAGCCCGCCGATCAAAATCGCCTGCTGGATAGTTTCGTGGCAAAATTGCGCGACGAGGCCCGCTGATGCGCAGTTCGAAAGTCGCTAAGCGCTACGCGCGTGCCCTGATGGGCCTCTCGACCGACCACAAGCAGCTCGAAATCTGGGGTGCCGAACTCGAACGTCTCGCGCGTATCATCGAATCGCCCGAAATCGCGTCGCGTCTCGAATCGCCCGAACTTATGACGGCTAGCCGCACCGACGCGCTCCGCGTTATCGAAGAAAAGCTGGACGTCAGTTTCCCTGTCCGCTCCTTTACCTTGGTGGTCGCCGGGCACGGCCGCCTTCCCGAGATTCCGGCGATTGCCGAAGCCTACGCGCGCATGCTCGACGATTTGCTCGGACGCGCCCGCTGCACCCTGACCTTCGCGCAACCGCCCACTGACGACGGCCTGCGGAAGATTGTCGCGGGACTCGAAGCCATCGCTCACAAAACCATTATCCCCACCATCAACATCGACGCCTCCCTGATTGGCGGAGTCGTCGCCGAACTGGAAGGCAAAACCTACGACGGCAGTCTCGCAGCACGGCTGGCGGAAGCCCAGCGTCGGCTTGCTGGCTAGCGCGGGACGCGCGGAAAATCTTTATGGCGGACATCAGACCATCTGAAATCAGCGAAATCCTGCGCGACGAAATAAAGGGCTTCGAGGGTAGTGTCGCGGTTAGCGAAACAGGCCGCGTCCTCTCATGCGGAGACGGTATCGCGCGCATCTACGGCTTGCAGAACGCCGCCGCTGGCGAACTGCTCGAATTCCCCCATTCCATTTTCGGAATGGTCCTCAATCTCGAAGACGACAACGTCGGTGCCGCTCTTTTCGGTGACCCTCAGGCCATCGGCGAAGGTGACGAGGTCAAACGCACCGGCCGCATTGCCGAAGTCCCCGTCGGTGAGGCTCTGCTCGGTCGCGTCGTCAACTCGCTCGGCCAGCCAATCGACGACAAAGGCCCGATCAAGTCCGCTGAGACCCGCCGCATCGAGATCAAAGCCCCCGGCATCATCAAGCGCCAGCCAGTTAAGGAACCGCTCCAGACCGGCATCAAGGCCATCGACTCGATGTTGCAAATCGGCCGTGGCCAGCGCGAGTTGATCATCGGTGACCGCCAGACCGGCAAGACTGCGATTGCCGTTGACACCATCATCAATCAAAAGGGTGGCAACGTTTTCTGCGTCTATGTCGCCATCGGCCAAAAGCGTTCGACCGTCGCCCAAGTCGTCGAAAAGCTGAGCCGCAACGGCGCGATGGAATATACCACTGTCGTCGCTGCGACCGCCTCTGAATCCGCCCCGCTGCAATTCATTGCGCCTTATTCTGGCTGCACGATGGGCGAGTATTTTCGCGATACTGGCCGCCACGCCTTGCTGATTTATGATGATCTCAGCAAGCATGCAGTCGCTTATCGCCAGCTCTCGCTTCTGCTGCGGCGTCCACCAGGCCGCGAAGCCTATCCCGGCGACGTTTTCTATCTCCATTCGCGTCTGCTCGAGCGTGCCGCCAAACTCAGCAGCGAGATGGGCGGCGGCTCGCTGACCGCTTTGCCGGTCATCGAAACTCAGGCCGGCGACGTCTCGGCCTATATTCCGACCAACGTCATTTCGATCACCGACGGCCAGATTGTCCTCGACGCCGACCTTTTTTACACCGGCATTCGTCCCGCCGTTAACGTCGGCCTCTCGGTCTCTCGCGTCGGCTTCTCTGCGGCTATCAAGGCAATGAAACAGGTCGGTGGCACGCTCAAGCTCGACTTGGCGCAGTATCGCGAGATGGCGGCGTTTGCCCAGTTCGGCTCCGACCTCGACCCGGCCAGCCAGCGCTTGTTGCATCGTGGCGAACGCCTCACCGAGATGCTCAAGCAGAATCAGTACGAGCCACTGCCGATTGAAAACGAAGTAGCGATCATCTTCGCTGCCAACGAAGGTTACTTCGACAAGCTGGAAGTCAGCCAGGTCAAGCCATTCGAGCGCGACCTCTTTGCGTTTCTTAGTTCGAAGCACCAGGATTTGCTTGGCGAGATCAAGGAAAAGCGCGAGATCAGCGACGACTTGCGCAAGCGCCTGATCGCGGCGCTGGACCAGTTCCAGCAAAACCGTACCGCTTCCTGATCACCAAGGTTAAGCACCGGCCATGGCGACGCTTAAAGTCATCCGGCGGCGAATTACGTCCGTCAAATCCACCCAGCAGATTACGCGTGCGATGAAGTTGGTTGCAGCTTCACGCCTACGCCGCTCTCAGGAGGGGTTGATCAACGCCCGCCCGTATTTCGAGGCCCTCGCGCGAGTCGCCGATTCGCTGCTCGCCTCAGCCTCCGATGCTGCCGCTCCGGCCGAGAATGCTGCTCCCGCTGCGCTGCTGATCGTCGTTACTTCTGATCGCGGTCTCTGCGGCGGCTACAACGCCAACTTGATTCGCTATGCCGAAGACAATGCTCGCCGTCTGCGCGCTGCGAATTCCGAACCGATGCTCTTTTCTGTTGGCCGCAAAGGCTCTGAGCATTTCAGACGCACTCGTCAGCCGATTGAGGCCGAGCGCATCAACAATTTGCCCCGCCTCGCGACGGTCGAACTGGCGCGTGCACTCGCGAACAAAGTGCTCTCCGACTACCGCGGTGGTGTGATCTCCGAAGCAGCGGTCGTCTATAGCAAATTTGTTTCGGCACTCTCTCAACGGCCTACATACGAACGACTGCTGCCTATCGATCCGCCGAAGCGCGATAATGCGGAGCCGGGTGAAACGGCAACCCACACCGATTATCTTATCGAGCCGTCGGCCGCCGATTTGATTCCGGTCGTGATGCGCAGTTATGTCGAAGCTGCTATCTATCACGCGCTGCTCGAAGCCGAGACCAGTTTCTTCGCCGCGCAAATGACCGCGATGGATAGTGCAACCAATAACGCCTCTGATATGATTTCCCGGCTTACGCTCGAAATGAACCGCGCCCGCCAGGCCCAGATCACCAAGGAACTGATGGATATCGTTGGTGGTGCCGAAGCGCTGCGCGGGTGATTCCAAACTCAACCACAGGGACTATTCGCAATAGCTATGGCTGCAGCAGTAACAAACGGGCGCATCAGCCAAATCCTCGGCAATGTCATCGACGTTGAATTTTCCAATGGTTCGCTTCCGCCGATCATGACCGCCTTGCGGGTCACCAACCCGACCATCGACGAGCGCGCCGATAATCTCGTACTCGAAGTCGCGCAGCATCTCGGTGAAAACACTGTCCGCTGCATCGCGATGGACACCACCGACGGACTCGTCCGCGGGATGGATGTCAACAATACCGGCGCGCCTATTTCGGTGCCGGTTGGCGACGGTACGCTCGGCCGCCTGATGAACGTCACCGGTGATCCGGTCGACGAAGCTGGCCCCATCGACACCGGGCTTCGGATGCCCATTCATCGCGACGCCCCAGACTTTGCCGATCAAGCCACCGAGGTCGAGATCCTCGAAACCGGCATCAAAGTCCTTGACCTCATTTGCCCTTACGCTCGCGGCGGCAAAATCGGCCTGTTTGGCGGCGCCGGTGTCGGCAAGACCGTCACCATCCTTGAACTGATCAACAATATCGCCAAGCAACACGGCGGTGTCTCGGTATTTGCCGGTGTCGGAGAGCGCTCGCGTGAGGGCAATGACCTGTATCGCGAACTGCAGGAGTCAGGCGTTCTATCCAAGACCGCCCTCGTCTATGGTCAGATGAACGAGCCGCCTGGCGCTCGCGCTCGCGTCGCCCTGACCGGCGTTACTGTGGCGGAATACTTCCGCGACGAACAGGGCAAAGACGTCCTTCTATTCATCGACAACATTTTCCGTTTCGTTCAGGCTAACTCTGAGGTTTCGGCGCTCCTCGGCCGTATGCCCAGCGCAGTCGGCTATCAGCCCACCCTCGGCACCGACATCGGCGAGCTCGAAGAGCGCATTACGACCACCAAAAAGGGCGCTATCACTTCGGTTCAGGCAGTTTACGTCCCCGCCGACGACTACACCGATCCTGCGCCGGCCACTACCTTCTCGCATCTCGACGCTATCACTGCGCTAGACCGCAAAATTTTTGAGAAGGCCATTTTCCCTGCCGTCGATCCGCTCGCATCGACCTCGCGCGCCCTCGATCCGCAGGTTGTCGGCGACGAGCACTATCAGGTCGCAAGGCAGGTTCAGCAGATACTCCAGCGTTACAAGGATCTCCAGGACATCATCGCCATCCTCGGCATGGACGAGCTTTCCGCCGAAGACAAACTTGTCGTCTCGCGCGCCCGCCGCGTCGAGCGTTTTCTTTCACAGGCGATGTTCGTCGCGGAGCCCTTCACCAATATTCCAGGCGCTTACGTGCCCCGCGCCGAGACCGTGCGCGGCTTCAAGGAAATCCTCGAAGGCAAATGCGACGACATGCCCGAGCAGGCTTTCTATCTGGTCGGCACTATCGATGACGCCCGCGCCAAGGCCGAACGTCTGGCTCGCGGCGAAGCGCGCTAGTCCATCCGGAGAACCTTACTACCGTTAGATACCGATGGCCGACACCTTTCAATTCAAGCTCGTGACGCCGACCGGCGTCCTCTTCGACGGACCCGTTGAACAGGTCACCGCCGTCGGCGCGCTCGGCGAATTTGGCGTGCTCCCCCTGCACATCAACTACATCACCTCGCTGGTGCCGGGCATCCTCACGATCAAGATCAGCGAGGGCCGCTTCGAGGAGCTATGGCTCGCTGGCGGACTCGCCGAAGTCAAAGACGGTGTGATGACCGTCCTTGCCACCGACGCTCTCCAGCCGGAGAAAATCGACACCCAAAAGGCCGCCGCCGAAGTCCCGAACGCCGAGAGTAAAGTGGCCGGCATGAGCTTCTACGACCTCGGCTACTCCGAGGCAGTTCAAGCGGCGCAAGTCGCCCGCACGCAGGCCGAAATCAATCAGTTGCGCCGCGCCCTTCATTAGAGCCGCCGCGCAAGCGTCTCTTTTCCTCCAAGTTCACGGCGCAGCCGTATCGCCAATCGGTGCAACCTGCCGCCGACCCCAACCGCATCTAGGCACGGCTAGCGTTCGACAACGCCGCTCAGCGTCAGCTTCAGAGTCTCTGGCGACCTCGTCATCTGCGCCGTTCCGCTTACCTGCCCCCAACCTTTCAAATTTTCGCTTGATCTTATCAGCTGATAACCGCCCGTAATTTCTTCCTGGCCGTCGATTTCCATATTATCCTCCGCCGCTGGACATCGGTTCAGCTGAGCTACGATTTCTTGCCCCGGCGCGATCTTGGTTGAGTAGCAGATGTCGAGATAGACCGGAGCGCATCCTTCGTCGTCCGCTGACGCACCGGTCGAATCGAATGGTCCACTCGCCACGTCGATCTCCGCCTTGCCATTGCCCACCGCACGGCCTTTTACCTTCCCGGCGAAAACTACTTCAGTACAGAGCCCTCCGGCCGCACATGAGCTCGCGAATTTGGAGCAGGTCGGCATGCGCGTGCTCTGCGATGCCTTTATCGTAATCGCATTCGAGTAAACCTCGGCGTTTAGAAAAGCCGGTGCCGCCAACGCTATGAATAGAGCTAACAAAACAGTGAGCCACGGCCATTTCGGATGCCGCATATAATCCGCCCCCCTCAGAAGCGAACGGTCGTGCTGTCCATTAACGCCAAGAAGGCGTTAATGGAGCACAGACAGTATCTATTGCTGTCGCCAATGATGCCAGCGTCATCTACAACGGCGCTGTCGCAATTAGAGGCCGCCAGACGACGATTTTATGACGCTTCCGTTATTTTGCTTTGACGGGGACCGCCGCTGAGGTGCGAATTCAATAAGAAAAGCTTATTCGGCAGATAATTGCGGCGGGTTTCAGCGGCTGGACGCCCGCTGCTTCAATGCGCGAGCGTTGAGGTCGTTCTGCACCGGGATAAAGTTGATGGCACGAACAGAATCGCCAGCCGTATCGAGGCCATCACCTGGCCGAATGCGACCCAGAGCCATTGTTGAACCGCTGAGTCCGCGTCGCCCTCTCCCTAGAAGGACTATCTGATCAAAGCTTTGATGCCGTCCGGTCAAAGCTAATTGCCCGTTATCACCGTGGCACCGTTTTCGGCCTTCAATGTTGTCCGCTCTGGTGCAACCTCGCGCCCCGGTATCGCCTGCAGCAGGCCATCGACGATTACCCAGTCGCCCGCGGTCAGCCCATCTTCGATTACCAGCTTGTCGCCCATCTGCTGGCCGGTCTTGACACTTTTGCGCTCAACCAGATCTTTGTCATCAACGACCAATACGTATTCTCCCTGTTGATCGAAGCTGACCGCCTCGCCCGGCACCAGCAGCGCCTCGCGCTTCTCTTGGGCGGCAATCCTAACCCGTGCGAACAAGCCGGGCACTGTGTCCAGCTGATCATTTGGAAAGATCGCACGCACCTGTAAAGTGCCGGTCGTTGGCGTGACACTTATCGAGGCGAAGTCCAGCCGCCCCTGATGGGGGAAGCCATTCTCATTGACCAATCCATAATACGCGGGAACTACGACGTTGCTCAGGTACCCTTGAGTAGCACCCGGATGGCGTTCCGCGATACGCAGCAAATCGCTTTCATTGATCGTGAAATAGACATAGATAGGATTAATCCGGTTGATCTCCGCCAACGTTGTTTGCTGGCCCGCCGATCCCACCAGGTTTCCGGGATCGACCAGATGACGCCCGATTTTCCCGTCGAACGGAGCCCGAACCTCAGTGTAGCTGAGGTTGAGCTTCGCAATTACAACCTGTGCGTTCGCCGCAGCGAGCGACGCCGCTGCCGAATCCCGTTCCGCATGCCACCGGTCAACCTCAGTGGCCGCCGCCGCGCCCTTGGTGAGTAACGCAGCGTAACGCTTATATTCCGTGCCGGCATGCCACAACTCTGCTTTGGCCGACGCCACTTGCGCCTCCGCTTGTAGCAATTGCGCTTGGTACTGTGTCTGCTGAATCGTGAATAGCAGGTCGCCTTTTTTGACTATGGCGCCATCCTTGAAATAGATCTTCTCGAGATAGCCTTCGACGCGTGCGACCAGCTTGACTGAATCTATAGCCGCGGTGTTTCCGGTGAAATCGATATAGTCTGCGATTTCCTCATTCACCGGTTGCGCGACTGTTACCGCTGGAGGCGGTGGCGGCGCCGGTGCTTCACTACCCTTGCAACCGGCCAAGCTCTGCACTGCAACGATAGCTACTAAGATCACTACAGTTCGAAGCAGACCATCAACCCGAGGCGTCGCGCAGCGCAATCTTCGTATTATTTCTCTAGCCGATTCCATATTGTCGCACTGCTTGGGTCATTCAGGTGGCCGGACCAGCGGTCCTCGGTCGCTAGCCGCCGGCAATCCAGGCGCGCTCGGCTGCAATAGTTCCGGATTCAGCAATCTCCCCCAATTAGTCCGCTTTGCCATCTGAGACTGCGTCTCGGCGGGAACGAAATCGTGGCCCTCGCGAATTTCCCAGCCGCCGCCCAATGCTCGATAGGTATTTATTAGGCCTAAGGGTATGTTCGCACGCGCCAGCGTGTAGTTATCTTCCGCTTCCAGCAGATTCTCTTCCGCCAGCAGCACCGCAGTGAAGATCGTTGTCCCTTCCTTGTATTGAATCAGCGATATCCGCATTGCGCCGGCGGCCGCCTCGACACTTTGTTCGAGATAGGCGGTTTGTTTGCGCGATTCGATATAAAGGGACAATGCATTTTCAACGTCGGCCTGAGCACTCAGCACAGCATTCTGATAATTGACCAGGAGTTCCTGAAATTTCGCATCCTGCAGGCGGACATTATTGGTGATCTGTCCGTAATTCAGGATATTCCAGCTAATCGACGGTCCCGCGCTGAATTCCAAACTTGCGCTGGTGAACAAGTCCGTGAGCGTATTATGACCGGTGTTGCTGGCGACTGTCGCCACGCTGCCTACGAGGCTTAGGGCTGGCAGCAAATCGGCCTTCGCGACTCCTATCTGTGAGCATTGGGACGCAGCCTCTAGTTCTGCCGCACGGATATCCGGGCGCCGCCGCAAAAGATCAGCTGGAATTCCTACCGCTACGCTCTCCGGCGCTGCGGGAATCTCAGTGCTGCTTCCAAGAAGCCCGTCAATCGTTCCCGGTGGTGAGCCGATCAGGGCACTCATCGCATTCTTCATCTGGGCGATCTGAATAGTCAGTTGCGGTATAGTCGCTTCAGTCGCGCCCAAAACGTTCTGCGCTTGATATACATCGAGTTGCGAGGTCACGCCGCCCGTGAAGCGATCATTGGCAACCTGCAGCACCTCTTTTTGCCGTTTGACGTTCTCTCGAGCGATAGCCAGTTCGGTTTGCTCAGCCCGCATCGTTACATAGTCGGAGGCTACGTCGGCAGTCAGCGTCACCAAGACGTCATCGTATTGCGCGACCGACGCGAGAAAGGCGTCATCGGCTGATTCAACTCCACGCCTAAACTTGCCCCACAAATCGAGTTCCCAAGCCGCCTGCGCACCCACGGAATCTGACCAATATCTATTGTTGACTATGTTGTACGGGATAGAGGCCGGTATGCGATTATAGCTGATCGAAGAAGTGATCTCCTGCTGCTGCGGATAAAATTCTCCGATGGCGATCCCCAACTGTGCGCGAGCTTCGAGCACCCTCACTCCCGCCGCCCGCAGCGTCAGGTTCTGCGCGTACGCCGTTTGGATTATCCGGGTAAGTACCGGATCGCTGAACGTGTCCCACCAGTCGCGATAACGTGGCGGGGTAGCGAGCACGTTCGGCTCGCCAGACTCCATCCATTGCTGACTTACTTTGACTTGTGGCAGCTTGAAGTCGGGACCAATCATACAGCCCGCCACGAGCAGCAGCATCAGCGCGGCGAGAAGGGCCAGCTTGCGCAAGCGCGAGATCATGAATTCAACGCGCGCGTCTTTGAACCGGAAGTTGTCTTGACATGCCGCTAGCTCAGGCGCTCAAAGCGCCTTTGTTGGTATCACAAACGTCTCTTAGAGGCTAGTAGATGCGGCTGCCAACCTTCTTTGAGACTTGCCCGGCAGTATCTAGGTTGACGAGGTCTCGACTTCAGGGAATTGGCCTTTTCCCGAATGGCTTTGTGCACGATAGCGCCTTGGCGATGATAACCTTACGGCAGCTCCTGCTACACTGAAATCCACCGCTGGAGGCTTACCGATGGAACTGAAGGAACTTGGCGCGTCGGGCAGGATGGTCCCTGAAATCGGGATTGGCGTATGGCGTTACGGCGGCGGTGTTGAGCCACTCCGTAGGGCTATCGATCTTGGCGCATCACTAATCGACACGGCCGAGGTTTACGGCACCGAAGGCATAGTGGGGCAGGCGATCAAGGGCATTCGCGATCGCGTCTTCGTCGCATCGAAAGTCGCGGGCAATCATCTGCGCCACGACGAGGTCCTGAAAGCCGCGGAGGCGAGCCTCAAGCGAATGGACATAAGTTGCATCGACCTTTATCAGATTCATTGGCCGGCCGGCCACGTTCCGATCAAAGAGACGATGCGCGCGATGGAGCAACTGGCCGACCGCGGCATGATTAAGTATATCGGCGTCAGCAACTTCTCAGCCGCTGAGACCCGTGAAGCGATTGCGGCAATGAAAAATCACCCCATAGCCTCCAATCAAGTCATATACAGTCTCAACCGGCGTGGGATCGAGCATGAATTAGTGCCTTTCTGCGCGCAGAACAAAGTAACTATCATCGCATTCACACCATTGGACAGTGGACGTCTCGCGAAACGCGCCAAGTACGAGTCAAATTCGAGAGGCATGCGAACTCTCGAACAGATTGCTAACGAAACCGAGCGAACCCTCGCCCAGGTCGCTTTGAACTGGATTACGGCGAAGCCGGGCATGATTGCCATTCCCAAATCGGATCATACCGAGCGCGTCGAGGAAAATTGCGGCGCCTCGGGATGGCGCCTGTCGGCCGATCAGCTTCGGTCGCTCGACGACGCTTTCACGGCGTCGGACAGCGCCGAGGAAGATTGAAGATAGGCCGATTCTGTGAAAATATCATCACTTTGTGGACCTCGAGCAGCACCTTGGGTATTGGCGGGTTTAGTTACTCGCTTGCACCCTCGCGAATAGCCGGATGCAGGTTACTCTTACTCTTGGCTGCCGGCAGCGGTTCCGCTGTTCTTCGTTCCTCAACCGGATTAGTCAGTAGTGCGCTGCCGATGATTGTCAGCGCGAAGGCCGCAAGCCGCATCGAGGCCGCACCGGGATTCGCCGGCAGATGTTCACCGAATACGACTGTCGCACCGGCGATTGGTACTATATTGGATAGCGCCGTTGATAACGGCATCGCGATAATTCCACGTAGTGCGCTGAACGAGTTCTGCAGCGCGATTAACCCGGCAATATTTGTAAGTATGGTTGAATAGACATACGGATTAGCCAGAACACGCGAAAGTGTACTTGGTGTCGCTTTCAACAAGTAGTAATCCGTCATCGCCTTGGTATGGAGGCTCGCGAGACCGAACATCACGCCGGAGAAAAGCGCTGCGGCGATCCCGTTCTGGTGGAGATGAGGCACAGCGTACGGCGCCAGGCCGAGAGCGATTAAGGCGCTTGATAGCATCACCATTTGCGTTGTCGCAGTTGGGCTTTGCTCCGCTCCCGCGTTCAACGAGAGCCCCATTAGCACCATCCCTGTGATCGTCCCGATGATCCCAACCCATTCCGCCATGTGCGCCCGTTCACCCAGCACTAACACGGCGAACAGTACGAAAAGCCCGATCCCGCCTTGCATCATCACTGAAACAATCGCGACGGGGATAACCGCTTGCGCCACCACATAAACCGCATACCCGGCCGTCTGTAGCCCTAGGCCGCTCAGCCAAATTGGGTCGCTGATCCACCTGCCCACCGCATACGCGGTCCCGCGCCCCTCAGCGATCGGCAGCGCATGGGCGCGGCCCTTCATCACCAAAACGCCCAAGGCCAGCAGCCCGCTCGCGATTAACGCCAACAGCAGATAAAGAGCCTGATCGCCGACGCGTGGTTGAAACTGCATCGATGCTAACCGAACGACTCGAATTGAGAACTGATCTGGGCTTCCCCAATAAGTGGATGCAGGATCGGAACAGAAAGCGGAAGGGCAATCGTCAAATCGACTTTACCCTTCCGCTTCCGTCAAATGGCTATTCGATCTCTACCATTCGCGCCGCCTTGAATAAGGTAGCGCAATTAGTCAGTAGCTGCAGCCGTCTGAACCACTCCGGCGTCTTTGAGCTTTTCTACTTCGCTCGCGCTGAAACCCCATTCGCCTAAGGCCTCTTCCGTATGCTGTCCTGCGGCAGCCGGCGGACGCGAAACGCTACTCGGCGTACGGCTGAAGCGCGGCGCCGGCGCAGGCTGCGGCACTCCGTCCAGTTCAACGAAAGATTCGCGATGGCGATTGTGCGGATGAGACGGCGCCTCTTCCATGCTCAGTACGGGCGCGAAGCAGATGTCGCTGCCCTCCATTATTTTGCACCACTCGTCGCGCGTCTTGGTGCGGAACAGCGCTGCGACCCGTTCCTTCATCCGAGGCCAGTTCTCGCGGCTGTTCTGCGGAGGCAGCTCTTCACCTTTCAGGCCAGAGAGCCGCAGTAACTCCTCGTAGAACTTGGTTTCGATCGAGCCGATCGAAATATACTTTCCGTCGCTCGTTTCGTAGACATCATAGTAATGCGCACCAGTGTCGAGGATATTCTCGCCACGTCCTCCACTCCATACGCCCGCCGCTTTCATCCCGTAAATCGCGGTCATCAGCGACGCCGCACCTTCGACCATCGATACGTCTATCGTCTGCCCTTTGCCGGACTTCTGCGTCTCCAGCAACGCGGCGACCACGCCGAGCGCTAGATACAAAGCGCCGCCGCCGAAGTCGCCGATCAGATTTAGCGGAGGCACCGGCGTCTCGCCTTTGCGTCCAATCGAATGTAGCGCGCCACTTAACGCGATATAGTTGATGTCATGTCCGGCCGCATGCGACAGCGGCCCATCTTGGCCCCACCCCGTCATGCGTCCATAAACGAGCCGCGGATTGCGCGCGAGCGCCACGTCCGGGCCAAGCCCGAGGCGTTCCATCACACCCGGCCGAAAACCCTCGATTATCGCGTCCGCCTTTTCGATCAGCTTGAGTACGACCTCGGCGCCCTCTTTACGTTTGAGGTCCACTGCGACTGACCTGCGGCTGCGATTCAACAGGTTGTATTTGGTCCGCATGCTGATACCGAGTCCGGCATCAGCCGTGCGATCGACCCGGATTACGTCTGCGCCCATGTCACCAAGCAGCATCGCGCACATCGGTGCGGGACCAATCCCTGCCATTTCGACTATCCGGTAACCTGACAGTACTCCCATGACAAATCCTCCAAAGGCAGCGGCAACTCGCGTGATCGCGGCGCGTCGCTCCTATTCGTAGCCGATTTTCAGACAGCCGTGTAGCCGCCGTCCACGACCAGCTCGGACCCGGTGATAAACGACGCCTCATCGGACGCCAAAAATAGCACCGCCCATCCTACTTCATCCGGATGAGCTCCGCGCTTCATTGGCGCCAAGTCGATCAGCGGCTGTAGCTCCTCACGCGGCACCACGTCTACCATCGGTGTCAAAATCACTCCCGGATGAATCGAATTAACTCTGATCTTGTCCGCTGCATATTGGACCGCCGCGGCTTTGGTCAGCAGCCTCACCGCGCCTTTCGTCCCGTGATACGCCGCGGACCCTGCCGAACCGATAAGCCCGTAAATCGATGAAATATTAACGATAGAGCCGCCACCGCGCCTCCGCATTGCGGGGATAGCCGCTTTCATCCCCAGCCATACGCCCTTCTGATTGATGTTAACGATCGCGTCCCATTCCTCTTCGCTGGTTTCCTCGACTCCCTTTACATTCGCGATCCCGGCATTGTTGATCAGGATATCGAGGCCGCCGAATTCGCGCTCGCAGGTTTCGACTGCGGAGCGCCAGTCGGACCCGCGTGTCACGTCGAGGCCGATCGGGTGAACTACCTTGGCCCCTAGTTTGGCGTTGATTTCATCCGCCGTTTGCCGCGTCAATTCGTCGCGGACGTCGCCGATCATGACCTTTGCGCCTTCGCCCGCGAATAGCCGCGCTTCGCTTGCACCCTGTCCGCGTGCGCCGCCCGAGATCAGCGCCACCTTGCCTTTGAGACGATCCATCTGCCGTTACCTCCGACTTGGGCGGTCGTGAGGGAACTCGCGCTAC
>Ga0335074_10009419_pt1 | contig 13645 bp, 10 predicted proteins | sample Lox_Sample_23_FD_206715 | JGI IMG/M metagenome (GOLD analysis project Ga0335074, IMG submission 206715) | Soil microbial communities from Loxahatchee National Wildlife Refuge, Florida, United States - Lox_Sample_2.3 | ecosystem: Environmental > Terrestrial > Soil > Wetlands | place: USA...
GCTTGGTCAGCTCGGCGGAAATCCGCTCGGCAGAGACGATCTTCAGCCTGGGCGCGAATTCGGCCATCGCGTCCTCGGTCTCCTTCACCGCCGTGAACCCGAGTTCCGCGGTGAACCTGGCGGCGCGCAGGATGCGCAGCGGGTCGTCGTCGAACGAGTCCTGCGGCTTGCCCGGAGTGCGCAGTACCTTGCGTGCCAGGTCAGCCAGGCCGCCTGACGGGTCAACCAGGTCGTGACCTGGCAGGGTCGCGGCCATCGCGTTGACGGTGAAGTCACGGCGGGCCAGGTCCTCGGTGAGTGAAGTGCCGTAGTGTACGGCCGGCTTGCGCGACTCCCTGTCGTACCGCTCGCTGCGGTAGGTCGTGATCTCGATGATCGCGTCGCCCTTGCGCAGCCCTACCGTGCCGTAGGCGATGCCCACGGTCCAGATCGAGTCGGCCCAGGCGGACGTGATCTCGATCACGCGGTCAGGGCGGGCGTCTGTCGTCAGGTCGAGGTCGCTGACCGGGCGCTGAAGGAACAGGTCCCTGACCGGACCTCCGACGAGCGCGAGCTCATGACCATGGCGCGCGAACAAGCGCCCGAGCTCGTCGGCGGCTGGCGGTATCGCGGTAAGCATGGACCTCACGGCATCACGGCTTGGATCGTGCACGGGCATTGAGATTAAGCGCTGCATGCGGGCTGGGCAAAGTGATTGCATCCGCTCTGCGGCGAGGCAACTCCGAGATCGCAATAACATGAGCGCCATGGCCCGCATGCATGTCGCCAGATTTGCCGCGGCTGCCGCCGTCACCTGGGCGGTCGCGCTGCCGATGATCGCCTGGCAGGGTCAGGCTTTCGCTGCCGGCGCCAGCAGCCGTCCAGCGCTCACGCTGACGGTAACGTCGGTGACCCCCGCATACGCCACACCTGGTCAGACGCTGATTCTCAGGGGCCGCATCAAGAACAACTCCGCTAACAAGCTGAGCGGCCTTTCTCTGCAGCTCCTATCCTCTGACGTGCCGTTCAGCAACGAGACCACTCTCAAGCAGTTCACTCAGGGCACCTACCAGGCCGGCGGGCCGGTCAGCGGTGTCAGTCCGCTGAATATCAGGCACCTGGGAGGAAAGCAGTCGGTCGGATGGCGGCTCAAGCTGCCTGTGAACGACCTCGGTCTTAGTTGCTTCGGCGTGTACCCGCTCACGGTCACGGCAAGCAACGCCGCTTCAACGGCTACCGGCAGCCTTCCCGTGCCCTTGCCGTTCTGGCCTGGCAAGGCCGATAGCTGCCCGGATCTCGAGCGACCTGCGCCGTTCCGCATCTCCTGGGTGTGGCCCCTGATCGACACCCCTGCCCAGGGCCCATGTCCCGGCCTGCTGAGCAATTCGCTGGCGGCGAGCGTCGCGCCAGGCGGGCGACTCGCCGACCTGCTGGCGATCGGCAGCCAGTACAGCGCGCAAGCCCACCTGACCTGGGCGATCGACCCCGCATTGCTGGACAACGTCAAGACGATGACGACGCCTTACGATGTCGGCACGTCGGCAGGCTGCCAGGGCTCCTCGTCACATGCCGCCGATCCTGATGCCAGGACCTGGCTGAGCGGCGTGGCTCACGCGACCGCCGGCCAGCCGGTGTTCGTCACCCCTTACGCCGATGTCGATCTCGCCGGACTCGCCCAGTACAGCAACGTGCCCGACCTGCACAACGCGTTCACCGACGGTGAGCAACTGGCGGCACCTCTGCTCGGGCGCAAGCCGGTACCCGTTCAGCTTCCTGCCGGGCCGAAACTGCTGTCGGCCGTGGCCTGGCCGGCGGACGGGCTCGCGAATCCGGCGCTGCTTGAGATCCTGGGCGCCATGCACGTCGGTACTGTGATCCTGGCCATGCCGAGATCCTCGCTTGACTACACGCCTGGCGCTGTGACCAGCGTCAACGACGGCGTCGGCACCAAGCTCAAGGTGCTGCTTGCCGACGATTCGCTGAGCGGGCTGCTCGGCAGTAAGGCGGCCAGTTCCCGGCAGGCTGGCTCTATCTTCAGCGTCAGTCAGATGTTCCTGGCGGAGACGGCCATGATCGTCGCTGAGGCGCCCGCAATGCAGCGACCTATCCTCGTCGCGCCGCCGAGGCGGTGGGATCCGACCGGGACCTTGGCAGGTGACCTACTCGGCGACACGGTCACCGCGCCTTGGCTGCGGCCGTCCACGCTCGGCGAGCTGGCCAGGCAACCCGCTGACGCCGGGCACTCTCGTATCGTGCAGCCCAAGGCGGGCGAAGAACTTCCCCGCGGCCTGCTCCGCCAGGTGACATCGCTCGACCGCCGTGTCAACCTGATCGAGTCGATCATGGCCACCAGCGACCCCAGGCTCAGCCGCGCCGTGTACGGCATCGAGTCGTCCAGGTGGGTCGGCCAGGGAGTCGGGCAGTCACGTGCGCTGCTGTCAAGAACCTCGCGGTTCGTCAGCGGACAGTTCGCCAGCCTGTCGATCGGCGGCCGCCAGGCGATCAAGGTGACGCTTGGCGGCAGGAACGGCTCGGTTACCGGTTCCATTCACAACGACCTCAGCTACACGATCAGGGTCGGCCTGCGAATCAGGAGCAGTAACGACACGGTGTCGGCGAAGCAAAAAAGCTTTCATGCCATCTACGTGGTGCAGCCGCACAGCAGCACTCCTTTCAAGCTGAGCGTGAACGCGACCCAGACTGGGAAGGCGACGCTGAGGCTGCGGCTGACGTCAGCGACCGGCGCATTGCTGCCGGTCGAACCGCTGACCATGAACATCAGCGTGACGAACCTGGGTACCGTAGCTCTCGTCATCTGCGCCGCCGCGCTTGCCATCTTCGTGTCAGCGTCGGCCGCCCAGGCGATCAGGCGGGGACGCCCCAGGCCACCGGACGAGCCTTCAGATGAGCCATCAGACGGGCCTTCAGGCGGGCAGGAGGGGGACGAGTCGCCGGCGCCTGCGCATGATGCCGAGCTGACCAAGGAGGGCAGTTGAAAGCGCCCGAGCGTGTCGTCGCACCGCCGCCGGCCAGAGCCGGGGCCTCCAGCCTGGTGCGGTCGAGCAGTGTCATGGCGGCTGGCACGCTCGCCTCACGGGTCACTGGTCTGCTCAGGACCCTTGTCCTGGTCCCGGCGATCGGGCAGGTGGCGCTTGCGAACTCATATAACTACGCCAACACGCTGCCGAATACCGTCTATAACCTTGCCATCGGCGGCATCCTGACCTCGGTGATCGTGCCGCTGCTCGTTAACGCCGCCAAGCGGGACGCCGACCGCGGAGAAAAGTACGACCAGCGGCTGTTCACGCTGGCGACCGGGGTGCTGTTCGTGATCACGCTGGCCGCGACCCTCGCTGCCGGGCCGATCGCGAGGCTCTATGACCCGAGCGCGCGCGGCAACTCCGAGCACATCCTGGTGATCTTCGCGTACTTCTTCGTGCCGCAGATCTTTTTCTACGGGGTGACGTCCCTCGCCGGGGCAATTCTCAACGCGCGCGGGCACTTCGCCGCCCCGATGTGGACGCCGGTGGTCAACAACGTGGTGGTGATCACGATCACCGTCGCGTTCATGGTGTTCGCGGGGACTCACCAGACCGTAAACACGATCACCCCGTTCGAGGTCGTCTTCCTCGGGGTCGGGACCACGCTCGGCATCATCGCGCAAACGGTGGCGCTTATCCCGGCGCTGCGGCGGGTGGGTTTCGTGTGGCGTCCGAGGTTTGACTTCCAGCGAGCTGACGTGGCCGAGATCGGGCGCATGTCGGGCTGGATGTTCTGTTACGTGCTGACCACCCAGGTCGCGTACTGGGTGACTGCGATCGTCATCAGCTACGCGGAGAAGTCACCGCGAGCACAGGCGGCCGGAGCCGGGTTCTCCGCCTACAGCTATGCCTGGCTTCTTTTCCAGTTGCCTTATGCGGTGATCGCCATTTCCGTGATCACGGCCCTGCTGCCGAGGATGAGCGCGAACGCCGCTGACCAGAGATATGACCTGGTCAGAGCGGATTTCGCGCAGGGCGTGCGGCTCGGGTCAGTGATCGTCGCCCCGGCCGCGCTCGTGCTCGCCGTGCTCGGTCCCGCCCTGGCGGAGATCCTGCTCAGCTACGGCAACAACAGCGTGACGCATGCGAGGTACCTGGGCATCGTCTTCGCGGTGTTCTCGGTCGGCCTGATGCCTTACATGCTGTTTCAGCTTCTCCTGCGAGTTTTCTACTCGCTGCACGACAGCCGCACCCCTGCGCTGATCGGGGTGGTCACGATGGCGGTTAGCGCAGCCGCCAGCTTGCTGGTCGCGTGGTTGTTCCCGCCGGTTGACCGGGTCGCCGCGCTTGGCGCCGCCTTCGGCCTCGGCAACCTCGCCGGAACCTTCATCGCCTGGCGGATCCTGTCACTCCGGCTTGGCGGGCTGGCGGGGCGGCAGATCCTGCGGACGCTGGTCCGGCTGCACGTGGCGGCCCTGCCGGCAGTCGTCTTCGCCGTGGCCGTGGCCATCGTGGTCACGCTCGCGCTGTCAGTCAGCCGCGCAGGGGCGTTCCTGACGGTCGCGATCGGCGGCTCAGGCGCACTGCTTTGCTATCTCGCGGCCGCGCGGGCTCTGCGGATCAGCGAGGTCTCCGACCTCATAGCGGTGGTGCGCTCCCGCCTGATCCGGTAGGTCTTGCCAGGTCTCCTGCGGTCTCCGCCTGGTAACGGTTTGCTACGCGGTAAGGTGGCTGCGGAACAGCATGACATGTTGTGCCGCATCATTGAATTGTCCAGACCCGCCGACCAGCTTCCGGCAGACCGGTGTTTGCTAACGCCGTTGCTAATACAGGAGGAAGCGTCGAGAGCCTGACCTGACTCGGCGCAGCGACCGTATGACCACCTATACGTCTGAGCCAGGCACCAGACTCGGCGGACGGTACCGGCTTGAGGACCGGACCGCCGCGGGCTCTGGGTGGGATGCCTGGAAGGCGATAGATGAGACGCTCGCCCGCGCGGTCACGGTCTTCACTTTCGCTCAGGGATTCCCGCGCATTACGGACGTAGTGACGGCCGCGCGGGCCGCGAGCAGGCTGACAGATTCCCGCCTGGCGCAGGTCTTTGACGTTGAGGACGCCTGGGAGCAGGCCTACATCGTGATGGAGTGGGCGGCAGGCGAGTCTCTGGGCGACCTGCTGTCGGCAGGTCCGCTAGAGCCTGACCGTGGTGCCCGCATCATCGCCGAGGCATCGGCGGCGCTGGCCTCCGCACACGCGGCCGGTATCGCGCACATGTGCCTGTCTCCCGCTTGTATCAAGTGGAGCCAGACCGGCGAGGTCAAGGTCACCGGGCTGGGGGTCGACGCAGCGCTGGCGGGAGTGACCTCAGAGGAGCCAGTGCTCGCCGACACCAGGGGCCTGGGCAACTTGCTCTACGCGGCACTGACCGGCTGCTGGCCGGGAGCCGACGAGCAATCCCTGCCGCCGGCACCGCAGGCCGATGGTCATCCGCGGAGCCCGAGGCAAGTGATCGCGGGGATTCCTGCCGTGTTCTCCGACCTCACCTGCCGCGCCATGCAGCTTCCCTCCGGCGTCCCCGTGATCACGACACCTGGCGAGCTCTCCTCTGGCCTGATGGCGGTGCTGCCGCCCGCGCCGATTCCCTCAGCTCCGCCGCCCCCTGTGCGCAGGGAAAGGACCGCAGAATACGGCTCCGACCCTTACTGGCCTGGTCGTAAGCTCAACGGCGAGTGGAGCGATGACCACCAGCCTGGTGATTACCGGCCGACCGGTTACGAGGAAACCGGGTGGCAGCGGCAGGCGGCGCCGGAACGGCAGGCCAGGCGTCCGGAGCCAGGCGGGCACCGGGCACCTTCCGGCCGCGCGGGACGTGAACAGCGCACGTTGCCATTCGTACCGGGGAACAAGCTGCCGCTGGCGATTCTTGCCGGGATCGGGACGCTCGTGGCCGTGGCCGCTGTGACTGCCGTCGTCTTGTGGCCCGGCGGTACCAAGGCCCCTACGACGCAGCAGAAGTCAGGTCCGTCAGCTCCGGCCGCGGTGATCACGTCCCTGACGCCGGTCAAAGCTACCGGTTTCGACCCGCTCACTAGCGTTAAGCGCGACCCGTACAACGAGAACAGTCAGGACGCGCACTACGCCATCGACAGCAACCCGCAGACCGCCTGGACCACGCAGTGGTACAACACCGCCGAGTTCGGCGGGCTGAAGGCTGGTTCTGGGCTGATGCTCGAGATGCCCAAGGCGGAGACTTACCGGTCGGCCGTGGTCACGTTCGGTCCGGTTCCCGGTGCCGATGTCAAGATTCTCATCGGCAACTCCGATGCGAGGAGCGCGGCAAACCTTGACTCCATGACGACGGTGGCGCAGGCCAGCGACGTAGCAGGCAAGATAACCTTCCGCATTACCAGTTCGGCAAAAGGCAAGTTCCTCCTGATCTGGTTTACCAAGCTCGCGCCGAAGGCAGGCAGCGGGCACTGGTACGACGGCGAGGTACTTAACGTCAGCGTGCGCGGCATCGGCTAATCGCAGCGGCTCGGTTACCGAGAGCTAAGCTACGGGAAACACGTTGGCCGGAGCCACCTATAGGAGACGCGACGAATTCGCAGGAACCTGGCGCCAGAGCGCCAGGCAGGTCGCTGCCCGCGCAGCGGGCTGCTGGCGTCCCCACCGACGAGGAGTTGCTGCGCAAGCACGTCGCCGGTGATCCTGACGCGTTCGGCGAACTCTTCCTGCGGCACAAGGACCGGCTATGGGCCATCGCGATCAGGACGCTTTCCGATCCTGAGGATGCCGCGGACGCGCTGCAGGATGCCATGATCTCGGCCTTCAGGCGGGCGGACAGTTTCAGGGGCGATTCGGCCGTCACCACCTGGCTGCACCGGATCGTCGTGAACGCCTGCCTGGACAAGATGCGCAGGCGCAGCGCCAGGCCTGAGGTCAGCGGCGGGGACGACCGGCTGCTTGACGCCATCGGGGCGGGCGACCCGAGCGCGGACCCGGCCGCCGGGAGCGAGGTGTCGCTTGAGGTGATGTCGGCGCTCAGGCAACTTCCGCGCGACCAGCAGGTCGCGCTTGTGCTTGTCGACATGCTTGACTATCCGGTCGCCGAGGCGGCGCAGTTGCTCGGGGTAGCGGAAGGCACGGTCAAGAGCCGCTGCGCGCGGGGCCGTGCAAGGCTCCTGCCCAAGCTTGCTCACCTGCGCCAGCCAGGTGAGCAAGGCAACCGCCGGCGGGAAACCGGGAACCGATTTGGCGCCACATCCGTCCTACCTGCGCAAGAAGGGAGCGACGAGGCGCCTTGACCGGTCACATCAGCACCGACGAGCTTGCCAGGTACCGCGCTGGAGTGGTGCGGGCAGGCCGGGCGGCGCGCATCTCCGTGCACCTCGCCGGTTGCTCTCAGTGCTCTGGCCTCGACGCTCAGATCGAGAGCGTTTCAGTCATGCTCGCCGCCGTCCCTGCGCCGACGATGCCTGACATCGTCGCACAGCGATTGCAGGCGATGCTGGCCAGCGAAGCGACCAGGCGCGCGACCTCGCCGACCTCTCCTTCGCCTGGCTCATCTTTGCCGGTGGCCGCTCCGGCCCGCCAGCGCCGCGGCTGGCGCCTTCGCATGCCTGAATGGTCCTCCCCTGTCGTGGTGCGAAGCCTGGCTGCCACAGGGGCTGTAGCGGTGCTTGCCGGCGGTGGTCTCCTGCTCGCCACGCTAAGCAGCGGAGGGACGGCCAGCGTCTCGGCCAGGCCCGCCGTCGGCCCGGTACGCAGGGCGAGTTCAGGAGTAGCGATCCCGGGCAACAGCAGCATCAATGCCGCGGGGACGATGCCGGTCAGGTACTACACCTACGGTCGGCACTCGGCCGTCACCAATGTCGTTGTTTCTGATGCTAATTTCACAAAGTCCGACCTGGTGCCCGACGTCAGGGCAAGGCTCAACAGCCCGCTCGTGGTGCCCGTCCCAAGCGCCTCGCCTGCCGCACCCTCCTCTGGCCCGGATGTCGGATCGACAAGCTCAGGCAACCGCCCCAGAGGCGTGACCGCCAGGCAACTCGCTGGCTGTTTGTCCAAAGTAGCCGCCGGGCGCCGGATCGTTCTCGCTGAGGTCGCGCGTTACCTCGCCAGGCCGGCGACAATCGTTGTACTGAAGCCGGTCGATCACGTCTTCGACGTGATAGTGGTGGGCTCGGCTTGTTCAGCGGCCAACAGCGACGTCATCACCAGGCTGAGCCTTCCTGGTGGCTGAGCCCTCCCAGTAGCTGGAGCCCTCACAGTAGCTGGAGCCTTCCCCGGTCGCGGGGAATCTGCGGAGTAGCCGTACGGTTGACTCCGGTGCGGTTCGATTAAGGAGTAAGGGCACGTGACTGAAGTTCGCGATGTCATCATCATCGGTTCCGGGCCAGCCGGTTACACCGCAGCGCTCTACGCGGCAAGGGCAAGGCTCAGTCCGCTGGTGTTCGAGGGTTCGGTGACCGCCGGCGGTGCCTTGATGAACACCACGGACGTAGAGAACTTCCCTGGCTTCCCCGACGGCATACTCGGACCTGACCTGATGGACTCGATCCGTAAGCAGGCGGAAAGGTTCGGTGCCGAACTGGTAGCCGACGATGTCCTCGAGGTGGACCTGGCGGCTGCACCCAAGGTGGTCAGGACCGCCGACGGCGAGCACCTGAGCCGTGCCGTGATTATCGCGACCGGGTCGAGTTACCGCGAGCTTGGCGTGCCGGGAGAGAAACGCCTTTCAGGTCATGGTGTCTCGTGGTGCGCCACCTGCGACGGTTTCTTCTTCAGGGAGCAAGACATCGCCGTGATCGGCGGCGGGGACTCGGCCATGGAAGAGGCTACGTTCCTTACCAGGTTCGCCCGCTCGGTGACGATCGTGCACCGCCGTGACAGCTTGCGCGCCTCGAAGATCATGCAGGACCGCGCCCTCGCTGATCCGAAGATCAAGTTCGCCTGGGACTCCGAGGTCGTTGAGATGGCCGGCGAGGACAGGCTCACCGGCCTCCGGCTGAGCGACGTGAAGACTGGCGAGGAGAGGATCCTGCCCGTTACTGGCATATTCATCGCCATCGGGCATGATCCGCGAAGCGAGCTCTTCAAGGGCCAGCTCGCCACCGACGACGACGGTTACCTGCTCGTCGAGGACCCGTTCACCAGGACCGCGATCCCTGGGGTCTTCGCCTGCGGCGATGTCGTTGACCGGCATTACCGCCAGGCGGTGACCGCAGCGGGCAGCGGGTGCGCGGCGGCGATCGACGCCGAGCGCTGGCTGGCAGATCAAGACTCCTGAGGTTAGACGTTCAGTTCGCCGTAAAACGAGAGGAAGTCCATAAAGTGGGCGTAGCGACCAGAGCCGTGACAGACGATTCCTTTGAGTTTGACGTTCTGCAGAACACCAAGCCCGTGCTTGTCGACTACTGGGCCGAGTGGTGCGGACCCTGCCGACAGGTAGCGCCGGTACTCGAAGAGATCGCCAGCGAGTACAGCGACAAGATCGACATCGTCAAACTGAACGTTGACGACAACCCGCAGGTCACGCGGATCTACGGAATTATGAACATCCCGACGCTCGCCGTCTTCAAGGACGGGCAGGTCGTTAAGGAAATCATCGGCGCCAAGCCGAAGTCGGCCCTGCTCGGCGAGCTCGAGGAGTTTCTCGCCTAGCACCCGAGCCCGCGCCCCGCACCTCTGGCAAATCCCTGGGCGCAGGCTCACCGGCCACACCGGTCACTCCTGACCCGAGGAGCCGCCGGTCTAGATCGTTGCCCGGGAATTGGCTGCTGGTCTCACGTGGTCGTAGGCGATCAGTGACCGTTTGACGGGTGCGCCGATCACCCAGTTGTGCCAGATGCAGGCGTTGAGCGCGAGCGGCCGCTGGATGATGCGGGTGGGAGCTGTCAGGCGAGGCGTAGCGGGCGTTCGGGAGTCATCGAGCCCAAGAGGCGTTCGAGGGCTACCTCGACGTCTTCGCGCCAAGACAGGGCGGTCTTGATCTCAAGGCGAAGGCGAGGGTATCGCAGGTGCGGGCGAACGGTCTTGAATCCGACCGCAAGCAGGTAGTCAGCCGGCATGACGCAGGTCATGCCGTCGGGCTTAAGATCGCCGAAGGCCTCGACGGCTCTGATGCCGCGATGCGTGAGGTCCTTCACGAGGCTCTGAACTAGAACGCGGCCAAGGCCGCCACCGGAAAACTCGGCGGAGATGTGGGCGGTCATCATGAGAACCGCGTCCGAACTCACCGGGCTTGTCGGGAACGCGACCGACTTCGGGACGTACTGCGGTGGTGCGTAGAGAACGTAGCCGGCCGCGACGCTGTCGACATAGACGATCTTTCCGCAGCTTCCCCACTGCAGCAGGACGTTAGAGACCCACGACTCCTTCTCAAGCGTGGAGTCGCCAGACTCAAGAGCACGGGCCTGGCTAAGCGGATCGAGTTCCCAGAACACGCAACGGCGGCACCTTGACGGCAGGTCGTCAAGATTATCCAGCGTGATACTCGCAACGCGGCGCGGCACTTAGCACCTCTGTGACGGAACTTGGCTTGCAGCACCGGCGACCGCGTGCCCCGATTGCGTACAGGAACGTCCGATCCGGTAAGGCCATCGTACTCTCAGCGCCTGCCCGAGGCGGCCTAGTGGAGCTGGATAGTCTGTGCCGATGACGACTCAGAGGAAAAGCTTCGGCAGCGACAACCACTCCGGTGCGCACCCGGAGGTCATCCAGGCCGTCGCCGAGGCTAACGGGGGCGATTCTCTTCCGTACGGCGCTGACCATCTCACCCAGCGATCGGCCGACGACCTGAAGGCTGCCTTCGGAGCGAGGGATGCACTATTCGTCTTCAACGGGACGGCGGCAAATGTGCTCGGCATCAGCTTGCTGGCCGGGCCGTACGACGCCATTGTCTGCGCCGAGTCATCTCACCTGAACGTCGATGAGTGCGGGGCAACCGAGCGAATTCTGGGGAACAAACTTCTGACGATAGCTACGCCGGACGGGAAGCTCACCCCTGATCTGATCGCACCGAGGCTCACCGGCCGGGGCGATCCGCACCGGGCGCAGCCGCGGATCGTAGAGATCGCTCAGGTGACCGAGGTCGGCACATGCTACTCGCTGCACGAATTGCGGCAGCTAAGTGAGTTCTGCCGCAGTGAGGGCCTGTATCTGTTGATGGATGGCGCGCGTCTGGCGAATGCCGCCGCTTGCCTTGGGTGCGAGCTCGGCGACCTCGCTGCCGGGGTGGACGTGTTGAGCTTTGGCGGTACTAAGAACGGAGCCGTGGCTGCCGAGGCTGTGATCGTCATGCGGGAGGAGTTCGTTGCGAACGCGCCGTACCTGCGGAAACAGCAAATGCAGCTCGGCTCGAAAATGCGCTTCATGGCCGCTCAGTTCTCGGCCTTGCTCGCGGACAAGCTGTGGTTGCGCAGCGCGGAACACGCCAACGCGATGGCCGCGCGGCTGGCTGCGGCAGTCGACGGGACTCCGGGAGTCGAAATTCTCTACCCCGTTCAGTCGAATGCCGTATTCGCTAACCTCAGGCCCGATCACCTGGCGGCCCTGCGGGATGACTGGATCTTCTACACGTGGGGCGAGACCGGCAGCACTGCTCGCTGGATGACCGCCTTCGACACGCAGGAAGCGGACGTCGATGCCTTCGCGGCAGCCATTCGCGCGACTGCCCGTTTCACGTGAAACGGTTAGGCTGGTGCCTGCTCAGCGGGATAGTCCGGTGAGATGGTCTTGACAATACGGTCCAGGTCATCAAGGGACGCGAACTCAACGACGATCTTGCCCTTACGCTGCCCCAGTTCCACCTTGACGCGGGTGTCGAGGACATCCGATAGCCTTCCTGCCAGGTCCGCTAGCTTCGGGGCTACCGGGGCCTTTCTCGTCTGTTGCCGAGCCGGTTTCGCCGGGTCCGCACCTAGGGCCACTATCTCCTCAACAGCCCGGACAGACAGGCCCTCCGCCACGATGCGATGGGCCAGTTGTTCCTGGGCGTCTGGATCACTGACTGACAGGAGCGCCCGAGCGTGTCCGGCACTCAGGACTCCTGCTGCTACGCGACGTTGTACTGCCGGAGGAAGATTCAGCAGCCGAATCGTATTCGTGATGTGAGGGCGTGATCGGCCGATCCGCTGCGCGAGCTCTTCGTGCGTCGCTTCGAAGTCGTCGAGCAGTTGCTGATAGGCGGCCGCCTCTTCGAGCGCGTTCAGCTGCTGACGGTGCAGGTTCTCGATAAGGGCGTCTCTAAGCAGATCGCCGTCGGCGGTCTCCTTCACTATCGCCGGGACAACCTCAAGTTCCGCGACCTGACAGGCCCGCCAGCGACGCTCCCCCATGATGAGCTGATAGCGGCCGCCGTCCACCTTCCTTACCACTATCGGCTGGAGCAGGCCAACAACCTTGATCGATGCCGCAAGCTCGGCCAGCGCCTCCTCGTCGAAGATCTGCCTCGGCTGACGGGGATTCGGAGAAATGGTAGCGACCGGGATCTCATCGAAATAGGCGCCGGGTATTGCACCGAGCGCCGGAGCGCTCAGGTTGGCGGACTCGCTCGCCGCTTGCCCGTCCGTGTCGCTCAGCCCAGCCGGCGTCGTCGGGATCAGCGCGCCCAGACCCTTGCCAAGACCCCGCTTCTGCTGCGCCATGTCCTCTCCCTGCCACCTAACGGTCTCTGCCGCCCAACAGCCCTTGCCGGCAACAGCCCTGCCGCCCAACAGCCCCGACTACTCCATCTTGCCAGGTGAAGCGTTGAAGCGGATCTGATCCGCGTGCCCCTGTGGACAATCTCTTGTCCCTGTGGATGACCCGGCGGGCGCCGAGAATTAGGTAGTGGCAGCCCGCACGTTCTGGAAGGCCATTTCCCTGGCCGCCTCGAGATACGCCACCGCCCCGCTGGAGCCGGGATCGTATGTCATGACCGACTGGCCGTAGCTGGGTGCTTCCGATACACGGACACTGCGCGGGATGACCGAGCTGAGGACGAGATCGCCGAAGTGGCCGCGCACCTCCTCGGCTACCTGGGAAGCCAGCCTTGTTCTGCTGTCAAACATCGTCAACAGGATCGTGCTCACCGTCAGGCCAGGGTTCAGATGGCTCTTGACCAGATCCACCGTCCTCAGGAGCTGCTCAAGGCCCTCAAGCGCGTAATACTCGCACTGAATCGGGATAAGGACCTCTGGAGCCGCCACCAAGGCGTTGACCGTGAGCAGACCTAGTGAAGGCGGGCAATCGATGAAAATGTAGTCCAGATTCGACGAGTCGTACTCCGCGACGGCCCTTGCCAGTCGCGACTCTCTCGCCACCAGCGGCACGAGTTCAATCTCCGCTCCAGCCAGGTCGATCGTCGCGGGCGCGCAACGCAGCAGCGGAAAGTCGTGTACTGGCCTTACGACGTTGGCCAGCGGCATTCCGTCCACCAGTACGCTGTAAATCGATGGGACTCCAGACCGGTGCTCCACGTCGAGTGCGGTCGAAGCGTTGCCCTGAGGGTCCAGGTCAATGACCAAGACACGCGAACCATGCATCGCCAGGCTCGCAGCCAGATTCACGGCAGTCGTTGTCTTCCCCACTCCGCCCTTCTGATTCGCGATCGTAAGAATGCGACATGACCGCGGTCTCGGCCACGGCTTGCTGTCGGCCGCCCTGGCCTTCATCGCGGCCTGCGCTGCCCGCGCTATGGGCGT
>Ga0335074_10009420_pt1 | contig 13644 bp, 17 predicted proteins | sample Lox_Sample_23_FD_206715 | JGI IMG/M metagenome (GOLD analysis project Ga0335074, IMG submission 206715) | Soil microbial communities from Loxahatchee National Wildlife Refuge, Florida, United States - Lox_Sample_2.3 | ecosystem: Environmental > Terrestrial > Soil > Wetlands | place: USA...
TTACGGGTCGTTGCGGCGGCCGCTGAGCCGGGTCGGGGCCCTGCTGGACGCGGGCGCGCTGCAGCCGGGCCGGTCTGGTCGCAACCACCTGCTGTGGCTGGCCCGCTCGCAGGGCCTACCGCGACGGCGGGTCGACGAGGTCACCGCGCTGGTCGGCCTGGAGCCGGCGATCCGGCGGAAGGCGGGCGGGTACTCGCTCGGCATGCGGCAGCGGCTGGGGATCGCCGCTGCCCTGCTCGGCGACCCGCCGGTGGTGATCCTGGATGAGCCGTTCAACGGGATGGATCCGGAAGGGATCGTGTGGATGCGCGGGTTTCTGCGGTCGCTGGCGGGTGAGGGCCGTTCGGTGCTGGTGTCCAGCCACCTGATGGGCGAGCTGGAGGACACGGCCGGTCATCTGGTGATCGTCGGGCGCGGGCGGGTCATCGCGGATACGTCGGTGCGAGAACTGATCGCGGCGGCGTCCGGGGACCGGGTCACCCTGCGCACGTCCGCGGCGGCGCCGGCGGTCATGGCGCTGGAGGACGCGGGGGCCGTGGTGACCGTCACCGGGCCTGGCACGCTGACGGTTTCCGGGTTGCCGGCCGAGAAGGTGGTGGCCCTCCTGGGCGCGAACACGGTGCCGTTCTCCGAGGTGTCACCGCACCGGGTCACGCTCGAGGAGGCCTACCTGGCGCTGACCCAGGAGGCGGTCGAGTACCGCGGCGCCGGTTCGGGGGTGGCGGGATGACCGCGCCCACGTTCACCACGTATCGTTCGGCCGCACCCGCCGGGCACGACGGGTTCGCGCAGCTGCTGCGGGCGGAGTGGACCAAGCTCCGGACGGTTCGCGGCTGGGTGGTCGGCCTGATCGTCGCGGGGCTGCTGACCACGGGGGTCGGGCTGCTCAGCCACGGTGAGTGCGGCTCGCAGGCCGGCCCGTCCGCTCCGGTCGTCACGGGCGGTCCGGCCTGCACCAACCCGCTGGGACCCGGCGGTGAGGCAGTGACCGACTCCTTCTACTTCGTGCACCAGCCGCTCGGGGTCGATGGCAGCATCACCGTCCGGGTGGCGTCGCTGACCGGCTCGTACTCGCCGGCGGGTGTATCAGCCCAGGACCTCAAGCCCGGCCTGCAGCCCTGGTCCAAGGCCGGAATCCTCATCAAGGCGTCCACCACCCCGGGATCGGCCTACGCGGCGATGATGGTCACCGGCAGCCACGGGGTCCGGATGCAGTGGAACTACACGAACGACGTGGCCGGCCTGGGCGGCGCGGTGTCCGCGGCGTCGCCGCGCTGGCTGCGGCTGACCCGGGCCGGGGACGTGATCCGCGGCTACGACTCGCTGGATGGCACGCACTGGTCGGCGGTCGGGACCGCGACCCTGACCGGCCTGCCCTCGACCGTCCCGGCCGGGCTGTTCGCCGCCTCCCCCGACTATGCCGCCGTGACCAGCCAGTCGCTCGGCGGAGGAAGCGGAAGCGGCGGTCCCAGCCAGGCCACCGTCGCTTTCGACCCCGTCACGCTGCAGGGTGCGTGGCCCGCCGGCAGGTGGACGGGCACCGCGGTGGGCGGAGCGGTTAATGGCCCGTATCCCGTGCTGGGGTACCGCCAGTCCGGCGGCGGGCTGGTTGTCGCTGGGTCCGGGGATATCGCGCCGGTGCCCGCGACCGGCGAGGGCTCGGTGTCGAATACCCTGGTCGGCGCGTTCGCCGGGCTGATCGCACTGGTCATCGTGGCGGCCATGTTCATCACGGCCGAGTACCGGCGCGGGCTGATCCGGGTCACCCTGATCGCGAGCCCGCGCCGCAGCCGGATGCTGGCGGCCAAGGCGGTCGTGGTCGGTTCGGCCGCCTTCGCGGTGTCCCTGCCCGCCGCGTTCGCCGCGCTGCTGATCGAGGAGCCGCTGGAGCGGTCCCGGGGCATCTTCGTCTACCCGGTCTCGGCGCTGACCGAGGTCCGGGTGGTGGCCGGTACGGCGGCGCTGCTGGCGGTAGCCGCGGTCCTGGCCTTGGCCCTGGGCGCGGTGCTGCGGCGCGGCGCGATCGCGGTCACGGCCGTCATCGCGGTGATCGTCCTGCCCTACTTCTTCGCCGTCCCGCTGGCCCTGCTGCCGGCCGGCGCCGCGGACTGGCTGCTGCGGGTCACGCCGGCCGCGGGCTTCGCGATCCAGCAGGCTTATCCGGCCTACCCGCAGGTCACCGCCAGCTATACCCCCGGGGCGGGGTACTACCCGCTGCCGCCGTGGGCGGGCTTCACGGTGTTGTGCGCCTGGGCGGCGGCGGCGCTGGGACTGGCCATGTACCTGCTGCGACGGAGGGACGCATGACAGCGTTGCCTGTGGCCCTGCGTGACGCGCTGGCCGCGGAGTGGACCAAGGCACGGACCCTGGCCAGTACCGGCTGGCTGCTGCTCGCGGCGGTCGTGCTGACCGTGGCGGTGAGCACTGTGGTGGCCGCGGCCGTCACCTGCCCGGCCGGGAACTGCGCCGAGGACCCGGCCAAGATCAGCCTGACCGGGATCTACCTCGGCGAGGCAGTGGTGGCCATCCTGGCCGTGCTCATGATCGGCGGCGAGTACAGCACCGGCATGGTCCGGGTCACGCTAACGGCGATGCCACGGCGGACCACGGTCCTGGCGGCCAAGGCGGTCGTGCTGACCAGCATGGTGCTGGCAGCCGGCGTGATCGCGGTCCTCGCGTCCGTGCTGGCCGGGCATCTGATCCTGGCCGGCCACGGGATCGATCCCGCGCACGGCTACCCGTCGCTGTCCCTGGGTTCCGGGCCGGTGCTGCGCGCCACGATCGGGTCGGTCCTGTACCTGGGCCTGATCGCCCTGCTCAGCCTCGGCGCCGCCACCGCCGTCCGGGACTCCGCCACCGCGATCGGGATCGTGCTGGGCCTGCTCTACCTGTTCCCGATCATCAGCACGGTCCTGGGCGGCTCACTGGCGCGGCAGCTGCAGCAGATCGGGCCGATGACCGCCGGGCTGGCCATCCAGGCCACCACCGGCCTGGCCAGCCTGCCGATCGGCCCGTGGGCGGGCCTCGGCGTGCTCGCCGCCTGGGCCGCCGCAGCCCTGCTGGCCGGCGGGCTCCTGCTGCGACTCCGGGACGCGTGAGGTCAGGAGGGGGTTACACCCAGCAGAGGCAGAACGGATGCCCGGCCGGGTCGGCGTAGACCTGAAAGCCGTCGGCCGACTCGATGTCATCCGCGGGCTTCAGCAGCTTGGCGCCGAGCGAGGTGACCTCGTCGTGGGCGGCCCTGATGTCATCGACATACAAGTCCAGGTGAATCTGCTGCGGTGTCCCGTCGGGCCACTCGGGCGGAACATGACCCGGCGCGAGCTGGATCCCCATGCGCGGCTGGCCGTCGACGTAGACCATGTGCCAGTCGTCTTCCGGCTCGACCGTGCCGCCCAGCACCGCAGCCCAGAAGGTGCTCTCCGCGGCCAGGTCGGCGGCGTCAAAGACGACTACCTGGTGGTTAATCCTCATGCTGTCCTCCTGGCTTCGGGCGGCTGTCGAGCCAGAGCGCCCAGGACTCGATCGTTCCGACCTGGAGCAGCCCGGCTGAGGCCCAGGGATCTTCGGCGAAGCGCGCCCGCACGTCGTTCTCGTCGGCGGCCTCGATGACGTGCAAGGTCTGCTCGCCGTTGCCGACCGGGCCGCCGAGGATCAGGAAGCCGTCCTCGACCAGCCCGTCCATGAACGCTGCGTGCTCATCCCAGCCGTCTTGCTTCCGGATCGGGCGCGAGGGATCCCAGCCGGGCCCGTGCACCAGCCTGACCGCGAAATTGGCCATGGCACCAGAGGGTACTGACCGCCACTGACATTTCAGCAGTCGGTGTGCGGCAAACGGCTGCGGCGCCCGCCCTGGCAGGCACGTGGCCATCACCGCCATGCTGAACCCGTGAGTCCGGCCTGCGCAACGTGGTGAAACCCGGGATTCACCCCATCAGAGCACGGTGAACCCCGGGGTTCACCGCCCCCGGGCCGCGGCCCTGGGGTCCCGCCTCCACCATGGGGCACACGCGCCCCAATGGGAAAAGCGGCGGCTTAGGTGCATGCCCGGTCAGTCGTCGCGGTGGACCGTTCCGGGCGTGAAGGCGGGCACGCAGACGGAGATGTATTCCGCGCCGTCCGTTCCGGGCGTGCTGTAGCGCACCCACTCGCCCGGCCGGGCGTGCACGGCCTGGCCGGCCTCCACGGTTAGCCGGCCGTCGTCGGACTCGACCACCAGCGCGCCCCGCAGCACGATCGTGAACTCGTCGAACTCCGGGCGCTGACCGGGCTCGGCCCAGCCTGACGGACTGCGCATGTGGGCGATGCTCAGTCCGGCCTGGCCGGTATTGGCCCGGCCCACGTATTCGTCGATCAGCTTGGGCGGTTCGCCGGCCGCGGCCACCCGGCTCGGCTGACGGATCAGTTCGGGCATGCTCGCCAGTATCGCGCAGCATGGGTCTAGCGTGATCAGGGGTGGCGGCAGGGAGCACCGGCAGGAGGGAAGCGCGATGGCGCCGCGAGTGGATAGTGAGTTGCTGCTGGTCGGGAGCTTGCCGGCGGATTCGGCCGAGGCGGCGCTGCGGGCCGCGGCGGGGCTCTTCGACGGCCTGGTGTTCGCGCTGCCGGACGGCGAGACCGGCCCCCGGGCGGCCTGGGTCGGCTACGAACGGGAACGGCTGGTCCGGCCGAACCCCGGTGTCGTCGTGGTGCAGGAGACGGAGTCGCCGACCGGGATCCCGCGCCATGCCTACGAGACCCCGGTGTTCGGCATCGCTCCGGGCGTCACCGAACTGCACTGGGATTCCTGGCCGCGCATCGACGACGCGATCGCGGGCTACCGGGTGTTCGGCGCGCTGCGCCAGCAGGGGGTGATCCCGGCGGACCTGCGATTCCAGGTCGGGCTCCCGTTCCCGTCCAGCGCGCTGAACGGGTTCAAAGCCGACTTCGCCGCCGACTATCCGGTCGCCGAGCGGGCGTTCGAGGATCTGGTGGCCCGTGAGCTGCGGCGGCTGACCGCGGCGATCCCGCCCGAAGACCTGGCCATCCAGTGGGACCTGGCCTACGAGACGCAGGATCTGGAGGGCGTGCTGGCCTGGACCCCGGAGGGCGCGTGGGAGCGGTTCGCCGGACCGGTCACCCGGCTGACCCGGCTGATCCCGGACGACGTCCTGGTCGGCTACCACCTGTGCTACGGGACGTTCCCGGAGTGGCCGATGTACGAGGCGCGCGACATGGGCCTGCTGGTGCGGATGGCGAACTTCGCGGTCGAGAACTCCGGGCGCACGGTGGACTGGCTGCACCTGGCCGGGCCGCGGTACCTGCGCAGCGAGGACCGCAGCTTCTTCCGCCCGCTGGCCGACCTGGAGCCCGGTGCGGCCCGCGTGTTCCTGGGCATCGTGCTGCCCATCGACGGAGTCGCCGGGCTGCGGCGCAGGCAGGCCACGGCCTCCCGCTACCTGGCCGACTTCGGGGTGGCGATGTACTGCGGGTTCGGCCGCCAGCCCGGCCGGGACGGCACCGAGACCATGCGGGAGCACGCGCGCGTGGTCCGCAGTGGTAGACACGTGGCATGACCGATTGGCCGGTACCAGACCTCGCTGACGTGCTCGCGGCGCGGCAGCGCATCGCGCCGTACCTGGGGCCGACTCCGCTCTACCGCTATCCCGCGCTGGATGCGCTGACCGGGGCTCAGGTCTGGGTGAAGCACGAGAACCATCAGCCGGTGGGGGCGTTCAAGGTCCGCGGCGGGGTGAACCTGGTCAGCCAGCTGACCGCCGATGAGCGGCGCCGGGGCGTCATCGCGGCCTCGACCGGTACATCCACTCCGGAAACGAGCCGGCGCTGGTCGCGGGCGTGGGCACCTACGCGCTGGAGATCCTTGAGGCCCGGCCCGATACCGAGGTGATCGTGGTCCCGGTCGGCGGCGGCAGCGGAGCGGCGGGGACCTGCGTGGTGGCCAAGGCCATCCGCCCGTCGGTCGAGGTGATCGGCGTGCAGTCCGAGGCGGCCCCGGCCGCCCACCGCTCGTGGCAGGCCGGCACCCTGCCGCCGCCCTCGCGGCCGTGCTGAGCGCACCGGAGCGGTTCGCGGGCCGACGGGTGGCGATCGTGTGCAGCGGCGGCAACATCAGCCCGGCGCAGCTGGCCGCGCTGTGGCCCGCCCCGCCGACCTGACCAGAGGAGATCTGACTAGGGAGCGGGGAACCGCTGGCCGCCGACGTCGGCCTGGCCGTTGGCCACCAGCCAGGCCAGTGCCTCGTGCAGGGCGCCGAGGGAGCTGTACCGGGGCGCGTACCCCAGGACCTCGCGGGCGCGGTCGATGCTGGCGGTGATGCTGCGGAACGTGTGTTCGCGGGTGACCTCGGCCTGCCCGGCTCCGGCGCGGTGGCTGAACTCGGGCCAGTCGACGAAGTCCAGGACCGGGTCCCGGCCGAACCATTGCGCCACGCCGGCCGCCAGGCCGCGCTGGGTCATGGCCTGCTCGGCCACCACGTGGAAGCTGGCCCCGACCGCCGCCGGCCGGGACAGCGCGCGCTCGAACGCCTGCGCCACGTCGTCGGCGTGCACGTGGTGCAGGACGCCCAGCCCGTGATCGGGCAGGGCCAGCGGCCGGCCGGTGGCCAGGTCGGTCCAGGTGACCGGGTCGAGGTTCCCGGCCGGGGTGATGACCGGCCAGCCCGGCCCGCTGATGTGACCGGGGTGCAGGACCACGGCCGGCACGCCGCCGGCCCGGGTCTCCTGGTGCAGGAGCGCCTCGATCTCGGCCTTGCCCGTGCCGTACTCGCCGTAGGCGGTTCGGGGCTCGTCCTCGGTCACGGGCACCCGCAGCGCCGGGCCGTGGACCCAGATCGTGCCGCAGTGCACCAGCAGCGGCCGCGTCGGGCGCAGCGCCTCGACCAGCTGCCGTGCCGACGCTTTGGTGAAACAGATGAGATCGATCACCACCTCCGGACGCAGCGCCGCGATCCGGTCGCCGAACGTTCCCGCCGCGTCCTCGGCCTCCCGGTCGGCGGACACCGTGGTCACCGCGTCCCACTGCGGGCGGGCGTGGTACGGGCCGCGGGTGCCGCGGCTGACGGCGGTCACCTCATGCCCGCCGTCCACCAGCCGCGGCACGAGGTACGTGCCGATATGCCCCGTCGCCCCGATGACGACCACCCGGCTCATGCGCTGACCCCTTTCCGCCGCACCCACGCCATCCTCGCACGGGGCTCATCCCGGGCTAGCGGCCGCCGGGTCGGATAGGGCGGCTAGGGCCAGGGCCCGTTCTGAATAATGCTCTTCTTAATTCTGGGTGCGGCGGGATCGTTTCGACGGTGCCGTTCAGCCGGGCCCGTTCGGCGGCGAAGACGGCCAGGTGGCTGGCCAGTGATTCGCGCGGGCCGGACCTGATCAGCGCCGGGTCGCCGGTGGCGACGGCGGTGGTGAACGCGTCCATCAGGCCGGCGTCGCCGCCGCCGTGGCCGTGGGCCGCGGTCATCGGGCCCGCGGGCGCGGGAGTGATGAGCCGTTCGGCGCGGGTGAGGAAGTCGTAGACCCGGATGGTCTGGCCGTCTCCGGTCAGCTCGGCGCGGGTGCCGAACAGCCGGGTCTGCCGGTCGGCGGCCTTGCTGAACGCGGTCATGGTGAACGTGGCCGTGGTCGCGCCGGGAAACTCCAGCGCGACGACCTGATGGTCGACGACGTCATTGTCGCAGGCGTAGACGCACCGGCCATAGGGGCCGTCCCGCAGGGCCTCGTCCAGGGCGGCGGACGAGAAGTCCTCGATGACGGCGCTTAGCGGCCAGCGATGTCTGCCCTGGTCGAGCAGGTCCCGGTACAGCCGCGGGGCGGAATAGGGGCAGCTCGCCTCGACCGCGCAGGCCACGCACCGGTCGGCCGCGCCGGCCGGGCGGTTCGCGGCGGTGAAGTGGGTCAGGCTGCCGAAGCTGGAGACCCGCAGGGGCGCCCGGCCCAGGATGTACTGCAGCCAGTCCAGGTCGTGGCAGGACTTGGCCATCAGCATGGTGGCGGCCAGGTCGGCGCGCCGCCAGTTGCCGCGGACGTAGGAGTGGGCCTGATGCCAGAATCCGACCGGCTCCAGGTGCTGGACGCTCATGATGTCGCCCAGCTGCCCGCTGTCGACGACCTCCTTGACGGCCTGCGTGTACGGCATGTACCGCATCACGTGCCCGACGGCGAGCATGACCCGGGCGTTCTCCACGGCGGCCACGATCCGCCGGCAGGCTGCCTCGTCCGGCGCCATCGGTTTTTCCAGCAGGATGTGATAGCCGAGCGCGGCGAACGCCTCGGCGGGCTCAGCGTGCATACGATCCTGCGTGCAGATCAGGACCGCGTCGGCGATCCGGCCGCGGTCCGCCAGCTGCCTCCAGTCGGAGGCCGCGTGCTCAGCCGCGATGCCGTGCTCGGCAGCGAAGCGGGCGCGGCGCACCTCGCGGGGTTCGGCGACTCCGGCGACTTTTGCTCGGGTGGGGTGGCTCAATGCCCACCGGGCGTACCCGGTACCACGCTGACCTGCCCCGATGACGACCAAGGAGACCGGTGCCATATGCGTGACCTTACCTGCCGACTGGGGGTTTCTCATTCCGCTGGAACCATCCCCGCGGGGAGGAACCGGTGGCCGGCAACTCGATGCTCGTGGAGTTCACGCTGACGCCCGAGGGCGATGAGCGGACCCGGCTGCGGGTCGTCGAAAGCGGCCACGAACTGCTCGGCCGGCCCGAGACGGAGAAACAGCGCTATGCCGACGAGCACCGGGACGGCTGGGTCGAGTACCTGGATCGCCTGGCCCACGTACTCGCGAAGCACCAGTCGAGATGACGACGCAGGCCGATGACGAGCTGTGGTCGGCCATAGCCGACCCGTCTCGCCGCCGGGTTCTCGACCTGCTGGTCAGCAACGGCGAAGTCAGCGCCAGCTGGCTGGCTGGCCGGGTCCCGTTCTCCCGCCAGGCCGTCTCCAAACATCTGGTCGTACTCGAGAAGACCGGCCTGATCAGCCGGCGCAAGCAGGGCCGGGAGGTTCTCTACCAGGTCGAGGCCGACCGCCTTGACCAGGCCGCTCAGGCCATGGCTGAGCTCGCCGCGCAATGGGACCGGCGGCTCGCCATGATCAAACGGCTCGCCGAAGCGGCGCACGCCGAAAGGAACCGTCATGACGGATGAATCAGCAATTGCCCGTGGGCCGGCAGCAGGGGCTGACCTGCCCGCGGTCGTTGACCGGGCCGCCTTCGAGGCCGGGCTGGACCGGCTGCGGGTCCGGGAGAAGGCGCACACCCGGGAGGGTGACGCGATCGCGGCGGCCCGGCGGCGGCTGCCGATGGTGGAGGTGGAGGTGGAGGCCAGCACTGCGGTCATCGGCCCGGACGGTCCGGGGCGGCACCACCATCACTGGTTCTGACCGGCCGCATCACGACCTAAGCAGGGGATCGGGCGGGATACTGCGGCTATGGCAGCGTGGAAGGACGTGGAGCAGGCCGAGCCGGAGTTCGCGGTGCGGGTACGGAGGCTGTTCGACGCGGGCAGGCACAAGACGATCGCGACGCTACGGGCCGACGGTTCGCCGCGGATCTCGGGCATCGAGTGTGAGTTCGCCGACGGTGAGCTCAGGTTCGGATCGATGCCGGGGGCGCGCAAGGGAGCGGACCTGAGGCGAGATCCGAGGTTCGCCCTGCACGGTCCGACGTTCCACCCGCAGGAAGGCCAGGAGGCCGAGTGGCCGGGTGAGGCGAAGATCGCCGGGCGGGCGGTCCCCGCCGGACCGATCGGCGACGGGCCTGCCGGGGATCTGTTTCTGGCCGATATTTCCGAGGTCGTCCTCACGCGGCTGAACCCGGAGGCGACGTTGCTGGTCGTCGAGTCGTGGACGCCGCGACGGGGGTTCCGCGTCGTGGAACGCGAATGAGGTTGGGCGGGCGCCTGGAGGCTGAGCCGAAGCCTGAAGGCCGGCGTGTTAGCGGCTGCCGGCGTGTTAGCGGCTGCCGGTGATGTACTCCGTCAGCGCGGTCCGCTCGGTTTCGAGTTCGCCGAGACGGATCTTCACCACGTCGCCGATGCTCACGATTCCCTGCAGGCGGCCGTCAGCCACGACCGGGGCATGCCGCACCCGGCGTTCGGTCATCATGCGCATGACTTCCTCGATCGAGGTCTGCGGCGTGATCGTGTGCACCTCGGCGGTGTAGATGTCCGTGACCGGCTCAGACATCACCGCGGCGCCCCGCCGGGACAGCGCCTGGACGATGTCCCGCTCGCTGGCGATCCCGTCGACCGAGGTACCGTCGTGCGAGACGACGACCGCGCCGATCCGGTTCTCGGCCAAGACGGCCAGAAGCTGGCGCACCTTGGTGTCCGGAGGGACGGTAATGACCTTGGTGCCCTTGACGCGAAGTACGTCGCTGATAAGCATCGGCCCTCCAGACACTTGTACGCGGCTGATCGTGTGCCGGTACCGGTACCCGCGCGGTGGATGCTTCAATCCGCTGTCTTACAGGAGGAACGGGACCAGCATCTTCGTCCTGCTCTGGTACTCCGGGTAGGCCGTGGGGAAGGTGGCCGTGAGGTTCCGTTCCTCAACGGTCCCGCAGTAATAGAAGTACGCGAGCAGCACCGCGACGACGATCAGGCCGAGCAGGCTGTCGACCAGCGCGGTGCCCAGCATGGCGAGCAGGAGCCCGGAGTAGATCGGGTGACGGACGAACCGGTAGGGACCCGAGGTGACAAGCTCCGGTTCGGCCCGCTGCGTCATCGGCATCCCCCAGTTGCGGCCCAGGTGCAGGCGGGCCCAGACCGCCAGCGCGAGCCCGCAGGCGAACAGCAGGGCCCCGATCACCGCGAGGATCACGTTGTGCACCGCCAGGCCGCTACCCCGCAGGACGCCGGAGATCAGGAAGACCGCGACCACGCTGACGCCGGTCAGCCGGGTTCGCCACCCGCCCGGGACGCTCTCCTTGCTGTTGGAGGCGGACACGAGCCAGTAGATCCAGAAGGCGATCCAGGCACATCCGATCGCGAGCTTGAGCGCGTTCATGCTACTTCTCCGGCTTCTGGGACCGTGGCTGCTGGGCGTATGTCGATCACCGTATGCCCGGTGCCGACCGCCGTCATCGGCTCCCGGGTTGATCTGCGTCAACCCATGGGTTGATGTCTGCTGCCTTGCGTCAGGAGAAACGGAACACCGGTCCTCGCGCCGGGAAGGGGAGGGTGGCTCCGGCCGGAATCAGGAACGCGTGGTCGCGCTTGATCCGGACCCGGTCGCACATAGCGTCGGTGATGACCAGGATGGGTCCGTCCTTCGGGAAGTCGGGCGCGTCCTGCAGCAGGTTGACGCCGGGTTGCAGCACGGTGCCGCCGCGCCCGCGGACCCGGACCCGCCCGGCGATGTCGAGCGGGTGCATCCAGCCGTTGTCGTGCGCCTCGGCGTCGCAGAACACCACCCGTACGGCGCGCACGTCCCGGGTGACTGCGTAGGAGGCGATGGCGCCGAGCGCCTTCCCGAGCAGCCGCCGGTCCATCGAGCCGCTGGTGTCCAGGACGACGCCGAAGGTCCGGCTGTACATGAGTTCCTCCGGCAGGTACCAGCCCGGCCGGGGGATGTCGGGCGTGGCGGACTGGCGGCGGCTGGCCCGGGCGTAGGAGCGGCGGCGGTCCACCGGCGCGAAGTGGTCATCGAACCAGCGCGCCAGTTCGACATCCCAGGGCACCGGGGGCTCGGCCAGGGCCCGGATCTCCTCCACCAGCCCGGCGGGGAGCAGGCCGCGGCCCCGCCCGCGGTGGTAGTCCAGGCCGTCGGCCAGGCAGCGCCGGTAGAACTCGTCGAGGTCCACGCCCCACGCCGGGTCATCGGGCCCGGTCAGCCGCCTGGGCAGGATGTCGCAGGCGCCGGGGCCGCGCAGGGTCGCGAGCTTCCACGTGCGACGCCGACCGACGGCGATCTCGTCGTAGACCTCCTCAGCGGACTTGCCGCGCAGCGACGGATCGTACAGGGCGCTGTCCGGGAGTTCGCCCACGGCCATCTCGGTCAGCCAGCCGTTGATCACGAAGTCGCAGGCCACGTTCCACAGCCAGGGATCCCGGCCGCCGCCGCGGGTATCATGCCGCAGCCCGGCGTGCAGCAGTTCATGGGCGATGACGAAGCGGCGCTCGTCCTCGGTGAGCCCGTGCAGCGGGTTGACGTACAGTTCGGCGGCGCCCGGGCTGATCGCCGCGACCTGAATGCCGTGCAGGCGGCACACCTCGGCGTCCTCGACCAGCTTGAACGCGGCGGCGAGCGCGCCCAGCAGCGGGTAGGAGGAGATGAACCAGCTGAGCGCCCGCCGCCACTGGGTCTTGCGGCTGCCCTCGCCCGTCAGCGTCTCGGCCACACCGCCGGCGATGTCCACGGCGGCGCCGACCGCGCTGGCCAGCCCGGCCGCGAGCAGGTCGGGCCAGACCACCGGACGCGGCCAGCCCCCGGGCGCGCGAAGGCCCTCCCAGCACAGGTCACCACCCGACCCCGCGGTCCCCGCCCCGCCCAGGTAGGGCGGAGTCTCCAGGGCACGGAGCCGCTCGGCGAAGGCGTCCTCGCCATCGGCGGCCCCGGCCAGGTGATCGTGGTCGGTGGGCCCGCCGAGTCCCTCGGGTGGCCGCCCGACCTTCAGATGGGCCAAGAAGCGGTTGACCGTCACGCAGGCGGCCAGGTTCCAGGCCGCGTCAAAGCGCGCCCCCGGACCTGCGCCGGAGGGCAGGCCCGTCGCCGCACGCCAGCCCGCCAGGTGCCGCTCGGCCAGGTGGTCGAACCCGAGATGCAGCAGGCAGTGCGCGGCGACCCACGCCCACTCCTCTGGCTCGCCGCGCCGCCGCGGGTGCAGGTAGACGTACCCGAGGCTGGTCACCAGGGCCCAGCCATCGGGCGGGCACCGGTCCGCATCCTGGCTGCTAGACCAGCGGACCTGGTGGGCCAGCGGCGCGAACAGCGGGTGCCGGTGGATGAGGTCCAGGCCGCGCGTCCTGTTCTCGGTCGCCGGATCCGTCCGCGTCCTTGACCGGCGGGGCTGCTGGCCCTTGGCCGGCACGGCTAGGCCTTGGCCCCGTCGCGCGCGGCGGCGAGCCGGGGCAGGTCACGGACCACCTCGACCATGAACCAGGAGGGCAGCTGGGCGTCACTGCCGTCCTCGGTCACCCCGTCCTGGGTGCCGGCCACGACCAGCTGGGCGGCCTCGACGCTGATCTCGGCCAGTTCGGTGAGCAGGGCCTTGGCGCGATGGGCGAGTTGCACCGAGGCGCCGCTGAGCTGAGCCCGCGATGCCGGAAGCTCCTTGGCCAGCCGGGCGCGCAGGCCCTGGGCCAGGAAGTAGCAGACATCACGCTCGGCGGGGTCAGAAGGCCAGTGCATCGTCCCCTTCAGCAGCGCGTCGAGCGACCAGGCGTGCCGGAGCTGGCGGACGTAACCGCGGAACTGTCCCGCGTGCGACGGCGACACCGTGCCCAGGGCGAGGATCCGCAGCAGTTCATCGGGCATCTCGGCCGCCGACCCAGCGCCGTAGGAGTGCAGCAGGTCGGACAGGATGTGCCACGCGCGCGGGGTGGAGAACGGCTCCTCATGCCGGGGCGGCGCGGTGGTCAGGTGGTCCGGCCGCTGGCTGATGTAGTCGATGACCCACGGGTGGATGCCGCTGCGCCGGGCCCAG
>Ga0335074_10009421_pt1 | contig 13644 bp, 12 predicted proteins | sample Lox_Sample_23_FD_206715 | JGI IMG/M metagenome (GOLD analysis project Ga0335074, IMG submission 206715) | Soil microbial communities from Loxahatchee National Wildlife Refuge, Florida, United States - Lox_Sample_2.3 | ecosystem: Environmental > Terrestrial > Soil > Wetlands | place: USA...
CTCCGGGATGAAGGTCACCCTCCAGGAGGCCGCCGCCTGACACTCCACCCAGTCAACCCGGCTCCGCTGCGCTCCGCCGGGTGCTGCCGCGCGCCCAGCTCAGGTCCGATTTTCGATTCAGCCGCTACTTCAGCAGCCGGGAAAGGCGGCGGTCAGCCAGCGGCTTGCCCCCGGTCTGGCAGGTCGGGCAGTACTGCAGCGCCGAGTCGGCGAACGACACCTCGCGGACGGTGTCACCGCAGACTGGGCAGGGCTGGCCTGCCCGGCCGTGAACCCGCAGGCCGGACTTCTTCTCCGCCTTCAGGTCGCTGGCCGCCAGACCCTCAGAGCGGGACACCGCCTCGCTCAGCGTGCCGACGATCACCTTGTGCAGTTCGGTGACCTCATCGGGGGTGAGGCTGGCGGCGAGCCGGTACGGCGACATCCGCGCCGCGTGCAGCACCTCGTCGGAGTAGGCGTTGCCGATGCCCGCGATGATGCCCTGATCCCGGAGCACTCCCTTGATCTGCGTCCGGCGTCCGGCCAGGATCCCGGCCAGCACATCCGGGGTGAAGGCCGGGTCCAGCGGATCCGGCCCGAGAGAGGCGATCCCAGGGACCAGGGCCGGGTCGGTCACCAGGTAGACGGCGAGCCGCTTACGGGTGCCGGCCTCGGTGAGATCGAACCCGGCGCCGTCAGCGAACCGGAGCCGGAAGGCCAGCGGGCCCTTGCCCGGCCGGGGCGGCTGCTCGGGCAGGCTGTCCCGCCAGCGCAGCCAGCCCGCCCGGGCCAGGTGAATCACCAGATGCAGGTCTGTGTCAGGTGCCTGCCCGCCGGGGACCCCGGCCACCAGGTCGAGAAATTTGCCGTGACGCTGCACGCCGGTAATCGTCCGGCCACCGAGCGCCGTCAGCGGCGGGTCGTAGGTCTTGAGCACAGACACTTCGGCGCCATCCGCGCGCTCGATGTTGCGGCCGGCGGTACGTTCACGCAGGTCGGCAACGAGAGCCTGGACCTCGGGTAGTTCTGGCACAACTTCGATTCTGCCCGATGATCTGGGTGATCAGCGCAGCTCAGAACCGATTTGGGGTCCAGCGAGAGGCAGTCACCGGGTGGCAGGAAGTGCTCGCGGCGCTTAAGCTTCGGCGAGGCAGCCACGGCTTGACCAGCCAACCGTGAGGGTCAGAGGAGAAGGCGCAGCGGTGTGGGCGAGGAGGGATTTGAACCCTCACATCCGTTAGGACACACGGACCTGAACCGTGCGCGTCTGCCGTTCCGCCACTCGCCCTGGGCAGGGAGACAGGTTAGCACGTCCGCGAGCAGCCTCATGCCGCCGATACGATCGGATGCGAGCAGGAGCGAGGAGGGAGAGGGGGTACCCGGTGGGTGTTCTGCAGCGCTTCGAGCACAGGCTCGAGGGGATGGTAGAGGGTGCCTTCGCGCGTGCGTTCAAGTCGGAGCTGCAGCCAGTAGAAATAGCCAGTGCCGTGCAGCGCGAAATGGACGACCGTGCCGCGATCGTGGCCCAGGGCAGGACGCTGGTCCCCAACGACTTCGTCGTGGAGCTTTCCGAGACCGACTACGAGCGCCTTGAGGTGTACGCCGACAATCTCGGAATCGAGCTGTCCACGCTTGCCCGCGACCACGCCAAGGAGCAGGGATACTCCTTCGTCGGGCCGGTGCGGATGCGCTTCGAGGGCGTGCCAGATCTCACTACAGGCATGTTCCGGATACGGTCAGGTGTGATCCGGGGCACCACTGTCGAAGACGGCGAGATCCGCAATCCGGTCAGCGACCTCCCGCGCCCGGCCGGCGGCGGCTTCAACGGGACGCCGCGCTTGCTGGTCTCTGGCCCCGAGCCGGGCGTCGACGGCAACATGCAGCGGACGTATGAGCTCAGCGCACCGCTGACCATCCTGGGCCGGGGCACCGACTGCGACCTGCGGCTGGTTGATCCCGGCGTCTCGCGCCACCACGCCGAGCTGCGGGTCGAGGACTCGGAGGTGGTCCTCGTCGACCTCGGCTCCACCAACGGCACCTTCGTGAACGGCAAGCCGGTACGGCGGGTGACGCTGACCGACGGCACGCGGGTCACGCTGGGCCGCACCACCCTTGTCTTCCGCCGGGACGGCAGCTACTAGGCATGACCCGATGACCGCCCTCACCCTCACGCTCATCAGGCTCGCGTTCCTCGCGGTCCTGTGGCTGTTCGTGATCGCCGCAGTGGGCGTGGTCCGGACCGACCTGTTCGGCTCGGCCGCTCCGGCGCGCAGGCAGGCCCGCAAGGCGCAGCGGCCGCCGCGCCCGGCGCCGCCGCCCAAACAGCCGCGCGCCTACCGGAGCGGGGACTCGGGCCCGATCATGCGCCAGTCACCGAACCAGTTGTTCGTCACCGCCGGCGCGCTGGCCGGCACCACTCTGGGTCTCTCGAACCAGCAGATCACAATCGGCCGCGCGAATGATGCCACACTCGTGCTCAACGATGACTACGCTTCCACCCGTCATGCCCGACTGTTTCCGCAAGACGGCCAGTGGATTGTCGAGGACCTTGGCTCGACCAACGGCACCTACCTCGACCGTCAGAAGGTGACCCAGCCAACCCCGGTACCGGTCGGCGTGCCGATCCGCATTGGCAAGACCGTACTGGAACTGCGCAGATGAGACTTGCACTCCGCTATGCGGTCCGCTCAGACGTTGGCCTCCTCCGCGAGGGGAATGAGGACTCGGCTTACGCGGGACCGCATTTGCTTGCGATCGCCGACGGCATGGGTGGCCACGCCGCCGGTGAGGTTGCCAGCGCTGTCGCGATAGCCGCGCTGGTTGGCCTGGACAGTGAAGTACCGCTGGACCGCCCACTGGACGCACTGGCGAATGCCGTCGCCACGGCCGCCAGCACCATGCAGGAGATAAGCGCCCAGAACCCGGACACCGCCGGCATGGGCACCACGCTGACCGCGCTGCTGTGGGACGGCGCCTCGGTCGCCATCTGCCACATCGGTGACTCGCGCGCCTACCTGCTCCGCGACGGCGAACTGCATCAGATCACGCACGACCACACGCTGGTCCAGTCGATGGTCGATGACGGCAGGCTCAGCCCGGCCCAGGCAGCCAACCACCCGAGCCGCTCGCTCGTGATGCGCGCGCTGCAGAGCGGGACCGACTCCGAGCCTGACCTGTCCGTGCTCGAGGCCAGGGCCGGTGACAGGTACCTGCTCTGCTCCGACGGGCTGTCCGACGTGGTGACCAGCGATGACACGCTGCGGGAAACGCTGACCGGGATCACCGACCGCAACCAGGCGGTGGAGCAGCTGATCAACCTCGCGCTGCGCGGCGGCGGCCCCGACAACATCACCTGCATCGTGGCCGACGTCGTGCAGGAGGACGACGCCCAGCCGCAGACCGGGCAGATGTCGGTGGTGGCCGGAGCGGCGTCCAATGGTGATGGCCGCCCCCGGATGCGCGCCGACAGCCCCGCGGTGCGCGCCCACATGCTGGCCCACGCCGGAGGGACGCCCGCCGAGACCGGCATGGCGGCGGGGCCGCACAGCGCAGCGGAAGAAGACGGCGAGGTCGACGGGGCCGGCGAAGAGGGCGGGCGGTCGGCCCGCCGCCGCTGGCCGCTGGTGACCAGCGTCCTGGTGGTCCTGCTGCTGGTAATCGTCGGCGGCGCCTACGCTGCCTGGCGCTACACGCAAGACCAGTACTACGTCGGCACCGACGGCAAGCAGGTGATCATCTACCGGGGCATCGACCAGAAGGTCCTGGGCCTGAACCTGTCAAGCGTGTACCAGACGACCGGCATCCCGCTGTCCGGGGTGCCTTCCAGCTACCTGCAGACCGTCCGGGCCACGACCACCCCGAGCAGCCTGGCCGACGCGAAGAAGACAGTCGGCACCATCCGCCAGGCGTACGTGTGCCAGACCTACCGCAACGCCTACAACTTCTGGCTGGCGCACCGGCCTAAGCCCGTAACCACGACGACGACGGTGGGCGGCAAACCGGTCACCAAAACCACGACGCCGCCCTATAAACCTGCGCCGACGGCGCCGGCAGGCTGCCCCGCGCAGGAGGCAGCGGGGTGACAGCTATCTCCAGCGCGTCTGCGGCCCGGCCTGCTGCCGAGTCGGCAGTCCCGATGCCGCGCGGCCGGCGCAGCACCGAGCTGGCGATGCTGATCTTCGCCGTTGGAGTGGTCCTGTTCGCCTACGCCAGCGTTGGTCTTGGCCTGAACGGGAAAGTGCCAGCCGGCCTTCTTGGTTACGGCCTCGCGTTCGCGGTCATCGTGGGTATCGCCCACGTCGCCGTCCGGCGGTGGGCGCCGTTTGCCGACCCGCTGCTGCTCCCGCTGGCCGCGATGCTGAACGGCCTCGGGATCGTGATGATCTACCGGCTGCAGCTGTCAGGCCGCAACGGCAACCCCGGGAACGAGATCAGCACGCTGAGCTCGTCGGCAACCGCTGACCAGGTGCTGTTCAGCGCGCTTGGCGTAGGGGCGTTCGTGGCTGTCCTTGCGTTCATAAATGACACCCGGGTACTGCAGCGCTACACCTACATCCTCGGCCTGGTCGGGCTGATCCTGATCGCCATACCGGCGATTCCGGGAATGCCGAACAGCGAAGTCGCCGGCACCGGTGCCAAGATTCAGGTCGGCATCGGGGGCTTCACGATCCAGCCGGAGCAGTTCGGCGAGCTTGCGCTGGCGGTGTTCTTCGCTGGCTACCTGGTCGCCAAGCGGGACGTGCTCGCGCTGGCAGGTCGGCGGTTCCTCGGCATCGACCTGCCACGGGCCCGCGACCTCGGCCCGGTGCTGATCGCCTGGGGCGTCAGCCTCCTTGTGCTGTTCGTCGAGAGCGACATCGGCACCTCAGCGCTGTTCTTCGGCTTGTTCGTGGTCATGCTCTACATCGCAACCCAGCGCACATCCTGGCTGCTGATCGGCGTCCTGCTGTTCGTCGGCGGGGCCTGGCTGTCCAGCAAGCTGATCGGCCACGTCGGCATCCGGTTCGACGTCTGGCTGCACCCGTTCGCCGGGAGTAATCCGACCGACAACGGCTACCAGACAGTGCAGGGTCTAGAGGGTCTGGGCGCTGGCGGGATCCTCGGCACCGGTCTCGGCCATGGTCAGCCGTTCTACACGCCGCTCGTGCAGAGCGACTTCATTTTCACCGCGTTCGGTGAGGAACTCGGCCTCACCGGCCTGATGGCGCTGCTGCTGCTGTTCGGCCTGATAGTGCAGCGGGGAATGCGGGCGGCGATGACGGTCAAGGACCCGTTCGCGAAGATGCTCGCCGGCGGGCTGTCGTTGGTGATCGCGCTGCAGGTGTTCATCATCGTGGGCGGGGTGACGAACCTGATCCCGCTGACCGGAATCACAACACCGTTCCTGTCCCAGGGAGGTTCCTCGCTGCTGGCGACCTGGGCACTGATCGCGGTGCTGATGCGGATCAGCGACACGGCGCGACGGCCGGCGCCGCAGCCGATCCAGGAGGAGGGCATGACCCAGGTGGTGAGAGCCGCATGAACCGTGCGCTGAAACGGCTCTCCCTGGCCTGCCTGGCCATGTTCGTACTGCTGATGATCAACGTGAACTACGTTCAGGGGTTTGAGTCCAACAGCCTGGCGGCCAAGGCCGGGAATGTCAGGACCTTCAACGAGCAGTTCACTTACCAGCGCGGCTCGATCGTCGCCACCGGTGACGGCGGCGAGACCCCGATCGCGGAATCGGTGCCGGTCAAGAACAGCGACTCAACCACCACCACCTTCCAGCGGTCTTACCCTGACGGGCCGGTATACGCGCCGGTTACAGGCTACGATTCGATATTCGGGGCGACCGGAACCGAAGCCGCTTACCAGAGCGACCTGGCGGGCACCGCTCCCGGCCTGACCGTGCACAACCTGATCAGCCTGGTGACTGGCAAGCCAAAGCAGGGCGCAACCGTGATGCTGACGATCAGCCCGAAGGCGCAGCAGGCCGCCTACTCGGCCCTGAGTAACGACGGCGGGCACGACGCCGCAGCCGTGGCGATCGACCCCAGCACCGGCGCGATCCTGGCTATGGCCTCGGTGCCGTCGTATGACCCGAACCAGCTCACTACGCATAACGGCGCGCAGCTCAACCAGGTCGACAAGCAACTGCTGGACGACCCAAGCCAGCCGTTGCTGAACCGGGCCATCAACGCCACCTATCCCCCCGGCTCAACGTTCAAGATCATAACTAGCGCAGCCGCCTTCTCGACCGGCCAGGTGGCGAACCCGCAGACCACGATCGCTGCGCCCCAGCCGCTCCAGCTCCCCAACGGGAACCTGCTCAACAACGACGGCGACGAGACCTGTGGCAACGGCCAGCCGCAGATCATCGAGGCCTTCTGGCTGTCCTGCGACACGGCGTTCGCCAAGCTCGGCATCAACCTCGGCAGTTCGACGCTGAAGTCGCAGGCCGAGAAGTTCGGCTGGAACAGTTCGTCGCTGCAGATCCCCATGAGTGTGTCGCCGAGCGAGATGCCGCTGCTCAGTGATTCGTCGCTGACCGGTATGTCGGCTATCGGGCAGTACAACGACACGGCGACCCCGCTGCAGGAGGCCATGGACGCCGCGGCGATCGCCAACAACGGCACGCTGATGAAGCCCTACCTGCTCAAGGAGATCCAGGCGCCCGACCTGGCTTCGATCGAGACCACCTCCCCGTCGGTGCTCTCGCAGGCGGTCAGCTCCCAGGTGGCCAGCGAGATCGGGCAGATGATGGTCCAGGTGACCACGAACCCGGCGGGCACGGCCTACGCCACGGCGAACCCGTCAGTGGCCGGCGTCGAGATCGCCGGCAAGACCGGCACGGCGCAGAACGGCATCAACAACAGCGGCCTTAACGACGCGGTCTTCACTTGCTACGCGCCCTACAACAACCCGAAGATAGCCGTCGGCGTCATGGTTCAGGGCGGCGGTTTCGGCGCCGATGCCGCGGCCCCGATCGCCGTCAAGATCATCCAGGCCTATCTGGGAGTGCAGCAGTGACCGGCCGGACCCACCATAACCACGACGCAGGACGGTAGCGCAGTGCGTGACATGACTCAGCCGCGGCTTCTCGGCGGCCGCTACGAGCTCGACGGCATCGTCGGGCGCGGCGGTATGGCCGAGGTCTTCCGCGCCCGCGATATCCGTCTTGACCGCATCGTCGCGGTGAAGACACTCCGTGACGACCTCGCCCGGGACCAGACCTTCCAGGCTCGGTTCCGCCGCGAGGCGCAGTCCGCCGCGTCACTCAACCACCCGAGCATCGTGGCCGTCTACGACACCGGCGAAGACATGGTCGGCCACACGCCGGTCCCGTACATCGTGATGGAGTACGTCGACGGCCGAACCCTGCGCGACCTGCTCAGGGACGACCGGCGACTGCTGCCCGAGCGGGCTCTCGAGATCACCGACGGGGTGCTGCGGGCGCTGGACTACAGCCACCGCAACGGCATCATCCACCGGGACATCAAGCCAGGCAACGTGATGCTGACCCGGGCCGGCGACATCAAGGTCATGGACTTCGGCATCGCCCGCGCGGTCAGTGACGCCCAGGCCACGATGACACAGACAGCGCAGGTCATCGGGACCGCGCAGTACCTGTCGCCGGAGCAGGCCCGGGGCGAGCGGGTGGACGCCCGCAGCGACCTCTACTCCACCGGTTGCCTGCTGTACGAACTGCTGGTCGGGCGGCCCCCGTTCACGGGCGACTCGCCTGTGGCAATCGCCTACCAGCACGTGCGGGAGAACCCCGTCCCGCCGTCACGGCACGACCCCGAGATCCCGCAGTGGGCGGACGCGATTGTGCTCAAGGCCATGGCCAAGAGCCCTTCGGACCGCTACCAGTCGGCTGGCGAGATGCGCAGCGACATCCAGCGGGCGCTGCAGGGCATGCCGATCGCCGCGCCGACCCGGACCAACAGCTACCAGGGCACGCGGCGGATGGGTGCCACCCAGGTCGCCAGCCCCACCAGCTCGATCCCGCCCTATGACTACGGGCCGCAGGAGGAGGGTCCTGGCGGCGGCGGCCGCAAGAAGTGGCCGTGGGTGGTCGGGGTGCTCGTCGCCGCGATCATCATCGCTGGCCTGATCTACGGGTTCAATTACATATCCGGCGGCGGCAGCAGCTACGCCGTGCCCGACGTGGTTGGGCTGCCGCAGGCAACGGCACAGCAAGATATCGCGAACGCGCACCTGCTCTCGAAGGCCGTGCAACAGGCGTCCGGCACGGTGACCAAGGGTGATGTGATCAGCACCAACCCGGCAAGCGGGAACAATGTTGCGAAAAACACCCTGGTCACTATGTACGTCTCGACCGGGCCAGCCGCACTCAAGGTTCCCAACCTGATCGGGCAGAACATCAACACGGCCACGGCCACTCTGCAGGGTGAGGGTTTCCAGGTCACTCAGCAGGGACAAGCGAGCACTCAACCGCAGAACAATGTGCTCAGCGAGAATCCGCCCGCTGGTACCCCCGTATCCAAGGGCAGCACGATCACGCTTGTCTACTCCAACGGCGGCAGCAAGGTGCCCGGCGTGGTTGGCGAGAGCGAGGCCCAAGCGCAGGCTGACCTGGCCAATGCCGGGTTCGGCGTCAACACGGCCACCTGCAGCGCCTCGCAGGCGGGCAGCTTCCAGCCCGGCACGGTGTGCCAGACCAACCCGGTAGCTGGGACCGTGCTCGCGCCGAACTCATCGGTGACCATCTACGTCGTGCAGCAGTCGACGCCGTCGTCACCGCCGACGTCATCGCCGACGCCGACATCGACGCCGACCTCGGGCGGCGGTGGGTTCTAGGCGGCGGGCGGGCGCGCCCGAGAGCAACTACGCTTAACGGGACAGGCCCGCGCGCCGCGCCTGCCTGTCCCGCGTGCCAGCGGTGAGAGTCGATCAGGAGACGACAGTGCCCAAGTCCCGTGTGCGTAGCAAGGCGGTCTACACACCGCCGCCAAGAGCAGTCAAGTCGAAGTCTGGCCCTCGCTGGGTCGTCCCGGCGATGCTGACGTGCCTCCTCCTCGGGCTGGCCTGGATCGCGGTGTTCTATGTCACCGGCGGTACCATCCCCGGGCAGAGCGCACTCGGCGACTGGAACCTTGTCATCGGCTTCGTAGTAATCATCTGCGGGCTGGGACTAGCCACAAAGTGGCGCTGAATCACAGAACTGTGATTTGGTCCACAGTCGTTATCCACAGGCTGTGTGTAACTGGTGGCCCAGGCTCAGCGGGTGACTGCACTAGCGAGCTGGTGGTCGCGCACTATCACAGCAACGACCAGGATGACCACGAGTAGCACGGTCGCCCCGCCTTGCAGCAGGGCGCGATTGGCTCGCGGCGCGTAGACATAGGCAGCAGCGAGCAGCCCTCCGGCGATGATCCCGCCCACGTGTGCCTGCCAGGCGATGAAGTCGCGCCCAGCGAAGTCGATGACGAAGTTCAGCACCAGCAGCGCGATGATCCACCGGGTGTCAAGCCGCAGCCGCCTGGATACCACGAACCAGGCACCGAACAGACCGAAGATCGCGCCGGAAGCGCCGAGCGCCAGCTCGTAGGGCTCAAACAGCAGCATGACGACTGAGCCGCCGAGCGCGCTGACCAGGTAAATGCCGATATACCGCAGATGGCCGAGCAGGCGCTCCAGCGACGGGCCCAGCACGATCAGCGCCCACATGTTGAAGGCGATGTCCAGGAAGCCCAGGCCGGTCGGGGCCACAAACGCTGCAGTGATCAGCCGGTACCACTGGCCCTCAGCCACCCCGACCAGCGGCCCGTTGTTCGTGATCCGCCCGACACCGAGCATCCCCAGGTCGTTCCCGACGTTTGGGTCGCTGAGCACGATCAGGTAGAGCAGGACGTTGATCGCGACCAGCGCCCAGGTCACCACCGCGCCGGCGGCCGGCCGGCCCCCGAACACAGTGGTGGCCCGGCGCGTGCCACGATTCCCCTCGCGTATGCACTCCACGCACTGCTGCCCGACCGCCGCGCTGCGCAGGCAGTCTGGGCACGCGTGCCGACCGCACCGGACGCATGACACATACGTCTCGCGGCCCGGGTGCCTGTAGCAGGTCGGGATCTCCGTGCTCGGGGTGGTGCCCGGGCCAGGGGGAACGGCCACGGTGTTCTCCTTCTTATCCCGCTGAGCCGGCGCGCTCGATCTCGACCGACTCCACGACGACGTCCGAAACCGGGCGATCGTTCCGGCCCGTCTGCACGTTGCTGATCCGGTCGACCACGTCACTGCCCTCGATGACCTCACCGAAGATGGTGTGCTTGTTGTTGAGGTGAGGCGTCGGAGCCACGGTGATGAAGAACTGCGACCCGTTGGTGCCAGGCCCAGCGTTCGCCATCGCCAGCAGATACGGCCGGTCGAATCGCAGGTCCGGGTGGAACTCGTCGGCAAACTTGTAGCCGGGGTCACCGGTTCCGGTGCCGAGCGGGTCCCCGCCCTGGATCATGAATTTGGGTATGACGCGGTGGAAAATCGTCCCGTCGTAGAGCCTGCCCCTGGTCGCTTTCCGGGTCCTCGGGTCGGTCCAGTCCCGCGTTCCCTCAGCCAGGTCAACGAAGTTCCGCACCGTCTTCGGCGCGTGATCAGGGAAAAGGCGAACCTTGACGGTTCCCTGGTTTGTCCGCAGCGTCGCTGTGAGCGTCTCAGTCATGAAAAGAATCCTCGCACGGTCAGCCTATTGCTCCAGCCGCCCTCGCCGAGCCACCCCAACGCTCACCCAAACACCCCCAGGCCAGCCTCGCTCCCGCCCAGTCACCCACCCCCCGCCGCCCAGCCACACACCGCCCGGCCACACGCCCAGCCAGCCCAGGTCCGCCATCCCAAGCCATCGGCGCCGCCAAGCCAGCCGCACCTAGTCAGCCGTCGACGAGCCGACCGGCCGGTCGCCGACCGCCCCCTCCTGGCTGACTTGAGCGATATACCCGAATAATCACCTTTATTTGAGTCGTACTCGAGCAAGAATGCACTTATAGTCCGGTCATGGACGGATCATTAGTGCATTCTTAATCGCAAGCGGTGCGCCAGACACCTCACCTATCCCGCCGTCTCATCACGCGCCGCCACATACGCACCACCAGGAACAAGCGCCACTGGCCATGCAGACTGCGCCCTGCTGCGCGCCCGCTCCCGCCGAGCCACACGCGACCGAGCCGCCAGTTCCGCGGCGACCCCCGCGCCCGCCGCCGACTGCGCCATTCCACCCCCGGGCGACACCAGGTGATTGATCAGCGATCGCAGGGGAAGTGTGTCTTGCAACGACATTTGGAGGTTGATGTGTCGCTTATGAGTAAGAAAGGCGGGTCTCGCAGCAATGGGCGGGCGAGCCAGGTCCGGGACGCTGCCGCACAGCAACTGGCGCCGGTGACGCAGCAGGTGGTTCCGGTGGCCAAGAACGCCGGGCAGGCGGCCAAGCAGGGAGTGCAAGGAGCCAGCGAATGGGTGCGGCCGCGAGTCGAGGAAGCGCGCTCATGGGTTGAGCCTCGGGTGCAGGAAGCGCGGGCTTGGGCTGCCCCGCACGTCGAGCAGGCTGGCCTGGCGGTGCGTGACAAGATCGCCCCGAGTGTCTCGGCTGCCATTGTCGAGGCCTCGCGCCGCCTGGACTCCCAGCCGCCTGCGCAGCGTCGCCGCCTTTGGCCGCGGGTAATTGCCATTGTCGCGATGGTCGCTGCCGCGGTGAGTGCAGCCGCTGCGGTGATGGTCAAGCGGCAGGCCAACACGGCCGCCGAGGATCAGCTCGCGGACGGCAGCGACATGCCATCGAGCGGGGCTACCCAGGCTCCCGGCGGTCCTGCCCGCCGAGAGGGCAACGGCGCGATCGACGGTCGCCCGCCGGCGTCATGAGCTGACCGCTACCGCAGGCGGGCGCCTCGCCCGGGGCCGTTTCGTCAGAACCTGCAGGCAGAATCGTCAGTGTGCTGCTGAACGAGCTCGCGGAGGCGTCCGCCGCGGTGGCGGTTACCCGTGCCCGCAACGCAAAAATCGAGCGGATCGCGGATCTGCTCGGCCGCGTACCTCCCAGTGAGGTAACCGCGGCCGTGGCGTTCCTGTCCGGTGAGCTGCTCCAGGGCCAGATCGGTGTCGGCTACGCCGCGCTGAGCGGACTGCTCAGGGCCGCGGCCGATCCCAACCAGGCCCAGCCACCCGGCAGGCCCCCGCTGACGCTCACCGACGTCAATGCCGCATTCGAGGCTATCGGGGCGGTAAGCGGTGCTGGATCTCAGGCAGAACGGCGTCGGCTGCTCGGCGAGCTGTTCATCCGCGCCGAAACGGGCGAGCGGGAGTTTCTTGTCCGGCTGCTCTCTGGTGATCTCCACCAGGGCGCACTCGAAGGCGTGATGACCGACGCCGTCGCCAAGGCGGCCGGGGTGGCGGCCGAGGAGGTTCGGCGGGCGCACCAGCTGGGCGGCTCGCTGCCCGAGGTCGCACTGGCTGCTCTGGCTGGCAAACCGCCAGAAGGCGTGGCGCCGGACAGCATCCCGGCAGATACCGCTGCCGCTCCCAGTGGCAGCGATCGCAGTGAACGGGCACTGGCGGCACTGCGCGCGATCACGCTGCGGGTCGGGCGGCCGGTCCACCCGATGCTCGCGGCTTCCGCTCCCGACGTGACCGCGGCCCTCGACCGGATCAGCCCAGCAGCGGCCGAGTGGAAGATCGACGGCATCAGGATCCAGGTACACCGACGCGGCGATCACGTAGCGGTGTTCACCCGCACGCTCGATGACATCACCGCGCGGGTACCGGAGATCGTCGAGGCCGCGCTGGCCTTCCAGGCGGAGTCCGTGGTGCTCGACGGAGAGGCCGTGGCGCTGGCAGCCGATGGGCGCCCGCGCCCGTTCCAGGTGACCGCCGCCCGAACCGCAAGCCATGCCGATGTGGCGGCGCAGCGTGCGGCTACCCCGCTCACGGCGTTCATGTTCGACGTCTTGCACTTGGACGGCGCGGACCTGATCGACGAGCCTGCGGCTGAGCGGCACCGCCTGCTGGCTCAGGTGGTTCCGGAGACGCTGCTGATTCCGCGGATCGTCACGTCGGACCCAGCGCAGGCCGGGGAGTTCCTCGCTGGAGCGATTGGCCGCGGACACGAGGGAGTGGTCCTGAAGTCCCTGGACTCCCCCTACCGGGCCGGACGCCGCGGCGGGGAGTGGATCAAGGTAAAGCCCCGGCACACGCTGGACCTGGTGATCCTCGCCGCCGAGTGGGGTCACGGGCGCCGCCGCGGCGTGCTGTCTAACCTGCACCTCGGGGCGCGGGACCCGGAGACTGGCGGCCTGGTGATGCTGGGCAAGACCTTCAAGGGCCTGACCGACGAGATGCTCGCCTGGCAGACGACCAGGCTCCTGGAGCTGGCCGAACCCGCTCAGCGCTTGCCGGAGGGCGAGGACCGCCAGTCGGCCCACGGCACTGTCCGGGTGCGCCCCGAACTCGTCGTGGAGATCGCATTCGATGGCGTCCAGGCGAGTCCGCGGTACCCAGGCGGTGTCGCTCTCCGCTTCGCCCGGGTCATACGGTACCGGCCGGACAAGACCCCGGTCGAAGCCGACACCATCGGCACCGTCCGCGCGCTCTGGGGCAATACGCAGCTACACGACGTCAACACCTGACGCCCCCGTAACTCCCGTGATCATGAGGGTGGCCAGGCCAGTGCCCCCCGCCCAT
>Ga0335074_10009423_pt1 | contig 13643 bp, 14 predicted proteins | sample Lox_Sample_23_FD_206715 | JGI IMG/M metagenome (GOLD analysis project Ga0335074, IMG submission 206715) | Soil microbial communities from Loxahatchee National Wildlife Refuge, Florida, United States - Lox_Sample_2.3 | ecosystem: Environmental > Terrestrial > Soil > Wetlands | place: USA...
AGCCACTCGGAAATCTCAAGTCGGTGATTGTCATGTGCCGGTCTTCTCTGGTCTGAGGTGGTGACCGACAGGTAGTAGCTTCCGACCCACAGCGGGGGGTCGGTCTGGATCAGACCCCGCTGCGGGTACTGGCTACTACGAGAAGACTGCGCACGAAGGCGAGGGTAGACGCTGATCGGCGGCCCGTGCAACTTCATTACTGCTTCGGTCAGCAGCCCAGAGGTGTAAAACGGGCTCATGGGCCTGCTTTGCCCAAGGCGCACGATGGCGGTGAGCCGCCATGCATGAGCTGTCGCTGTGCCAAGCGATCGCCGGGGTGGTCAAGCCGTATGCCGACGGCCGCCATGTCGACATCGTGCGGGTCAAGATCGGTGCGCTGCGCCAGGTGGTACCCGAGTCGTTGACGTTTTGCTGGACGCTGCTCCGCGAGCATGAGGACATGCCCGATGCCGAGCTGGAGCTCGAGTTCGTCACCGCCGAGGTCCGGTGCCGCTCGTGTGGCCGAAATTCGACGGTCACCTCACAGTGGTCGCTGCTGTGCCGCCACTGCGAGAGCGCCGATGTCGAGGTGCTGTGCGGTGACGAATTCCTGGTGACTTCGCTGGACGTTTCGTAGCGGCCTGTGAAAGGTAGAGCGCATGGGCAGGTTTCATCGACACGACGACGGCACGGTGCACACCCACGACCACTCCGATCCTGAGAATCACGGCCACGAACATCACGACCACGGCGACCACAGCGGCTACGAGACCGGTTCGCAGCGCATCGACGTGCTGGAGTCGATCTTCGCCGAAAACGATGTCCGCGCCGACTACAACCGAAAAGCTTTTGAAAGTAACGGTATTCGCGCGCTGAACTTGATGAGTTCACCCGGCTCGGGCAAGACCACAGTGCTGGGCGCAACGCTGGACGAACTCGCCGGCGAGTTCGCCGTCGGGGTGATCGAGGGCGACATCGCCACCGATCTCGACGCGGCCAAGCTCGGCGGCCGGGGCGCTCAGATATCTCTGCTCAACACCGGCAACGGGTTCGGCGGCGAATGCCACCTCGACGCACCCATGGTCAACCGCGCGCTACAGGGACTGGATCTGCCTCAACTGGACCTGGTGATCATCGAAAACGTCGGAAATCTGGTGTGTCCGGCCGAATTTGACGTCGGCGAGCACGCCAAGGCGATGGTCTATTCGGTCACCGAAGGCGACGACAAACCACTGAAGTACCCGGTGATGTTCCGCGCGGTGGACGTCGTGCTGCTCAACAAGATCGATCTGGTTCCGTACTTGGACGTCGACGTCGACTCCTATCTGGCCCGCGTCCGCGAGGTCAATCCGACGGCGACGATTTTGCCGGTCAGCGCCCGCACCGGCGCCGGGATGTCGGCCTGGTTCGGTTGGCTGCGACGGTTCATGGCGGCCTGAGCGTACGGCGGCGTCCCGATTGGGCGCCGCGGAACGACCGTTTGGAAATCGCTTGAGCTGCAATACATGCAATTGATTCGCAAGACGGTAGTTGTGTTGCTAAGCGCCACGCACCAATGACAGGCCCCGACCGCGATTGAAGGGTAAGAGTACCCGCGGGCTGACGAATTCAAGCCAAAATCCGGAAACATGTACGTGGTCTCCGGATTTGCCAGCGCACCGTTGACAAGGCAGTTCGGCGAGAGTAGACCCAGAAAATAGCGCCGCGTAAGCGTGCCGACCGTCGACTCCCGCGGTGCGAGGGGCCTTTAGCCCAGGCCCCGGAAAGCTGCGGTATGCCAACAGAAGCAGCAGTCAAAGCGGAAGAAACATTGATCCATGTTCTATGGATCAACGCGGGTCTCAGTTGTGACGGCGATTCGGTGGCGTTGACTGCCGCCACCCAACCCAGTGTCGAGGAGATTGCGCTGGGCGCACTCCCCGGGCTGCCCAAGGTCGCCGTGCACTGGCCGCTGATCGATTTCGAGTGTGGGCCCACCGGTGGCGCCGACGATTTCCTCGAGTGGTTCTTCAAGGCCGACCGTGGTGAGCTCGAACCCTTCGTTCTCGTCGTGGAAGGCTCGATTCCCAACGAGGCGATCAAGAGCGAGGGGTATTGGTGCGGGTTCGGCAACAACCCGGCCACCGGGCAGCCGATGACCACCAGTGAATGGCTCGATCGACTCGCCCCCAAAGCGACCGCGATAGTCGCGGTGGGGACCTGCGCCACCTACGGCGGTCTGCACGCGATGTCCGGCAACCCGACCGGCGCGATGGGCGTACCCGACTATCTGGGCTGGGAGTGGAAGAGCAAGGCCGGCATCCCAATTGTCTGCGTGCCAGGCTGCCCAATCCACCCGGACAACCTCGCCGAAACACTGACATATCTGCTTTACATGGCCACCGGCCAAGCGCCGATGATTCCGCTTGACGACGCGTTGCGGCCCAAGTGGCTGTTCGGCAACACCGTGCACGAAGGTTGCGACCGGGCCGGCTACTACGAGCAGGGCGATTTCGCCAAGGAGTACGGATCGCCGAAGTGCATTGTCAAACTTGGCTGCTGGGGCCCAGTGGTCAAGTGCAATGTGCCCAAGCGCGGATGGATCAACGGCATCGGCGGCTGCCCCAACGTCGGCGGGATCTGCATCGGCTGCACCATGCCCGGGTTCCCGGACAAGTTCATGCCGTTCATGGACGAGCCGCCGGGCGGCAAGCTTTCCAGCACCGCGTCGGGACTGTACGGCTCAGTGATCCGCAACCTGCGCGGCGTCACCAACCGCACGCTCGACAAAGAGCCGAAGTGGCGACACAAGGGCGACAAACTGACGACGGGCGCGCGCCGCACCTGGTAGGGCGCGACGCGGCATCTGAGCTGAAGATAGGGAGCTAAGTTCGATGACAACGATCATCCCCGAGCCGTCCCACGCGAAGCGCGAGCCCGGCCAACTCGTCGAAATGGCCTGGGATCCAATCACTCGGATCGTGGGCAGCCTCGGCATCTACACCAAGATCGACTTCGAGAACCGCGAAGTGGTTGAGTGCCATAGCACGTCGTCCATCTTCCGTGGCTACTCGTTGTTCATGCGTGGCAAGGATCCTCGCGACGCACACTTCATCACCAGTCGCATCTGCGGGATCTGCGGTGACAACCACTGCACCTGTTCGTGTTACACCCAGCAAATGGCGTATGGCGTCAAGCCGCCACACCTGGCTGAGTGGATCGTCAACCTCGGCGAAGCCGCGGAATACATGTTCGACCACAACATCTTCCAGGAGAACCTGGTCGGTGTGGACTTCTGCGAGAAGATGGTCTCCGAGACCAATCCGGGTGTGCTGGCCAAAGCCGAAAACACTCCGGCTCCGCACGCGGGTGAACACGGGTACAAGACGATCGCCGACATCATGCGCTCGCTCAACCCGTTCAGCGGCGAGCACTACCGGGAGGCGCTGCAAGTCAGCCGGTGGACGCGGGAGATGTTCTGCCTCATGGAGGGCAGGCATGTACACCCGTCGACGCTGTACCCCGGTGGGGTCGGCACGACGGCGACCATCCAGCTGATGACCGACTACATGAGCCGGCTGATGCGCTACGTCGAGTTCATGAAGAAGGTCGTGCCCATGCACGACGACCTGTTCGACTTCTTCTACGAGGCCATGCCTGGTTACGAGAAGGTCGGCCTGCGTCGCACCCTGCTGGGCTGCTGGGGCTCATTCCAGGACCCCGACGTGTGCAACTTCCAATACAAGGACATGGAGCGCTGGGGCAACGCCATGTACGTGACGCCCGGCGTGGTCGTCGACGGCAAGCTGGTCACGCACTCGCTGGTCGACATCAACCTGGGCATCCGGATCCTTTTGGGCAGTTCGTATTACGACGACTGGAACGATCAGGAGATGTTCGTCAAGACCGACCCGTTGGGTAATCCGGTCGACCGGCGCCATCCGTGGAACCAGCACACCAACCCGCATCCGCAGAAGCGGGACATGGACGGCGGCAACTACAGCTGGGTGATGTCGCCGCGCTGGTTCGACGGCAAGGACCACCTGGCTCTGGACACCGGCGGCGGTCCGCTGGCCCGGCTGTGGGCAACGGCGTTGGCCGGTCTGGTCGACATCGGCTACGTCAAGTCCACCGGGCATTCCGTACAGATCAACCTGCCGAAGACCGCGCTGAAAGGGCCGGTGGAGTTCGAGTGGAAGATCCCACAGCACGGATCGAACACCATCGAACGCGACCGGGCACGGACCTACTTCCAGGCGTACGCCGCGGCATGTGGTTTGTACTTCGCGGAGAAGGCGCTGGCCGAAATCCGGGCCGGCCACACCAAGACCTGGGAGAAGTTCGATGTGCCCAAGGAGGGCATCGGCTGCGGCTTCACCGAGGCGGTGCGCGGGGTGTTGAGCCACCACATGGTGATTCGCGACGGCAAGATCGCCAACTACCACCCGTATCCGCCCACCCCGTGGAACGCGAACCCGCGCGACAGCTTCGGCACGCCGGGCCCGTACGAAGACGCGGTGCAGGGTCAGCCGATCTTCGAGGAGAACGACCGGGAGCACTTCAAGGGCATCGACATCATGCGCACGGTGCGCAGCTTTGACCCATGTCTGCCCTGTGGTGTGCACATGTATCTCGGCAACGGCAAGACACTGGAGCGGCTGCACTCACCGACGCAAACGGCGACCGGGGAGTGATGCATGGCTGATCGCCCCGAGGAGTTGCAGGGGGACGCGCAGTGGCGCTCGGCGGGCGATCGGATCCAGACGCTGCTGGACGCGACGGCGGCCGGTGGGGTGGCCGCGCGTGAACGCGCCGAGCAGTTGATCCGCGAGGTAGTTGAGCTCTACGGCGCGGGCCTGTCGCGAATTCTCGCGACGGTCGGCGATCAGGCGAGTCCAGGCATTCTGGACCGCCTGGTCGCCGACGACTTGGTGGCCAGCTTGCTGCTCGTCCACGGCCTGCATCCGCATGACGTGCATCGCCGGGTATCCGACGCACTCGACCGGGTCCGGCCCTATCTGGGCTCGCATGGCGGGGACGTGCATCTGCTCGACATCGTCGACGACACCGTGCGGCTTCAGTTCGCCGGCAGCTGCAAGAGCTGTCCATCGTCGGCGGTCACGCTTGAGCTGGCGGTCGAGGACGCGATTCGTGCTGCCGCCCCAGAGGTTTCGTCAATTGAAGTAGTGGCGCCCGAACCCGAAGCCGCGCAGGGTTCAGCGGTGATCCCGGCCGAATCGCTGCTGGCTCAGGTTCATTCCAGGTCGTCGTCCAACGGCGGTGGCTCGGCCTGGCATCAGGTGCCCGATCTGGCCGACCTTGCACCCGGCGAAGTCGGCGGGTTCTTGGTGGCCGGCGTTGTGGTGCTGGCCTGCCGGGTCGGCGACCAGTTGTACGCCTATCGCGACCACTGCCCGGCGTGCGATGGATCCCTGGCCGGTGCTGCGCTGCACCGGCCAGCCGCCGGCGGCGATCCGGTGCTGCGATGTCCGCGCTGCCGCGCGCATTTCGATGTCGTGCACGCCGGGGCGGGCCTCGATGGCCTGGACAATGGCGCCGAGCGCCACTTGGATCCCATCCCGTTGCTGCGTCGCGACGGCGTGTTGTCCATCGCGGTGCCGGCCGAGCCGATGGGCGCGCCGGCATGACCACCCCTTTCGACGTTCTGGCTCGCATCAGCGCAAACCGGCGCGCGCCGGAGCCCGCCGGACAGCGCTGCGAGATGTGCTCGGAATCGATCGCCGACGAGCACCAGCATGTGGTGAATGTGGCTGGGCGGCAATTGATGTGCGTGTGCCGCGGCTGCTATCTGTTGTTCACCGACAGTCACGCGGAGCTGCGTTACCGCGCGGTCCCGGACCGGTATCTGTCGTTTCCCGATTTCGCACTCGATCGCCGCGCCTGGGAAGCGTTGCAGATCCCGGTCGGCTTGGCCTTCTTTTTCCGCAATTCGACGCTGGATCGCACCGTCGGGTTCTATCCGGGTCCGGCCGGGGCAACCGAATCCGAGCTCGATCTCGACGCCTGGAGCGCGATCAGCGCGGCCGACCCCAGGGTTGGCCTGCTTGCCGACGACGTCGAGGCTCTGCTGGTCCGTGTGCCCGATGATGCCGAGGGTGACGCGACGCCGGAGTGCTATTTGGTTCCGATCGACGCTTGCTATGAGTTCGTCGGCGGACTGCGAACGCGGTGGCGCGGTTTCGACGGCGGGCAGGAGGCGCGGGAGTTCGTCGACGACTTCTTCAGCGCGGTCGCCGAACGCAGCGAGGAGCAACGATGACTTCGTTCACCGTTGTCGACGTCGCCCCCGAGCCGTATGCGATCACGCCGATGCTGACCGCACGCATCGCCGTCTCGGTACCCGGCGACGACCCGGTGCATGCGATCGCGCTGCGATGTCAGGTTCGTATCGACCCGTTGCGGCGCGGCTACTCCGATGACGAGGCCGCCGGATTGACCGACTTGTTCGGACCACGGGAACGCTGGGCAACCACCCAGCACACCTTCCTGTGGCAACACTGCGCAGCGATGGTCCCCGGATTCACCGGCAGCACCGAAGTCCCGCTCGAGCTGGAATGCACGTACGACTTCGAGGTGACGGCCGCCAAGTATCTGCACGCACTGCGCGACGGCCTGGTGCCACTGCAGTTCCTCTTCAGCGGAACGGTTTTCATGGCCGGCCAACGTGGGTTCTCGGTGCAGCAAGTGCCGTGGGACTGCGAGGACCGCTATGACATGCCCGTGTCGGTGTGGCGGACCCTGATTCAGCAGCACTACCCCAGCAGCGGATGGGTACGCCTCGGCCACGACACGGTGACGGCGCTGAACGTCTACAAGTCGGCGCGCGGAATCTTGACCCTTGACGACGCGGTCACCGAATTGCTGGCTCAGGCCCGTGAGGAGGCCCGGTGAGCGCGAACTGGGACCGGGCCCGCACCATCGCCGACGCCGTACTCTACGAGGGTTACCTGCTGTATCCCTATCGCGCATCCTCGAACAAGAACCAAACCCGCTGGCAATTCGGGGTTTTAGGTCCGCCCGGAGCGGCTGACGCGGGCATCGGCGAGGATGACAGCCTGTCGGCGCAATTCCTGGTCGAGGACGCAGAAGGCATCACGTTGGTCGTGCGGTTCCTGCAACTACAGCACCGTGCCGCCGAGCGCGACGCCGGTGGTGGGAACTACGAGCCGGTGGACGAACTGACGACGTCGTCCGGGTCATGGCTGAGTTGGGACGAGGCCATCGAAGTCGAGTTGCCCTTCGGTCCCCTCATCTTCGCCGACCGGGCCGGGTCGTGGACACTGCCGGTGACGGTGCCGTCGGGCAGCGATATCGAAGTGGTCGACGGCGGCAGGTTGGTGCGAAGCAGGAAGAGTATCTGCGGCGAACTGACTGTCAGTGCCGAGCACCTCGACGACCTGACCCGCGTCAGCGTCACTGTGCGCAACACCGCGTCGCGCGTCGAGCAGGTCGGAAAAGACTGGGCAATCGCCACATCGATGATCGGCACCCACGTCATCGCAGAAGTCGTTGGCGGTGAATTCATTTCGCTGCTGGATCCACCTGACCGCGCGGCCGCCGCGGCGGCGGGTTGCCGCCAGCATCGCTGCTTCCCGGTGCTGGCCGGCCCACCAGATGACAACGACCTGCTGTTGGTGTCGCCGATCATCCTCTACGACCACCCCGAGATCGCCGAGCAGAGTGAGGGCGCACTCTACGACTCCACCGAAATCGATGAAATCCTCACGCTGCGGGTGATGACGATGACCGACGACGAGAAGGCACAGGCCCGCGCCACCGACCCGCTGGCCGCGCAGATCATCGACCGCTGCGATGCCATGTCGCCCGAGGCGATGCAGCGCCTGCACGGCGTCCTGCGCGATCCACACCTGGGCGTGCCAACCGGCGAGCCGGGCCTGATCCCAGAGATACCCGACGGCGTCGAATGGTGGGACCCGCTGGCCGACAACGCTGTTCAACCGGATATCGATGCGGTGCTGGTGAACGGTGTGCGGGTGTCGCGAGGTAGCCGGGTGCGGTTGCATCCGGGTCGCCGCGCCGACGCGCAAGACCTCTTCTTCGCCGGCAAGACCGCTCGAGTCACCTCGGTGCACGAAGACGTCGACGGCAACCAGCACGTCGGCGTCGTCGTCGACGACGATCCGGCCGCCGACCTGCACGAATGGTACGGCCGTTACCTGTACTTCGCACCCGACGAAGTCGAACCGCTCGAAACCATTACCACGGAAAGGAATTAGACATGGAGATCGTAGGGTGGGTTTTCATCGGCATCCTTGGATTGATGTTGTTCTCCGCAGTGGTGCTTGGCCTGGTGTCCCTTCCAGATGCAAGGCGCTACTTGAAGATGCGACACATGTAGCGGATTCGACTGCGGCGGTATGGCCTCTCGCATCCTGATAGCAGGCATCGGCAACATCTTCCTCGGCGACGACGGCTTCGGTTCCGAGGTGATGCGGCACGTCTGCGACCGGGTCAACGGCTCGGACGGAGTTCGCGCCACCGATTACGGCATCGGGGGTATGCATCTGGCTTACGACCTGCTCGAGGACTGGGACGCACTGGTGCTCGTCGACGCGATCCCGAGCCGTGGCTCGCCTGGGACGGTGCACGTATTCGAAGCCGACCATGAATCGCCCGCTGCCCCCGCGGGTTTGGACGCACACGGCATGGACCCCGTGACGGTGTTCGCCAGCCTTCGCGCGCTCGGTGGCACTCCCCCTCGGACCATCGTGGTGGGCTGCGAGGTCGCCGACGTCAGCGAACGGATGGGCTTGAGCGAGCCCGTCGAGGCAGCGGTCCCCGAAGCGGTGCGGGCGGTCAACTCTGCCGTGGCGTTGTTGCGCGCCGAGGACAAGGCTCGGATAGGAGGGGTTTGACTGATGTGTCTGGGGATTCCCGGCCAGGTCATCCGGATGCTCGACGGCTACAACGACCAATTGGCCCTGGTCGACGTCGTCGGTGAGCAGCGCAAGGTCAACGTCGGCATGCTGCCGGAAGAAACGTTCGCACCGGGCGATTGGGTGATCATTCACATGGGCTTCGTGGTGGAGAAGACCGACAAGGCCGGTGCGGAAGAGGCGATGGCCGGTCTAGAGCTCATGGGCCGCGGCAGCAGCGAGGGCGTCACCTAACGATCCACTGATCTAGATTTTGCCCAATCACCGTCCAACGTGCCGCAACAAACGTAGCCTTCGTGCCAGCTGGCAAACGTCATGTTCACTCTCATCCGGCAGAGGTGATGGCAATGAGTACAGACACCGCGGATCCGGCTAGCCCGGCGAAAACAGACGTCCCCCACGAAGTCGTGGTCATATGTCCGGCCACCGGACAACTGGTCGGCAGCGTCCCGGTCGCGACGTCGGTTGAGGTCGAGGCGGTGGCCACCCGGCTGCGGGCGGCCCAACCGGCGTGGCAGCAGATGGGCATCGACGGCCGTGCACGATGGCTCGGCAAGTGGCGCGACTGGCTACTCGACCACGCCGACGATCTCTTGACAATCCTTCAACTCGAAACCGGCAAGTCCTGGGGCGACACCAACATCGAAATTGCCGGCGTGCAGATCATCAACTATTGGATCGACAACGCCCGCGAATTCCTCGCCGACGAGACAGTTCGCCCCTACGGCGCGGCCAACGCCGTCAAGAAGCTGACCATCTCCTACGAGCCCTACCCCCTCGTCGGTGTGATCACACCGTGGAACGGCCCGCTCTCAATCCCGCTGCTCGACATTCCCGCGGCGTTGATGGCCGGGTGCGCCGTGCTGTCCAAGCCTTCCGACATCACCCCGCTGGTGTGGCAGATCGCGGTCGACGGCTGGAAGGAGATCGGCGCCCCCGACGTGCTCGACGCGGTTCACGGGTTCGGCCCCACCGGGGCCGCGTTGGTCGATGTGGTGGACTACGTGATGTTCACCGGCTCGGTCAACACCGGGCGCCGCATCGGCGTCGCAGCCGCCGAACGACTGATCCCGTGCAGCCTGGAGCTCGGCGGCAAAGACGCGATGATCGTGTGCGCCGACGCGGACATCGACCGCGCAGTCGACGGCGCGGTGTGGGGCGCGTTCGCCTACACCGGCCAAGTCTGCATCTCGGTGGAACGGGTTTACGTCGAGGAACCGGTGTACGACGAGTTCGTCAGCAAGCTGGTGGCCAAGACGTCCCGGCTGCGCCAAGGCATGGACACCGGGCGCGACTTTTCCTGCGAGGTCGGGTCGATGACCACCGCCCAGCAACTCGCCATAGTGTCCGACCACGTCGAGGACGCCGTCAGCAAGGGCGCGCGGGTGCTGGTCGGCGGCAAGGCGGGCGATTCCACCGGGTTGTTCTACGAGCCAACAGTGCTGGTAGATGTCAACGACGACATGAAGTGCATGCGTGAGGAGACCTTCGGACCCACCGTGCCGGTGATGAAAGTCAGCAACGTCGCCGAGGCAATTGAGAAGGCGAACGACTCCGAGTTTGGGTTGTCCGGCAGCGTGTGGACCAAAGACAAGAACAAGGCGATGGCGTTGGCGCGCAAGATGAACACCGGAACCGTGAACATCAACAACGTCATCACCAACGTCCTACAGTTTCCGGTACCGATGGAAGGTTGGAACGACTCGGGGCTCGGCTCGCGTTCCGGCGGAGCCGCCGGCATCCGCAAATACTGTCGGACCAAAAGCATTGTGGCCGACCGGGTTACGATGAAAAAAGAGCCGCTCTGGTATCCCTATGGCCCCAAGAAGGGCAAGCTGCTGGGCGCAATGGTCCGGATGATGTCGGCCAGGGACTGGGCGCGACGCATCGGGCGGTGACCCCACGCGGTGGCCCCGTTACTCAACATGTCAGCAGCATGCATCCCGCGATCGGACCACCGCCCACCGCGGCCACGGCAACCTCGGGCCGCCGGGACACCTGCCGCTCCCCCGCCTCGCCGCGCAACTGCAGGCAGGCCTCGTGCAGCAGCCAGTAGCCGTGCATGCGGCCCGCCGAGAGCTGGCCGCCGTAGGTGTTCAGCGGCAGCGCTCCGTCCAGCGCGATCCGCGTAGCCCCCTCGACGAACGGGCCGGCCTCACCGTCACCGCAGATGCCCAGCGCCTCCAGCCAGGCGAAGGTCAGGAAGGTGAACCCGTCATAGAGTTCTGCGAGGTTCAGATCGGCGGGCGTGAGATCGGTGCGCGACCACATCTGCGCTGCCGCGTCCGCCGACGCCATCCTCGGGTAGTCCGCTCGGTGAAACCAGCCACCCGCACCGTCGGCGCCCCCGACGGCCTCCACCTTGACCGCCCGATGCGGACAGTCTTTGGCGTAGTCGGCCGCCGACACCACCACCGCGATCGACCCGTCGATCGGCACGTCGCAATCCAGCAGCCCCAACGGTGTAGACACCGGCCGTGCGGCCAGATAGTCATCCATTGTCATCGGATCCCGGTACACCGCAAGGGGATTCAGCCCCGCGTTACGCCTGCTGTTGATCGCCAGCCAACCTAACTGCTCTTTGGTGGTGCCGTACAGCTCCATGTGCCGGCGACAGTTCAGCGCCAGCCAATTGGCCGCCGAATATGCATGGGCAGCAACCAGGTCCCCGACATCGTCCATCGGGCCGACCGCGGGTGGCTCAGCACCCTCGGGCGTGTCGAACATCCGGGCAAGCGGCGGAGCGGGAGCATTCTCGTCCTGCTTCACCGGGACGGTGCCGCCCAGCATTTGAATTGTCCGGTAGATGATCACGTGCCGTGCATGGCCCTCGGACACCGCCCGGCATGCCGAGATTACCGGGTTCAGCAGACCGCCGGTGCCGAACCCCGACCCGCAGTCGGGCGCCTCGATGTGCAGCTCGGCGTTGACCTCGGCGGCGGGCGTGTCGCCCAGGGTGGCAATGCCGTCGACATCGGACGGGATAAGGCCGGCGTTGACGAGCGCGGCGCCAACCGCTTCCATGGTGAGCTCCAACCGGGGAATGCCGGTGCGGCGGCCGATTCGCGAAATACCGATGCCGGAAATGATCGCGTCTTTTTCGAAGTAGCTCATTTACGCCGTCCGCTAGACCAACCCGCTGCTCACCAACCCAAGCCAACTGACTGTACTGTATTGCCCGTGTCGTCCCAGCTGCTTATCGAGCACTGCGAGAATTGCGCGCACTGGGTCCATCCCGCAGCCGGTGAATGCCGCGACTGCGGCGGTCCGCTGGTCGCGCGACCGGTGTCGGGTCAGGGCACCGTATTCACCTATACGGTCAACTATCACGCGTTCAACCCCGAGCTTCCGACTCCCTACGTCATTGCTCTGGTCGAGCTGGTCGAGCAGAGCGGACTGCGAGTGGCGGCGAATATCGTTGACTGTGAACCTGATTCAGTGGCGTGCGGGATGCGCGTTCAGGCCCTGCGGGAGCCAGGCGCCGACGGCGCACCACGCTTCGCGCCCGCCTAAGGCAATGCGCTAGTTGATCAGCGGGTCGCGCGGCATGCCCAGAATGCGCTCGGCGATCTGATTGCGGGTCACCTCGGAGGTACCGCCGGCGATCGCCATACCCCGAGCGCCCATGATCAGACGGCCGGACAGTGCGCCGGGCCCGTCGAACACGGCGACCTCGGGCCCAGTCAGCGCCGCCATGATCGCCCCGCCCTCGACCATGTGCTCCGCCAACTTCAGCTTGGTGACGTTGCCTTCCGGACCCGGGCCCGCTCCTTCGACGCTGCGCGCGACGCGACGCAAATTCAGCAGTCGCAGGGCATTCTCCTCGGCCAGGTACGTCCCAACCCGAATTCGCCCGCCCGCCAACCGATCCGGGCGATCACAGACAAGCTGAACCAGCTGTGTGGCCAACCCCTCATAGAACGACCCGCTGCCGCCGATGCTGACCCGCTCGTTGCCCAGCGTCGCCCTCGCGACCGTCCAGCCGGTGTTGGGCTCGCCAACCACGTCCTCGTCGGGCACGAACAAGTCGTTGAAGAACACCTCGTTGAAGTCCGAGCCACCGGTGATCTGCCGCAATGGTCGCACCTCGACCTCGGGCGCCTTCATGTCGACGATCACGGTGGTGATGCCGGCGTGCTTGGGCGCATCCGGGTCGGTGCGCACGGTGGCCAGGCCGCGCGCGCAGTAGTGCGCCCCACTGGTCCACACCTTCTGCCCGTTGATCTTCCAGCCGCCGTCCACCCGGGTCGCCTTGGTCTTGATGGACGCCGCGTCCGAGCCGGCGTCGGGCTCGGAGAACAGCTGGCACCAGACCTCGTCCTTGCGAAGCGCCTTCTCGACGAATCGTTCGATCTGCCAAGGTGTTCCGTGCTGGATCAGGGTCAGAATCACCCAGCTGGTGATTCCGTAGTCCGGGCGTTTGATGCCCGCGGTACGGAACTCTTCCTCGATGACCAACTGCTCCACCGGGTCGGCGGCCCGACCCCACGGCTTGGGCCAGTGCGGCATCACGTAGCCGGTCTCGATCAGCTTGTCGCGCTGCGCCTGCTTGTCCAATGCGGCGAGCTCGGCGGCGTCGGCGTGAATTCTGGCGCGCAACTCCTCGGCCTCGGGCGGCAGGTCCAGGCTGTTCTCCCGAGCGGCACCGGCGGCCGTGCGGTCGAACACGTCGCCGGCCGGCGCGTCACCGCCGAACAGTGCCGTGGTCACCAACGCCCGACGCAGATGCAGATGCGCATCGTGCTCCCAGGTGAAACCGATACCGCC
>Ga0335074_10009425_pt1 | contig 13640 bp, 19 predicted proteins | sample Lox_Sample_23_FD_206715 | JGI IMG/M metagenome (GOLD analysis project Ga0335074, IMG submission 206715) | Soil microbial communities from Loxahatchee National Wildlife Refuge, Florida, United States - Lox_Sample_2.3 | ecosystem: Environmental > Terrestrial > Soil > Wetlands | place: USA...
CTAATTCGTCGTCCGGAGAAGCAACTGGAGTCTGCGGTGAGAGAGCTGATCTTGAAGATGTCTATATCGATCGATGGCTTCGTAGCCAGCGAGGACGGCGGAGCCAAATGGATCTTTGACACTCATGATGAAGCGGCGGCTGCATGGACAGTTAAAACCGTGTGGGAGGCGAGCCTTCACGCCATGGGCAGCCGTACCTTCCATGATATGGCCGCCTACTGGCCGAACTCCACTGAAGTGTATGCACCGCCGATGAACCAGATACCCAAAGCGGTCTTCTCAAAGCAGGGATCTGCCGTCTTAAAGGGCACCGACACGACAGCGGCACTTAGAGACGCGCGTGCCAACGCGCGTCCAGACCAGCGGGCGCAGCTGCAGCCCGGGGGCGATAGTTGGGCAAGAGCCTATGTCGCGAGCGGGGATCTGGCGGAGGAGATCGCCAAGCTGAAGGCTCAGGATGGCAAGCCAATTATTGCGCACGGCGGAGCCGGCTTTGCCCGAAGCCTCGTTTCTGCGGGACTCATTGACCAGTACGCGCTATTGATACATCCGGTCGCAGTCGGCAAAGGGCTCCCGCTGTTTTCTGGTCTTGCAGCGCCACGGACTTTCAAGCTCGTGAGCTCAACTCCGTTCCCGCGGGGAGCGGTGGCTCAAATCTATCGGCCGGCATAGGACGGCAGTTCGCCGATGGCGCTCTCGACCCACCGCAGTCAGTGACGCGGGTCCGCTATGAGGCCTCCCGACCATGAGGGTGTCGGTAGACCGGGATCACTACATCATCGTAGGGTCATTACCAAGCAGATGGTTACCAAAACCGCGGCTGCGAACAAGTCCGAGGTCATCGCTACATTTTGAAGCGTGTTTCGGTGTCTGTGCGTCAGGTGGTTTATTCCAGCGAAGCCGTAGAAAGTCGCTCCGATTATAGCTACCGGTAAAATCCAACCAGGGGAAAATACGCTGCCGAGACCCGCGCTGCCGATGGCGGTATTTGCAAATCCTAGCTCACGTACGACCAGCATAGCGTCAGGGTTCTTTAACTCGAGGATTGTTTCTGCAGTGTAACGTGGCTGAACAATCTGACGTATCCCCGCCATGAGCAACCTCACTCCGACAGCCCAGAACACGAACCACTTGCCGACAATGAGGACGTTGAGTACACCATGATGCTGGAGAAAGAGTTCAAATACGATCGACGCGGTAGGGAGGATCAACATCGATGCGATGACCATAGCGATATACATCTGGCCTAGTCCCGTCCGCCTATTTGCCCTGGTTCCCCCAGCTAGATTTCGACAGGTTACCGCTTTTTTCCAATGGCAGCTTTCTGGCGACGTGATCAACGTGCGGAACGACGGCCCCTGGCCGACAGCTGATGCGCAGAAGTGCCGGTACAATCCGCCACTCCGGACAATCCGCCGGCAGTCCCCGTCGCGTGTGAAAGAGGTATGGGAGATTCCGTCGTGCGCATCGCCAGGTACACACCGCCGGCGAAACGTCCAAGAAGATCACGAGATCCGCCGCGCGCTCGAGAATCGATGAGACGCCATCGATGACCCAAGGCGACTGCTCCGCGAGCTCACGCAGCGAACGGTCACGCTCTGCAGTCGGCGTCGCCTTCCATCCGGAACACCACACGACCCGGTCGAGGTCAATCGGTAGTTCTCGGCCGCCCCGAACGCGCGCTTCCGAAAATGGATGGCTCCTTCGGCGTCCTCGGCGATGATGTTCGCAGTGACGGTGTGAAACCCATCGGGAAGCCAGGGAACGGTCATGGAGGACCCCCCTTTCTATCGAAAGCAGTGCAGCCCTGCAGCGTGGTCACATCGCCTGCCGTCAGCGCGCGGCGGCCGTTTGCGCTTGCACGGGACGGTGCGCGCCGCGAGGGCCGGGGGTGATGTGCAGCAGGCGCGTTGGCTCGAGGAGGTGGACCCGGTGCCATTCGCCTTGCGGAATGAGACAGCCCTCACCGGCGTGGAGCACCATCGGCTCGGGTGCGGAGTCGATCGTCACGCTCACGCTGCCGGAGAGAACACAGACGAATTCATCGCCATCCGGATGCAGTTCACCACCATGCGGGGCATCGCGGGACATCTCGTCGATGCCGACGGTGAGCCCATCCAGGTGGGGCTCGGGACCGCGGCGCGCCGGATGGGGTGTCATCTTGAGCTCGCGGCTGATCGCGATGAACTGCTGTGACGTGTCGATGCGCTGGAAGTCGCTCATGAGGCCTCCGGTTGTGCGGCGCTGTTATCGACTATTGCGCTGGCAGCTTACCTCAGGATCCGGGTCGATGAACTCGTAGTCTTGTAAGAATAGGGAGCTCTTGGGCGATCCGGGCCTTCGGCGTGCAGTCGGCAAGGGCTTGCCATTCGTGGGTCATGTGGGCTTGGTCATGGTAGCCAGCAGTGATCGCGACGCCCGCCAAATCGCGCGGGTCGCGTCTCAACAGCGAGCAGGCGTGCTCGAATCGCGCGATCCGCGCGAGTGTCTTGGGGGTGATGCCGACCTCATGGCGGAAGCATTCCGTGAGATGACGCCGGCTCCAGCCGATCCTCGTGGCAAGCGCTTCGATGCGGCCACGGCCCCGTTCCGCCGTGATGCGGGCCCAAGCAGAGCCGACCTCGCGACGTAGCGCGCCGTCTACGAGCTTGCGCTGCAGCACGTCATCCAGCACGGCAAAGCACTCATCCCAGGTGAGGGCTTCATGCAGTCGCTCATGCAGCTCAGCATCGATCCGAGGACCGATCACATCAGCGAGCGAAACGACTCCGTTCGCAAGCTCGCTCGCCGGGCAACCGAGGATCGCACGTGTTGCGAGCGGGTCGATAAACAGATGGATACCGGCGACGATCCCAGTGCTTTCGACCGCTACGGTGCGCTCGTGCAATCCGGCAACGAACGAGGTGAAGGAGCCGGCTCCCGCGACCTGGAAAGGAGTCCCCAACCCGACCATGACCGTCACGTATCGCGACGGAAAGCCGCGCCCGGTCCCGAGATCTGCGGCCCGCGCTCGGTATGCGCCGTACCGAACAACGAACGGGCGCAAACGTGGTCACTGACTCGGTGTGCCGCATATCTGCCCCCGCGTGCTCGTGGCGGCGGTCCTTCACATTATCTTGCCCCTCAGGGTGACTCGAGCCATTCGATCAGTCCCGCTTCGCGCTTCCAGCGTGGTCGCCTGGTTGACGGTCTGTCCAGGCTCTCGAGGGCAGTTGCGTTGGAGGCCGGCTCGCGGTGCGTTTTGGTCGCAATGTGTAGCACGGCGTCGCACGGTGCGAGTGCGAGCGGCTCCCGGGCTGCCGACGAACGAGTTGAAGCTGCGCAGCACGGTGAGGCGACAGTTACGGGTGCCGACGCAGGTCGGCTGACTAGGGTATACGCCAATGTCCGGAAACCGGAACGTTGAACGATGGCCGCGAGGGTCGGCTTGACCGGACATCTGAATGGCCGCTGGCAGCTGGCACTGCCCTTCTCGCAGTGCCAAGGCCTGTTCGATGTGGTGGGGCTGGAAACGAGGCGGGGCTCACCCGGTTTGCTATTTGGTGGGCTGAGCGGAAACAGCCGTGTGCCGCGGCGACACCTTGACAGAGCCGAGGCTTCCCAGCGATCACCCGCAACGATCGACCGCGCTCCGGCCTCCCCGCGTGCGACATTCGCTAGCTGAGTTCGGCGAAACGTCAAGCGTTGCGAAGCCTGTATGAGTCGGGCGGCAGCTCTATCCTCAGCCATGAGCTGGTGGGCGGCGCTAAACTACCCAATGAACGAACAAGCTGCCAGCATGAATCTAGCCGCTTCTACCGCACCTCGCCGGCACCGGCGTCAGGTCACCTGGGAGTGCTGATGAACTCAATGAAGTCACTGCGTATCTGGCAGATTTCGGCCGTCCTTTCGGCATTGCTGGCCGTCGGCCTGATCGTGGTGAGCATTGCATACGCGCCGCGGGCACTTTTGGTCGGCGCGCAGGGATTTCTCAAATACGACTACGAGGAAGCCGCCTTTCATGGCATGGCTGCCCAGCGCGTCGTCAAGCTCCCACGAGGAACGCCACTCATCGCAGCGGGCGTGGTGCCGGGCGATCTCATCGTCGATCCACCCCGCGGAGTGATGACTATCGGTGAGACCGTCGCGCTGCGAGTGGCGCACAATGCCAAGTTGCGAACTATCAGCGTCGCAGCGGTCAGCAACGAGCGCTATGCCAATCCGACCGCCATTGTACTGTTCCTGGCGACCGCATCGCTTCTGGTCGCACTGGCCATCCTCATAACGACGCGTCGGCGCGGCGACCTCAGTGCGTTGGTAATTGCCGTGGGCTCTTGCCTTGCGGCGATCTCGCTCGTACCGAACACGCTTCCACCGCATCGACTGGTTGGCCTCCTGGACCTCTCCTATGAGTGGCTCGGCATGTTGTTCTTTCCTTTCATGTCGTATGCCGCCCTGATGTTCGATGGCGGGTACAGAAGTTCCCTCAGGCGGTGGATCTTGTGCTCGATTGTCTGCTTCTGCGGAGCTTGGGCCGCGTGCGTCATCATCAACGCTCCCTACTACCTGGGTGAAGTATGGTTTCCCCCATCATGGATGAACGGAATGCGAACCGCTTTCCGCTTGGCGGCGGTCACGCTCTGTCTGGCCGCGTTCGTGGACACATGGAGACACGTGAATGCTCGGAGTCGCGCCAAGCTGCGCTGGCTGTTCACCAGCGCGGGCCTCGTTTTCTTCACTTTTATCCTCTCTGTCGCGCATGGCCTCGGCCTATTCGGCTTCACGCAGGCGGTGCAGATCCGGATCGATGTTACGGCGGACGCACTTCTGAGCAGCGCCGCCATCGTCGTGACATACGCGGTGCTGCGTCATCGGGTGATCGATCTCGGATTTGTGATTAGCCGGGCGCTCGTATTTACGATCGTCACCGGCTCGTTGCTGGTCTGCTTTGGCGTCGCCGAGTGGCTGACCGCGCAGTTTATCCATTTCGAGGCAAGCGAGAAGAATGTGATGCTCGAGGGAGCAATTGCGTTAGGGATCTATCTGTCGTTCCACCGGGTACGGCACTGGGTCGAACGCGCCGTCGAGCGCGTCTTCTTCAATGCGTGGCACTTGAAGGAAGCCGCCCTGAAGCACTTTCTCGCAAGACCACCGCACTTCGTCGAGCCGGATTCGCTGGCGGATGCGTTTCTGGAGGCGGTCGATGCATTTACATCGGGCGCCGGCAGTGCGTTATATCAAAAAGATGAGGCGGGTCGCTTCGTGATGGAGAGGTCGACGCTGGTCGGATTGCCCGCGATGCTGGAGGCGGAGACCGGTCTGATCGTGGAGTTGGAGAAGTTCCGCCTTCCCGTGCACCTGGGTGTGGGGGTGTCGATGCCTCCGGTGGCGATGGCGTTTCCCTTGCTGCGTCGATGGGAGCTGTTCGGCGCGCTGCTCGTGGGGGCCAAATTGGGAGGCGAAGCATACCGGCCGGACGAAGTCGACAACCTCGCGCATGCGGCGCAACAGCTGGGCCTCGATCTGCATGCACTGAGAGTCGAGCAACTCGAAAGGCGGGCGCGGGAGCTGGAGCAGGAAAACGCAGGGCTACGCGAGCAACTGCAGTCGCTGTTCAGAAATCGACCCCAAGACGCGACTTCCTTGGATCCGCTGATGATCTCCCGCGGATCCGTCGACCTCGACTGCGGCGGCGGTGCCGCGTAATGTGCCAGCCGACCACCCGTGCGTGGAAGGCGTGGTAGCACATGCCGGGCATCGGACCGTGTCGCGTAAGGGCAATCGAATGAACCATACGAAGGTCGGACCCTTTGCGGCGATGCTGACGGCCGGGCTCTTGGGTTGCAGTGAAGCGATTGCTGCCCAGCCGACAACCGTGCCGCTTTCGATCGTCCACAACTACCGGCCATCGACCACAAGGACCTCGCCGTCTCGGAGGGGAAGGTACGGCACGTTCTGCGACTTCCAGTACGCGACGGTCCGCTCGATCGCTTTGCCCTGAGCGCCTCGGGACCCGTAGTGGACCGCGACGTTGTAATCGATCAGCCCTAGCCCGTCCCATACGGGCTCGCCGGGATATCCAGCCGCGGTCACGGTCGGATCGTCGACGAACTCAACACCGCGCAACGTAGGACCCCGCACAGCACGTCGCAGCGCTAAAACCCACGTATACGATCTCGTCGGACGCAAGCAGCGCCCAGGCGACTTCGTCAAAACCGCTTTGGCGCATAGCACGACGTAACGGAAATGCGTTGCCGCCGTTGATCCAGATCAAGCTCCTGGCCCGAGTGTATCTGCAGCCCGGATGGCATGATCGCGGCCGTTCCCGACAAGCCGAGCACAAAAACGCTGGCAGCTCGCGAACATCCGCAAGCGGGACAACTGGAAGGCAGCCGCGTATGTCGCGTGGGCCGATGAAAGCCCTGGGCTGCGCGGTCTGGCATTGAATCTGCCGCACGACTATCTCGCGCGATTCCAGACATCCACCCTCGTGTGCGGCATGCCGTCCGGCGTGTGCCACACAACCGTTTCGATCATGTGCTGTCCATCATCCGACAGCGAGAAGACCCGGGTGTTGGCCGGATGTCCTCTAAATCCCCCTCCCATCACCAGAATTCTCCGGTTCGGCATTGTCATCGAGACGACATCGTAGTCGGCGTTCCCTGCCGCCGGTGACGGCGTACCATCAGCCCTGAATGTGGTCTCTCCGTATCTTCTCGAGCCGTCGTGATCGACGATACTCACGTTCATTTTGTATCCGCCTGCGGCGTCTGCGAAGACAATCGTGACGTTTCTCGGTGGACTGGGAATCGCCAGCTTTGTCAAATCGATCGTCCACGTTCCTACGAGCAGGCTTCGCTCATCGGCAAATGCCGGGACGGTCGAGATCAGCAGCGTCGCGAGACCGGCGATGATCGAGATGGTTCGAGACATGACGACACTCCCGTCCTTCTTGGCAGACGGCAGCGAACGTCCGGTGCGGTAAAGCTTAACCGAACTACCCGACCGGCAGCTGATGGCCGGACGCCGCCTATCGTGTCTGCCTGTAGATTCGAAGCCCGAGCCCCTGTTCCATGCAATCAAAATCGTGGTCAGAATGCAGCAGTTCGTGATCGTTGACCATGCAGAATGTGCCAATGATCACGTCGATCGTATTCCGAACCGTGAAGCCGCGCCGTCTGAGCCTACGATAGTTGTCCGCCGCCGCAAGCGCGATCTCGCGGCCGGCCAAGCCGGCATACGGAAGATCCATGAGGAGGCTACTAGCGCGCCGATAATCGGTATCTCGTGCAAATCCCCGCAATATCTCCGCGAGAATCAGATCGCCTATGCACTTGAGCGAGCCCTGAGCTTGTATCGGCAAAGCTCCGCAGACTTTGCTGGCTGCATGCACGCCGGGCAGTGCGGATCAGCCGGTCGTGCTCCGATGATCACTTTCGATGACACCGCGGCTCGGCTGCCGAGCGTTGAGCTACTGCAGGTATAGCTTCAGAACCATTCAGCGCAGCTCCCTGCTCGTAATTGTTGCATGAAGTGGCCGGATCATTTCCAGGGAATAAATTCATCCCCAAGCGCCTTCCCGAGCGCCGCCAATGCCGGAATTCCAACCGGCAAGGCCAAGATGACGACGGCAACCACAGCGGCGCGCTGGTCCCGAACCCAGACCACTGCTGTTCCCCCAGCGGCCGACAGGATCGCCGCAACGGTAATCGCCGGCATGGGAGTTTTCCTCACGTCGCGATGATACTCGTCCGCTTTCGGACGAGGTTCGTTCGCGGACCGCGCGGCCGCACATAACCGGACCGCGCTACCCCCCGAGGGCGCTACCGCCTAGGATTCGTCCAAATTCCAAGTCTAGTACGCCTCGCCATTGATACCTGCTTGCAAGTAACTGTCCGTCTGCTACAATCCGTAGCGCTACAAATTGTGGCACACAGGAAGAAAATGCGATCGAAATTAGGGGAGCTAGAGCGGGAGGTGCTTCAGGCCGTCTGGCGCTCGGGTCAGGCGAGCGCTGATCAAGTGCGGCAGGTGCTGCAGCGGCCGCTCAAGGAGTCGACCGTGCGCACAGTGCTCCGTCGCCTCGAGAACAAGGGCTATCTAGCGCACCGTGTGGAGCAGCGCACATTTCTGTATCGAGCCGTGAAGCCGCCGGCTCACCTTGCAGCGCGGGCCGTCCAGCGGGTAGCGGACTGGTTCTGCGGTGGGTCTGTGGACGCGGTGCTGCTGGGGATGGTCGAGGCCAAGGTCCTCAGCCGGCGCGATTTGCGGCGACTCGTGGATAGGCTGGAAAAGGATGAATCCGGAGGGAAGTGATGCTTACTACACTGCTTGAGGCTGCCGCGCGCGGCGGCACGTTGTTCGCAGTGGTGTGGGTGCTGCTCAAGGCGCTCAGGCTACGCGACCCTGCGATTGAGAAGAACACCTGGACGGTGATTGCGGCTGCGTCGCTTGTGATGCCGCTGCTTTCGTGGGTGGTTGGTCTCGTCGCAACGCCGGTTCTTCCTCCCCTGACAGTGCTTCCGGTCAGGACCATCGCCTCGACGATGGCGCTGACGGGCACAGCATCCCGAGTGCCGACATCGAACAGCGCGCTGGTATGCGCGTTTGTCTACGTGCTCGTCACGGCGGTGCTGGTAACGAGATTGGTGACCGGACTATGGATAGGTGCGCGGTTGCGTCGCACTGCATCGAAGGTATTTGGGCTACCCGCGGGATCTATCGATGTACGCGTGAGTACTGCGATCCGTAGTCCGGCTTCCTTTGCATCCACGATCCTTCTGCCAGATACATATGGGACCTGGGACGGCACCACTCTCGGCACCGTCCTTGCGCATGAGCAGGCGCATATTCTCAACCGCGACTGTTACCGCCTGTGGCTGGCTTCGCTGTACCGTGCCCTCTTCTGGTTTGACCCGCTGGCGCACTGGTTGCACTGGCGTCTGCGCGCGCTGAGCGAGCTGACGAGTGATGAGGCTGCTGCTATGGCCGCAGGCGACAGAGCAGCCTACGCCGCCTCCCTCAAACAGATGGCGTCTCCGCCAGAATTTATTCCATCAACACTTGCGATGGCCGAATCGTCGTCGCTCGCTCGCCGGCTCAAGTGGCTCTTGAGCGAGCAGGACGCGTGCTCACCGCTGGGTCGCCTCAGGAAAGTGCTACTGATGAGCGCCGTGCTGGTGATCATCCTGCTGGCTGCGGTGCCTTGGGCAGGAGCCATGGTGCCGGTGGCGCAACGACCCGCGACTCTAGAGTTCCGCCTGGTCGACGAGCAAAACAATCCAATGCGAGCGCAACAGAGCGGCAAGGTGCCCATCGGCGACAAGCTCTACCAGCTACGGGACGGCAGCGTGATGTTACTCAAGCGAGACGTGGTCGCTACCGGCGATGAGGTCGCGGAGGCTATTGCCACAACGACGCAAGCGGGTCCAACAGTCGACATTCGCCTTAATTCCCGAGGCGCGGCCTCCATGCTGCGCGCCACTCAGAAGAACCTCGGCCACAGCATGGCGGTCGTGTACAACGGGCAGGTGATCAATCATGCCGTGATCCGTGGCGTGTTTAGCACGCGGTTCCAGGTAACGGGTCTGACTGCGGCAGAAGCCAGGGCCCTCGCGATGCAGTTCAACCGCGCGGTGCCGAAATAACGAAATAGCCGACCGGATACTTGGCGAACGCATACCGAGTTTGGCATCTGGGCTCGAATCTGAGTCACAAATGTCTGTTATGGAGGACTCGCCCGAGGCCTCGCCATCGGCGACAGCGGGTCAGATCCCGCAGTTCTTGGATCGGGGCCGGAGGCGCGAAGCTCGAGCGGATCGGTCCGTGAGCCAGCAGGTCTGCAATCCAGGCCGCATCATTCACGTCGGTCTTGCGGCCGGGGACGTTCTTGATGTGCTGGGCGTTGGCCAGGATGAGCTCGAAGCGCTCCTCCAGCAGGTGCCAGATCGGCTTCCAGTACACTCCTGTAGCCTCCATCGCCGCGTGCGTGATGCCATGCTCGGCCAACCAGTCCGCCAATTGCATCAGTGCCGAGGTGGTCGTATCGAAGCTACGCACTTCATCGTGCAGTGGCTCACTCACACAGCGCGCCCGGGCCATGACCATATCCTTATGTACGTCCAGCCCAGCGCAGCGCGGATACAGAACTTGCATTGTGCAACCTCCCGAGTCAGATGGCGCCGGGAGGAACCCTCGTCGTCGAAGTCTACTAATCGTGCTCCGGGGCGCGAGCGCCCGTGGCAACAATACGGGGTGCTCGCAGGGTCCCAGGTCCAACTATTGAACGGGCTCTCGGCGCCAAGAAAAGACCGACCTCGTTCCCGACGCCAAGGGCTACCTATGCCGCAAATGCCTGTGAAATTCCACTCTTTCGCTTCATCCCACGGGGTCCGACTCCGCCGGATGGCGAACTATTGAGGATCACGATTTCCGCGCATCACTCAGCTCTGAGTCGGACTTTCCTGAAATTAGAAAGATTGGAGACGTGATCGACTCGAACGCCTCGCCCGCTATGGTGCCAGCAAAGGCTGCCGGCCCTTCCGCCGGTGCGCAGTATTCCGCGTAATTCCTCGTGGAACTTCCGCTGTCCGCTTTCAGGCGGCGAAACACTCATCGCTTTCCGATGAACATGCGTACCCAGATCAGCGGCCACATACATGCATACGCCCACAGAACCGGGTTCGTCCGCATGACGTCTCGACAGCGGCTCAAGACCCGTGCAGGTCCGCGGCCGTGGAGGGCGAAGAATGTCGGAACGCCTACCAGTCGGGCCACGCAGCCCAGGTAGTGGCGCAGTTCTAACGCAACCAGAATTGTCGCGATATCTAGCCCTACCGCATCGAGTGCGGGGAGTACGAAGGCCGCTTCTGGCAGAACGGAAATGAGGAGGACTCCGACGACTACCAGAAGGAACAGGACTCGGTAAGCCGGTGGTTCGATCAGAGGTGATCTGATTGCCCAAAATCGATGCTTCCGTCGACCTACTTGGGAGCGCTGCGACGCCGGCAAGCAACAGACGAGCACGACGACGGTAACGGCGACACCCGTTGCAATCAGCCAGTTCCTCATATCCGCTCCCGGCCCGCTTTGGGGATGTCCGATGTTCGGCAGTCTACTGCTGTCTGGGACGGTTGGCTCCTGGCCGACGGTGCCCCGTCGAGAAGCGAACCCAGCGCAACGGGAGGCGCACGCCCGGCGCGCCTCTCGCCCGCGTCGCCTCGGCGTCGGCTTGGTCATTCCTCCGTGTACACGCGCAGGGGCGCCAATGACGTGAGATGATGGTTCAGGTTGCGTTCGACTCTTGATGCGTCGTAAGCAGGACCAGCCGTCGTGATTCTGATCGGCCAGTATGATTCACCCTTCGTCCGGCGCGTCGCCGTCGCGCTCGTCCTCCATGGTCTGCCGTATGAGCACCGCCCGTGGTCCACGTTCGGGGATGCCGCCCGAATCGCACCCTTCAATCCCCTGCGCCGCGTACCGGTTCTGTTGACCGCTGACGGCGAGGCGCTAATCGAGAGTGGGGCGATTCTGGATTATCTTGACGAGCTCGCCGGACCGGAACGGGCACTGCTCGCCCGCGAAGGTCCGGCGCGCCGCCACGCGCTCAAGGTGTGCGCGTTGGCGACTGGTCTCGCCGACAAGGCGGTGATCCTCGTCTACGAGCGCCTGCTCCATGAGCAATCCTCGCCGGTCTGGGTCGAGCGTTGTGGCATGCAGATCCAGGCCGTGCTTGAAGCGCTCGAGGCGGATCGGCGGTCGAGGCCCGGCGCGAGCTGGTGGGGCGAGCGGATCGGACACGCAGACATCGCTGTTGCCTGCGCTCTGCGGTTCCTGCGCGAGGCGCACCCCGAACGCTTCGATGCTGCGCGCTGGCCACAGCTCGCGCGCCATTGCGCTCGTTGCGAGGCCCTCGAAGCCTTTCAGACCGTGACACAGCCCTTTGTGCCACCAGGGAGATAGGGTTGCGTTGGGTCCGTGGCGGCAAATCACGACGAGCATTCGACCCGCGCGGTCGATGGTCCTGCGGACCGCCCCTTCGGCCGTATCGAGGCGGTTGAGTCTACCTTTACAACATGTTCGCAACCCGCTGCCGCAGAGATTCGTGCGGATACAACGTGGCCCTCAGACAATGCGGTCCAGGTCCCTCGCACAGAAGTTCTTCCCGAGGTGCGCTCCTTTGAAACCTGAGACGGCGAACTTGTTTTCGGCGCGGCTGATGCCCGCACTGCCATGGTAGTGGGTGAGAGTCGAGCGTCCCGTCGTGTGACCGAGCCTCTCGACGTGCTCCCACTCTCGTGGAGACGGCATGTTGAGCACACGCACTGGGGCGCGCGTTCGAGGTTTTCCCACGTCTGCCCGAAGCGCGTGAGCCCGAGCATGAATCGGTCGCCCAGCGCCCAGAAGCTCGACATGGCCGCGAGGTTGGTGGTGCCGTCGGGATTGAGGCTGCTGATGACGGCGACCGGGGTTCCGAAATAAAGAACCTCGGGAGAGATCGCAACAACTCATCCGCTGCGGCGTTCATGTACGATAGGTTTGCACCACAAGTGTAAGCAACGTTTCAGAATAATCTGTAGCATCGGGGCCGGGAGTTCGAGGAAAATGCGCCGATGCGGTGGACCAGCGAACTTCCCAATATCGCGCGCCTCGGGGCCTTGATCGGCAATCCGGTGCGTGCGCAGTTCATCGGCGCGCTCATGGATGGCAGCGAGCGCTCGGCGAGCGAGCTGGCTTCACGTGTGCGTGCGACCCCCCAGTCGGCGAGTACACATCTTGCGAGCCTCGTCGCAGGCGGACTCTTGATGGTCCGTCCTCAGGGCCGCCATCGCTTCTACCGCCTGCGCAGCGAGCAGGTCGCTGCGGCCATCGAGACTTTGTCCCTGACGGCAACGGAGACGGTGCAGTGGCCGGATTTGGGACAACGCGTCAGGAGCGCCCGTCGCTGCTACGACCATGTGGCCGGGCGACTGGGCGTGACAATCTGTGACTTTGCTGTCGCGCGCCGATATGTCATCGCAGGTGGCGAAGGCGTGACCCTGACCAAGGCCGGTGGACGATGGCTGGCATCGCTGGAGCTCGAGCCGCCACCCGCATTGCGGCGTCCGCTGGTCCGATTCTGCCAGGACTGGACGGAACGCAGGCCGCATCTGGCCGGTTGGCTCGGGGCCGCGCTGTGCCGTCGGCTCGAGGAGCAGGACGTGATCAGGCGCCTGTCCGACTCGCGCGCACTGAGCGTGACGCCCGCCGGGCGAGGGGTACTCGCGCGCCTGTTCGGCGTGCAGCCAAAGCAGCTCGAGGCGCGGTAAGGCTCGCCCACGTGCCGGCTCATTCGCCCGGCAAGGAGTTGACGATGCTAGAGCATGGCGAGGTGAACCAAGTGGATACCGGGGGACTGCCCTGGAGACCATCGACGTTCGCTGCACACGTGTACGTCAAGGATGTTGCAGTGACCGACGGCTGGGAAATGCAGATAGTCCGTTTCGAGCCGGGGGCACGATTTCCGCTGCATGCGCATGAGAGGGCGGAGTTCATATTCGTTCTGGAAGGCGAGCTCGTTCAGGGGGGACGACGCCTGGGTCCTGGCTGGGCCAGCATCTCGACCATAGGCACGGTCGACGAGGACGTGCACTCGGAAAAGGGGTGCGTCTTCGTGCTGGTCA
>Ga0335074_10009426_pt1 | contig 13640 bp, 12 predicted proteins | sample Lox_Sample_23_FD_206715 | JGI IMG/M metagenome (GOLD analysis project Ga0335074, IMG submission 206715) | Soil microbial communities from Loxahatchee National Wildlife Refuge, Florida, United States - Lox_Sample_2.3 | ecosystem: Environmental > Terrestrial > Soil > Wetlands | place: USA...
GTCCTGCATAATCGAAGGAAACAGAGCCGCAGCCGCAAGGTTGGTCAGCACATCCTCGTAACCCGCGATCGCTAGCGGCCCCAATCCAGCCGAATTGAGAGCGCCAAACTCCACGATGGTCGTTTTTAACGCCCTCGCAAAGGCTTCCCCCGTCCGGGCGCGCAAATCTACCCGATCGACCATTTCTGAAACCGGCGAGCCCGACAAGCCTTCAGCGGCCAGCTGTTCAGCCCGGTCAATCAGAACCTCAATGGGCGCATGGAGGACCATGGCTGAGCCTTCACGCAAGTTCGCCCCGATCTCTTCGAATGGACGCCCCACTGCTGCTTGGTCGCGGGCGCTCACCTCATAAGAACGAGTCCCACATCGAATTTTCAGAGGGGCGCCTACTATTGGGATTGAAATGTTGGCGAGGCTCCCCATCGGTCGAGTCAAGCTCCAACTCGTGACCCGAACCTTGCTGACGAGCAGGTGGCCAAGCTTGGCCACGGTCAAGGACATCGAGAACGCGCCCGATTTGTCCAAGCGGTCGACCTTTGTGCGTTTGCCAGAGATGGACGTGAGGAGTTCGGAGACGACATCAATGTCGCGTGACGCGAAAGTAGTGACGGCGTCAGCCCTAGTGTGTCGGTCTCCATAGGCGTCAAGGTCCATAAGAATCTCCGTGCTGATTCATTGTAATACATCTGTGACAACGCCAGGGTCAGTACGATGGCTTGATGTTTCATTCACCTCAACAATAATGTCGCTTGGCGTTGAATAACGGCCACCCGCGCGCCTGGGCCCTTCTAGCGGAGGGGGCGCAGTTTCGTGCTTGGCCCGCGTCTGCGAACCTGCTTTTGGCGCATTCGACCCTCAGGGCCTACGGCGGCTTTTTGGCGCACTCCGCCCATGCAGGGTGAACCTCGGGAACGCGTGCTTCGGGTCGAAACCGGTCTAGCTGATTGGGTTTTGGCCCTAAGGCCGTGTTGGGCGCCGCCCGGACCGCCAAAGCGCGATTTCGCGACCAGAGGCCGGGCTGATTTCGGAAAACCGACATTTTCTTGACAAAGAGCAGAGCGCGTTCTACGTTTGTTCTTATGATGGACGAAAGCTCAAAGCCCGATGCCGCCGAAGCCGCCTCCCCGCCCTCCGTCCGCCGCGACCGCTCGGACGCGGCGCGCAGAGCGGCGCGGGTCAAGAAAACCGACCGCGAGGCGCAGATCGTCGATCTCCTGAACCGTGGCGTCTCCGTCGCGGAGATTGCCGAGCGCGAAGGCCTTTCGCTCAGCCGCATGCGCCGCCTCGTTCAGGCGATCCTAGCCAAGCGCCTACCCCAGCCGCCCGCCGAATTTCTGGCGCTGCAGGTCAGCCGGCTCAATGAGGCGCTGCTTCTATCCTATACCTCCATGTACAATTCGGCGACCGGGACCAACTTCGAGGCCGTCGATCGGGTGGTGAAAATCGTGCGCGAGCTCGACCGCTATCATGGCTTCTCGCTTCATGAGACGCCGCGCCCGGAAGCCGTTCCGCTGCGCCTGCCCGCGCCGGCGCAAAACCCCATCGCGCTCGCCACGCCGGCCGCGCCGATTGCCGAACGGTGCGGAAATGGCGCCGCAAGCGATTGAAAACGCTCGATTCGGACGCGGAAATGGCGCCTGCGGGAGCCGGCGCGTCCGACACGAGGACGGGTCAGCGGCCCGTGGCGGCGCCAGTGAAAATGACGACCTCGTCCTTGCCCACGCGATCGAGCAGCGCGTGAGCCTCCTCGTCCAGGAGGTCCCTGTCGACGCTCTCCGGACTGAGACTGGCGACGCGCAACTCCCAGCGCGCGCGCTCGGCCTTGAGCCCGGCGAGCTCGACCTTGAGCTTGACGGCGTCGGCGTCGAACTTTTCCTTGGCCTTCAGCCCATGCTCGCCGTTCGAGGCGTCCCATACCAGGTAGCCGCTTGCGACCCCGAGCACGAGGTAGAGCACGATCGGCGCCACGATCGAGCGCAGGCGAGTCCTTACGACCATGCGCCGAGCTTGCGTGGACGAGGTTAACGCGGAGTTACGGGTTCCGATCAAGCTCGCTTGATCGCCGCGCGCCCGGCGAAGCGGGCCTGGTCGCCGAGCTCCTCCTCGATCCGGATCAGCTGGTTGTACTTCGCCAGCCGATCGGACCTCGACAGCGAGCCGGTCTTGATCTGTCCGCAATTGGTGGCGACCGCGAGATCGGCGATGGTCGAATCCTCGGTCTCGCCCGACCGGTGCGACATGACCGCGGTGTAGCCCGCCCGCTGCGCCATATCGACCGCGGCCAGCGTCTCGCTCAAGCTCCCGATCTGATTCACCTTGATCAGGATCGAATTGGCGACGCCCTCCTTGATGCCGCGCGCGAGGATCTCGGTGTTGGTGACGAAGACGTCGTCGCCAACCAGCTGGCGGCGCGAGCCGAGCTTCTCGGTCAAGAGCTTCCACCCGACCCAGTCCTGCTCGGCCATGCCGTCCTCGATCGACAGGATCGGGTACGCGCCGGCGAGCTTGATGAGATAGTCGACCTGCTCCTCGACCGAACGCGTCACGCCCTCCCCGGAATAGACGTAAGCCCCGTCCTTGAAGAACTCGGAGGCCGCTGGATCAAGCGCCAGCGCGATGTCGGCGCCGGGCTTGAAGCCGGCCGCCTCGATCGCCTTGACGCAGAAGTCGAGCGCCGCCTCCGCCGATGGCAGGTTGGGAGCGAAGCCGCCTTCGTCGCCGACGTTGGTGTTGTGTCCCGCTTTCTTCAGCGCAGCTTTAAGCGCATGAAACGTCTCCGCGCCCCAGCGCACCGCCTCGGCCAACGAAGGCGCGCCGACCGGCATGATCATGAACTCCTGGAAATCGATCGGATTGTCGGCGTGCACGCCCCCGTTGACGACATTCATCATTGGCGTCGGCAACACCCTGGCCATCGCGCCGCCGACGTAGCGATAAAGCGGCAAGCCCGAGGCTTCCGCCGCAGCCTTGGCGACCGCAAGCGAGACGCCAAGAATGGCGTTGGCGCCGAGCTTGGATTTGTTCTTCGTGGCGTCGAGCGCGATCATCGTCTCGTCGATCTTTAGCTGGTCTTCGGCCTCGAGGCCGGAGACGGCGTCGAACAGATCCCGATTGACCGCCTCGACCGCCTTCAGCACGCCCTTGCCGCCGAAGCGTCCCTTGTCTCCGTCGCGCAGTTCGACGGCCTCGCGCGTGCCGGTCGAAGCGCCCGACGGAACCGCGGCGCGTCCCATCGAGCCGTCTTCCAGCACGACATCCACCTCGACCGTCGGATTGCCGCGGCTATCCAGAATTTCGCGGCCGACGACATTCACGATCGCAGTCATCTTGACTCCAAAGCTGCACTCTCGACCCAGTTTCTTACGGCATTGAGGCAGCCGAAAAAAGACGGAGGAAATGAGTCAAGCTCACCGAGCGCCCAGCACTTTTGCATTTGCTGATGCACATTTGACCAAAATGGACCAAGCTAGAAAAAATATGCATGGCAGGCCGCCAAGCCGCGTGACACGGCCAAAAATTTCGACTAGCAATGGTGTGCTAAAAGGAGGCCGCTGCCAAAAGGTTTGGCGCCGGACGCCGTAGGGTCTGTGGGAGGACAAAGCGTTCGACAGTCTTGAAGTTGCCCGCCGGATTTGCGGAAGGGATAAAAGAAAAGACTGGGATTGTGAAACGCAATACCAAAAATGGGAGAAGGGGCGGGTTGCCGTAATGGCGTCCCGCCCCTTGTGTTTGGAGTGAGACTTCTCTACTTGGCGGCCCAAACAACAGCCTTGGTTGGAGCACGTTCGCGCGGGCGATAAGCTTTCGACGGCGAGCGAATGACCTCCCGCCCCCAAACGCGACAACCTTGCTGAGAGCCCCGATCCTCACCGTCGCTCCGCCTCCCCTTCCGCCCAGTTTCGCTGCGCTTCGGCGATATAGGCGTCGAGGCGGCGTTCCTCGATTGCTAGCCGGGCGCCGGACATCAGATCTTGATAATAGGCGAGATTGATCTCGGTGAGCCCCATCATCGCGAGGATCTCGCCCGATTTCACGAGATGGCGCCAGTAGGCCCGGGAATAATCGCGCGCCATTGGCGACGAGGACATCGGATCGACCGGCCGGGGATCGTCGGCGAAACGCGCGTTGCGCAGGTTGAGGCGGCCGCGGCGGGTGAAAACAAGCCCGTGCCGCCCCGCCCGCGTGGGCATGACGCAATCGAGCATGTCGACGCCACGCCTTATCGACTGAAGAAGATCGTCGGGCGTCCCCACGCCCATGAGATAGCGCGGCTTATCGAAAGGCAGATGCGGGATCACTGCGTCGATCATCTCGAGCATCGCCGCCTGCGGCTCGCCGACCGCCAGTCCGCCGATGGCGTAGCCGTGAAAATTCATCTCGGCGAGCGCCTCAGCGCTGAATGTACGAAGATCCTTCTCCGTCCCGCCCTGAACGATGCCGAAGATCGCCCTGCCCGGCTGCTCGCCGAACGCTTCTTTCGAGCGCTCGGCCCACCGAAGCGAGAGGCGCATCGCGCGTCCGGCCTCGTCATGCGCAACCGGCAGCCGCACGCACTCGTCGAGCTGCATCTGAATGTCAGAGCCCAGGAGACGCTGGATTTCCATCGAGCGCTCGGGCGTGAGCTCGTGGCGCGAGCCGTCGATATGCGACTGGAAGGTCACCCCACGCTCGCCGAGCTTGCGCAGTTTCGCGAGGCTCATCACCTGAAAGCCGCCGGAGTCGGTGAGGATGTGATGGGGCCAATTCATGAATTTGTGCAGGCCGCCGAGCGCGGCGATCCGCTCCGGCCCAGGGGCCAGCATCAAATGATAGGTGTTGGACAGCACGACGTCATAGCCGAGCGCTCTCACCGCTTCCGGGCGCATGGCCTTGACGGTTGCGGCCGTGCCGACCGGCATGAAGGCCGGCGTGCGAATGATTCCGCGTGGGCCGGAGATCGCGCCGACACGGGCCTTGCCGTCGACGCCATGGACGGCAAAGGAAAATTCGGCGCTCACGTGCGCTTGCTGCTCGCGCCTGCCCGGCCGGCGCGGATGAGCAGGCAGGCGTCGCCGTAGGAATAGAACCGGTAGCCGGCCTGAATGGCGTGCGCATAGGCTGCACGCATCACTTCAAGCCCGCTGAACGCCGAGACCAGCATGAACAGCGTCGATCGGGGAAGATGAAAATTGGTCAGGAGCGCGTCGACGAAGCGAAACGCATAGCCGGGGGTGATGAAAATATTCGTGCGTCCCGAAAACGGCCGAAGCCGCCCGCTCTCGTCCGCGGCGCTCTCGAGGAGGCGCGCGGAGGTCGTGCCGACGCAAGCGATGCGCCCTCCGCCTTCGCGCACCGCGTTCAACGCCTCCGCGGTCGCGGCGTCGAGCGAGCCCCACTCGGAATGCATCTTATGGTCGCGCGTGTCCTCGACCCTTACGGCTGCGAAGGTGCCCGCGCCGACATGCAGCGTCACCCGATGCAGGCCGATCCCGCGCTCCTTGAGGCGAGCGACCAGATCGGGAGTGAAATGCACCCCCGCCGTCGGCGCCGCCACCGCTCCGGGGCGGGCGGCAAACATCGTCTGATAGTCCTCGCGGTCGCTCAGTGACAAAGCGCGCCGGGAGGCGATGTAGGGCGGCAACGGGGCGCTCCCCAAGCGCTCGATCGCCTCGCCCAGCGCCGCGCCGGCAAAGTCGAAGCGCAGCAGAACCTCGCCCGCTTCGCCTGTATCCTCCACTTCCGCGTCGAGCGCAGCCAGAAGGCAGGCCATGCTTTCGCTCGTCTCACCGAAACGGATGCGCTCGCCGACTCTGAGCCTCTTCGCCGGCCGGACGAGAGCCCGCCAACGGCAATCGTCGACCCGCTCGATCAGCGTGGCTTCGATCGAAGCCACCGCGTCGCCCCGCACGCGTATCCCTTCGAGCCGCGCCGCGATGACCCGAGTGTCATTGACGACAAGCGCGTCGCCGGGGGCGAGATAATCGGGCAGATCGCGCACGTGCGAGTCGATGAGGCCACCGTCGGCGCCAACGACCAGCATCCGCGCGCTGTCGCGCGGGTTCGCCGGAGCGAGCGCGATGCGCTCAGGGGGAAGAGCAAAATCGAAGGCGTCGACGCGCATCTCGTGAGGTCTGGATATGGCGACCCGTGATATTCACCATAAAAGAACACCAAGGGGCACGAAGATCATGTATGCGCCGACTTCCGCCCGCGCGGAAAACGCCGTCCCGCAGAGCATCGACGCCGCTCTGCAAGCAGAGTCTCAAACCATTGGCGCTATAAAAGCCCTTCGTGCCCTTCGTGGTGAATATTTTAAACCCACAAAGGTCACAAAGGATTACGAGGCCCTCAGCTCAAGCTCGCCTTGACGATCTTGTCGGGGTCGCGCACCGGCTCGCCACGCTTGATCTTGTCCACGTTGTCCATGCCCGACACGACCTTGCCCCAGACGGTGTATTTGCGGTCGAGGAAGGGCGCGTCGGCGAAGCAGATGAAGAACTGCGAATTGGCCGAATCGGGACTCGCTGCCCGCGCCATCGACACCGTGCCGCGCTTGTGCGGCTCTGCGTTGAACTCGGCCTTGAGGTCGGGATATTTCGATCCGCCGGTTCCGGTTCCGTGCGGGCAACCGGTCTGGGCCATGAAGCCGTCGATCACGCGGTGAAAGACAATGCCGTCATAGAATCCTTCGGACACCAGGCGCTTGATATGCGCAACATGGCCGGGCGCCAGCGACGCGTTCATTTCGATCACCACCGGACCCTTGGTCGTCTCGAGGGTCAAAGTATCGCCAGCGCTGCTCATGTCGCTCATCCTTATTTTCTCGCGCCCGGGGCCATGCGCATGGTGATGATCTTGTCCGGGTTCTCGACCGCGCCGTTGTTGGCCTCGGTTCCCGCCTTGATCTTGTCGACGGCGTCCATTCCCGATGTGACCTCGCCGAAGGCGGTGTATTTGCCATCGAGGAAGCCGCCGTCGCCGAACATGATGAAGAACTGCGAATTGGCGGAATTCGGATCGTCGGTGCGCGCCATGCCCAGGACGCCGCGCTGGAAGTGGGTTTGATTGAACTCCGCCGGCAGGTTCGGCAGCTTCGACCCGCCCCCGCCGGTCCCGGTCGGATCGCCGGTCTGGGCCATGAACCCGGGGATGACGCGGTGGAAGGTCAGTCCGTCATAGAACTTGTCCTTCACCAGCGTCTTGAACTGGGCCACGGTTTTGGGCGCCCAATCAGGGTGCAGGAGGATCGTGACCTTGCCATGCTTGGTCGTCATGACGACTGTGTTGTCGGAGTCGCTGGCCGCATAGGCCGCCGAAACAGCGAAAAGAGGGAGCCAAAGCGCGACGCGTCGGCTGCAAGCAAACATGAACGAACCCTTAAATCAGCGGCCGCCCGGATCGGCGGGCGCGGCTTGATAGCAGGTTAAAGAGGCATTGCAAGCGACGACGGAAACCGCGCCGGGCGCCCGGTTCGCCCCTGACCGAATCGCCGGGATTGTGAAAAAAATTCACCCGAGCCGCGCAATAGCCGGTATATGCAGAAGACTTGCCGCCGCAACAGCGTGCACGCTTTTCGTCAATTCAAACTCCGAGCCATCCCCAACGACATGTCCCGCACCCCCCTTCTCTTGACTGCCTGCGTCGCGCTGATCGCCTCTTCTCTGCCGGCTTCGGCGGCTGCCGGAGTGGTGACGCGCCAATGCGAGTACAAGGGCGAGGGCAAACTCGGACCGCTCACTGTCGCCTACGACGAGGCCGCGCGGCTCGTGAAGGTGACCACGTCCGACGGCCGCATCTGGCGCTACCAGGACGGCGCGACTGGCCGCCTCGGCCCGGCGCTCGCCGCGACCGACGATCCGGGCCCGGTCGAGCAATTCGTCACCTTGAGGGCCGGCCGGGTCGAGGTCGGCTTCCGCTGGCCGGACGACGGAACCACGGGACACTTGGCCTATTTCGACCTGCGGGCGTTCAAGAACCCCGCCAAGCGCTGCGTCTGGCGCTCGCTCTGGGACTTCGCGATGGGGTGAGCGCCCGCGCCTCCGCGAGGCGGATTCGCCCAGTTTTGAGCGTGATCCTATCCGAACACCGGTATCCACTTTTCGGGATCACGCTTCAGACCGCGGATGACTCCATCTACATGGTCATCGGCCCCATGTTCTGGTTTAGATTGTACATGATCCAGAGCGACCCGACCAGGATCAGAAAGACGATCAGCACTCCGAACGCGAGCGCGAGCACGTTGTTGACGTTGTCAGGGCCGGTGGTGATGTGCAGGAAGAAGACCAGGTGCACCCCGATCTGAGCGATCGCCAGAACGACGAGCGCAATCGGGATGCTGGGGCGCCAAACCAGGAACGTGCCGGCGATAAAAAAAGAAACGGCGGTCAGCAAAATCGCCAGCCCAAGGCCGATCAAATAGCCCAGCACCCCCTCCGCGACCTCGCGGCCGCGAGCCGGTTCGTCGCCGGGAGCATGATCGGTGCGGCTCAGCGCGTCATAGTCGCCGTCTGTCGAGCTCATGCGCCTGCTCCCAAAAGGTAGACGACCGTGAAGATCGCGACCCAGATGATGTCGAGCGTGTGCCAGAACAGCGCGAAGCAGAGGACGCGCCGCAGGATGTCGGCGCGATAGCCCTTGGCGAACACCTGCGCAACCATCGTGAGCAGCCACAGGAGTCCGAGCGTGACGTGGAGGCCGTGGCAGCCGACCAGGGTGAAAAAGGCGGACAGGAAGGCGCTGCGGGTCGGTCCCGCGCCCTGCCCGACCATGCCGGCGAATTCGTGCATCTCGATCGACAGGAAGCCAAGTCCGAACAGGAAAGTCGCGGCCATGCCGCCATAGTACAAGAGGCCGTTGTGGGCTCTGGACCCGATGGCGGCCAAGCCGCACGTGAAACTCGACAATAGAAGGCACGCGGTCTCGATCGCGACATTGTGCAGGTCGAACAGATCTTTTCCACTCGGCCCGCCGGCGGTCTCGTTCACCAACACGGCGTAGGTGGCGAAGAACGCTGAGAACATCACGATGTCGCTGAGCAGGAAGATCCAGAATCCGTAGCCGACAATGATGCGCTTGGCGGTTGGACCGGCATGATCCATGATCGCTTCGGGCCGCGGTCCCTGCGTCTCTTCGCGGCGGCCGTCGCCGAAATCCGCACCCGCCTGGAAGGCCGTCATGAGAGGACCCCCGCGGGGGTGAACGCTTCGCCGCGCGCGCGGCGGTTGGCGCGGTCGATGCGCGCGACCTCATCGGCCGGAATCTCATATTCGGTGCGATCGCGCCAGGCGAAGACGACGAATGTCACAAAAGCGCCGAGGAGAGAGACGCCAACCAGCCACCAGATATGCCAGATCATGCCGAAGCCCCCGAAGGTGGCAAAGAAGGCGCAGACGAAGCCGGTTGCGCTGTTTCGCGGCATCTCGATGGCCTTGTAGACCGGTTCGACCGCCGGACCCGCCCCACGCTCGGCTAGGCGCGCTCTGCGCCAATAGTCGTCCCGGCCCTCGACATAAGGCAGGACGGCGAAGTTGAACGCCGGCGGCGGCGACGACGTCGACCATTCAAGCGCACGGCCCATCCACGGGTCGCCGGTCAGGTCGCGCAATTCCTCGCGATGGCGGATGCTTACGACCAGTTGGGCGACCTGACACAGGATGCCAGCGAGAATGACCGCAGCGCCCACCGCCGCGACAAGGAGCCAAGGGCGCCATTCGGGCACGTCGTAATGCTGCATCCGCCGGGTCATGCCCATCAAGCCCACGACATAGAGGGGCATGAACGCCAGGTAGAAGCCGATAAACCAGCACCAGAAAGCTGCTTTCCCCCAGCCCTCATGGAGCCGGAAGCCGAACGCCTTGGGGAACCAGAAGGTGTATCCGGCAAACATCCCAAACAGCACGCCGCCGATGATGACGTTATGAAAATGGGCGACCTGGAACAGGCTGTTGTGCAGCATGAAATCCGCCGGCACCACCGCGACCAGGACGCCGGTCAGGCCGCCGATGACGAAGGTCACCATGAAGCCGAGCGACCATAGCATCGGCGTCGCATAGACCACCCGACCGCCGTACATGGTGAACATCCAGTTGAATATTTTCACTCCCGTCGGCACCGCGATGATCATTGACGCGATGCCGAACACCGCGTTGACATTGGGGCCGGCGCCCATGGTGAAGAAGTGGTGCAGCCAGACCATGTACGAGATGACGCAAATCGCCATGGTCGCCCAGACCATCGAACGGTAGCCGAACAACGGCTTGCGCGAGAACGTCGACACCACCTCGGAGAACACGCCGAATGCAGGCAGGACGAGGATGTAAACCTCCGGATGGCCCCAGATCCAGATCAGGTTCATGAACATCATCACGTTGCCGCCGGCCTCATTGGTGAAGAAGTGAAAGCCGAGGTATCGGTCGAGGGTCAGCATCGCCAGGGTGGCGGTCAGGACCGGAAAGGCGGCGACGATCACGAGCATCGAGGCGAAAGCCGTCCAGCAGAAGACCGGCATGCGCATGTAGGTCATGCCGGGGGCGTGAATCTTCAAAATGGTGGTGACGAAATTGACGCCGGTCATCACCGTCCCGACACCGGAGATCTGTACCCCCCACAAGTAGTAGTCGACCCCGACGCCGGGCGAATAGGTGAGCTCCGACAGCGGCGGAAAAGGCAGCCAGCCGGTGCGCGAGAACTCGCCCACCACCAGTGAGAGGTTGATGAGGAGCGCGCCGGTCGCAGTCAGCCAGAAGCTGACCGAGTTCAAGGTCGGAAAGGCGACGTCGCGCACGCCGAGCTGCAGCGGCACCACGAAGTTCATGAGCCCGATCACGAACGGCATGGCGACGAAGAAGATCATGATCGTGCCGTGGGCGGAGAAGATCTGGTTGTAATGCTCCGGCGGCAGGTAGCCCTGGGACCGGAACGCTATCGCCTGCTGCGAGCGCATCATGATCGCGTCGATGAAGCCGCGTAGCAGCATGACCGCGGCCAAGGTCACATACATGATGCCGATATGCTTATGATCGACGCTGGTGATCCATTCGCGCCACAGATAAGGGACCCAGCCTTTGATGGTGACGAACGCGACCACGCCGACGATCACCACGATGACCAACGCGCCCGCAGCCAATGGGATCGGCTGGTCGAAGGGTATGGCGTCCCAGGTCAGCTTGCCGAACATGCTAGTTCCGCCTCCCTACACACAGTCGAGGAGCGGTCGCCACGATCGGGCCGGGGTCGGTCTCGGCGACCGGGCCGGGTCCAGGCGGCAGCGTCTGATCGAGAATCTTGTCGAACAACCCGTCAGTAACCGAGCGGAATGTGAATGGCGCCGGCACGACGCTTTGCTTGGAGAGCGCGATGTAGCTCTCCGGCGTCAGCTCAGGTCCGCCAGCGCGCACCTGGCCGAGCCAGGCGTAGAAGTCCTCGGTCGACTTCGCCTCGACCTCGAAATGCATGTCGGCGAACCCGTCGCCGCTGATTTGAGTCGCAAGGCCGTGAAAGATCCCCGGATGGTCGGCTAAGAGGTTAAGCTGCGTTCTCATCCGGTTCATGGTATAGATCATGCTGCCGAGCCGGGGCACGAAGAATGCTGTCATTACGCTGCCCGAGGTCAGCGAAAAATGAATCGGCGTCCCGGCCGGAATCACCAGACGATTGACGCTCGCGACATGCTGGTCGGGGTAGATGAACAGCCATTTCCAGTCGAGCGACACGACCTGAACGTTGAGCGGCTCTTCTTTCGACTCGAGCGGTCTCGCCGGATCAAGGTCAAACGCGCCGATCCACGTCACCCCGCCCAGCAGCATTATGGTGAGCAGCGGGATCGCCCAGACGATCAATTCCAGCTGGCCGGAATATTCCCAATCCGGCAGATAGAACGCCCTCTGGTTGGACGACCGGAACCACCAGGCGACGCCGAGAGTTGCGATGATGGTCGGGACCACGATGACGAGCATAATGGCCACAGAATCGACAAGGATCGTCGCGTTGCCCTCGCCGACGGGACCTTTCGGATCGAGAACGGCCAAGTCGCAGCCGCTAAGCGGCAGCGCGGCCAGCAACGGCGCCAACCTCAAAACAAATCTTCGAACCCCGGCCCCGAGAATCATGACGCCGCCCGCCCGCCTTACCTTCGAGGTTCGCACCAAGCCAAAACCGCTATCAGCTTGTCCGAGCCCGCCTCAAAGCCACCAGACCGACCCGCAAACTGTTTTGCGGCGTGAAGCAGCATGACACGGCGCAACGGCTCGGATCAAGCTGCCTTAAATACGCGTTTGTTGTGCCGGGGTGCAAAAGCCCCACGTCGTGCCTGCGCGAAGGCTTGCTCCGGGAGGACGAAATGGCTGAAGATCAGGCTCAACCGGCCGGCCCCGATTTGACGCTCGGAATCTCCGCCACCGACTTGCCCGACGGCGGCAAGCTCGTGGGCCATGTGGGGAACGAAGCGGTGCTGCTCGCGCGCGATGGCGCGGACGTGTTCGCGATCGGCGCTCATTGCACGCATTACAGCGGCCCGTTGGCGGACGGGCTCATCGTCGAGGGCGCGGTCCGCTGTCCCTGGCACCACGCCTGCTTCGATCTCCGCACCGGCGAAGCGTTGCGCGCGCCTGCGCTGAGCCCGGTCGACACGTGGCGGGTGGAGGAGCGCGACAGCAGGATCGTGGTGCGCGAGAAGCGCGCCCGGCCTCAAGCAGCGCCCCGCATCAAGTCTGGCGCCCCGAAGCGGATCGTGATCGTCGGCGGCGGCGCGGCAGGTTTCGCCGCGGCCGAGATGCTGCGGCGGCGGAAATACGAGGGCGGGATCGTCATGCTGAGCAGCGATGATGCGCCGCCCGTCGACCGGCCCAATCTGTCGAAGGATTATCTCGCCGGCGGCGCGCCGGAGGAATGGCTGCCGCTGCGCGACCAGGGCTTCTATTCCGAGAACGCCATCGATCTCCGTCTCAGCACGACCGTCGCCGCGATCGATGTCGGCGCGCATGAAGTCGCGCTCTTGAGCGGCGACAAGGTTCCGTTCGATCGCCTGCTGCTCGCGACCGGCGCCGAGCCCGTGCGCCCGTCCATTCCCGGCTTGAAGCCGTCGGACGCGCTCGTGCTGCGTACGCTCGCCGACTGTAGGGCGATCATCGAGCGGGCGAAGACGGCGCGCCGGGCGGTCGTTTTGGGCGCGAGCTTCATCGGCCTCGAGGTCGCGGCCTCGTTGCGGGCGCGCAACCTCGAGGTTGATGTCGTCGCGCCGGAAGAGCGGCCGATGGAAAAAATTCTCGGCCCCGACTTTGGCCGCCTCGTGCAAGCGATTCACGAACAGCACGGCGTCGTCTTCCATTTGCGGGAGACTGCGCGCTCCATCGACGGCAAGCGGGTGACGCTGAGCGGCGGCGCCATGCTCGAAGCGGACCTCATCGTCGCCGGCCTTGGCGTGCGCCCGCGCGTCGGCCTCGCCGAGGCGGCGGGCCTTAAGATCGACCGCGGCGTGGCCGTCGACGCCTTTCTCGAAACGAGCGCGCCCGGCATCTTCGCCGCCGGCGACATCGCCCGCTGGCCGGACCGGCTCACGGGTAAGGCCATCCGCGTCGAGCACTGGGTCGTGGCGGAACGGCAGGGGCAGACGGCGGCGCTCAACATGCTCGGGGAGCGCGAACCGTTCGACGCGGCTCCGTTCT
>Ga0335074_10009427_pt1 | contig 13639 bp, 9 predicted proteins | sample Lox_Sample_23_FD_206715 | JGI IMG/M metagenome (GOLD analysis project Ga0335074, IMG submission 206715) | Soil microbial communities from Loxahatchee National Wildlife Refuge, Florida, United States - Lox_Sample_2.3 | ecosystem: Environmental > Terrestrial > Soil > Wetlands | place: USA: Florida...
AAACCGAGGATGCGGGCAGTTACATCAAGCTGACAGCTTTTCCGGACGGCAGATTCAAAGTCTATAACGAGCGGACAAAAGCCACGAAGGACTACGCGCTCAAATCACGCGATTGAGCCCTTCGAAATTTGTGATTTCAAGCGGGTTCGGGCACGGGCGTCATCGGCCCGAGTAGAAAAATATACGCCAGGATGCTCAGAACAAGAGTCACGGTCGCGGCGATGAAAGCCCACGCAAACGAATGCGTGATCTGAACGACGTAACCCGTGACGATCGGCGCGGCGATGCCCGCAAGCTGATTGCTGAAATTCAAAATTCCGCCGACGGTGCCAACGCTTTCTTTCGGAGCGATCAGCGAAGGAATGGACCAGCCGACCGGCGACGCGGCCGACAATCCGCCGATTGAAAGGCTGATCCAGAAGAGCGCGGCGGCCGCGCTTTCGGTATGCGCGGCGCCAAGTATGCCCAGTCCCAGCGCGGTCCCACCGATCAAAACCACCTGGCGCACACGCACTGCATTCCACCCGCGCTGAATCAGCTCATCGACGAGCCATCCCCCGATTACCAGATCCGTGAACGTCGCGAACAGCCAGGGGACACTGGTGTAAACCACCGAATGAAACAAATCGACGTGATGCGCCGCCAGGAAATAGGAGGGCAGCCAGGTCAGCAGAAGATAGAATGTGTAGTTGTATCCGGCAAAACCCAGCGCCAATCCGATGACCCTCTTCTGCCGCAGCAAATACCAGAGCGGCGCGCCCCGGGCGGCTGTCGCGCGATCCTCCGGCTGCGCTCCGCCTTTCGCGATAAATTCGCGCTCTATGTTCGAAAGGCGCTTGTCTTCGCTGGGGTTGTAGTAGTAGGCATAAAACAAAGCAAAGAAAACTAGGCTGAGAAACCCCGTGGCAGCGAAACTCCATCGCCAGCCAAAATGAAGCAGCAAAATGCCAATCAAAGGCACGCCAATGGCGGACGAAAATTTTGCCATGGAATCAAAAATCGCGGTGGCCAGGCTACGTTCCTGGTTTGGAAACCAGTAACCGACGGCTTTGGAGTTTGCGGGGAAAGTCGGAGCTTCGCCAATACCCAATAGAAGGCGAGCCGAGAAAAAGCCGGCGATGCCGGTAGACAGCGCCGCGCCAAAAGTGGCCACTGACCAAATAAAGGTGCTGATCCAGCCGACGCGCCGCACGCCAAACTTATCGAGCAAAAGGCCTGAGGGAAGTTGCAACGCTGCGTATGTCCAGTTATAGGCGCTCGATAAATAGCCAAAGGTGACCGCGGAAATTCCAAATGCGGCATTGAGGGCGTCTTTCGAAACGGAGAGGTTGACGCGATCGAAATAGTTAACCAGGATTCCGAAGCCGAGCAGGCAGGCGATAAACCATCTTCGCCGGGGCACGCCTTGCGCCTCAAATGCCGTTGGGTCCAGTGTCGCGGACATGAAGGGTTTCTTGAATCAGTCTCCCGCCGATTTTTCGGACCAGACGTTTTTTCCGGACAACGCGAACGCTAAAACGCAGCGCAGAGTATCCCACAATCGAGCGGGCGCTGCGGGGCATTTTCCTGCACAAGGACAAAAACATGCGGTGAACCGGAGCGCGCGCAGGCCGCTTCTCTTCATATCTCTCACGCTTGCGCCCCCTCTTCCGCTCGCAGTACACTGCGCCGTCTTCGGTTTGCAGTCGCCTGACAAGCAGAGTTCGAAGGTTTGAATTGTACGGAGAACCCAAATGAATCTACTTTCAAATCGGCGTGATTTTCTTCGCATCACGGCCACTGCTGGCGCCGCATTTCTTCTTCCCTATCCAGTGAGCGCTGCCGAGAAGAAATCCGTGCTCCTGTTCACGAAATCCTCCGGTTTCGAACATAGCGTCGTCAAAGTCGTAGACGGCAAACCCAGCATCGTCGAGAACGCCCTGCGCGATATGTCCGCCAAGTACGGGTTTAACCTTACCGCTTCCAAGGACGGCCGGATTTTCGATTCAAAAGAATTTCACGAGTACGCCGCTGTCGTCTTCTTCACGACCGGCGTCCTGACGGAGGAAGGCACGGACAAAAATCCGCCTATGTCCGCGCAGGGCAAGCGGACTTTGCTCGAGTCCATCCACAACGGGCTCGGCTTTGTGGGAATCCACGCCGCCGCGGACACTTTTCATACGCAGCCTGATCCGCCCGATCTCTCGAACCGCTATATCGCGCATGGCGTGCATTCTGATCCTTATATACGAATGCTGGGCGGCGAGTTCATCATTCACGGTCAAAGCAAGGACCCGCGGCTGCAAACCGCAAGCCTGATTATTGACGATCCGAAATTTCCCGGCCTTGAGGGAGTTCACTCACCGGTGAAATTGATGGACGAATGGTATTCGCTGAAGGATTTTGAGCCCGACCTGCACGTGATTTGCACGCTGGACACTTCGACGATGAATGGTTTGGCTTACAAGCGCGCGCCGTATCCGGTGGTGTGGGCGCGCATGGACGGGCGGGGAAAAGTTTTCTATACCGCCGTGGGCGACCGCCCGGAAAATTGGGAGAATCAGTTTCACCTGAATTTGCTCGCGGGCGGAATTCGGTGGTCCATCGGCGACGCGAAGGCTTCTGTTAAACCCAATCTCAAAACGGCCGCGCCCGGTTACGCGGAAATTCCGCCAAAATATCCGCCTCATCAGGAATAGTGCGCCACTTCGTGGAAGGCATCAATCTTGGCCATTTCTGCCGCACGCCGGCATGTGTGTGCTCGGAACGATGGAGTGTTCGGCGTCCGCGGATGACTCGGCGTACCGCGTCAAGTACAGATTGATCGGCGTCACTTCAAATGGAATTTTTTCACGGGGTGAAATCGGCCCCATTTGCTGCATCTTCAACAAGCTGATGCTGTCGTCCCACGGATTAATCTTGATTCTCGAGCCCATCGGCAGAGCGCCCATCTGTTGCAAATTGGCGGGAGCGAGCTGCGGAGCCGACTGAAGCAATTGCGAGGTGAAATAGACCTGATTGCCCAGTCGGGCGCTGATCAATTGTTTTAACGCGGGCTTCTGCGAGTCAAGCTGCGAGAGGAACAGGCCCACGTTGGCGAGCTTGTCGGCGTAGGGAGATTTCTTAAGCCATTCGAGGGCTTTCTCGCTATTTTTCCGAGCTTCTTCCGGGGTGTCTACGAACGACAGCTTCTTTAATGCCTGTGTCGGGGTCAGTCGCAAGATGTCGCTGAACCCATACTGATCTTGAGCCGGCTTGGGCTGGAGGGCGTCGGCCATTTCAAACGCAAGCAAAGCTGCAAGCGTTTCCTCGTTGGGAACAACGTCAATTAATCCGCGGCTAAGAGCGACGGTGTTCTGCATGGAAAACATTTCGAAATCGCTGGTCATTAGGACGCGGCAATGCATCTCGATTCTTGAGTCAAACTGATTGGTCACCATCAGATTGTTCGCGATGGTGTCCAGAATTTTCTCGACCTCCCCCGTGGGCGCGGCCAGGCCCACGCGCTGCAAGACTTCGAAAACATTGTCGACGGATAGATCTCTCCAATCGCGCTGCTGCTCGAGCGGAGAGCGGTCTTGGCGTTCTGACTCGTCCTTGACTTTGTTCTGAGATTCAACGAGCAGACGCCCAAATTCTTCGCGCCGGTTTTGTGCCGTAAGACCATATCCCCACAAACGGGTGCGCGCCTTGAACCGCGGACCGCCTGTCGGCGGCGGATTCCTCAAATCTTGCGAGTAGATGTCGCTCGGCAGCCACTCTCCAGATTTGACGTTGGTGCGCCAGGAATCGAAGTGAAAATAAAATTCGTCCTCAAACTTTCGCGCGGAGAACTTTATTTCGGGGGCATAATCGCCATTCATGCGAACGATCGTGTAGTCCTGGTCCTCGACCCAGATTCGGCCGCGAAATCGCGGACCTTTGGCCTTGGGGGTGCGCTCGACATCAAAGATGTAGCAGCGCACTTCTCCGAGGAACTCGCGGCCGCGATACGTGAGCTGGTAGTGCTCCTTGTCAAATTGGCCATAATCTAGAAAAGCCATTTGGAGGAAGCCCGCAGGATTGAAGGCCCACAGAATGGAACCCTTATGAGTTTTCTCGGTCATTGAGCGAACCTTTATCCTGTTTCCGCGAAAATCGGCTTGTCCCAGAAAATAGAAGTCGTTCTGAGGAAGCGTTCCCATCAATGGATCGGACTTCTCGACCTGAATGTAGGTCTCGACGATGGGTGCGTAACTTGCGATGATTTCGTCCTGTTCTTTTTCTCTCTTAAACACGCGATCGATGATTTCATCGTGGCCCAACGCGGCTTGGCCTGGCTGCAGTTTCGCGGCGCCGCTCTGCGAATTTGTGGGATTTGATGAATCTATCGAGGTGCTTGGTTGTGAAGGTGTTATCGCTGGACTTTGGCGAGCCGCATCCGCTGAAATACAGAGAGGCAACGCGAAAAACATGGGTAGAAGAAGGCTTGCGCGCATTTTTCCTCCAGAGGAGATGCCACGCAACTTCGAAAACTGCGCCGCATCCTCCCTCGGCCAAAAAGCACGCCTTCTACCATTGATCCGCCCCGTAAATTAGATTCTCGGTCTGCGCGCTATTCTGTGAAGAATCTAACGTTTGCGGGGTTCAAATTTGGCACAACATTAGTTCGACCGCATGGTTTTCCTGGGTTTTTCTTTTTCCCTTCCCAGATTGGGCCAGAATAATTTCCAGATTGGAACTCCACTCAACCCTCTTTAGGAAGTTTGCTAAGTCCCATGCCCTTGTGCGGCATCGTGCCTGCCAGTAAAATGTCCATTCTTCCAGTCGCATCGCATCTTTTTTTCAGTGCGCAACTTGAATGGGGTCAATCTGCATGGCGCAGCACTACGACGTTATCGTCATCGGCGGCGGCCACAACGGACTGGTTAACGCGGCCTACCTTGCCAAGGCAGGCAAGAAGGTGCTCGTCCTGGAACGACGGCACGTTCTGGGAGGGGCCGCGGTCACGGAAGAAATCGTTCCAGGCTTCTTTTTCTCCGAATGTTCTTACGTCGTATCTCTGCTGCGACCAGAAATCATTCGCGAACTCGATCTACCGCGGCACGGCCTCGAAATTCTGCCGCTCGACGGAACTTTCACGCCCATGCACAATGGGGATTACCTGTGGCGCATGAACGATCACGCGCGCACGCAACGCGAAATTCGCCGCCACTCACGCCTTGACGCCGAAGCCTACGACGAATTCTCCAAGATGATGACCCCGATGTGCCGGTTCGTGAAGCCGCTGCTTTCGATGATCCCGCCAGACCCCACGACGCTGAAGCCCCACGACCTCAAGCAGCTGCACTTCCTCATGCAGCGTTTTCGCAGCCTCTCCTCCGACGAGCGGTACACCCTCGTTCAACTGATGACCATGAGCGCCGCGGATTTTCTGGATCAGTGGTTTGAGACCGACGTCCTGAAAGCCACGATGTCCGCCTCGGGGATCATCGGCACTTTTCTGGGAATTCGCTCGCCGGGCACGGCTTACGTTTTGCTCCATCACTACATGGGGGAAATCGACGGGGCATTTCGTTCGTGGGGATTCAGCCGTGGCGGGACAGGAGCCATTTCGAACGCCATTGCCGGCGCCGCGCGGGAAGCTGGTGTGGAAATTCGCACGCAAGCAGGGGTTGCGAAGATTCTTCTCAAGAACGGCCGCACTTGCGGCGTTGCTCTGCAAAGCGGCGAAGAAATCTTCGCGAAAGTGGTTTCGTCGAGCGTCGATCCACATCTCACGTTTGAAAAATTTCTTGATCCCAGCGAACTGCCGGAAGATTTTCTCGATAGTGTTCGCCGCTACAAGTTTCGCGGCTCCTCCGGCAAAGTGAATCTCGCGCTTGACGGGCTTCCCGATTTCAAATGTGTGCGCGGCTCCGGCGCTCATCTCCGCGGCGCGATTTCAATTTCTCCCAGCATCGAGTATATGGAGCGCGCCTACGACGACGCCAAGTACGGGCATTTTTCGCGCAAGCCCTATATCGATATCGTCATTCCCAGCCTCACTGATCCGAGTGTTGCTCCTCCGGGCAAGCATGTGATGTCCTGCTTCGTGCAATATGCACCGTACAAACTCGCGCAAGGCACCTGGGACGATCAGCGCGAAGCTTTCGGCGACACCGTTGTGAACGCCATTGCCGAATACGCTCCCAACATCAAGAAGATCATCGCTGGCCGTCAGATTCTTACGCCGCTCGACCTGGAGCGCGAATTTGGCCTCACGCAGGGAAACATTTTTCAAGGCGAGCTTTCCCTCGAGCAGCTCTTTTTTCTTCGGCCCGTCCCCGGGTGGGCGTACTACCGGACTCCGGTGGACAACCTTTATATGTGCGGCTCCGCTACGCATCCCGGCGGCGGCATCATGGGCGCTCCCGGGCGCATCGCCAGCCAGGTAATTCTTAAGGATTGGAAAAAATCGAAAGCTTCCCACGCTACGCGGAGCCAGAACTAATCATGCCCATCGGACAGCGCGTAGCTCTCATCGGCGGCGGGCACAACGCTCTGATCACCGCGTTCTATCTCGCAAAGGGCGGCTTCAAGCCGCTCGTTCTGGAACGACGCGAAATTGTCGGCGGCGGCGCCGTCACAGAGGAATTTTATCCTGGTTTTCACGCTTCCACGCTCGCACACGCCGTTGGCCCGCTTCGCGCGGATGTGGCGCGCGATCTTCAGCTTGAAAAATTCGCCTGCGAAATTCTTCGGCCCGATCCTCGCGTCTTCGCACCTCGTCCGGACGGCGAATCGCTGCTTTTTTACGACAGCGCCGCCAAAACCGCCGGCGGCATCGCCCGACTCTCTACAAAAGACGCGGCTAAGTACACGCAGTTCGCCGCTTCGCTTGAAAAAATCTCCACATTTTTCGCGCAGCTCTGTTCCATCACGCCGCCTGCCATCGATTCGCCTTCTCCAGAAGATTTGTGGAATCTTTTCAAAACCGGGCGCCAGGCCCGCAGCCTTGGCAAGCAGGGCATATTCGATCTTCTTCGCTGGGGCCCGATGGCGGCCGCCGATTTCGTTTCCGAATTTTTTGAAACTGAACTTCTACGCGCCGCCATCGCCGCTCGCGGGATTTTCGGCACTGCGCTTGGTCCATGGTCCGCGGGATCCACGGCTGTTTTGCTCCTCCGCGCGGCGGTCGATTCTAACCCCGCCGGCCCCGCGGCATTTCCTCGCGGCGGTCTGGGCTCGCTCACGCGCGCTCTGGCGGATTCCGCCAAGCAAGCAGGCGCTGAAATCCGCACCAACGCGGAGGTACGCCGCATTCTCGTGAAGGACGGCTCCGTCAGCGGCATCGTTCTGGCCGACGGTGAAGAAATTAAAATCGAAGCCGTCGTTTCTGGCGTCGACCCCAAACGCACCTTTTTCCATCTTCTTGATCCGACGCAACTCGATCCGACGTTCGCTCTTCGCATTCGCAATATCCGCGCCAGCGGCACGGTCGCCAAGGTCAATCTCGCTCTCAATGGACTCCCCGCATTTTCGTCCCTCGAAAATTCCGAGGACGCTCTCAAAGCTCTTTCCGGCCGCATTCACATCGGCCCCGAAATCGATTATCTCGAACGGGCGTTCGATGCCTCCAAGTACGGCGAATTTTCCAGTTCTCCCTATCTCGACGTCACCATTCCCACGATTCTCGATCCCGCTCTTGCGCCCGACGGGAAGCACGTCCTTTCCGCGTACTTCCAATTCGCACCGTTCAAGCTGGCCGATTCGATTGCGATTCCGGAAAAGCCCGCTCGCGCCGCCGAAAAAGGCTATCCTCCGATTGTGGAGAGGTCTGAAACCAACTGGAGTGCTCGGCGCCGCGATCTTGGCGAGATCGTCGTCAGAACTCTCGCGGGATACGCGCCTAATCTCCCCAGTCTTGTCGAGCACATGCAAGTCATCACCCCTCACGATCTAGAGACCGTCTACGGCTTCACCGGCGGCCAAATTTTTCACGGCGAACTTGCGCTGGACCAGCTCTTCACCATGCGCCCCGTTCTAGATTGGGCTCGTTACAAAACTCCTATCCGCGGCCTTTATCTCTGCGGCTCGGGCACGCATCCCGGCAACGGCCTAACCGGCGCATCCGGCGCCAACGCCGCACGCGAAATCATACGAGACCTGCGATAAAGATCCTTCGTTGAGCATGAGCACGGACCATGAATCTGCGTCGTGCCTTGTCGCGGATTCAACGCTCGCAGTACAATCTCTTGTTTGCGTAGCGAGGAGGAAATGCGCCATGGCCACTGCTGAAGCGAAAATTCATGTCTCCGAATTCACCAACGAGCCTTTGGTCGATTTCTCAAAGCCGGAGAATCGCAAAGCCATGGAAGAGGCGCTCAAGAAGGTCGCCTCGGAATTCGGCCGCGAATATCCCATGTACATTGCCGGCCAAAAAGTGATGACAGCAGAGAAGCGGGCTTCGACCAATCCTTCGCATCCGTCGCAGGTGATCGGGATTTTCCAGACCGCGACTCCGGAAATGGCCGCGCAGGCCGTGGAAGCCGCTAACAAAGCGTTTGAGTCATGGAAGCGCGTGCCTGCCGAGAAGCGCGCCGAATGTCTTTTTCGCACCGCTAAACTTCTGCGCGAACGCAAATTTGAGATGAACGCGTGGATTTGTTACGAAGCCGGCAAGACTTGGCCGGAAGCGGACGCGGACACGGCCGAGACGATCGACTTCTGCGAATACTATGGGCGCGAGATGCTGCGCCTGGCTGGGCCACAAAAAGTCATCCCGATGAAGGGCGAGAAAAACTATCTCGTCTACATCCCGCTGGGCGTCGGCGTGGTGATTCCGCCATGGAATTTCCCCGCCGCCATCGCCGCTGGCATGACCATGGCTTCGCTCGTCACCGGGAACACGGTCATCCTCAAGCCTGCTGGTGACACCCCAACCGTCGCCGCTAAATTTGTCGAAATCGCGTATGAAGCCGGCATACCGAAGGAAGCGCTTACTTTTCTAACTGGTCCTGGCGCCTCTGTCGGCGATGTACTTGTGCAGCATCCAAAAACGCGCTACATCGCCTTCACCGGCTCGAAAGAAGTCGGCCTGCGCATCAGCGAACTTGCCGGGAGAACGGTTCCCGGCCAAATCTGGATCAAGCGAACCGTGCTTGAGATGGGCGGCAAGGATTCGATCATCGTCGATGAAGAGGGCGATATCGACGCCGCCGTTGAAGGTGTTACGCAAGCGGCTTTTGGCTACCAAGGCCAGAAGTGTTCGGCGTGCTCGCGCGCCATCGTTTCGGAGAAAATCTACGATACGTTTCTCGAGAAACTCGTCACTCGCGCCGAGAAAATCGCCGTGGGCCCCAGCGAGGATCCCGGCAATTACATGGGCCCGGTCGTGAGCAAGTCCGCCATGAACACGATTTTGAATTACATCGAGGTGGGCAAAAAGGAAGGGAAGCTGATTCTTGGCGGCAACCGCGCTTCCGGCGACGGCTATTTTATCGAGCCCACCATTATCGCCGACGTCGATCCCAAAGCACGAATTTCGCAGGAGGAAATCTTCGGTCCCGTGCTGGCCGTGATCAAAGCGCGCGATTTCGATCAGGCCCTCGAAATCGCCAACAATACCGAGTTCGGCCTCACCGGCGGCGTGTATTCGAAAAACCCCGCGAAGCTTGAAAAAGCCCAGGAAGTGTTTCACGTCGGCAATCTTTATTTGAACCGCAAATGCACGGGCGCAATGGTCGGCGCTCATCCCTTCGGCGGCTTCAATATGTCGGGCACGGATTCCAAGGCTGGTGGCAGGGATTATTTATTGCTTTTCTTGCAAGGAAAATCCGTCGCGGAGAAACTACCAAGCTAAGAGCTCGCAGCTGGAGGGGCCGTTTTTTTCGAAGTCCATTTCAGCAAGCGGAACACCGGATAGCTGAGAACCAGCATCGCCAAGGCCCACGGTGCATTGGTGCGATCGGTGAGGATAGATCCAATCAGAAAAATCGCGGAAGCCAGCAGCGCAATTCCCGTCGTCCACGGGTAACCCCACGCGTGGTACGGGCGCGCCATGTCCGGCTCCCTCTTGCGCAGCAAGAATAACGAAGCGTACGACAGCGTGTAATTCGCAACGAAGAAAAAAGACAGCATCGCGATCACTCGCTCAAACGAGCCGAGCACAAAGAGCACTCCCGCGATCGTGCTCAAGAGAAGCGCAAGCGCCGGTGTTCCACCGTTATTCACTTTCGCAAAGGGCCGGAAAAACAATCCGTCGCAGCTCATGGCATAAAGTGTCCGCGTGCAGAAAAGCTGATTGGCGTTCAGGCAGCTCAGCATGGAGATAACCATGATCGACCGGATGATGGGATCGCCGAACTGGCCGAAAATTCGCGCGGCCACCGTGCCAAGGGCGAAGTTGTTTCCCGCGACCTCGTTCATCGGCAGCACGTACACTACCGCCAAATTCATGAGCAGATAGATTCCCATGACGGTAAAAACGCTTCCAAAAATCGACCGCGGCACATCGTGGCCCGGGTTGCGCACTTCTCCGCCAAAATAAATCACGCCGTCCCAGCCATCGATGGTGAATACGACGGACTGCAATCCAAGAATGATGGCGACGACAAATCCCCACCCTCCGGCCAATCTTGGCAGAGCCGTTGCCGCTGCCGGAGCAACTGCGCGCGCATGCCCACCCAACCAAAAGCAAGCCGCAAGCAAAATCAAGAACGCCGCCGTCTTGATGATCGCGGTGAGAATTTGCGCGCCGCTGCCCCAGCGGATTCCGCGCCATTGCAGAACGCCCAAGCCAACAATAATAACCACGGCAATCAATTTTACGTGGCCCGCGAACACGGGAAAAAGATCGCCGCTGTACTCCGCGATGACGATTCCCACGGCCGCCGCCGTGCCGCACGTCGAGAGCCAGTCGCTCCAACCCACGATGAAGCCCGCATATTCTCCGATGGCGCGGCGCGAAAAATTATATTGTCCGCCGCTGCGTGGAATAGCCGCACCCAGTTCTGCCAGAGAAGACGCGCCGAACAGCGCATACAATCCGCCCACGACCCAGACGCCCATGAAGAGCCATGCATTCGGCAGCAAACTCGCGATGTCGCCCGGCGTGCGCACGATGCCCGCACCGATGGAGTTGCCAATGGCGGCAGCGACGCCGAACCACACACCTAGAATTTGCAGCAGCTTTCCACGGTTGTGCGTGATAGCGGGCGCAGGCGACGCGATGCTGGTCGAAGACCCGTCCGATGTGTTAGACAATGTGAAGTCTCAGGGGAGCGTGCGAAACTCCGCCATCATAGCGGCGGTGCAGCAAAATGCAAGCTGGAACTCAGCGCTCCAGAATTCAGCGGGGGGCGTCCGCTCGATTCGAGCAATCTGGAATTCAGCGCGTTACGATATGGTTGTGGGCCGTTTTCGCTCGCATGGAACTTCGAAGGAATAGGGGAAGGAGAGAGCTTGGCTGTAGACCGCGCGCCCGCTATTCAGACGGAATTGACCACGCGTCTTGACGTGAGCGGCGATGCACCGCCCGTGGACGTGTCGGTTGTCATTCCTTGCCTGAACGAAGCGAAATCCATCTCCTTTTGCGTGGAAAAGGCGCTGAAATCCTTTCAGGCGGCGGGATTGCGCGGCGAAGTCGTCGTTGCCGATAACGGCTCGACGGACGGCTCGATTGAAATTGCCGAAAAACTCGGCGCACGCGTGGTCCGCGTCGAGCAGCGCGGCTACGGCGCAGCTCTGCGCGCGGGAATTTCCGCGTCACGCGGGGCGTTCATCATCATGGGCGACGCCGATGACAGCTACGACTTCAGCGACGTGCACCGCTTCGTCGAAATGTGGAAGCAAGGTTACGACGTGGTGATGGGCAACCGTTTCCGCGGAGAAATCAAGCCCGGCGCAATGCCCTGGCACCACAGATACGTCGGGAATCCCGCGCTCACATCGCTACTGAATCTTTTTTTCCACGCGCACATCGGAGACAGCCATTGCGGCATGCGCGGTTTTACTCGAGCCATTTACGACCGCATGGATTTGCGCAGCACAGGCATGGAGTTCGCGTCTGAGTTTGTGATCAAGGCGGCGCAGCTCCGCGCGCGCATCACGGAAATTCCTATCACGCTATGGCCGGACAAACGTGGCCGCCCGCCTCACCTGCGCAGCTTCCGGGATGGTTGGCGTCATCTGCGGTTTATGCTCCTGTATGCGCCTAATTGGCTTTTTCTTTTGCCAGGAGGGTCGCTTGTCCTATTCGGACTTTTTCTCGTGTTCTGGCTGCTGTCTGGACCTCGCCACATCTCGCCGCACGTTGTCCTCGATCTTCACACGATGATCTTTGGTGTTATGTTCACGCTGCTCGGCGTGCAGATTCTTTCGATTGGATCATTCGCAAAGGTTTTCAGCTATGCCGAGCGGTTTGATCGCAACACGGTGTCGCTCAAACGCGTGCTCAAGCGCGTCACGCTCGAGACCGGACTACTGCTTGGCGGCGCGCTTTTTCTTGCCGGATTCGCCGGTTGCGCTTGGGTAACCTGGAGATGGGCGGCCAGTGGTTTCGGGCCGCTCCATGAAGTTCGCCAGGTCCTTTTTTGGTCCATGTGGCTTTTCATCGGCGTTCAAGTAATTTTTTCTTCTTTTTTTCTGAGCATGCTTGGCATTAGCCGCGGCACATACATCGGAGATTACGATCTAAAGTAAATGCCCTATACCGGGATCGACCATTTCATCGCCAGAATGCGTTTTCGCGCTGCGTATCCACATATCCGCGCGGGATCACGAGTGCTTGATCTCGGCTGCGGACTGGAAGCCGCGTTCTTGGAATACGCTGCGGACCGCATCGCAACAGGAGTCGGACTCGATGATCAAGTCGAAGAGGGAACGCAAGGCCGATGGCGGCGCGTGCGCGCGGACTTGCGTTCGCCGCTGCCTTTTCCAGATGCCGACTTCGATCACGTGGTGATGCTCGCCGTTCTCGAACATCTCACTGCGCCAGAAAGCGTGCTGCGCGAAGCCCACCGTGTCCTCGCGCCGGGTGGCTCCTTGATCATGACTTGGCCTTCGTCGATGGTGGATCCAATCTTGCGCGTGCTGCACGGGGTGCACTTCGTGAGCGACGAAATGGAAAGCGACGAGCACCAAAAACGCATTCCCGTCGCGACGCTTCAGCAAATGCTTCAACGCATCGGCTTCCAAAAATTACTTCACCGCCGTTTTGAATTCGGCCTCAACAATCTGATGGTCGCTTCCCGCTAAACCGCCCGCTTCGAAGGAAAACACGACAACCTAGGAACATGTCGACTCATTCCTCCGGCGGTGGGGTGTAAGGAACGATTTTGGTGTTGTCGACGTCGGGCTCGACGAGCCAGATGTGGCGGTCTTTGTAGTAAGCGAAAAGCTTTTCATCTTGTTCTTCATCGAGCTCGCGTGCCCAGATGACCTTGGAGCCCTCGATGTCGGCGCCGTTGTAGACCCATTCATCGTGGACGTTGTGATCCTCGGAGTAACGTACCATGATGAGGTGCTTCCCCGGCAGGTGCAGAAGCTTTTCCATGACGGCGACGCGGCTAGGATCGCCCGTGCAAGTCCACCACATGGGGTCGCAGGCACGCCGGCCGACGCTAATGCCGGTTTCGAGAACAAGCAGAACAACAAGCGCACGGGAAAAAGCCAGGCCCAACGGCCGCGCCTTCCATTT
>Ga0335074_10009428_pt1 | contig 13639 bp, 10 predicted proteins | sample Lox_Sample_23_FD_206715 | JGI IMG/M metagenome (GOLD analysis project Ga0335074, IMG submission 206715) | Soil microbial communities from Loxahatchee National Wildlife Refuge, Florida, United States - Lox_Sample_2.3 | ecosystem: Environmental > Terrestrial > Soil > Wetlands | place: USA...
TAGGCCTGGCATGAGGGACAGTCGATGTGGTCGATGGTGTGTCCGCGCTGTGCGGTGAGGTCTCTTGCCAGCTCCCCAGGCAGACGCGTATCAAAGCCCCATCGTTCGATAATCTCGCAGGCGACAGTAGTGAATTCGTGCGGATCCGCTGGCTGGGCCGAAGGCATAGGTTGTTTATCGGCAGGTTGCGGGACAATGTAGAGTTCGGAAGTTTGGCCTTTCCGTCCAAATGGCATACGAAGCACCTCGTGGAAACACGGTTCAAAGAGGCGGAGGTCGGCCTCCTCGCCGGGGCTTCATGCATGCCAAAAAATGGGCGCTCGAGCATCGGCCGAAGAGGAGAAACGGCGCTTCGCCGGCCGGAGTTCAGGAGCGTTTTAGAGCACCGGCCGATTGGCGCACGTTATGTGCCAAATGCTGGGAAGTGTAGATTAATGAGAGAGTTCGGTGACCCCCGGCGGAGCGGCTGCAACCCCTCGTTCTTCTAAGCCGGGGGTTGTGGGTTCGATTCCCGCCTCGCCTACCACTTTAGAATCAATAAGATAGTGTAACTCGTTGAGTTGCCGATCGCAAGTGGCCGCAACCGGCTTCGGAAGCGCTATGGGGGAAACTATGGGGACCCCAAAGAGCAAGTTCAAGGTGACTGCCGCAAAGGACCGATTCAAGCTGCACACCCGGCCACGCTGAAAGGCAACGCCAGAAGATTCAAATGGGACTCACTAAGATTACTGCCAGCTCCAAAATGAAGACCTGATTTCGCCCCGTTCGAATACTATTGTTTGCAATGGACGATCCGAGTGGAATAAGCGGGACACAAGATTTCTGGTACCGGAAACTCTTTCGCTTGCGGATCCACGAAGTTGCCGGTGACAGCTTCCAGCTCCTGTTCAGCAGCCTAATGGTTTTATCTGACCCCCGTTTCCAATCCATTCAGCCGTGGGGCAACTGGGGAGATGGCGGGAACGACGGATAGATAGAGGAAGATGGTCATTACTACCAAGTCTATGGGCCAAAAGCGACAACATCGACCAGTGACGCCTGCGTGGCAGCCTTAAGCAAGGCGACAGAAGACTTCCTAAAGCTTCCAAAGAAATGGAAAAATGTGCGCCGTTATTCATTTGTCTTCAACGACCGATTCACACGGGCCCCTGCTCCACTGGCTGCAGCGCTTCAAGACCTTAAAGAGCAACAAAAGCTCGACGCCGCGGGGTCGATCTGCGCGGACCAATTATTGGCACGTTTCATTGAGCTCACTGAAGAGAAGCGCCGCGATATAATCGGTTTCCCGATCGCGTCTCGGTAGACGCAGTCGTGCGGCTGGTTCACCAATTCCGCCAGAGACTCGGCCTCCATCTTTCGCATCATGCTTCCTCGATGCGCTTTCACGGTGATCTCGCTTATGCCCAATTCGCAAGCAACCTCCTTATTGGACTTTCCGACGACCACCAAAGCCATCACCTCTTTTTCACAAGAACTCAAGCGGCCATACCGCGCCCTGAGTGCGCGACGTTCAGCATCGCGGGCGGTCAGAGCCGTGCTCCGCGCGAGTGCTTTGCCGACAGCGGAGAGAAGGGTGCCGTCGCTGAAGGGTTTCGTCAAGAACTCAACTGCCCCGGCTTTCATTGCTTGTACGGTCATCGGTACGTCGGCGCTACCGGTGAGGAAGATCATGGGCATGTTGGGCCGTTCCACCGCAACTCGCTTCTGCAGTTCGAGACCATTCAACCCGGGCATCGAAATGTCGAGGACCAAGCAGCTTGGGTTGAAGTCGCGTGGGCGGCTGATGAATTCTTCAGCCGACGTGAAGGTTTCTACTTGCCATCCTGCGTCGCGAATCAGAAATTCCAGCGATTCCCGGACCGAGATATCGTCATCCACAACGAAGACTGTCGGTGAGGTATTGGGCACGGGTAGAGTTCTCTCTTCATAGCAGAACGCGCTTGTCGGGTTCATTGTAGCCACCTGCCATGAGTGTCGGAACAATCATTTGTCGCCAACAGCCTTATCCAACGCCTGCAACAAGTCCGTATCGTCAAAGGGCTTGAATAAACATTCGACTGCTCCGTCATTGAGCAATCGCGTTCGTACGGCTTCGTCCTTGCGAGCGGTAATGAAGACAACCGGAATACTCAGGTTGCGACGACGAAGTTCGCGGAAGAGTTCGGGCCCGGACATCACCGGCATTGCGACATCGAGGATCAAGCAGCTCGACTGCAGAAGAGCATCGGAGGCCAGGAACTCCATTCCCGAGGAAAACGCACGGGCATTGAATCCCAGTTCCTTCAATAGTTCCGGCACCGATTCGCGAACTGACTCGTCATCGTCGACTACTGAAATCAGCAATTGTTCTTTCATCAAGAAACTCTCATGCCTCCGCTCGTGCGAGATTCATGGACAACGCCAAAAGACATCTCCGAGAGATTAGCGTTGTCTGGGGAAGTCGATGCGCTCGGATCTCCCGTAATACGTTTTTGTCTGGGCTTCACATCGAAAACACGGCTGTTGGAATCCTTTCCCGGCGATCAGTTGACGCAACCATATCACGGCAGATGCGCCGTGCGATTTCCACTAATACCTTAGTATTGGTACCTTTTGGTTTCTCCCCCCGAGAAGGTTTCCCCTGAGCCAATTCACGTCCTGCTCAGAATCGCAAGAGCAAAAGTGGCCCCATGCCACCACGTTTGCGGTGGTCGTTAGCCAACCAGGATGGGCTTCTAAATTCGAGCGGCAGGCTGAGAGCCCGATCCCACACTTCTCATTCATCGGAACCGATGCCAAAGTATTATTGGCGGTCTCGACCGTTTTGGAGTGCATGTACTTGCGGCGCAACGGCTGGGTTTTCGTTTGGAGGTAACGGGGATGCCGTCTTCAAGGATGCCGCGGGTGACTTCGCCGATAACGCCGGGCAAATCCTGACCACCGCCGGCACTGGACGCCAGATTCAACTGACCGGCCGGTTTACCTTCTGAAGGGTGCCCGTGCCCCAATGGTGAATTAACTTTCGCCGCCGACCCTCCACCTTCGGCGCACGATATAATTTGGCATCACTTGCGGCAGCGCGTTCGAGGCGAGTGGGCCTGTTGGTTTCCCCAGATTTTCCCTGAGATCCATTCTCCTGATCCGTTGGACCCGCGTTTTTCCTCGGTCGCATTCCAACGCATACCTGATCCGGCTTGCCGAGTGGCTCCTCGGGATTCTTCAGTCATCGGCTCGCAGGCCTTGTCCGCGTTGCTGCCGAGTCGAGGCATTTTGGATGAACCCCAGCGACAGGCCACTGATCGAGTCGGTGTTCGCCGGCGGCGGCGAGATGGCCGCGCGCATGCGCGAGCTCGACTGGTCGGCTACGCCGCTCGGTCCGGTGGAACAATGGCCGCAAGCTCTGCGAACCATCGTGCGTGTCGTGGTTGCCTCTGGCTATCCGATGGCCATCTGCTGGGGGCCGGATTATGTGCTGTTGTACAACGAGGCCTACCGGCCGATAGCAGGAACAAGGCACCCGTGGGCTCTGGGACGCAGCGCTCGCGAGGTATATCCCGAAGCATGGGATTTCATCGGGACGATGTACGAATCCGCGATGGCTCGGGGTCAGACTGTCAACTATCTGTCCGATGCACTGGTCCCTCTTACCCGCAACAACTATCTCGAAGAGGTCTACATTGCATTTTCTGCTAGTCCTATTTGGGATGACAATGGCCTCGTAGGCGACTCCAACTTTGTGGTGCTGTATTTGAGCGCAGAGCTGTAATCCGGCCATGGGTCACCACGGATTCGACCCGACAGGCTCATAGTGCACCCAATCGAAATCTACATATCCTGGATCGGAGGCATCTGCGGTGTACGCGAACAAGGCCGGCCGGGAGCCCTTCCACCAGCTGAAATGTATTGGCGTAGTTGATCCGAGCGGCCGAAAGGTACTTCCATCGTCAAGACTGTAAGAATAGTCAGCCTGGTCGCCATAGATATGGATGCGCAGCTGCACAAGCGGCTGCGAAAGGACCGGGCCATCCATATGATCGTTCAAGTGAAAAAAGTCCAATCTACGTTCATTCCCTTTTTGGACAATCTCGAGCCCACTTGCCGACTCCTCAAACATTGCAATTCCTGTGTGAATACCGTTCTTGATCTTCGACACATCGATGCGGACCGTGAATCTGAATGAATTGTCCTGCATGCACTGCGTCAATGTGTTCCTGGCGGCAAGTAAACCCGTCGCGCGAGTTGGAACGAGGCGCAGGAATCCCGGCCTGGCCGTCAAAGACCACCGAGCGTCGTCCGGATTGTGGTTCCACTCCCATTGCGGGCCCAGCGTGATGCGATCGAATTCGTCTGAAGTCTGCGGATGCTGCACAGAGAGGGTCACTTGATGCTCGGGGATCGGGCCGGAAGGCACGGGTTGCCCGGTCGATTGGCCGCCGGGATCGTCGCCGATAATTGGCCAATCATCACGCCATTTCACAGGCTCGAGATGAACAATCCTCCCATGGGCGCCCTTTGATTGAAAATGAATAAACCAACCTTCGCCGCCGGGCGTTTCAACATAGCCGCCCTGGTGTGGGCCATTGATGCTAGTCGAACCCTGCGAGAGAACCACATGAAAATCGTACGGCCCGTAGATTGAGCGAGAGCGAAGCACAGCCTGAGACCCTTTCTCCACTCCGCCGAACGGTGCAAATATGTAGTAATAACCATTACGCTTGTACAACTTCGGACCTTCGAGCGTCGGCAGATGCACGGGGTCCTGAACAACGATCCTGCCCCCGTCGAGCACGTGCCTTCCGTCAGGCGACATGCGGTGAAGAATCAATGGGCCGGCGCCCGTCTTTGAGTGAATCAAATATGCTTTGCCGTCGTCATCCCAGAACGGGCATGGATCTTCGAGACCGGCTTGCGCGATCACCGCACGTGGCGCACTCCACGGTCCAGTGATTCCTGGAGCGGTGCTTACAAAGATGCCTTCAGTTGGAGTTGGGAAATAGACATAAAACAGGCCGTGATGCTTTCGGATGGAAGGCGCCCAAACGCCTTTTCCATATCTGTCTCCACCAACCAGGTCGTAGCGAGGGTCCATCGTCAAACGACTCACAACATGCCCCAGGATCGTCCAATGCACGAGATCTGTGGAATCGAGAATCGGGATTCCCGGGACGAAGTGAAAGGTAGAAGCTACGAGGTAATAATGGTCGCCATCGCGAATCACGTCAGGATCGGAGTAGTCTGCGAAGAGAACCGGGTTGCGGTAGACGGCTTGCTTCGAAGAACCGGACCGCGCGAATTGAGCCACAAAAAACAATACCACCAGGCAAGCGCCCAGCACGACAATGTTCCTTCTTCGCTGGTTCCCTCTCATTACCGCTCTCAATGGGTCGCCTTTTTTAGGCTGCCCGCGTTGCATTCAAATACAGTTGGGCCGAATCAGCCGCGCAACGGTCGGTACGATCGACGTGGCGCCAGAAAGGCCCTGGTTTGAATTGCAGAATACAAGGAGAATAACTCATTGGCGTGGCGCAGCGGAAAGCCGGACCAGCCATCGACATGAGAAGATCGGCTTAAGCAACAACTGTGCGAGGCGAGGAGCGTCTCGGGGTTGATACCAGCGATAAAATCACGTTTCGGTTTTGAAGGCATTCGGCGGCCGCCTCCTGAAGAATTTTCACTGGAAGATCGAACTCTTCGTCCCTCCAAAGAATCCAATTCGTTGACCCTATCAGGACGTGCGCGCCATTGACGCTGACATAGTAGGACGATATGAGCCGCGTCACTTCGACGCGCGGCGCTGCAGAATTAAAATGGATTTCTTCAGTCCGTCAGACAAATGAGGATACTCGAATGCGTGGTGTTTTAGAGGTTGTCGCTCTGGGCCTGATCGTGCAAGCCGGGACAATTGCGGTGTCAGCGCAGCAGGATTATTTCAGCAATTGGCCAGCGGGCCGGTCGCCGCAGGAAGTTGGCAAGCGTCTTGCCGAGCACTTCATTACCAGCCCGCACCAGGGTTCGACGATTTTCTATGGCGAAGTGGGCACATGGTACGGAGCGCTGACCTTTGCGCAATTGACCGCCGACACAGATTTGCGCGACCGGCTCATCAAGCGCTTCGAGCCATTGCTTCCGGGAGGGTCGGAGACCGCTCTGATCGGCCGCCGCCGGCATGTGGATGACGAAATCTTCGGCATTGTTCCGTTAGAGATTGCGATTCAAACCAAGGATCCGAAATATCTCGCCTATGGCAAAGAATTCGCTGACCGCCAATGGGAGAATCCCCAGCCGGACGGGCTTTCGGCTGAGACCAGGTATTGGATCGACGACATGTATATGCTCACCATTCTTCAATTGGAGGCCTATCGGGCCACCGGTGACAGGAAGTATCTGGACCGGGATGCGCTGGAGATGGTTGCTTATCTTGACAAGCTTCAGCAGCCGAATGGTCTTTTCTACCACGCACCTGACGTGCCATTCTTCTGGGGTCGAGGTGATGGTTGGGTGGCCGCAGGCATGGCTGAGATGCTAACTTCTCTGCCCGCTGACCACCCTCAGCGGGCGCGAATCATGCGCAGCTACCGGATGATGATGGCCGCCCTGCTCAGGTATCAAGGCAAAGACGGGATGTGGCGGCAATTGATCGATCACGATGATGCATGGCCGGAGAGTTCCAGCTCGGCCATGTTTACCTTTGCCATGATTACCGGCGTGAAGAACGGCTGGCTCGATCCTTATACATACGGACCGGCCGCGCGGAAGGCATGGATCGCGGTGACTGGATACATCGATCAGAACAGCGACGTAACCAGCGTCTGCGAAGGCACCTCAAAGAAGGACGATGAGGAATACTACCTGGAGCGGGGGCGAAGAACCGGAGACTATCACGGACAAGCCCCGATCTTGTGGGCTGCCTCGGCGCTGATGAGGGAGTCTGCGACGAAGTAACGCGCCAATCACTTTCTTGAAGTGGCTTGGACCTGCTCCTTAACAATCGTCCACCCGCTTTGCCGACTCGCGATGCGTGAAACCCACCAAATGCGCCGCTTCCACCTCAAAATCCCGTGCCCCTCCTGAGTGGAGCGCGGCGGAGTCGATGGGCCTGCTTTTTAATTTCGTCTGTCGCGAGGGTGGAAGACCACCTCCCTGCCTTAAACTACGCAAAAGGAAGAAAGATGCGGTTATTGAATAAACAGGTTTTCGCCTTGGTTGCGATAGCGCTTTTTGTAAGGGCGGCTGAGTCTGTCGCTCAAGAGAACAAGCAGAGCGCTCCCGCTGAATCTGCCGCAGCAGTAACCGAGTTCCCCAATGTCCTCTATGGCGTGGCCTATTACCACGAGTACATGCCATACGACCGGCTGGATACGGATGTGGCTCTGATGAAGGCCGCCGGCCTCAACGTGGTTCGCATGGGTGAGTCCACCTGGAGCCTGTGGGAGCCCGAGGACGGGCGATTCGAATACGCGTGGATGGACCGAGTGGTGGATGCCATGGGCAAGGCCGGCATCAAGGTGATTCTGGGAACGCCCACTTACTCCATTCCTGCCTGGATGGCCCACCAGCATCCCGAGATTCTTGCCCGCGAACTGAACAGAAGCGAGTTTGGCGGACCGACTGTGCAGGCCACTTATGGGATGCGCCAGAACATGGACACCGATTCGCCGGCCTTCCGTTTTTATGCCGAACGGTTGATCCGGCACATTGTGGCCCATTACAAAGACAATCCTACGGTGATTGGCTGGCAAATTGACAATGAGACGGGCAGCAATGACGCAGCCAATCCTGACGTATTCATCGGCTTCCAACACTATCTTGAAAAAAAGTTCGGCACTCCCGAGGCACTTAGCAAGGCCTGGTTTCTGAACTACTGGGGCGAGAACCTGCACACCTGGGAAGATCTCCCCACGCGCGACGGCGCCCAAAGCACCGGCTACAAACTGGAATGGACCCGCTGGAGCCAGATGCGGGTGACGGATTATCTGCACTGGCAGGCAGAGCTGGTTCGCGAGTCGGCATCGCCGCGCCAATTCGTGACCACCGATTTCAGTGGAATGATGCATCACGACGTCAACGAAGAGTCCGTCGCCGAGACCCTGGATATTGTCGCCGTGAACAATTACCACGGCACACAGGACCATTACGACGGCACCTCGCAGTCCATCACTGAGGACTTTGCCCGCTCGCTGAGGGGGGCGAATTTCCTGGTTACCGAGACCAACGCTCAAACCATCGGCTGGAGCTCGGCCTACCAATATCCGCCATACGATGGGCAATTGCGCGAGGACGTTTACACCCACTTATCGAACGGCGCAAACATGGTTGAGTACTGGCACTGGGCTTCGATTGCGGCCAACCAGGAGACTTATTGGAAAGGCGTTCTTTCGCACGATCTGGAACCAAACCGCGCCTACGCCGAGATCGCCCGCACCGCCAAGGAACTGGAAAAGATCGGGCCCCACCTGGTGGGCCTGCAAATTCACAACCAGGTTGCCATCCTGTGGAGCCGCGACTCGCTCAATGCCATCGACTTCATGCCCTTCACCTCCGCAGGACCGCAATGGAGTTCGGGAAGACCGGTTGCGGATTACGCCACGCTGGTGCAACAGATGCACAAGTCTCTTTACGACCTTAATGTCGGCTCGGACTTTGTCTTCCCGACCACCCAGGATTTTTCCGCCTACAAGCTGCTGATCGTTCCCGCGCTTTACATCTCAGACAACGCGTTGCTCCAGCGCATCTCGGATTATGTAAAAAACGGCGGCCACGTTGTGATGACCTTCAAGAGCGGGTTCGCCAATGAAGACTCGGCGGTACGTTGGGTACGGGCGCCGGGGCCGTTGCGTGAGGCCGCAGGCTTCAGCTATCAGGAGTTTTCAAACCTCGAGCATCCGCTGGCGCTCAAAGGCGATCCCTACCACGTAGGCGCCGGAAATCATGTTCAATACTGGGCCGAATTCCTCATGCCTGACCATGCCAAGGCGATCGCCTATTACGATCATCCCTTCTTCGGCCGCTGGCCTGCCATTACCGAAAACTCGTTTGGCGCCGGAACACTTCTTTATGAGGGGACCTATCTTTCCGACGAATTACAAACCGCGGTGCTGCGCACCAGTCTTGAAAAGCTCGGACTCACCGGGCCGGACCAGCAGTTGCCCTCCTCGGTCCACGTTCAGCATGGCGTCAACCGGCTGGGCAAGCGGCTTCACTATTACTTCAACTACTCCGGCGCTGAAGTGAAGGTGAACTACGCCTATGGCGCCGGAACCAACTTGCTCGACGGCAAGAAAGTGGGCAACGCCGCCGACTTGACGCTGGGACCGTGGGACCTGGCAATCATCGAGGAGAGTGGCGCGAACGTGTCAGTACCCTCCAAACAGAACTAAGCCGATTCCCAAGTGCGGCCATGGTCTCGATTTGGCGGACGGCATCGGTCTGCGGGTCCGATTCGCGAACCACCATCATGCCGAGCGCGCGACCAATAACTCCCATGCCCCTGAGGAGGGCGCGGCCGGCCTGAGGCCATCGCGTGAGTTTACATCCGGCCGGATGGACATAGTTTCTTACCCACGCCACTTGGTGAGCACAGCGACGGCTTTAACCTGCCATCGTTGCCGGAATGCGCAGCACTGCTCGATAGCGGTCGGCGCGATAAGAAGATCGGGACGTCTCGACAGGTTCGCCGTCTACGTCCCGCAAGGTTCGCGAAATGACAAGCAGGCTTGATCGGAGAGGAATCTCCAAGAGTTGGGCCTGCATCCGGCCTGCGATCTGCGCCTCCAGGATCTCGTCAGCCAGGCCAAAACCGATGTGGTAGCGCTGGCGCAGGGTTTGATAGAGCGACAGCCGCGCAAAATCCAGCTTCTGGATGCCGGGAAACTTCGCCACGGGGAGATACACTTCCTCGATTGCAACGGGAAGCTCATCGGCCAAGCGAAGGCGGCAGAGCCGGAACGCCGTCGTGCCTACATTGATGGCAAGCCGGCCTGCAATCTCATCGGTTGCAGCAATTGTTTCCGCGGCAAGCACCCGCGAACCGGGCCTCAGGCCCAGCGCCCGCATCTCTGCCGTAAAACCCAAAAGGTGCGTAATGTCCTTTTCCACTTTGGGTTGCTCGACAAAGGTCCCACGCCCCTTGTGCCGCGTCGCGAAGCCCTGACTTTTCAGCGCTTGTACTGCCTGTCTCGCGGTCATGCGACTTACGCCGTAGACACGGCTCAACTCCTCTTCGCTGGGCAGACGATCACCGGATCTGAGCTGACCGGATTGAATCATTCCCAGTAGTCGGGTCTGAATCTGGGCGTACATGGGGACAAAACTGCCTCTATCCAGAGATCCGATCGGCAAAGGCTTGGCGCCAGGTTTTGCCGGTGCATCCCCGGAGCCTGCTGCAATCCTGGGTTTCATCTTCCACATCACTCTACCTCGTCAACAAAGATTGGTGCGCCTGGCACATCAATCCCCTGCCCTGCTGAGCAGCACAATGGCAATCAGCAGGAATGCGAGCCCCGAATACATCCACCTTCGGGCTCCGCGTGGGGCCTGCTTCCACTCGCCCAGACCGAATCCGATGGCATTTGCAAGCACCAGGCCTGTGGCCAGGCTAAGCGGCCAACCGATCGACGCGCCGAGCGATCCCAATCGCGGCGCAGCAGCCCCGTAGACAAAAATACTTCCTCCCCACAGCAGCGCCATCAGCATGGATAGAAGATAGAGTCGCGTCGCTCCAGCGGCCCGGAACTTGAGAAAATTGTGGCTTTTCAGGAAGAGATGCACGCAGAACCCGATATTGGCGAGCGAACCGGCAGCCAGCATCACCCCCCAAATCAGGTTCGTGCTCGCGAATGCGCTCAATCCCTGAGTTCGTCCGTACGCGGCGATGGGCTGCGACAAAGCGAAGCCGATATTGAATACACCCGAGAGCACGCCGGATCCTGCCGCAAGCAGAAGAGCAATTCCCATTGGACGGGCCCGGCCGACGAGATTGCCGCGTTCAATCCGGCCGCCAGCTGCTTTTTCACGCATCTGTCCGGCTTGGCCGCACAAAACGATGCCTGCAATAGCCACAGCTACGCCTTCAAGAATCCTATGGCCTGCAGGTTCGAAGAACCGTTGCCGGGCAAGCAGCAGAACAGGTAACAGCGAACCAAGCGCCGAACTAATCGCCAGCACCAGGGTATTGGCCAGAGAAATACCGATGGCACTTGCACTCTGCCCAAACATCAGAGCTCCGAATCCCCAAGCAAAACCGGCGAGCGCCGCAATCGCCAGTGCGCGCGCGGGCGCGTGTGCAAGGATCGCCCAGCTATGCGGCGCTTCGATGCCAATGATGGCCGCCGGCATCGCCAGGCAGGAGATGGTAATGAAGAGACTCCAGACGTGCTCCCAGTCCCAACGCCCGAGAAAGCGCATGGGGAGGGTAAAGCTCCCGTTCATCAAGCCTGAGACCATGGCCAGCAGGACTCCTGCGCCAAGCGTGCTGCTCATTCGCTCTCCTAATATCATGTATAGTAGACTATACAAGTATACAAGCTTTATTGCAGGCACTGCACTCGGATTTTGCGAGCCATGGAATGCACGAGGTTTTACAAAGAATGGCGACTATTCAGGAACAATTGAAGGGCAAACTTGTGGTTTCCTGCCAGGCCGCGCCCGGCGACCCTCTCGAAGACACGGAAACCATCCGCAGGATTGCCCAGGCGGTGATCGGCGCGGGCGCAAGAGGCCTGCGCATCAACAGCCCGGAACATATCGCGGCCATCCGGCGGGATACGGATGTGCCCATCATCGGAATCGAGAAGCGATATGTAAACGGAATGCTGCGCATTACCCCCGATTTTGCCTCAGCGGCGGCTCTGGCCAGCGCGGGAGCAAGCATCATCGCTCTCGATTGCACCCGGCGGACATGGGCGTTCGGCGAACAATGGAGGCAATTGATCGAGCGCATCCATATAGAGCTGAAACTCCCGGTCATGGCGGATGTGGCGACACTGGACGAGGCACGGGCCGCGGCAGAAGCGGGTGCGGAGTTCGTGGGCACAACCCTGAACGGCTATACCGAAGAAACGCGGGATATTGAGTCTTTCAACTGGCCGCTGCTGGCGGATTTGGCTCGGCAAATCCGCACTCCCATCATTGCCGAGGGACACATTTCCACGCCTGCCGAAGCGAGGCGCGCCATTTCGGAAGGAGCCTGGTGCGTCGTAGTCGGATCGGCGATCACGCGCCCCGGCACAATCACGGAATGCTTTGTCCGCGCGCTCCGGCTTCCCTTGGGCGGCGCGTCGGCAATCGGGGTCGATATTGGAGGTACCTCCATCAAATCGGGGATCGTCAGCTGCAATGGCTCGATCAGCCATACCGTGCTGGTTCCAACTCAAACCAGTGGAGGCAGAGATGCAATTGCCGCAGGTCTTGCCGCGGCGATCGGCCAGGTGGCTGATGCGTCACGTGACCATCGAATCGACCTCTGCGGCCTGGGAATCGCCAGTGCCGGAGCGATCAACGCCCATGATGGATCGATCTTTGCCGCGACTGAAAATCTTCCCGGCTGGACTGGTTTCAATCTGCGCGAGTTTGCGGAGCAACGATTCAAGTTGCCGGTCTATGTCGCGAATGACGCTCACGCAGCAGCCCTTGCCGAGCTCAACTTCGGGCTCGGACGCAACCTATCCGACTTTGTTGCAATCACGATCGGCACCGGGATCGGGAGCGGTATCGTCTCCAACGGTAAGCTTGTTCGGGGCCAGCGCGGATTTGCGGGAACCATCGGCCACCATACGATCCGTATCGACGGACGCTACTGCAATTGCGGCCGCCGGGGATGTCTGGAAGCATATGTATCCACAGCATCGTTATTGAGAGAGTACGAAGGGCGCGCGGGGAAAGCTGCCGATCCCGCAATTGCCGACTCGGCTCGGGCGCACGAGATCAGCCAGCTTGCACTTGCTGGCGATCCTGCGGCACAGAGCGCATATGCCACGCTGGCCGGTTATCTCGCGGAAGGACTGGCGAACATCTTCAACATCCTGGATCCTCAGGTGGTATTTGTTTCCGGGGGCATCATGGAAGGACACCAGAAGTTCGTTGCGAACGTCGAAGAGCGCGTAGGGAATTTGCTGCATTTCGGTCGCAAACGCGCGCCTCGAGTCCAGTTGGCCGCACAAGGACACTTTGCCGGTGTGCAGGGAGCTGCATCGCTGGTATTCGGCGAACTAGCGTTGTAGAAGACTTCCCTTTCAAATCAGACTCCTAACGCTTGCAGGACTGTCGATTTCTTTCGTACGTATGTGATATAGTAAACAAAGGAAAATAGTCGTTAATATTACGCTACCATTGTCCTGCCGCCATCGTGGTTCGGATGGCCGTGGGATGCAATTTTACGTTCAGTCACAGCTCGCGGAGACGATTCCCCAGGGTCGAGACGGAGAGCAAAAGAGGATGAGTTTTGACCAGAGTAACAGTGGATCGGGATCGTGGACACGGCGAGATTTCGTGCGGATGGGTGCGGTGAGCGCGGTCGGCCTTGGCGTTATGAACCGTACAAATGCGGAAGCAAACACATCAAGCCGCACCATGATAAACGTTGCCTTTGAAAAGCGGGAGCCGCGGATTGCGTTGATCGGACCGGGTCGGCGCGGCACATCGTTGCTGGAGAATCTGCTGGCCG
>Ga0335074_10009429_pt1 | contig 13639 bp, 11 predicted proteins | sample Lox_Sample_23_FD_206715 | JGI IMG/M metagenome (GOLD analysis project Ga0335074, IMG submission 206715) | Soil microbial communities from Loxahatchee National Wildlife Refuge, Florida, United States - Lox_Sample_2.3 | ecosystem: Environmental > Terrestrial > Soil > Wetlands | place: USA...
CGCACCCGAGGTCTGGCCCGGCTGGTCTCAGACCCCGTGGGATGTTTTCGGGCTCTGGGCCCAGAACGTCACGCCAAACCTGATCGCGGGCGACAGCGTTTCGTCTCAGCTGTCGGTAATGGCAAGTGCGATCCTGAACAACGCGCAATCTGACGGCTACCAGGTCAAGAGCTAAGCACTGACGGTGGCTCAGACCATCAGCCTGCCCGCCCCGGGCCCAGCCAAGCGCCGCGCCGGGCGCGGGCGGGCTGGCGGTCGCCACCGCGCCGGCTATGCCTTCGTATCGATATACCTAGTGCTGCTCGTACTGTTCGGTGTGGTACCGACGGTGTACGCCCTCTACCTCGCGTTCACCAAGGAGAACAAGCCCTGGCACTGGGCAGGGCTCTCCAACTTCTTGAACACTGGTCACGACTTCCGCTTCGTCCCAGCCTTTGAGCACATCGCCATCTACCTTGCGATCTGGCTCGGCGCCCTGGTCGTGCTGGTCCTGTTCCTCGCGCTCTTGCTCCATGGCGGGGTTCGCCGGTTGGTCCCCGCTTTTCGTTTCCTGTTCTACCTACCTGGTGCGCTCGCTGGCTCAGCCGCTGTGATCGTGTGGGCTTTCATGTTCGACCCCGAGCTGAGCCCGTGGCATTTCGCGCTCTCCTCTATCTTTCACTTTTCGGCGTTCCCGCAAGTGATAGCGCCTGGGCACCTGCCCCTCATCTTTGCCATAATCGCGTTCTGGACCGGTGCAGGCGGCTGGATCGTGGTGATGAACGGGGCGCTCAACAATATCTCGGACGAGCTCATCGATTCGGCGAAGATCGACGGTGCCAACGCTCTACAGCTTGCGTTGCGCGTCAAGCTACCGTTGATCAAGCGGTGGGTGGTCTATATGCTGATCCTCGCTTTCGCGGCCGGCACGCAGCTGATCGTGGAACCGACCCTCGTCGCCTCGGCCAGCCTGGGCATGGTGAGCCCTTTCTGGTCGCCCAACCAGCTGGCCTATTACCTCGCCACCTATAACGGCAACTTCAACTACGCAGCGGCGATCTCGGTCGACCTGCTTTTCGTGGGCCTCATGGCCGCCGCGCTGCTCGTCTTCCGCTCGAAGATGTTCGAACTCGAGTAAAGAACAGAAGGGTCACATGTCCCAGGTGGTCGGCAAGCCGGTTGCTCGCCCAAGGGCCGCTCAGGCTCCCGCGCCGAGGGCGCGCGGCTTTGGCCCGCCACCTCGCCGGTTGCCGGACCGCCGAGTGCTAACAAGGCTCGTGTGGTTCGTCGTGATGTTGGCCTTCACGGCGTTCTTCGTGGTCCCTGTTATCTGGCTGCTCATCGCCCCGACGAAGACCGACCACCAACTGGTCTTCGAAGGGCCCTTCACCTTTGGCTCCTTCCGCACGTTCCTGCACACCTGGGACGCGCTGTACAGCTTCCAGGCCCACGAGATCCTGAAATGGCTGGAAAACTCAGCTTGGTACTCAGTCGTGGGCGTTGCCCTTGCCTTGCTTTGCGCAGTGCCTGCGGGCTACGGCTTGGCCCTCACTGAGTTCGCGGGACGGCGGGTGCTGCTGAGCATCACGCTGCTCGTCATGATCATGCCAGCGAGCGCGCTGGTGCTACCACTGTTCCTAGAACTGAACGTGGTGCACCTCGAGAACTCGGGGTGGTCGGTTGCGCTCCCATTTGGGTTCTTCCCTTTCGGGGTCTACCTGGCGTACATCTTCTTCTCCTCCACTATCCCCAAAGAGCTCCTGGCCGCTGCCAGGGTGGACGGAGCCGGCGAATGGGGCGTCTTCCTCCGGATCGCGTTGCCGCTCGCCCGCCCCGTGGTGGCGCTGGTCGGGTTTTTCGCTTTCGTCTCCGACTGGACCAACTTCTTCCTCCCCTATGTGATGTTCTACAGCGACAGGCGGTACCCGCTCCCTGTCGGCCTCGAGTACCTCGTATCGCAAACTTCGGCGTTCAACCCCGTAGTTGGGGCCAACAGCCCGGTCCTCCGGCCGGAACTGGCGATGGCTGCGCTCGTAGCGATCGCGCCGGTCTTTATCGTTTTCCTCTTCGCCCAGCGCGCCCTGGTCACTGGTATGCTCGCCGGGGCCACGAAGGAATGAGCCCTTTACTGCCCCCTCATCGCCGCTCGGACCGGACGGAGGGTAGGGAGATTGAAAGGAACTTGACGTATGAGCGTTGACCCCGCGAAGGTCCCCCAGCGCAGGCTTGGTAGTGGGGCGCTGATGCCGGCGGTCGGTCTAGGCACATTTGGTTCGGACCGGTTCTCGGCCGAGGAAGTCGCCCGAGCCGTCGAGGGCGCGCTCGAGGTCGGCTACCGGCATTTCGACTGCGCCTCGGTGTACGGGAACGAGGAGCGCATAGGTGAGGTGCTCGAAGGTTTCCCGCGTGAGCAGCTCTGGCTTACGTCCAAGCTCTGGAACGACAAGCACGCGCCCGAAGATGTCGTCCCGGCCTGTGAGAGCTCGCTCAGGGAGCTGCGCACGGATTACCTGGACATGTACCTGGTGCACTGGCCGTTCCCCAACTACCACGAGCCCGGCTGCGACATCAGTTCTCGTAGCCCCAACGCCCGGCCCTATGTCCATGCCGAGTTCATGCAGACCTGGCGGGAGATGGAGCGGCTCGTGGACATGGGGCTCGTGCGGCACATCGGCACCTCCAACATGACGGTGCCGAAGTTGGAGCTCCCGCGGTGAACGAAATGGAGCTGCACCCGCACTTTCAACAACCCGAACTGTTCGCGTACGTTCGCGCCCGAGGCATCGAGCCCATCGGCTTTTGTCCCATAGGCTCGCCGAGCCGGCCCGATCGGGACCGTACCCCGGAGGACACCGTTGACATCGAAGACCCCGTGGTTGTCCAGATCGCCCGGGACCACGGGGTACACCCGGCAGTCATTTGCGTGAAGTGGGCTGTCCAACGCGGGCAGACGCCGATCCCGTTCTCGGTCAGGCGCGCCCATTATGAGGCCAACCTTCAAGGCGTCGTCAGCGACCCGCTGACAGAGCAAGAGATGCAGGCGATCGGGGGCATCGACAGGGACGACCGTCTGATCAAGGGCCACGTGTTCCTATGGAAGCCCGACCAGGCCTGGGAAGACCTCTGGGACCTGGACGGGAATATCGCGTCCTAAAGAGCTTCGGCAGGGGGTGCCGTGCTCTCGCGCACTATCAGGTCGGTGGCGAGCTCGACACGGCGCCTCGTCGACCCATTGCCTGCGGAGCCGGCGAGCAAGGTGTTGACGGCAACCGCCGCCATCTCTGTTAGCGGCTGGCGCACCGTCGTAAGCGCCGGTGTGCTCCACTCGGCAAGCGGGATGTCATCGAAACCAACGACGCTCAGGTCTTCGGGGACACGAAGACCGCACTCGCGAGCGGCTCGGAGGACGCCAAGGGCAGACAGGTCGTTCCCCGCAAAGATCGCGGTCGGTCGCTCGGCGAGGTTGAAAAGGATCTTGGCCTGCCAGTACCCGGCTTTGACGCGGAAGTCGCCCAGCCTTACGAACTGGTCGTCAACAGAGAGGCCGGCCGTTTCCAAAGCAGAGCGGTAACCGTCGAGGCGTGCTCGGCTGCACTGCAGTTGCGGAGGCCCGGTGATCACCCCGATCCGCCGGTGCCCGAGGTCGACCAAGTGCTTGGTCGCCGCCAACCCGCCTGACCAGTTCGTGGCTCCGACCCAGCTCACCTCCGGACCAGGCTCTGTGGTCGGGTCGATAACGACGAAGGGCAGGCCCCTGGCAACGAGCTCCCCCCTCTGGCGATCAGTGAGCTGAGATAGCAGCAGGATGATCCCTCGGGTGCCGCGCGAAGTGATGTGGTCGAACCAGACCCGGCGCTCATCGCCCTCCGACAGCGCCGTAAAGGCGACCGTGAGCCCCTGTGCCTGAGCCGCCGCCGCTGCTCCCCGGACGATCTCGATCGCCCAAGGGCTGTCGAAGTCGTTGAACACGACGTCGATCAGCGGCGGTACGTCGCCGCTCGCGCGCTTTCGGTACCCGGACCGGATCAGCACGTCCTGGACTGCCGTGCGGGTGCGGGGGGACACGTCAGGCTTGCCGTTGAGGACCTTGGAGACCGTCGCTGTCGACAGGCCGCTTTCCGCTGCGATCTGTGCGATCGTGACCCGGCGAGGGGCTCGGGTCGCGCGACCTTGCGGTCGAGGCGCGTCGCCGCCCTCCGGCGTGGCACGGGGGCTATCTCTGGTGATGGTGTGAGCGTACATGTGGCCGCTGGTCATATCACCTGAAGATGATACCGGTACGTTTCGGAACCGACAACTTACGCTAAGCAGCCGCAGTCGTGGACTAGCAGTACTCCGATGCACCGTGAGGGCGCCACCGAGCCGGTTGCGTCCGGCACAGGAGGCACACGTGCCGCCATATAACCGCAGGCAACGCCGCCTTCAGGGGCTTGACCTCCACGGGACTAAGGTGTATGCTACGCCCGTAATATGTAAGCAAGATACCCGAAATATTTCGGCTGGAATGGCAACTGGAGTGGGGCAGTCCTATTGCTCTGCTACTGCTCGAAACCTTTCGGTCCGGTCCCAACCCGCCTGGACCGTCAGGACTAAGCGGGAACGGGGCCCTCTGCCGAGGTTCCCGTCAAGAGTCCGTTGGCCCGCAATTGGGCAACAAGAAGGGGTGAACAAAGGTGACCCGAGGATCGTTCAGGCTTCCATGGCCGTCGGGCCGGGCAGCCGCCTTGGTGGCGGCCGGCCTGTCCGTGAGCATGGCTGCAGCCGTCGCAATACCCGTTACAAGTTCGTTTGCCCAAAGTTCGTCTGCGCCGACAGCCAGCATCCAAGTCTGGATGGAGGCGAGCGGCACACCCGTAGACAACTATTGGGCTGCGCAAGCCAAAGCTTTCGACCAAGCCAATCCCGGAGATAGCGTCAGCATCGATATAGAGCCGGCCGGCTCCTACAACACCAAGGTCGCGACCGGCTTGGCCGGCAGCAACGCCCCCGCACTTTTCTTTGGATGGGGCGGTGGTGACCTGCAGACGTTCATCAATTCAAAGGTCGTGCAACCTTTGGCCGACGCCGGGCAGAGCGACGCCGGCAAGCCCTCGTGGAAGAGCGCTTTCGTGGCTTCCGCCCTCGGGGCCGTGACCTTCAACAACGAGGTCTACGGTATCCCGGTAGGCGGCACGCAGCCTGTTTTCTTCTTCTACAACAAGGCACTGATGGCGCGGTACCACCTCAGCTTCCCGACTACGACCACTCAGCTGGTCAGCGACGTCACCCTCTTGGCGAAGCACAACGTGACTGCCATTGCGCTTGACGACAGCGGTGGGTGGCCTGGCCTCATGTACCTCGAGTACTTTACCGACCGCATTGGCGGCCCCCAGGTGTTCGTCAATATCCAGAACAGGCAGAAAGGCGCTTGGTCCAACCCTGCCATCATCCAAGCCCTCGCCGACATCCAGACCCTGGTGAAGGACAACGCTTTCGAACAGGGCTATCAAACCATCAGCTTCGGCACCGGCTTTACCGAAGCGTTGATCCACAACGGAGTTGCGGCGATGGAGCTGATGGGTGACTGGGACATAGGGTTCATCCAGGGCTACTACCCAGGCTGGGTTGCCAGCGGCGCTATGGGTATCGGGTTCTTCCCGAGTGTTCCGGGCGGCAAGGGCAACCCTGCTGACCTGGAAGGTAACACTACGGACTATCTCGAGCTGGCTGCGCACATCTCGCCTGCCGAGACCTACGTCGCGGAGAAGTTCGCAGCCTTCCTGTGCGCCACCCCGGCTTACGCAAAGTTCGAGGTCAGCCAGGGCCTTGTACCCGTCATCGCCGGCTCGGAAAGCCTGTTTGCTGCTTCCCCGCTGAAGGAGTACCTCGTACCCATCTATGACGCAGTACAAAAGGCGCCGTACTTCCAGTACTCCTGGGACAAGGCACTGGGGGCGACAAGGGCGACGCCGTTGTACACCAACCTCCAGAACGTCTTCGACCTCACAGAAACGCCTGCGCAGTTTGCCAAGGCAATGAACGCCTACCAATAGGCACCGCACATTAGGTACTGACAACCTAGGACTGCTAGCCCGGCTCCGCGTCCTCCCCGTGGAGCCGGGCTTTCACTCAGCGAGGTGGGCTCATGGCAGCTAGTCCCGCAGTTCTCAGTAGCAACCAGGTGGGAAGCCCGCGTTCCAGGCGCGCCACAGCTCGGCGTCGGGCCTTCTTCGCCGACCTCGCTGGGCTCTCGCCGACCATGGCACTGTACGCGGCCTTCATAATCATCCCGACGGCCTTTGCCCTCTTCTTGAGCTTCACCAACTGGAACGTGGACGGCCCGATAAAATGGGCCGGCCTTGCCAACTGGAGCGAGTTCTTCTCCGACCCGGTCTCGTATCACTCCTTGTTGGTGACGTTCGAACTGGCAGCGTTCAGTTGGCTGGCCCAGACACCCGTGGCCATGGCACTTGGCATATTCATAGCCGGGACGCAGCGCTACCGCGCCGTCTACGCCGCCCTCTACCTGGTGCCTCTCCTGCTGTCGACCGCCGGGCTGAGCCTCATGTGGGAGGACGTCCTTTTCCCTCAGTTCGGCGGGTTGGCCTGGCTCGGCATCCACGCCCACATGCGCTTCCTCAGCCAGGACTGGCTGGGTAGCAGCCACCTCGCGCTCTACACGATCGTCGTGATAATCGCCTGGCAGTTCGTGCCCTTTCACACTCTCATTTTTCAGGCAGGAAGGCGGGCTATACCGGCCGAGCTATACGATGCCGCCAGTGTCGACGGCGCGAACATGAGACAAGCTTTCTGGCACCTGACCCTTCCGCAGCTGCGCTACAGCATCGTGACATCGTCGACGCTCGTCTTGGTCGGTTCGCTGACATATTTCGACATCATCTACATCTTGACTTCGGGCGGCCCGGGCAATTCGACCCGGGTGCTGGCGATGGACATGTACAACATCGGTTTCAACCAAACAGAGTTCGGTTACGCCAGCGCGATAGCCACCGTGCTCGGCTTCATCGGCATCCTCCTGGCCATCCTTCTTGTCAGGTTGAGCGGTTTCGGCTCCATGGAGGGGACCCAGGAGGGCATATGGTAACGACTGCCGTGAGAGTTCCCGAGCGGGCCGGCCGTCGCACCGCCGTTGTGAAAGCGACGTCCAGCGCGACGACGCTGGGCGCCATCACGGGCAGGTCGAAGGTCTCTCGCTTCGCGGCCTTCCTGCTCGGGACGACCTGGTTGGTGTTCGTGCTGGGCCCCATCTACTACATGGTGCTCATCAGCTTCCGGTCGACCAGTCAGTACCTTTCTGCAAATGCCTGGTTGCCGACCGGTGGGCTCAGCTTGTCTTCGTACTCGTCCATCCTCCATGCTGCGGCGGCAGGGACGGATTTCCGCAACAGTGCCGAGGTGGCCGTGGGCACCATCTTGGTGGTTGTAGCGCTCTCCCTCGCAGCTGGGTACCGGATCGTGCGCCACGGCTCCCGCTACTCGGCTGTTTCGTTCCGGGTCATACTGTTTGGGATCGCCATCCCCATCCAGGCGATTATTATACCCCTTTACTTTATAACTAACAAGATCCATATTTACGACACGTTGTACGGCCTCGTGCTCGTCCTGTCGGCGTCGCTCATCCCAGTCGCCGTCCTCTTGATGGTCAACTACCTTCGCTTGATACCACGACAACTTTACGACGCTATGGCGGTCGACGGTGCCGGCCCATGGGCCACGTTTACCCGTCTCGTGGTCCCCATGGCTCGCCCGGTACTGGCTGTAATTAGCATTTATTCGGGCTTAGGTGCCTGGAACAACTTCCTACTGCCCCTCATATTGACGCAGTCCAATAATGACCAGGTGCTGCCGCTGGGTATGTACCAATTCGCCACGAACGGTCAGTACGCCCTCAACGTGCCCGTTGTGATGGCTTTTGTCATGTTGTCGGCCCTGCCGCTGCTCGTACTGTACATAGGCCTCCGACGCCAGTTCGTAAAAGGCATCGGCGGGTTCGCGCTGCGTTGACCCGGAGCTACCTAGTGCCCCACCCACCAGCATGACCATCCCCGCCTACCGTGACCCAAGCCTACCGGTCGAGCGCCGGGTCAACGACTTGGTCGAGCGTATGCAACTTGACGAAAAGCTCGCCCAGCTAGGGGCGATCGCCTTCCCGAGGCTGATGACAAAGGGCGGCTTGGACCAGGAGAGGGCCTTGTCGGTCGTCCCTCACGGCATCGGCCAGGTGACCCGGATAGGCGCTACCACCGGCCTCGAACCAGCGCAGAGCGCCGAGCTCTTCAACCAGGTCCAGCGGATTATGGTGGAGCGGACCCGGTTGGGCGTCCCGGTCATGGTGCACGAGGAGTCATTGGCGGGCTATTGCGCCCGGGGTGCCACCGTCTTCCCCCAGGCGCTCGCGCTCGGTTGCAGCTGGGATCCGTACCTGGTCTCCCAGGTCGCGGACCGGGCCCGCAGGCAGCTGTTGGCGGTGGGGGCTAGGCACAGCTTGGCGCCGGTCCTCGATGTCGCACGTGACCCGCGCTGGGGACGGTTGGAAGAGACCTACGGCGAGGACCCCGTTCTGGTCGGGGTGCTCGGGGCGGCGTACGTGCGAGCGATGCAGACAGACGACCTGTCCCAGGGAGTCCTGGCCACTGGTAAGCACTTTGTGGCCCACGCCATGTCCGAAGGCGGCCGTAACCGTGCACCTGTGCAAATAGGGCCCCGGGAGCTGCGGGAGGTTTACGCGGAGCCCTTCGCCGCCGCCATCAGGGAGGCGGGCTTGGCGACAGTGATGAGCGCTTACAGCTCCGTAGACGGGTTGCCAGGAAGCGGCTCGGTGCAACTGCTGACGGGTTTGCTCCGCGACGAGCTCGGGTTCGAGGGCATGGTCGTGGCGGACTACTTCGCAGTCACCTTGTTGATGACTTACCACCGAGTTGCCGCCGACCGGGCAGAGGCCGCCGCTAAGGCCATAACGGCCGGCCTGGACCTGGAACTGCCGGCTCTGGACTGCTTCAACGGCCCCCTCAAGTCAGCCATAACGGCGGGCAAGGTGCCGCTGGCCGTCGTTGACACCGCATTGCGCCGCGTGCTCAGCGCCAAAGTGAAGCTGGGTCTCTTCGAGTCTCCCTACGTGGAGGTGGCCAGGGTGCGCGGCGTCTTTGCTGACCCGGCCAACGCAGGCTTGGCCCGCCGGGCAGCCGTCCGAGGCATCGTTATGTTGACCAACAAAGGTGTGCTGCCGCTGCCTACCGGCATTACGAAGATCGCAATGATCGGGCCGGCCGCAGACGACCGGCGTCTGCTCCAAGGTGATTACCACTACCCGGCGCACCAAGAGCTGATGTTCGAGCAGCCGGCGGCTCCCTCCCACGATGGCTCGGCGGCACCCGAGCCGGGGGAGCCAGGAGCCAGCGCTTCGGTCGATTTCCCCGATACCGTCTTTCTCCCAAGTGGGGAGGGCCGGTTCAGGCCAGGGGAGTACTACACCGATCACATCACCCCCTTGGCCGGCCTGCGCGCCGCGCTTGGGCCGGGCGCCGAGGTGGCATATGTTAAGGGTTGCGCAATATCTGGTGACGACCGCTCTGGGTTCGCCAATGCCGTCGCCGCCGCGGCCGCCGCCCAAGTGGCCGTGGTCGTGGTCGGAGGGCGGTCCGGCTTGCAAAGAGACGCCACGGTAGGGGAGGCGCGTGACGCCGTCGACCTGCGGCTGACAGGCCCTCAGGAGGACCTCGTGAAATCAGTGGCGGCCACGGGCACCCCGACGGTGGTCGTCGTTATGAGCGGCAGGGCTCACGTGCTTAGCGAAGTTGCCGGCACTGCCCAGGCGTTGTTGGTCGCCTGGCCGCTTGGTGAGCAAGGTGGCAACGCGCTAGCCGATGTCCTGCTTGGACGAGCGGAGCCGGGGGGAAGGTTGGCCGTGAGCCTGCCTCGGGCGGCCGGCCAGGTGCCCCTCTACAGCAGCCATCGCTCCGGGGGGTCTTTTTCCGTCTTTTACAACGATTACACCGATTGCGACCACAAGCCGTTGTTCAGTTTCGGGCATGGTCTCGGTTACACGACGTTCGCTTACTCAGACCTCGTCGTCGAGGCCCGGGGTACCTCCGGTCTATTGACCGTCGCAGTGACTGTCACCAACACTGGCGAGCGCCCCGGAGAAGAAGTCGTCCAGTTATATGCCTCTGACCTGGTGGCCTCGGTGGCCCGCCCGGAGGCCTCCCTCATCGGCTTCACCCGGGTGGACCTGGCCGCCGGCGAGGCGGCTCGGGTGACGTTCGACGTGCACCCGAGCCGCCTGGCCTTTTACAACGAGGACATGCAGTTCGTCGTCGAACCGGGCGAGTTCCGTTTTGCCGTCGGCGCTTCGTCCTCCGATATCCGCGAGGAGGCCGTGGCCGAACTGACCGGTCCGGTGGCGCGGTACTCACAGCGCACGGTCGTGGCAGTCACTTCCACTGTGGGCTATGTGGGCGACCGGGCCCCTACCAGGATGTAGAGCCCGGGCACCGGGGCAACAAGGGTGCTCAGGCCGGGCTCGTCCTTGACCACCAGCCGCGCCTCGTCGGGGTTGGCGCTCCCGAGGCGCAGTGGCGTGCTACAGCGCACCTCCAGCTTTCTCGGGGCGGGCACCTCGACGCTCACTTCGACGGCTCGTCCTCCGGCCCAGCGGATGCCGACAGTCATACCGCCGCGGGCGCGCAAGCCTTTGACTTCGCCCTCTGCCCACGCCGGCGGCAGCGCGGGCAACAAGTCGAGGGTGCCCAAGTGGCTTTGCAGCAGCATTTCGGCGATCGCCGCGGTGGTGCCAAAGTTGCCATCGATCTGGAAGACTCCTGGATGGGGCGCGGCGAAAAGGTTGTAGGCGAGGTCTTCTTCAACGAACCTCGTCAAGTGCTCGTGCGCCAGGTCACCTTCGCGCAACCTCGCCCAGAGAGCGATCGCCCATGCCCGGTTCCAGCCCTTGCTGCCGCCTCCGTTGGCGAGGCGGTGCTCCAGAGAACGGCGCCCCGCCAGTTCGAGCGGCGAGCCTGGGACGGCCTCGTCCCCGGGGTACAGGAAAAAGAGGTGCGAAAGGTGGCGGTGCCCAGGCTCGGGTTCTTCAAAGTCCTCCCACCACTCCTGAAGCCGGCCCTCGCCGCCCACTCGGGGTTCGTAAAGATCGTCCACAGCGTCAGCCAGTACCCGCCTCATGTCCTCGTCCACCCCGAGCATCTCCGAAGCCGTAATGCAGTGGCGGAACAGGTCTTTGGTAAGCCAGATGTCCATGGTCGAGGCCGCGCTGACGGCCGCCTCGTTGCCGTCAGCAGCCCGGAAAGAGTTCTCGGGCGAAGTGGACGGACAGGTGACCAATTTCCCGTCCGGGCCTCTGACCAGATAGTCGAGCAGGAAGACCGCTGCCTCCCGGATCAGCCGGTAATCACGCTCCTCCGGCCGCTCCTTGCCCGAGAAGGCAAAGTGTTCCCAAACGTGCTGGCACAACCACGGCCCGCCCATTTGCCAGTTGACCCAGTACGGGTGGGCCCTTTGCTCGCCGGTCGGCCAGGTCGAGCGCCAGATGTCCACGTTGTGGTGAGTGGCCCAGCCTCGGCACCCGTAAAAGTCCTTGGCAGTCCGGGTGCCCGCTCGGGCCAGGTCGGTGACGAGGTCCATGAGGGGCTCGTGGCACTCGCCGAGATTGGTGGTCTCTGCCGGCCAATAGTTCATCTGCACGTTGATGTTGGTCGTCCAGTTGCAGCTCCACGGAGGGCGGACTTTCTGGTTCCAAATGCCTTGCAGGTTGGCGGGCTGAGTGCCCGGACGGGAGCTCCCCATTAGGAGATAACGCCCGTAGTGGAACAGCAACGCGCACAGCCCCTCATCGGCGGCTCCCTGGCGCACGGCCTCGAGCCGCTCATCGGTCGCGAGCGTGCTTGGTGCCCCAAGGTCGAGCCAGCAGCGACCAAAAAGGGCCCGATGTTCGGCGCTGTGCCTTGCCTTAACCGCTTCGTAAGGTTCGGCCATGAGGGGGCCCAGGACGCTGGCGCAGACCTGGCGCAGTTGCTCGGCATCGTCCACGAGGTCATGCCCGTAACCCGCGTAGCCTGTGGCAGCGGTCAGAAATACGGTGACTTCATCAGCGCCCTCTACGTACGCCCGCCCGTCCGCCAGCCTGACGGCGCCGCCATGTGCCCGCAGGCTGAGCGCGGAAACGAAGCGGGTGCCCGAGCCTCGTCGGTAGACCACTTCTGGCTCCGTGTCCCAATAATCAGGGACCACGTGGACGGGAGCTCGTCCTTCCAGCCACGCCATCCGGTCGTCTGCACCGCCCTGCGCCTCGGGGTGAGGGGCACCCAGCTCCAGGACAATGTCGAGCCTGGCCGTAGCCTTGAGGTGCATCACCAAGGCGTGATCGGGGAACGAAATGAACGTCTCCCGCTCGTAAACGTCGCCCCCCGCCTCATAGCGCACCCTGGCTATGCCTTCCGACAAGTCTAGGGAACGCTCGTAGCTCCCCCAATGCGCGCTCGTCTCTGAAGCGATGACTAGCCAACCGAGCGGTTGGTAGGACTCGTTGAAGGAGCTCTGGAGCCGGAGCGCAAGGGCGTCGGCCTCGGCGTAAGAACGCCGGTTGATAACAGCGTCCCGCAACTCCTGTAACACTGTGCTCAGATCTTCGACTTCCGCCACACGTGGGCCACCGGACCACAGGGTGTCGACGTTGAGGTCCAACCGCTCCCGGTCGGGGCTCCCCCAGACCATCGCCCCCAGGCAACCGTTGCCAAGGGGTAGCGCGCCCAACCAATCGTCTGCCGGTTGACGGTACCAAAGACGGAGCTCTTTGTTCTCAGGCAACAACCACGACACCCTTCTTTATGAGGACGTTCCCGTAGAGCCGGCGTTCGGACGTGAGGACCACTGCGTAGCAGGCCTTAGCCGCCTCGTAGAAGGCAAAGCGCCCGAGCTCGCCCATCGGCCAATGGCGCCCGGCCGCATTGTCGATGGTGGCCTGGACTTCGGCCTGGACCGGAGGCAGCTCACCGTTGCTGTCCCCGGTGGCCATCCGCCGTACTGGCGTGTCGACGAACTCGTCTAGGGGGAGCACGGACAGGACGGCCCGCACCGCCTCGGGGACCGCCACCCCGGCCAGGTGAAGAAGCCGGCCATGGCAGGTCTGGCGGGCGACGCTGTCCCCGGGGAAGTTGGCGTCCACGATCGCCAGTTCGTCCCCGTGGCCCATGGCGGCCAGTACAAACAGCAGGTCCGGGGTCAGCAGCGGATCGACGTTCTTCAACATTCCGTGGTCCTTTCTGAAATAACGGGCACTTCGCTACATGATTGTCTCGAGGCAGGCCACCGCCGAGAGCCACACACCGGCCCGTCGGGAGGTCGGCGCGGACCAGGTCACCGCAGAAAAGCGGGTCTAAGTGCCGGGAGCATCTCCTTGAATACCGGGCTCAGGCTCGCTCAGCCGGTACCGGCCGCGGGAGCACAACCGGCGCCTAGTTTACCAGCGACGGCCCTACGCCGCGCCCGTTGACCGGCGCGGCCTGGACGGCGGCGAAGGCCTCGGGCTGTCCCTCGGGCCAGATGGTGAAGTCCTTGTCGACGGCTCTCTTTTGGGCGAGGTCGGCCCAAAGCGTCAGCTTGGGCCCCGATCGGTCGCGGGACCCGCGGCGCCTGCTGGGTCGCGGCCAGC
>Ga0335074_10009432_pt1 | contig 13638 bp, 12 predicted proteins | sample Lox_Sample_23_FD_206715 | JGI IMG/M metagenome (GOLD analysis project Ga0335074, IMG submission 206715) | Soil microbial communities from Loxahatchee National Wildlife Refuge, Florida, United States - Lox_Sample_2.3 | ecosystem: Environmental > Terrestrial > Soil > Wetlands | place: USA...
TGACCTCCATGCAATATACCTGCATGAACACCCTGGCCTATGCCGATGTGCGTCCGTCGCGAACAAGCGCGGCAAGTTCGATCGCCAGTACCGCGCAGCAGCTGTCACTGAGTTTCGGCGTGGCGATTGCCGGCCTCGCCACCATGTTCTTCGTGCCGCCGGCCGCGCGCAGCTCACCGGTGCAGATGATCCACGGCCTGCACCTTGCTTTCCTCGCGCTGGGCATTTTCACCGCGCTGTCGATGATCGTCTTCAGCCGCCTCCGCGCCGAAGATGGCGCCGACGAGACGCGGCAGAAGGACATCCATCTGGGATGAGAAACGCGACTCGGCGCGAATCGCACTCAGGCCGCCGACATCGCCGGCATCCGCGCCTTTGCCGTCCATGCCAGGGATGAAGAAGCGCGCGGCTTCTACACGCATTTTGATTTCATTCCGTCGCCCCACCGATCCAATTCACCTCTTCCTGCTTCTCAAGGACGTCAAGGCTCTGTTTGGGTGATCCATCCGGTTCGTTTCGCCGGGTCGAACACTGCAGCGCCAAACTCGGGATGTAATTAAGACAATAGTAACCGCGCTTAACGGTTTTGTGCGGCGCAGCAAAAATCTGCTTCAAATTTGAATCAAAGTGCTGCATCGTACAGATGCAAGAATTGGAGAGCGTCCCCGGTGAAAGCGGCGTTTTGGAGTTTTCTTTCGGACGAAGCGGGCGTAACGGCCGTCGAATACGGCGTGATCGCCGCACTCATTTCCGTGGTGATAATCGGCGCAGTCTCATCTGTAGGCACGCATCTCAGGACGACGTTCAGCTCGGTGGCCAGCTCGATCTGACAACGTCCGGGCGGCGTGCGAGGCAATACGCGTCCGCTGCAAGGGCAGCCTCTGCGGAGGCGCTCGCCGTGCCGTATTTTGTTCCCACTGGGGTTCGTCCACGCCACGAGTGAGCAGCCAGACCGCCAGAGCCAGCATTGTGAGAAGCGTCGGAAGGAAGAAAACGGGAGAAGCAAAGTCGGGCGCGACGATGATCGCAATCCTGCCCGTCAACTCATCCACCGTGTAGGCCGCAAAGCCGAGCCTGAACAGCGTTTCGTGATGCACAATGTTGCCTACGGCCGCACCCGCATCACCGTCAACCATGATTGTGCCAGGAATATGGATCTCGCCAAAGCCGCCAAAGATCAGCGAGATCAGGACGAGAATACCAATCAGGCGCGCGAGGAATTGCGGCGACCAGTGTCCGTTCACGGCTCCGGGCCGGCTGTGCCGCGGACGCTGGTTTGAACCAGCCCGTGAATCGCACGCAAACCATCCAGAAAATCAGCAGCGCGAGCGGGATGAATTGCGGCAGGAAATAGATCGTCGTCACATGCATGGGGCCGGGCAGGAGGCGCGGCAGTCCGTTGGTGAAGGCCGAGCCTGTGGCCATCATGAGCCGAGACACATCCACCACATGCCGCGCGATGCGCGGCGCGCCCGATATCCCACCGGCGAAAACCACTTTCGCGTCTAAATGGCGGTAATTGCGATGACCAGAGTAAATACATCCATCGCGATCAGCACCGGACCCTTGACCGGGATGGCGCTCTTGAAGAACAGCGGCAGTCCGGTCGTGAGCTGGAAACTCAGAATTGCAAAAGGCAGGAAGAGAACGAGAACGACACCGAAGGCGATTTTTTCGGGAAGCCCGATTGCGCCACCCATGCGCCTGACCGTCAGCCATGCCGTCGTAACGAGATAAAACGCGAAAGTGTGGGCGCGAATATGGCGACGAACCCCGAGACCAGGGCGACCGCGCCGCCGCCAATGTGAAGCACAAAGGCGAGGAGCGTCACGCCATGAAACCAAGCAGCCATGTGCCCATCCTTGCGCGACGCGATTTCGCATGTATTGGCCGCACAAGACTGTTACCGCAGAAGCAGTTATATAGTTAAGCATATCACCGGCAATGCCCAGGTTTGGTTTGGCTGCGCCGGCTAACCCGGCCCAGGGTCGTACTCCCAATGTCAGCATCCAGAAATCAGAAAGCAGCTCCGCGCCTTCACGCAAGGCCCGATTGAAATGGCCGTAAGTTCCACGCCGGTCTTCTGCGTCGGTCACAATGATGATTGCAGACTGCCAGCGCGCGGAAACTGCCCGATGGCCCCCTCGAAGACACATCGTGAAAAAGTTGAATATGTTACATCTGGTCGGCTGTTGCGGAAAACGGCGGTCGCTTGATCATCATACCCCGCGCCTCACCCGCTCAGGATAAAGCACGTCTCCTTCCATAAGTCGGCCGAGGTCTCATTTATTAAGAGTTTCACCATCTCGGATGGAACTTTTGCATGACTGGCACTCATCCGAGCCTGCGGTGCAAACTGCAGCAGCTCGGAACAATCCGGGGAAGTTCAGATGAGGGACGACGTCCGACTCCGATAACGTGTCGCGCGTCATGAAGCTGCCATACTAGCCGACCAAGGTGGACCGCTGCAATCTTGAGAGGAAACAAGAATGACACGCCACTCGATGCAGGAAAAATCCTTTCTTGGAAGCGCATTGTTGCTGGTAACGGCAACTTACGCGGGAACTTGCAGCGCTGCCGTGACGATTTCGGCCAAGAAGACCACCAACATGACTTGCTCGGGTGGCGTCTGCACCCCCACAGCGACCAAAGCGATTCTGAATGCCGCCGATCTCCAGACCATGCTTGCCTCCGGCAGCGTCGAAGTCACGACGACCGGGTCCGGTGTGCAGGCCAGCGATATTGACGTGACGGCGCCCGTCAAATGGTCCGCATCGAGCTCACTTGTACTGGACGCATACCATTCCATTGCCGTCGACGACGCAATCTCGGTGAAGGGCATGAGCGGAATGTCGCTTGTCATCAACGATGGCGGCGCAGGCGGAACGCTATGGTTCTCTTCCAAAGGGCACATAGCATTTGACAATTTGTCGAGCCAGCTTTCAATCAACGGCACGACCTTCACGCTGGCCGGCGACATAAAGACCCTGGCCAGTGACATTGGAGCGAATTCCTCCGGCAATTTCGCCCTGGCCAACAGCTACAATGCCGAAAACGACGGCACCTACACATCCTCCCCACTGCCGGGATTTGGCGGGATATTCACCGGGCTCGGCAACACGATATCAAATCTCTCGATCAACGATACGACGGCAGGCGATTACGTGGGGCTGTTCCAGCAGGTCTACGCGAACGGCGGAACAGTTCAGAATCTGAACATGCAGAATCCCAGCATCAGCGGACCGGCCGGAACGGCAAGCGCGTACGCGATGGTCGGCGCCGTCGCGGGAGGCGACAACGGACTTCTTTTCAATGATTCCGTGACCGGCGGCAGCGTTTCCTCCAGTGGAGAGTATGCCGGGGTGGGCGGCGTGGCAGGCATCGTCTATGCCTATGGAGCATCTCCTGCGAGCGCGGCCGACTGTTATTCGACGGCGTCGGTCGCAACTACGTCTGAAAACACAACAGTTGGCGATCTCGTCGGAGTCCTGGCCTCGTCCGGTGCGGCCACTGCCAAGGTTTCGCAGTCATACGCGACCGGAACCGTAAGCACCGGGGCGAATGCGGCTGCAGGCGGTCTCGTTGGCGGTGACGGAACCGGTGCAAATGATTACCTGGAACTGGTCACCAATTCCTATGCGACCGGAGCCGTCACGGTCTCAGACAATTCGAGTGCCGGCGGGCTGGTCGGCTATAATGATTCCAAGGTTTCATATTCCTATTCGACCGGCGCACCGGCGGGGACGGGCAGCTCCGTTGGCGGACTGATCGGCTACGACATCTCGAAATCCGGCAGCCTCAAGCATACCTATTGGGACACAACGACGAGCGGTATCACCAATCCGGCCCAAGGCGCAGGAAACATCGCCAATGACCCGGGCATCAAGGGCCTGTCCACACAACAGCTCCAATCCGGGCTTCCCAAGGGTTTCAACAAGAAGGTCTGGAAGGAAACATCGAAACTCAACGGCGGCCTCCCTTACCTGATCGCGAATCCACCTGCGAAATGAATTGATCAAAGCGCGTTTTAGAGGTGCCCCCGGGGGAGGTGGGCGTACCGTATGGCACAACGAACGGCGCCGATGAGCCGGCATGGCGTTCGAATGATTGATATTGGCCACAAGCCAGTCTATTGTCCCGTGCTTGTGGGATTTATGGAACGGTTTTTGCCCTTGACCTGAATACCGGTACGGAGAAGGTACTTCATTCCTTCGCGGGCGGCACGGATGGCGCGACACCGGAAGCCGGCCTGATCGAGGTGGAAGGAACACTGTACGGAACAACGAATCAAGGCGGCGCTGGCACGAACCGCACCTATTATGATGGCTGCGGCACGGTATTTGCGCTTGACCCGGGTTCGGGCATGGTGAACGTTCTCTATCCCTTCTGCAGTCAACAGAATTGCGTGGATGGCGAGCTTCCCGCGGCCAGTCTAATCGACGTGAATGGCTGCAGCCATGATTTCGACTTTGCGCTCGGCAGGTTTCATACCCATATCCGCCGCCTGCTCGATCCGCTCGCCGGATCGAACAGATGGGTGACCTGTGACGGCACCAAGACGGACAGGCCGCTGCTCGACGGAACGGGAAGCGTGGAAACGATCGAGGCCGACGGGCCGGATCACCTCGAACTGATGACATTGCGCCTTTACGGTGCCGCCGCCCATCAATGGAGCCTCAATTTCAGCTCGAGCGGTTCGGGCCAGATAACAACCCCCGCGATCGGCGAATTCGAAAATGGCGTCGGCACTTTTCTCGACCAGGAGAATTACAATGGCCGCACGATACTCGTCCGCCAGATCTGGTCGAAGATCACGCCGGTCTCCTACCACTTCGAACAGGCCTTCTCCGCCGATTTCGGCAAAACCTGGCAGCCGAACTTCATCGCCGACCTGACGCGGGAGGGGAACTGATTCCGTTCCCGCACAAAGGGAAGATGGCTATGCCTTTCGACCTTCCCCTGCGCGATGCGATTGCCCGGTGAAAACCAGACAAATCCACGCCTAACGATCCTTCGTGAGCGCGAATATCGTGCCGCGGTGGTGGACGCCGCCCCATTCCGTTGTGCCATACAGCGTGCTGTCCACATCAATCAAGCCGGCTTGTGGGTATGCGCCATCCGCGCCCGCAGCGAACGAATGCAGCACCGTCTCCGCGCCTGTGTCGGCGTCGACGGAGAACACCGTGCCCCAACCATGGGTACCGCCAGATCGCGTCGTTCCATATAGCATCCCCTTCACATCGATCAAGCCGGCTTCGGCGTCCTGGCCGTCGTCTCGACCACCGAAGGAATGAAGCACGGTCTCCGCGCCGGTCGTCGGATCGAGCGCGAACACCGTGCCCTCGCGATGGGCGCCGCCAAATACCGTCGTTCCGTACAGAATTCCATTCGAATCGGCAGTTAGGCCGCCCACGGGATAACTGCCGTCCTTGTGCCCGCTTTCATAGAACGAATGGATCACCGTCTCGGCACCCGTGCCCGGGTCGAGCGAGAACACCGTGCCGTCGTCATGGGCACCGCCACGTGCCGTCGTTCCGTACAGAGTGCCATCCAAATCGATCAGGCCGGCAAGCGGGTACCCGCCGTCTGTGCCGCCCGAGAAGGAATGAACCACCCTCACGGCATCGTGGTGCAAGCTGATCGAAAACACCGTACCCCCGTCATAGGCGTCGCTCTCTGCGGTCGTTCCGTATAACTTTCCCCTTAGATAGACGAGATCAGCCTCAGGCTCCAAACCCTCTGGCCGGCGCAGAAACGAATGAAGCACCGTCTCGGCACCGGTGTTCGGATCTATGAGAAACACAATTCCGCATTTATGCTTGCAATCCTTACGCAGGCCTCCGCCATTAGCGGTCGTGCCGTACAGAATACCCCTTACATCAATCAGCCCCGCCTCTGGCGAGAAACCGTCCGTGCCGCCGGCGAAGGAATAAAGCACCCTCTCTGCGCCGCTGCCCGGGTTAAACGCAAACACCGTCCCGCACCCATGAGGACGATGTCTCTGTTTGCAACCAGTGCCCCCACCGCCCAGTGTCGTTCCATACAACACGCCTCCTACATCGATCAGACTGGCGGAGGGGTAGTGTCCGTCCGTTCCATGACGGAACGACCACACTACCTTCTCCGTGTAGCTCGCGGCAGCCGCCGCTGCGGCCGGCCTGACAAAAGCGCAGCAAACAATTCCCGCCAGCAAGGCGATGGATACAGTTTTCATCTTTACCCCCGGTTGTGATGGCCCTGCTGCGCGAGCGCATGCAGCCATCGGCCCATTTCCCTGCCTTATAGCTCAAAGCGGCTTCCGGCGCCATCCGCGGTGTCGTGCATTCACATGTCGAAGAAGCCGGATGAGCGCCGCCCGCCTGTCGCTTCCACTCCCGGCGCAACGCTTGCGCAGGCGCGTGCGTTTCGTTGCAATGGCGTATGCGCACTTCTGGTCTTTGCACAACTGGCGAGCTCGCTGCCTTTGTTTCTGGCCCGCACGTCGTTCGCCTGTGTGGTTCTCGGCCTCGCCTGTCGCGGCACCTTGGAAGTAGCCAATGGGATCGCCCGGCGAGACGGGCGCGCAGAGCTTATTTCGGCGATCTTTCTCTGCGGTTATCCCGGGCTTGCCGTGCAGGTAACCGGGATCGGCATCGTATCGGTCGTTTGGCGGCCACAACCCGCCAATCTCATTTTTGCTGCCGTCGTTGCGCTGCTCGCGCTCGCCGACCTGATCTTGGACGCGCCAACACGGCGCGGTAGTTCGTGGGGCCGTTCCCGCGCCGTTTTCTCGCAACACCAAAAGTTTGTTCCGCTACATTTGTCGGACGTGATCCTACAAATATGCGCGTTCCGCGGCTGATCAGCTAAAAGGCTGCCGTTTGTAGGACGCCGCCCGATTGTGACACGCGCACCTTGCCGCTAGCGCTTTGGAGAACGACATACGGAGCGCGCCGCAAACCCGCATTCTCGCATGCCTGTTGTGGCGTTCGCCGGTGGTGCGATGTGCGATCCGGAGTGCATGCGCGCATGAGTGTTGCTGCACGGCCGGCAGCCGACACGAGATCGTCCACGATTTCGCAAACGCTGTTTCACCTGCAGCGCAAAGAGCTTGCCGAGGCCGCATCGCTGCTGACGCGCGCGCTGGCCCGATCACCGGACGATCCGGCTTTTCTGCACCTGTTGGGAACGGTGCGGCGCCTTGAGCGCCAGCCGGCGGAAGCTGAAGAACTTTACCGGCGCTCGCTCGCCAGCCTCGCCGCGCAGCCGCATGTTCATCGCGATCTCGGCAAGCTTCTGGCTTCACTTGGCCGAATGGAGGACGCCATTGCCGAGTTCCGCGAAGCCATACGCCTCAAACCGGTCGATGCGAATGCGCATCTCTGCCTCGCTGCCGGGCTCGCTCGCCGGGAAGAATATGCGGCGGCCGAGGCAAGCTATTGCGACGTTCTTCGTCTCAACCCAGCCCAGACCGTGGCGCGGCTGGGACTGGCGGAGGTGCTCTGCCATCTTAACCGCCCGGCCGAGGCGGAGCGCGTACTCCGCGAGGTGCCGTCCCCGCGCGAGCCCGCGCTTGCGGCGGCCCTCGCCCACCGGCTCGGAATCGCGCTCAAGCAGCAGATGAAATATGCTCAGGCGCTGACGCTGTTCGATGCGGCGCAGGCGCATCAGCCCGATTTTCCGGCCGTAGATTACGTCCGCGGCGAAACGCTGCAGCAGATGGGGCAGTGGGAACAAGCGGCCGCGTGCTTTCGCAAAGTGCTGGCGCAGCGCCCCGACCATGCGAATGCCTCCGGCTGCCTGGCGCTGATCGCAGCACTTTCAGGTGATTTCGCAGAGGCGCGTAACCAAGCATTGAAAACCCTTGCGCACGCACCCGGCCACGAGGTCGCCCATGTCGCGCTTGCGCTGGTCGAAATCGAAGACAGGGATTTCGCCGCCGCCGCGGAAAGGCTGCGCGGGATTCTGGAAAATCCCGCCGTCGAAAAGGCCGCGGGCACGGCGGTGGTGGCAGGATTTGCCGCTGACGCCTTCGACCGGCACCGCCGCTACCCAGAGGCGTTCGCGGTCGCGCGCGCTTCTAAAGCGATGCTGCGCGATCTCTGGTCCGAAACCGGCCCGCGTGCGACCGAGGTCGCCCGCGTACTGACAAATTACTTCGAACGATCGGAACCCTGGAGCGCGTCGGCCCGTCCGCGGGCGAATACGGAGCAGCCGGCCGGCCATGTTTTCCTGCTCGGGTTCCTGCGCAGCGGCACGACGCTGATCGAAACCGTTCTGGCGGCCGGTCGGAACGTCGCCCATGCCGACGAGATCGACTTTCTGGACGACGCCGCACGGGCCTTTCTTATGAACAATGAAAGCCTCGACCGGCTGGCCAAGCTTGCCAATTCCGAGATCGCCGCGTGGCACCAGAATTACTGGAACGCGGTTCGCGCGGCCCATCTTCCGGTGGCCGGAAAGATTTTCATCGACAAGATGCCCATCAACACCTTTCGGCTGCCGCTGATCGCGCGTTTGTTCCCGGCGGCGAAGATCGTCTTCGCGGTCCGCGATCCGCGTGACGTGGTGCTGAGCTGCTTCCGCCGCCATTTCGATCCCACACCCTATAGCCGCGAATTCCTGCGCCTCGAGGATTGCGCCCACCTCTATGCGGCCACCATGGCGCTTGCGGATATCTGCCGGAAGAAACTGCCGCTCGATGTTCTAGAACTCCGCTACGAAAACATCATTGACGATTTCGACCCGACCATTCGCGGTCTTTGTCAGTTCGCGGGCGTGGAATGGTGCCAATCCATGCGCGATTTCCGGCGGGCGGCGGAGACGATCGACTTGCGCAGCGCGAGCGCCCGCCAGGTGCGGCGCGGCCTCTATGCCGGAGCGGTGGGGCATTGGCGCCATTACCGCGACGAACTCGTCCCCGTGCTCCCGATCCTCGCACCCTGGGCGGCGCGCTTCGGCTATCCGGCGGAGTGATGGTCGTAATCGTCATACATTGCGGATCGGATGCAGTCAGCCCGACCCGGTCTTTGTCATCAGATATCCGATGCCGCGCCATTGCTGTCCGGTTCAAATTCTGGACGGGGCGCCCGGACGACGCGCACGCCCGGGCCCAAATACTCTTATGGCCCGAAGACAGCCATTGCGCTATCGGACGGGGCGCGACAACCAACCGGCCCCGGAATGTCTGCCATCGATCTTTTCGCGCACCTCCACGGCGTCGACGCCGCGACGCTCACGCCGCTGCAGCGCATCCTGTTGATCACCGACGGCACGTTAACCGAAATTCTGGAAGCCCATTTCCTCGAACGGATCGAACTCGTGAAACTGTCGGAGCGGTTCTTGACCCGCGGTGAAGCGAGCACGCCGCTTGAACTCGAAGACGGCGAGCGGGTCATGGAACGCAAAATCAATCTGCGCGGCGCGAAGTCGGGAACGTTGTACGTCTATGCGGAATCTCACATTCTCGTGGACCGGCTCGATCCGACTTTCCAGGTCGAACTTCTCGAAAGCAATATTCCGCTCGGTCGACTGTGGCTCAGCCACCGCCTTGAGACCTTCAAGGAATTCGTGAAAATCGACTGCCGGCCGGCGTGCGAGCTCGCCATTCATCTCACCTGCGCTGGAGACGCGCCAATGCTCGGCCGCGTCTATGACGTGTTTTCCTCGGGCCGGCGGGTGATGCGCATCGCGGAATATTTCCGCGCGGGATGACTTCGCGCGACGGCACCACAGGCCTGTCCGGCTCTAGCTAGTGGCCAGAGCCGACGAACCCCGTCGATTGCTGCTGTTGCAGCATCCGCTGCTGTTCACGCTCCCGTTCGTTCCACTGGCGCACCGTATGGCACTCGCGACCGCCTCCCAGCCGGCTGCCCGTCGGAGGAGGAGATTCCCGGCAAACGATCTCATCGAGATTTACGTTGCTGGTGGGAACGGTTCCTTGCACGACGACACGCTCGGTGGGCTGTGCCGTCCCGCCCGTGCTTTGCTGACCGGCGGCCGATTGTGCTGGTGCGGCCTGTGCATTCATTGCCGGCGCGGCCTGTTCATTCGCTGCCGGCGCGGCCTGCGCATTCGCCGCCGGCTGGGCTGCCGGCGATGAGTCCGGATCTGCCAGCACGGAGGCGGGCAATGAAGCCGCCAAGGAAATCATGACCACCAAAACACCGACGCGCATGGACACCTCTCGCATTGATGAATTTCGTACCTGTTCAGGATTGAGACGATTGGAAAGCTCGTTTTCCCCACCCCCCAGCCCGGAAATTTCGCCGGGCGGCCATGTGGCATCATGATGTATCGTTGTCGCGGAGGTTGCGCGGCATGCCCGAGGAATCAAGAGAGAGGCAATTCTGGATCGACATGCTCGCCCGTGTCCGGCGGCGAACGCGATCGGATCAGGACGCGGAGGATCTGCTTCACAGCGCCTGGCTCAGGCTCTTTGCCTATCGCGCCGAACACGAGGTCAGCGAACCCGCTGCCTTCATGGTCCAGACGGCGGCGCATCTTGCCATCGACCGGCACCGGCAGGCCCGGCGCGCCGCGCCGCAGCCCATCGAAGCTTTCGGTGCAACTCTCGAAGACAATTCACCACTCCAGGATGAGGTTTTGGAAGCCCGCGAACGTCTAAGAAGAGTCCAGGCCGGTCTGGAGAGACTGCCGCCGCGAACACGGCAGGTCTTTGTCATGCACAGGGTCCAAGGGATGAAACTGCGCGAAATCTCCGCCACACTTGGCATTACGCAAAGTGCGGTGGAAAAGCATGTCGCGAAAGCCGTCCTGTTCCTCACCGAATGGATCGACGGCTGGTGATGCAGACAACGCGGGGCATCGGGCCGGAAACAAAGGTGGAAGCTGCTGCCTGGCTGGTGCGCCTGCATGCCGACGACCGCTGCAGGGCGGATGAAGACGCATTCCGCACCTGGCTCGGGTCAAAGCCTGAAAACGCACGCGCCTTCGAGGCGGTGACGACGGTCTGGGACCTTAGCGAAGCCCTCCGCGCTGAGAACAGTTTGTTGGAACGCTCCACGGCGCTGCGCCGGCGCGCGGTGCTGGCCGGTCTGGGCACAGTCGCCTTCGCCGGCGCAGGATTCGCGGTCTGGCAGCAAGCCTATGCCGGCGTTTACGAAACCGAAATCGGAGAGCAGAAGCACGTCACGCTGAGCGACGGGACGCGGGCCTTTCTCGATACCGACACCAGGCTTCGCGAGCGCTACACGCAATCGCTTCGCGCAGTGCAACTCGATCGCGGGTTAGTCGACTTCCGCATCAAGCCGGAACTGCGTCGCCCTTTCATGGTTGACGCCGCGGGACAGCGCATTCTTGCCGACCGGACGACGCTCGATGTGCGCCGGGACGGAAATCGCGTCTCCGTCGTGCTTCTCGAGGGGCGCGCCACGGTTCTTGCCGTAGCGGCTACGGCGCGCCGGCGGCTTGCGCTTGAGCGCGGCGAGCGCGCGATCATGGCAGACAATATTGCACCTCGCATCGACAGGCCCAATCTTGCGCCTCTCTTGGCCTGGCAAACCGGACAGGCCATGTTCGAAAGCGAATCGCTTGCGGCTGCCGCGGCGGAAATGAACCGCTATTCGACGGTGCCGATCGTGATCAACGATGCTGCAATTGCGAATCTCAAATTAAGCGGTGTCTATCGCGTCGGCGACAATATCGCGTTCGCCCGTTCCGTGTCACAGCTTCTCCCCGTGGTCGTCGAGCATTATCCTGATCATATCGAACTGGTCCGCGACGAATCCCGCATGCCGGAAGGTTGAGGGGACGCGCCTTCCTTCACTTGACGGAAGGGCTGCAGCAGAACGGGGACGTGCGAATGTATCGGGGGCGGGCGGCCAGGTTGCGCCGGGCGCTGGTCGGAAGCGTGGCGCTGTGCGCGCTCAACGCCGGGTTCGCGCGCGCCCAGGAAACAATTATCACAATTCCGGCGCAACCGCTTGCACAGACACTCCGGGACATTGCCCGCGCGACCGGCGAAAATGTTTTATTCACGCCGGACTCAGTCCTTGGTCTGCGCGCGCCGGCGCTCAGCGGAAAGATGACCGCAAAGGACGCAATCGCACGAGCGCTGAAGGATTCCGGCCTCGAAACCATTCCCGACGGAACCGGCGGACTCATTGTCCGGAAGATTCATCCAAGCAGCGAACTCGCAGCACCTTTGGATCAGTCATCGCTGGCGGCACCGTCCGATGTCGAAACTATCGTCATCACAGGGTCGCGCATTCCCGAGACTGGCCTCACCGGCGCAAGCCCCGTGGCCGTGGTGGGGCGGCCGGAAATCGGGTTCGAAGGCACGACCGATGTTACCACGCTCATCAACAATCTGCCGGAGGCCTTCCTGGCGCAGAACGCGAATGTTTCGAACGGGGCGACGGGCACGGACAATGTAAATCTCCGCGATCTCGGTCCCTCGCGCACGCTGGTTTTGGTCGACGGCTCGCGTCTCATGCCCGGCGATCCGCTTGATCCCGCGCCAGACATCAACACCATCCCGACCGCGCTGGTCGATCATATCGAAGTGGAAACGGGCGGCGCTTCGGCCGTCTATGGCTCCGATGCGCTGGCCGGGGTGGTGAATTTCATCCTGCGCAAGGATTTCGAGGGAATCGAACTCGACGGAACATACTCCATCACGCAAAATGATAATAACACGTCGCGGTGGCGGGACCTCACACAGGCCCAGATCGACCAGGGTTCGCTCGGCTACGCGCAATCGCCCTACGGTATCTGGAACGGCGCGACCGAGGACGAGACGCTTCTGATGGGCGTGAGTTCGCCCGACCACAAGGGCAATGTCAGCTTTTATCTTGGCTATCGCAGCATGGCGGCGGTGCTCCAGCAGTCGCGGGACTATTCCGAGTGCACGATTGCAACCACGGGCCAGGAGGATTTCTGCGCTGGTTCCGCCAATTACAATCAATGGCTGTCGTTCGACAACAACGCCGCCGGAAAGCCTTACCAGTTCTTCGAAACCGGCACCGGCAAGCACGGCAGCGGCGCCTTCATCCCTTTCACCGGCAACCCGGACCAGCTCTACAATTTCGATCCGACAAATTATTTCCAGCGACCCGACACGCGCTACACGGGGGGCTTTTTCGCCCATTACGACGCGAACCGCGAACTGACGGCCTATGCCAGTTTCATGATGGCCGACGACAGCACTGTGGCGCAGATCGCGCCGTCCGGCCTGTTCTTCGGGTCGGGTACCGGACCAAGCTCCTCGGTCTATGTCGATTGCGCCAATCCCTACATGACCGCGCAGGAGAACTACTTACTCTGCGGCGAGTTGCCCGGCGACAAAGAGACCACGGTCGACGGAAGAACATTCTGGAACGGCGCGGGAAACGCAGCCGCGCTTTCCGGAAATCCGAACGGCCTCGCAGGCCAGGCCAATCTTTACGTGGCCCGGCGCGACATCGAAGGCGGCGAGCGCCGCTATGCGCTCCGGCACACCTCGTATCGCATGCAGATCGGGGCGCGCGGAGATCTTGGCGGCGGCTGGTCGTACAATGCCTACGCCCAGCAAGGCTTTACCGATCTCGCGGAAAACACCAGCGGCAATTTTTCCACCTCGCGCGTGCAGAACGCGCTCGAAGTAGATCCCGCAACGGGAAAATGTTACGCTGCAGAGCAGGTCGGCGGCGTGCCGGC
>Ga0335074_10009433_pt1 | contig 13638 bp, 10 predicted proteins | sample Lox_Sample_23_FD_206715 | JGI IMG/M metagenome (GOLD analysis project Ga0335074, IMG submission 206715) | Soil microbial communities from Loxahatchee National Wildlife Refuge, Florida, United States - Lox_Sample_2.3 | ecosystem: Environmental > Terrestrial > Soil > Wetlands | place: USA...
CTGCGCCAGCTTGCCCAGCGCCACACCCATCTTCTCCTGATCGCCCTTGGTCTTGGGCTCGACCGCAACCGAGATCACAGGCGATGGGAATTCAATCGACTCGAGAACGATCGGGTGCTTTTCGTCGCAGATGGTGTCGCCGGTGGTGACGTGACGCAGTCCGACGCAAGCGCAAATGTCGCCGGCGTAGATCTCGGTAATATCCTCACGCTTGTTGGCGTGCATTTTCAGCAGGCGGCCAATGCGCTCGGAGCGCGAACGGGCGCTGATATGAACGCTGTCGCCGGTTTTCAGATGTCCGGAGTAGACGCGGATGAAGGTGAGCTGACCGACGAACGGGTCGGTCATAATCTTGAAGGCCAGCGCCGCAAAGGGAGCTCTGTCGTCGGCAGGACGCTCTACTTCCGTGCCGGTATCGGGGTTCTTGCCCTTGACAGCAGGAATGTCGAGCGGCGAAGGCAGGTAATCGACGACCGCATCGAGCAGTGGCTGCACGCCCTTGTTCTTGAAGGCCGTGCCGCAGATCACGGGAAAGAGCTTCATCTTCACAGTTGCGCGGCGCAGAGCAGCTTTCAGCTCGGCTTCGGAAATCTGCTCGCCTTCAATGTACTTGTGCATCAGCTCGTCCTGGTCATCGTTCTCGACCACGGTTTCGACCAGAATCTGATGGAAGGCCGCCGCTTTCTTTTTCAACTCTTCCGGAATCTCTTCAATGTCGTACTCGGCGCCCATCGACTCGTCGTTCCAGATGATCGCCTTCATCGCCATCAGGTCGATAACGCCTTTGAACTTGTCTTCCTGTCCGATGGGGAGCTGAATCGCGACTGGGCGAGCATTGAGGCGCTTGCGGATGGTATCGATGGCATGTTCGAAGTCGGCGCCCATCTTGTCCATCTTGTTGATGAAACAAATGCGCGGGACACCGTACTTATCGGCCTGGCGCCACACGGTCTCGGACTGCGGCTCGACGCCGTGGACAGCGTCGAATACAGCACAGGCACCATCGAGCACGCGCAGCGAACGCTCGACTTCGGCGGTAAAGTCGACGTGGCCCGGCGTGTCGATGATATTGATGCGAATGTCTTTCCAGAAGCAGGTGGTCGCTGCGGACGTAATGGTGATGCCGCGCTCCTGCTCCTGCGCCATCCAGTCCATCGTTGCGGTGCCTTCATGGACCTCACCGATACGGTGCGTGCGTCCTGTATAGAACAGGATGCGCTCCGTCGTGGTGGTCTTACCGGCATCGATGTGGGCCATGATGCCGATATTCCTGCAACGCTCTAATGGAACCTGTCTGGGCACAATCTTTTCCGTTTCTTGCCCGGTAGAGCGAACCTTTAGGTTCGCGTCAACCGCATTTCTATTTGTTTGTCATCCCGACCGAACCGCTTTAGCGGTGAGCGGAGGGACCTGCTTTTCGTCGTCCGAAACTACCGTCCCTACGGGACTCAAGCTATTCAAACGTGCACAAGACGCTGGCCTGAAGGCCAGCTCTACCACCCTTTACCAGCGGTAATGCGCGAAGGCCTTGTTGGCCTCGGCCATGCGATGTACGTCTTCCTTTTTCTTAATCGACGCGCCGCGATTATTGGCCGCATCAAGCAATTCATTCGCGAGTTTGTCGACCATGCCCTTCTCGCCACGGCCGCGGCTGTAGGTCAGTATCCAGCGAATCGCCAGTGAGGTGCGGCGGTCGGCGTTGACCTCGACCGGGACCTGGTAGTTGGCGCCGCCCACGCGGCGGGTCTTCACTTCCAGCACCGGCTTGGTGTTCTCCACAGCCTTCTTGAACAGCTTGAGCGCCTCGTCGCCGCCTTTCTCCTCGAGCTTCTTCATCGCGTCGTAGAAGATGCCCTGGGCGGTCGACTTCTTGCCGTCCCACATCATGGAGTTCACAAACTTGTTGACCAGCGTGGACTGATACACCGGATCAGCCAGCGTCTCGCGTTTTGCGATATGTCCTTTTCTCGGCATAAATCCTCGAACCTGTGTTGCGCATTTAGTAGAGCGAACCTTCAGGTTCGCGTCCCCTCTTGCGCATTGGTAGAGCGAACCTTCAGGTTCGCGTCCACCCGATTCCCCTATTCCTTGTCATCCCGAGCGAACCGCTTTAGCGGTGAGTCGAGGGACCCGCTTTTCGTCCCGTGAATCTGCCGTCCCTAAAGGGACTCAACTCATGTGTCGCCCGGCAACGCAGCGCTAAAGCGCTGCTCTACCCTTACGCCTTCGGCCTCTTCGCGCCGTATTTCGAGCGTCCCTGCTTGCGATTGGCAACGCCCACCGAATCCAGCGTGCCGCGCACTACGTGATAACGCACACCCGGCAGATCCTTCACACGGCCGCCGCGGATCAGAACAATCGAGTGCTCCTGCAGGTTGTGGCCAACGCCGGGGATGTAGGTCGTCACCTCGATGCCGTTGGTCAGCCTCACGCGTGCGACCTTGCGCAGCGCGGAATTCGGCTTCTTCGGCGTCTGGGTGTACACGCGGGTGCACACGCCGCGCTTCTGCGGACAGGACTGCAGCGCCGGACTCGCCGTCTTGTAGTTCGGCGCGCTTCGGCCTTTCCGCACCAATTGATTAAATGTAGGCACTCTTTGCAGCTCCTTAATTTCGTGCCGCCGGCCAAAGCCGGCTCAATTCAGAAACTCATCCGATGCCGATCCAATAACCGGCTCCAGCTGGCCGCGATGGCCGCGATACCTCGTCCGCCTCGGCGACGCCAAAGCGCAAATTCACTTCCTGTGCGGGCTGGGCAGCCAATTAGCTCAATCGCGCACAAACGGCGCTCAGTTTCTTCTGCCCATACTTCCCCAGGCACACTGCCGGGGATTTTGGTTTCCGATCAGGTTAGGCTAACGACGGTGGCACCGTGGTCGTCCCGCACTGGCTTGTCGCCGGATGCGGAGAACGGGAACGAGGGCACTCCGTTTCGTTGCCTCAGCCTACATACCCACCGGAAGCTCCGGCGGAAGCGCAGGCACGTTTCAGCGAGGATGCTCCACCCCAGCAACTCCAGAAACGGGAATCGCTGCGACCCCGGATCTGTAACAACATTCTGCCGGATGGAGATTACAGCAGCACAGCCAGACACTACAGGCAGGCCAAATAGAACTCGCAGAACCCATTTACTATAGCAATCAGGATCGGGTGTCGTCAACCGGTCCAAACCACCATTACAGCCGGACACGTGGAAGTCAGCCCGAACTTTTCGGCCGTGGAGTCATTCTCACCTCGTTCGGGTTTCAGAACTTGTGGAATGCGACACGATCAGCTTGCGGAAACTCGATAGCAGCCTCTACACTTTCTGTTTCCGTTTGCCATAATACAGTTTGCGCATCCGCCGGCGGTGCGGCCGGCGGGGAGGATACATGCAGCGGGTTTCAGTGGTCCCTGTGTTGGCTGCGGTGGCAGCAATTTCTCTTCTAATACTGTTGCCAGCATGCGGCAACAATAATGACGTCGCCGATATCGCCTCGCAGATTGTCGTCACCCCTTCGGTGACTTCGCTGAATCAGGGAGGAGTCGCAACGTTGACGGCCACCCCGGAGAATTCATCGGGAACTCCGATCGCCGCGGACATCACCTTCAGCAGCAGCAACAGCACCGTTGGCAGCGTCTCACCCGGCGGCCTGGTTTGCGGCGGCAGCTGGGACCCTGCTTTCATCAATTGCACCCCTACCTTGGGTTCGGCGGGAGTGGGGCAGGTCACGATTACCGCAACCGCCACGGCGAACGGGGTCAAGGCTACGGCGATCGTTTATGTGCATGAGGTGGTAAACCAGATAAAGGTGTACCTGGACCAGAACTGCACCACCATGGGCCAGCAGGTAAAACTCTACGCTCAGGTGCTCAGCACCACGGCTCCCAACTGCTCCACGACCGCACCCTGCGACATCACGTCTACAGTCGGACCGATCACCTTCGGAACCAATAACAGCGGCATTGTCTCGGTCACCGCAGCGGGACAGCTGATGGCGGGAACTCCCGGCAAAACTACTGTGTTTGCCAGCAATTCGGGTGTGAACAGCATCGGCACTACTTATATCACCTGTCCCGTCGCCACCATCCTCATTCATGACGCGAGCAGTTCAAACACCTCCTTCACGATGGGAGTAGGAGGATCGCAACCGCTGACGGCTGATGTCTACGATACCAACAACCAATACATCAAGCCGGTATTGACCTGGGGATCGTCGGCTACCGCAGTGGCAACGGTTGCGGCTACAGGCTCGGCGGCCAATCCCGGGACGATTACCGGAGTCGCTCCCGGTACCGCTTATGTCACCGCAACCTGCAGCTATCCAAATTGCAATCTGTTCTTGCCCCCGCAATATAGTCAGAACGTGGTTACGACGACCGTGGCGGGAGGCACATCCACGACGGTTTATGCCGCGAGTACAGATTCCACGATGCTGGTACCGTTTCCTATCGACACCGATGTACCCGGCGCCGCGATTACCTTGCCCTACACTCCAAACTCCATGATTGCGGGTCCAGGGGGAGCCAAGATCTACCTGGGTTCGACCACCGCTCTCATGGTTTATGAAGTGAGCGCGGGAACCGTGACCACTCTCTCCGTGCCGGGCGTTATTCAGGCGATTTCTCCGGACGGCAATTACCTGCTGCTGTCGGATACGGTGGGCAATAATCTGAACTACTACAACGTGTCCACCGGCGCCATTACCAGCACGCAACCGGGCATAACGGTGACCTCCGACGCGTATACTCCCGACAGCGCTTTCAACGAGTGGGTTACGGGACCGACATACGGCTTCGGAAGTTCGAGTGGGGCCGCTGCCACGCTTACATTGACCAATGCGGCAAATGCTTTGGACATCATGGCGCAAGGAGGACTGACCTATATCAGCAGCGCCAGCGGGCGGCAAATCTACGTCTACTCCACCTGCAATCAGGCCCAGAACCAGGTGTTGAGCGCCACCAATCCCACTCTGATCAAAGCGCTGCCCAATGGAACCGGAGCAGCCGCTGCCGACTCGCCGAACCTCGATCTGATTTCGACTCCGTCGACCTTGAGCGCCGGATGCCCGGTCACGACCCAGAGCACGATCACTCCTTATAATCTCGGCGCCGGCGCCTTCACCGCAAGACAGATGTTCATGAGCCCCGACAGCAGCCGGGTGTGGATCCTCAGCAATCTTCCCCAAGTGCTCAATTTCAACCTCAGCCAGCTGGCGCCGAACAACGTTCCGTTGGCCGGAGGCGCGATTCCGCTTTACGGTGGAATGACGCTGGACAGCGCTCATGCTTACATCGGCACCAGCGACGGAACGGTGCATCGCATCGACACCAGCACCATGACCGATGTGGCGCAGATCGCGGTTGGGTTGAAGGACTCCAGCGGCAATGTCACGCCGCCGAATCTCGTTTCTGTGCTTCCCTAAAGCAGCCAGCTCATCTGGCTGAATGATCGAGCGGTTCGAAGCGCCCGCTCTCCGGCTGGAATGACCTGACGGAGCCGTCGCCGATGTCGTAGATCCAGCCTTCCAGCGCAAGCTCTCCGCGAGCGTAGCGCGACTCCACCGCCGGATGCGTCTTCAGATTCTCCAGCTGGGTGAGGACGTTGTACTCGGTCAACAGCCTGAGCTTCTCTTCTTTCGACTTCGCATCAGCCTGATGCTCCCGCAACAGCCGTTCACATGCGGATAGCGAATGCCGCATCCAGCTTTGCAGCGCCGGCATGCCGGAGGCACGTTCCGGCTCCAGCAGCGCTTTTACAACGCCGCAATCCGTATGTCCACAAACAATGATCAGCGGCACATGCAAAGCTAAAATCGCGAACTCCATGCTGGCGGTCACCCCTCCGACATGGTCACTGTACTTAGGGACAATGTTGCCCGGCGTGCGCTCGGTAAAGATCTCGCCCGGCCCGGTCTGCAGCAGCACATTGGGAAGGATGCGGGAGTCGGCGCAGGTAAAGAACATCGCGATCGGTTCCTGCCGGTGCTTCAAACTCGCGAAGAGTTCGCGCTGCGCGGGGTACACATCGCGCTGAAATTTGGTTACACCCTCGACGATTTTTGCCAAAGCTTGCTGGCTGTTCATGCGTGCCCCACGCTAGATATATGGATCGTTCGTTGGCGCTACCCGGCGCTGTTCCGCTGAAGCAGCAAGATGCACTCCTTCCGGTAGATGTGGGCGTCCCAAAACACCACAGCTTCCCAGTGCAGACCGGCAACGTCCCGAGTGTACTGCACGATCTTACGCACATCGTCGTCAATCCAGGTGTGGTAGTGAATGCTGTAATCGGATTCCAGCAGGCGGTCCACTTCCTGGCGAAACTCCGGCGTCCCGCGCTTTCGCCCTACAACGTTCTCGACCCAATCCTCAAAATGGGCTTGCTTATCAAAGCCGCTAGTTCCGCTGTCTTCCGCGATGAGATGTTGCAACAGCGTGCGCTGCCGCCGAACGTCAAAGGTGTAGCGTTTATCGGGAATTTTCAGCAACAGAACGCCGCCCGGACGCAGCACTTCATACCAATGCCGGAGCGCTGCCAGCGGAAATGGCAGATGCTCCAGAACATGGCTGGCGATCACGAAGTTCAGGCTGCACGCAGGAAACGGCAATTGCGTGGCATCAGCGACTACGTCCGGCCGCACGACCGCCGCTCTGACTTCGGCGTAATGCCGGTTCAGATCCTCTTTTGAAAGACGATCGACGTAATACACTTTGGCCTTGCCGGGCACGGGAAACTTACGCCACAGAGCGCCAATCTCGACGCCACGCCCGCGAAGATGGCGTGCCAGCAACTTGTTTTCCAGCCAGCGCAGCGGCGCACCTTTACCCATAGAGAGAACTATAAAGCAGGGTCACACCTAGCAGTCCGCGCTCAGTTCCTGCTGTGTCTCACTTCATCGCCACATGCCAGCGTTTTTCCCTGCTAGACTGAACCCGCATGTCGGAAGCCACGAATTCTCTCGCTCGCGCCTCCTCGGCCTACCTTCGTTCGGCAATGCACCAGCCCATCCAGTGGCACGAGTGGGGCGAAGAAGCCTTCGCCGCCGCCAGGCATGAGAACAAGCCCATTCTGCTCGACATTGGCGCGGTCTGGTGCCACTGGTGCCATGTGATGGATCGCGAATCCTACGAAAGCGCTGAGACCTCGGAGATCATCAATCGCGAATTCATCGCCGTGAAGGTCGATCGCGATGAGCGGCCCGATGTCGACAGCCGCTATCAGCTTGCCGTTTCGGCGATCTCCGGCACCGGCGGCTGGCCGCTGACCGTGTTTCTCACTCCCGACGGAAGGCCGTTCTACGGAGGAACGTATTTCCCGCCCATCGATCAGTGGGGTCGGCCGAGCTTCCAGAAAATCCTGATGGCGATTGCCGACGCCTATCGCAACCGTAACGACGAGGTGCTCCAGTCGGCGGACGAAGCCATGCACGTGCTGACCAACGCGGAAAACTTTAGCGGCCGGCAAACCGCGTTTTCGCCGCGCCTGGTCGGGGTCATGGTGCAGTCGGCGCTGCCCATCTTCGACGAGCGCAACGGCGGCTTCGGCAGCGCGCCCAAGTTTCCCCATCCCGCCGCGCTTGATCTGCTGATGGACTGGTACGCGCGCAGCGGTGAAGAACGGGTGGCAACGGTGGTCACAACGACGTTGACGCACATGGCGCGCGGCGGCGTCTACGACCAGTTGGCCGGCGGCTTCCATCGCTATTCGGTCGATGAGCATTGGACGGTGCCGCACTTCGAAAAAATGTCGTACGACAATTCGGAACTGCTGAAGAACTATGTGCACGGCTATCAGGTCTTCGGCTTCGAGTTTTATGCCCATGTGGCGCGCGACATCATCCGCTGGATGAACCAGTGGCTGAGCGACCGCCGGCATGGCGGCTTTTATGCCTCGCAGGATGCCGACATTAATCTTGATGACGATGGCGATTACTTCACCTGGACGCGCGACGAAGCCAAGGCTGTCCTCGGCGACCAGGAGCTCGAAGCTGCCGCGCTGCATTACGACATCGAGTCGACGGGCGAGATGCATCACAACCCCGCCAAGAACGTGCTCTGGGTGCGGGCTTTGCCGGAAGAGGTCGCGTCGCGCATGGGCATTGACATCGCGAAGGCGCTGGACCTGCTGGCATCGGCCAAGACCAAGCTGTATGGGGCGCGGTTGCAGCGGCCGACGCCCTTCGTCGATAAGACCGTTTATGTGAACTGGAACGCCATGTGCATCACGGCGTACTTGCAGGCTGCGCAAGTACTTCAACTCGACGAAGCGCGGAGGTTTGCGTTGCGTTCGCTGGATCGCATTCTCGCGGAGGCGTGGGACGACCAGCGCGGGATGTCGCACGTGATCGCCTACGCGGACGCGACTGCGGAGAAGCGATTCGTTCGCGGCATGCTGGACGATTACGCCTTTACTGCGCTGGCGTGCCTCGACGCCTACGAAGTCACCGGGGCGATCAGCTACTTCAACTTCGCACGGCGGATTGCGGATGAGATGATCAAGCGCTTCGCTGATGCCGACTCGGGCGGATTCTTCGACACGGAAGCATCGCTGCAAGAAAAACTTCAACTCGGCGCGCTCTCGGCGCGGCGCAAGCCGTTTCAGGATTCGCCGACGCCGGCGGGAAACCCCAGTGCTGCGATCGCGATGTTGCGGCTGCACGCCTACACGAACCAGACGCGGTATCACGAAATCGCGGAAGCCGCTCTGAAGGTATTTGCCGGCGCGGCGGAACAGTTCGGGATTTACGCTGGGACGTATGGCATTGCGGCGACATGGCTATCGCGGCCGCACACGCAAGTGGTCGTGGTTGGCGAAGACGAGAAGGCCGGCGCGCTGTTGAAAGCTGCGATCGCGCCATTCGCTGTAAACAAGTCGGTGGTGCATCTGACCGACAGCGAAGCCGTGGCGCAGAATCTGCCGCCAGTCTTGGCGGAGACGATTCCGAATCTGCCAGGGCTGAAAGAGGACAGATCCATCGCCATCGTCTGCACGAATTTCTCCTGTCAGCCTCCGATCGGCAATCCTGAAGAGCTGTCGTCGTTGCTGCGGCAGACGGTGGTAGCGACTTAGGGGCAATCAGGCAGTCTGGCACCGCAAACCGATAGCAGCAGCGCCGGCGCATCGCCCATACCAGACAAACTGGCAAGCGATCAGCTCGACGTCTGGATGTAGGCGCGCATCATTTCCGCCTCACCCGACTTCTCGTCGAGATGGCAGCGCAGCAGATCGCGCAGCGAGAGAAAGCCCACCAGCGTGCGGCCCTCACAGACGGGCAAATGACGCACGCCATGGCTCTGCATCAGGCACATGGCTTCTTCCGAGCTGGCGCCCGGCTCGACCGTGCGCAGGTTTGTGCTCATGACCTCGGCGATACGCGTGGTCATCGGGTCGCGGCCCTCGGTAACGACGCGCCGCATGATGTCGCGCTCGGAAAAGACGCCAACCAGCTTGGCATCTTCCAGCACGGGCACCGCACCTACGTTGCGGTCCACCATGTAACTGGCGGCTTCGAACACGGTCTGCTTCGGCCCTACATAGTGGATGGTGCGGTTGTTGATGAGATCCCGGATGGTTGCCATAGTGCCTCCTATAGCTCTCGACGGAAGGACGCAATAGGCTCGCCCGAGAAGGCGAATGCTTGTGTGTGGATCAGCCCGGGACATCCGAAGGCAGGATTTGTCTGGAGATACCCGGACCGGTTCGCCCCACGGCCAGAGCCAGATCTAAATATGGAGCCGGATCTCGCGACTACCGCGGACACAAGCAGCGCTTGTGCCGGAAGCGAGGAATGGAGCCGAGTATATGCCCAACCCACTGGCGAGGGAAGCAGAAATAAGCAATTCTGCGCAAAATAAAGCGGCCGCTCGAGGCAACCTGCCCGGCAAGACATTCCCGCGCCCGGCTGATATCCTCATGGATTCGATCACCTGACCGGAGGATCAGCACGGTGTCGCAGAGTTTGCAGGGGCGAACAGTCGCCGTATTTGGTGTCGCCAACAAGCGCAGCATTGCCTGGGCGATTGCGCAGCAGATGCAACAAGCCGGAGCGCGCCTGGCCATCACCTACCAGAATGAGCGCCTGAAGCAGGAGGCGGACGAGCTGATTGCCGCGCTCCCTGACTCGCAAGCCTTTCAGTGCGACGTTTCCCGCGACGAAGACATCGCCCGGCTCTTCGAAACACTAAAGGAGCGCTACGGCAAGCTCGACGGCTTGGTGCACAGTATCGCCTTTGCCTCCGCCGAGGATTTGAAGGGCGACTTCGTCGATACCAGCCGCGACGGTTTCCGCATCGCCCTGGAGATCAGCGCTTATTCGCTGGTTGCTCTCGCCCGCGCTGCTCGGCCGCTGATGACCGAGGGCGGCAGCATCATGACCATGACCTACTATGGTGCGGAAAAAGTTGTACCCAAATACAACGTAATGGGCGTGGCCAAAGCCGCGCTGGAAGCCTGTGTGCGCTATCTGGCCTACGACCTGGGCAAGCACAATATTCGAGTGAATGCGATCTCGGCGGGGCCGATCAAGACGCTGGCGGCACGTGGAATTTCGGGCTTTGGCGACATGCTCAAAGAGCAGTCGGAACGAGCGCCGCTCAAGCGCAATGTCGATGTGAATGAGGTCGCGGCAACGGCGGTTTTTCTGGCCAGCGACGCCGGCAGTGGCATCACCGGCGAAACCATTTACGTCGATTGCGGCTATAACATCATGGGATTTTAGAAGCGGCTGCCAGTCGCCGCTTGTCCGCTGCCACGTGACCTTCTGAAGTTAGCGGCAAGCGGCAGCCCATCGTTGACAGCCTAAATAATCAAACTCTAGAATCGGATTGGGGCTGGACGCAGTCACGTCCGGCCTTTCACTTCTAAGCGCGCGAATCATCCACGTGTCTTGCAGCCGGTCTTCGAGCGGCTGTGGTGACATGGTTTTGCGCCGCGTCCGACCGTTGGCGGTGTAGCTCAGGTGGTTAGAGCGACGGTCTCATAATCCGTAGGTCGCTGGTTCGAGTCCAGCCGCCGCCACCAATCGTTTCCGGGCTTGCGTATGCGTGAGGTCCCTCGCTAAGCCTCGGGATTTCGCCAGCGGGCTCAGACGCCCGCTCAACGGCTCAAGTTCGAGTCCAGCCGCCGCCACCAATCGTTGCCAGGCTTGCGTATGCGTGAGGTCCCTCGCTAAGGCTCGGGATTTCGCCAGCGGGCTCAGACGCCCGCTCAACGGCTCAAGTTCGAGTCCAGCCGCCGCCACCAATCGTTTCCAGGCTTGCGTATGCGTGAGGTCCCTCGCTAAGCCTCGGGATTTCGCCAGCGGGCTCAGACGCCCGCTCAACGGCTCAAGTTCGAGTCCAGCCGCCGCCACCAATCTTCTCTCGCAGAGTGTTGCTTTCGCGACCCCTCCATGCGGCTCGCTGCCGCCAGTGAAATCGCGGCGTGAAGTCAATGTCCAATTCCGGTTTGGGCGCGCCAGCATAAAACCCGGCGATAGATTTATAGTCTATTGGCGTTGGAGGCCGGCAACCGGATGGTGAGAATGACAAACATGGGGCGACGAGCAATTGGACAGTTGTTGACGATTTGCGCGCTGACGGCGGTTTTCGCGTGCTGGCAGTCTTCGTCGGTATTTGCGCAGCAGAGGCAGTCGGATGAGGCTTTGCGGGCGCAACGACAGGCCAGCGAGAAGGAACTGGAGTCGATTGCCATCATCGACCGCAAAGTCATGGTGCCGATGCGCGACGGCAAACGCATGCAGGCCGACGTCTATCGGCCCAAGGATGAGTCGCAGAAATACCCCATCATCTTCGTGCGCACGCCCTACAACTTCAATTATTGGGACGTCGAGCTGGGCGCGCCGCGCGACATGAAGCCGGTGATCGATGCGGTCAAGCGCGGCTACGCCTACGTCGAGATGAATGAGCGCGGCCGTTATTTTTCTGAAGGCGACTACGACATTCTGGGCCCGCCACTGACCGACTCGGACGACGAGCTGGACTGGATGTCATCGCAGCCGTGGTCGAACGGCAAGGTCGGATTGATCGGCTGCTCCTCCACGGCCGAGTGGCAGCTGGCAGTGGCTGCGCGCGGCAACAAAGCGCTGGCGACGTTCATTCCGGAGGGCTTTGGCGCCGGCGTGGGACGCGTCGGCCCGTATTACGAGCAGGGCAACTGGTTTCGCGGCGGGGCGGTGCAAATGCTGTTCATGATGTGGCTGCGCGATTACGGATTTCAGACCGGCCTACGTCCTATGTTTCCTGGCGGAGCCTCGCAGCAAGATCTGATCATCGCGGCGAAGTCGTACGATCTGCATCCCCACGAACCGCCGGTCGACTGGTCGAAGGCGGTGTGGTATCTGCCGGAAAAAGACATTCTGAAGTCGGTCGGCGCCGGCGATGGCATCTTTGCCAGCGTCACTCCCGGTGTGACTCACGGCAACATGATCGCGCGTACGCCCAACGATCCGGCCTGGTACAAGGGCGGATTGTGGAACGACAGCATGACCATCAACATCCCGGGGCTGTGGATGATGAGCTGGTATGACGTAAGCATCGGGCCCAATCTGGCGGCCTATAACTACGTCCGCAAAACGGCGCGGCCGGACATTGCGAACGAACAGTATGCGGTGATTGCGCCGGTGTCGCACTGCGCCTACAAGCGCGCTACCGAGGACACGATTGTCGGCGAGCGCAGCATGGGCGATGCACGCCTGGAGTACGACGCCCTGACCTACGGCTGGTTCGACTATTTCCTGAAGGGCGAGCACAACGGCATCCTTGAAAAGACGCCCAAGGTCCGTTACTTCACCATGGGGAGCAACAAGTGGCAGACGTCGGATACCTGGCCGCCCGCCGGCGCGAAGCCGGCTATCTACTACTTGGCCAGCGGCGGCAATGCCAACACCATGTATGGTGACGGCGGGTTGACGACTACGCCCGCCGCCAAGGATCAGCCGGACAAGTTTGTCTACGATCCCATGAATCCGGTGACGACCTATGGCGGCGGATTTTGCTGCATGGGTTCTGCGTACAAGCCCGGCGCGCTGGATCAGCGGCCCATGGAAACGCGCAACGACATCCTCGTCTACAGCACCGGGCCGCTGAAAGAAGGCATGGAGGTAAGCGGGCCGATCGACGTCACCTTGTATGTTTCGAGCGACGCCAAGGACACAGACTTCACCATCAAGCTGATCGACGTGCTGCCCGACGGTACGGCATACAACATCGCCAACAACATCCAGCGCATGCGCTATCGCGAAGGCTACGACAAGCCGCTGGTGTGGATGGAGAAAGGCAAAGTCTACAAAGTAACCCTGCAACCGATGCAGACCAGCAATTATTTTGCGCCAGGTCACCGGCTGCGGGTGGAAATCAGCAGCAGCAACTTTCCGCGCTTCGATCGCAATCTGAACACCGGCGGCAACAACTACGACGAGAGCCAGGGAGTGATCGCGCACAACCAGGTGCACCACTCGCAGGAGTACCCGAGCAGCATTACTCTAAGCGTGGTTAGCCATTAGGCCTCAAGATGTAGTTTCTCTGAACCGGAGCCCACGAGGAAAATCTTGCAACAAGCCGGGAGCTGCGGTTCCCTGCGCTCCTGCCTTGGGCTTGCCGGCTGCGTAGTCGGCCGCGATACCCATAACTTGCGCTGTTCTCTTGTATACCCTACCCCGGT
>Ga0335074_10009434_pt1 | contig 13636 bp, 11 predicted proteins | sample Lox_Sample_23_FD_206715 | JGI IMG/M metagenome (GOLD analysis project Ga0335074, IMG submission 206715) | Soil microbial communities from Loxahatchee National Wildlife Refuge, Florida, United States - Lox_Sample_2.3 | ecosystem: Environmental > Terrestrial > Soil > Wetlands | place: USA...
GTGCACGCGGTCTCGCTGAATTATCGCGACCTGATGGTCGTGGAGGGCCTCTACAACCCGAAGATGCATCTGCCTCGCATTCCTTGCTCCGATGGCGCGGGCGAAGTTGCCGCTGTGGGCGAAGGCGTGACGCGAGTGAAGCCGGGCGACCGCGTGGCCGGCATTTTTATGCAGAACTGGATCGACGGCGATCCGGATGTGCAGAAGATTCGCGGCGCGCTCGGCGGCGATATCGACGGCATGCTGGCCGAGTTCGTGGTCCTGCGCGACGAGGGAGTGGTGCGCGTCCCTGAACACCTGTCGTACGAGGAAGCCTCGACGCTGCCGTGCGCGGCCGTGACCGCATGGAACGCGGTGGTCCACGCCGGGCGCGTGAAGGCCGGCGATGTGGTCGTGGTGCAGGGAACGGGCGGCGTGTCGATCTTCGCGCTGCAGTTCGCAAAGATGCTCGGCGCGCGGGTGCTGGGAACTTCGAGCAGCGATGAAAAGCTTGCGCGTGCCAGGACCATGGGCCTCGACGCGGGCGTGAATTACCGGGCCACCCCCGAATGGGACGCATGGGTGATGGACCAGACCGGAGGACGCGGCGCGGATCTCGTCGTGGAAGTGGGCGGCGCCGGAACCTTTGCGCGTTCGCTGCGCTCGCTCCGCATCGGCGGCTCTCTGGCGCAGATTGGCGTGCTGACTCAGTCCGCGGAGGGTCTCGAGGTCCCGTTGCTCCTGCACCGCCAGGTGCATTTGCGCGGCATTTACGTGGGATCGCGCGCCGATTTTGACCAGATGAACAGGGCGATTGCCCAGCATCGGATGAAACCCGCAATAGATCAGATACTTAGCTTCGAGCAGGCGCCGCAGGCCCTGGAGAGGATGCGTTCCGCAGCACATTTCGGCAAGATCGTGCTACGCTTAGCGCCTAAAATTTAAGAAGGATTCGGGCGACATTTCCACCGGTTTTGCATCAGAAGGATTGCGCACCCATCAGAGCCGTGGAAAGGAGCGCAAGATGAAGACTTTTTTTAATTGCCTGCACGCGGTTCTCAGCTTCTTCGCGGAAATCCTGTTCGGTTGCAGCCATGCGCGGCTGACGCGTCCGTTTACGATCGATGCCCAGACCTATATGGTGTGCCTGGACTGCGGTAAGCAGATTTATTATTCGGCGCAGGAGATGCGGCCGCTCAACGCGTGGGAAGTGCGTCGCATGAAGGCTGCGCAGGCGGGCGAGCTGAAACTGATGCCCGCACCCGTCATACCCCAGCTGGTGCCTTCGCGGGAACGTGAGCCGAAGATCGCTGCCTGACCGGATCGGGCCATGACTGGAAGACGAAAGGAGCGCACGTGCGCTCCTTTTTGTTTAAGCCGGGACCGGGCACAGGGGTCTAAGATGTTGATAACTCTTTCCCGATGGGTCGCGCTCTTCTAAGTCGGCTGGCATTGGCCGCGGCGGCGATCGCCATGGCCGGTTGCGGCACCATGACGTTTCCTGCGCAGGCGGGCGGCGGCCTTGCTCTCAGCGCGTCGGCCACATCGGTGTCGACCAACGGTCAGATTGCCCTTCGCGCCTCGGGTCCGATGGGCGAAGCCGAAGCTGTCACGTGGAGTGTCCTTTCCGGCAGCAATGCCCCTGCGCTGGGGCAGGGGCAAATCGATGCGTCCGGGATTTACACGGCGCCGGGATCGCTCTCCTCGGATGAGGTGACCGTGCGCGTTGAGGCGCGCCTGGCAACCGATCCGGCCGACGCAACGTCGATCCTGCTCACCGTTCGGCCGGGATTTGTCCAGCCGCTCCTGCCGCAGGATATGGCGCTGACGCCGGGCGCCAGCGCCCAGGTGACGGCCGAGATCGCGGAAGTCAATGCGGGCAGCGTCAGCTGGTCCCTGGCCTCCTCGCCCGCGGGCAAGGAGACAACCCCGCCGGGCACTCTCGGGACCCTGAACGGCTCTGGCTGCCAGCGCAGCGAGGATCGTTTCACAACCTGCACCGTCACCTACAGCGCGCCCGGCGGCATTCCCGCGCAGCCCGTGTATGTCGTGGGAAAGGTCAATGGCGACGGGGCAACGACGCCGCTGCGCGTGCTGGTGGACGACCGCGGAATTGTGAGCGATCCGGTTACAAATCAGGTCATTCAGCCGGGGATGGCCGCCATGGGAACTTCCGGCGGGAATGACGGCGACTACGACACCTACCAGGACGGTGACGGCGATTCCTATGTCGCCGATTGCTGCGGCGGAACTCTGGGCGCGCTGGTCCAGGACGACCAGAAGAACGAGTACATCCTCAGCAACAACCACGTGCTCGCCGAGTCGGACCACGGCCAGGCGGGCGATGCGATCGATCAGCCGGGTTTGATCGACGGCGCCTGCACCCCTCTCAACCGCCCCGGCTCGACGGTGTTGCCGGTGGGAACGCTGAAGTACTTCGTGCCGTTGAAGTCGGCCCAGACAAATGTGGACGCGGCTCTGGCGCTGGCTGCTCCCGGCGCGGTCGATTCCACCGGAGCGATCCTGGGCCTGGGCTCCTCCGGCCCTGATCAGCAGCTCACCGCTGCTCCGCCCATGGCCGGTCGCGGCGAAACGCTCAATGCTTCCAACCTCGGCATGGACGTCGTGAAGAGCGGACGGACGACGGGACTGACCTGCTCGAACATCGAGGTGGTTGCGCTCACGGTTAAGGTCGAATATTACAAGGACTGCGCCGAGACCCAGCCCTACATTACCAGGACATTCACCAATCAGATCGGTATCGGCGGATCGCACTTCACCGACAGTGGCGACTCTGGCGCGCTGCTGCTGGACGCCTCGAATGCGCAGGCGATTGGCCTCTACTTCGCCGGTGGGACCGATGGAGATGGTCACGGTCTGAGCGTGGCGAACCCGATCGGCGATGTGCTCCACGAACTCGGCGAGCAGGCCGGCAGCCGCCTGACGCTGGTAGGCACAAACACGCCGCACTCGGTCTCCTGCCTGCGCTACGATCCCGCGGTGCCTGCGGCTCCTCCGTCGATCAGCCCAGCTCTGACGAGCCAGGCAGAAACCGTGGCGGAGTCCATCGCGCCGGTGCTCCGCGACAATGGAGCGCTGGGCGCAGCCGCCGGCGCCAGCCTCGACAATCGCGGCGAACCGGCCGTGATCGTTTATGTGCCGAATACAAGCGTGAGCGTCCCGCAGACCATCGATGGGCTGCGCACGCAGGTGATTGTCACGGATGCGGGTGCGCTGGCCCGTGGCGATGCTCCGTCGATGCCCGCGCTGGAGCCGGGACTGCATCTGACGGCATCGGCGCTGGCGAATGCGAAGGCCGTCGAGGAGCGCGTGGCGCCCGGACTCATGACCGATCCGGCCATCTTCGGCGTGGGCGTGACTCAAAGCCGCGACAATCCGGCTGAGGCGGCGCTGCTGGTGCTCGTGGACATCGGGCAAAATCCCCGCTCCATGCCGCAAACGCTCGACGGCCTGCGCGTGCAGTATCTGCGCCTGCACCGCTTCCACACCACGCGCTCGCGCGGAATGGAGCCCGAGCGGCAGACGGCATGCTCGCTGAAGGGTCTCAGGCCGGCGAGCAGCGTGCAGTAATCAGCAACCCGCCAATTATGCCTGCAATGCCGGCATCGTCTCCGGTGCCGGTGTCTCTCTGCGGAATTCGCCTTCCCAGCGCGCGACTACCGCGGATGCCAGGCAGTTGCCGGCCACATTGATGGTCGTACGCCCCATATCGAGCAGGGCGTCGATGCCCAGGATCACCACGATGGGTTCAGTCGGCAGCCCGAACAGCGAAGCCATCGCCAGCAGGATGACCAGCGAAGCCCGCGAGACCCCGGCCACTCCTTTGCTCGCCAGCATCAGCACCCCGACCATGACCAGCTGGCGGCCGAGGCTCATGGAAATGCCGGCAGCCTGCGCGGTAAAAACGGACGCGATGGCGAGATAGATCGCTGAGCCGGCCATGTTGAAGGTGTAGCCCGTGGGGATGACAAAGGCGACGATCCCTCGCGGTACGCCGAAGGCTTCCATCGACTCCATCGCGCGCGGCAGCGCCGCCTCGCTGGTGCTGGTGGCAAAGGCGATCGTCGCGGGCTCGGCGACAGCGCGCAGAAATCCGCGAATCGGGATGCGGGCCAGCAAAGCAGCCGGCAGCATCGCGACCAGCGTGAAAACGGCCAGCGAGACGTAGACCGTGAGCGCCAGCTTGCCGAGATTGAGCATGACGCCGAGCCCCGAGTGGGCGATGGTGTACGCCAGTGCGGCGCCGACGCCGATCGGCGCGTAGTACATCACATAGTTTGTAAAGACGAACATCGCGTCGGTGAGCGACTCGGCCAGGCGAAGCATCGGCGCGCGCTTGCTCTCGCTCAGCCGGCCCAGGGCAAGTCCGAAGAAGACGGCGAAAACAGCGACCTGCAGAATGTCGTTGCTGGCGATTGCGCTCGCGATGTTTTCCGGGAAAATGTGAACGAGGAATTGTTGCCACGAGAGCGAGGACTGCGTCGCGATGGCTCCCGGCTGCGCGGCGGCGTGGGTGAGGCCGAGTCCAACGCCGGCGCGGGAGATGTCGATGGCCGCCAGGCCGATCAGCAAAGCGATGGTCGTGAGGGCTTCAAAATAAATTAGCGATTTCAGTCCCAGCCGACCAACTGTGCGGCTGTCGGCATGGCCGGCGATCCCCGTAATCAGCGTTCCGAGGATCAGCGGGGCTACGATCAGCCGGATCAGGCGCAGGAAGATGTCGCTGAAGACGCGAGAGCCCAGCGCGATATGCGGCGCGTCGATGCCCAGTTCGATTCCGGCGAGCATGCCGACGAAGATCCAGCCGGTGAGCGAGCGGCGGCGCGCTGAAGCCCAGGCCAGCAGCGCCAGTGCGGCCAGGCGCAATGCGATGGCGGCGACGTGCGCAGCGGGCCAATGGTGCCCGCCCAGCGCCCCCACCGCGTAGAGAGCAATCCCCGCAGCGGAAAGCGCACCGGCAGGGCGCTTTCCCGAGCCGGAATGGGGCACCCCCGAGAGCATGGAACAGCCAGCATATACCGTTACCGAGCGCTCTGGTGGGCTATTCTGAGAGACAGGAATCGTACTGATGCGTGCCCAGATTGCAGCTGTTTTCCTCGCGTGTTTTGCCCTTTCCGCCGCATCGCCCGCGCAGATGCTCGATCCCCTGGCGCCGAAGCCCTCGACCAGCCAGGCAGGGAATCCGCTGACGGATCCGACGCTCTCCCCGGGCGTCGAAATGCTCTATCAGCTGGATGCGAAGTTCTCGGATGACACCGCCAAAGGCGGAGGGGCCGCGTTTGCCGCGTGGTTTGCGCCCGATGCGGTGACGCTCGCCAACGGAAAGGCTCCGGTGGTGGGACACGATGCGATTGCCGCTGCGGCCACCTGGACCCCGGCGAGTTACCAGCTCACATGGATTCCGGAGGGCGCGCGCCTCGCCGCCTCGGGCGACATGGGCGTCACCTGGGGGCATTACACTGGGGTCTCGAAAGATCAGGAAGGAAACGCGGTAAAGACCTCTGGCCGCTACATGACGGTGTGGAAGAAGCAGCCCGATGGTCAGTGGAAGGTGGAGCTGGACGCGAGCAACGATGGGCCGGCGGCGGACTGTTGCAGGCTGCGATGAGGAATTATGCGTGAGGCTCGGAATTCAGTGTCGCCGTCTGGGGTGCAGCGCTCAGGCGCGCTCCTGCCGCCAGCTGAGGCAGGATCTGGTGCATGGTGACGATGATCGCGACCGCCGGCTGGTCGCCGGCGCAGCGGTAGCCATGCGAGGTCCCGGCGTCGAAATACACGCTGTCTCCGGATTTGAGCGTGTGGGCGCGATCGCCGTGCTTGATTTCCAGCTCGCCTTCGAGCACATAGAGGAATTCGTAGCCTGGATGCACGTGAGGGCGAACTTCCTGCCCGCCTGCAACCGGTAGAAACTCGGCGTAATAAGGATCCAGCTGCCGCTCAGGCACCATCCACGCCAGGCTCTCGAAGTAATACGTGGGGTGGTCGACTCCGGATTGCGGCAGACGCACGCGTTCGCTGCGCCGATGGAGGCGAAAGAGCGGGTGCGGCTCAGGTTCGAAGAAATACGAGAGGTCTCGTCCGAAGACCATCGAGATGCGCGCCAGGTTGCGCAATGTGGGGACCACGCGCCCCGTTTCCAGCTGAGATAGAAAGCTGGCCGAAAGTCCGGTCAGCCGGCCCAGTTCCACCAGACCCATGGAGCGCTTCAGCCGCAGGCGGCGAATGCGCTCGCCGATGCGTTTCTCCGCAATAAATGCCTCGGCTGTGTGCGCGGTTTCCGGTGGAGGTTCAAAATGTGGGGCAGCAGGTTCAAGATGGTTCGGCATGACTTTCCCGAAGAACATCAGCTGAATTTCTGCGATGACCGAAACTACCAGAATGTTACCCAAATCACAAGAAATTTCGATGTTGTAAATATGAAGAACCGGCAGACCTGGAAGAACCGAGACCGTGGACCCCTCCCCGCCGCCTGCCCATGGGATGCAACTTGTTGCGTCTGCGGCGGATGGCGCCCGTAAAAAATGCTATACGCTGGAGAAGCATGAAGCGCGCTGCATGGAGCCTGGCTCTCTTCGGAGGGGGTATCTTTTTGGCGGGATGTGGCTTGGCGTCGAACCCCCAGCCGCCGACCCTCTGGCTGCCGGAGCCGGTGAAGAATCTGACCGCCGTACGCGCTGGAGACCAGGTCGAGCTGCACTGGACCATGCCGCGGCACACGACGGATCAGGTGGAGCTGAAGGGTCCGCAGCGGGCGCACGTGTGCTGGATCGAACCAATGAAGACCGCGCAGCGCTTCGATGCAAAGGCCTGCCACGCCGATGGCGATGCCGAGTTTCCTCCCGACAAGCCGGCCGCGTTCACAGCACAGTTGCCCGCCGAGCTGGCGACCGGAGCGCCGCGCGCCGTCGCTTACTTTGTGGAGCTCGAAAACCATGCGGGCAAGACCGCGGGCCTATCCAATGCGGCGTGGATTGCCGCTGGAACCGCTCCGCCGGCGGTGTCCGATCTGCACCTCGAAGGCGTGCCGAATGGGGTCCTCGTGCACTGGCCTCCCGGCGCTGCGGAAGCGGGGATGGTGATGCGTCTGCGTCGAACCCTGGTCGTCCAGCCGAAGGCTCCCAAACCCAAAGAGGAGAATGGAGCGCCGCCGCCGTCGCAACAGACTCTGGAAGTGGATCTGAGCAGGAGCGACGAGGGTGGAGCGCTGGATCCCGATGCGACGCTCGACCATGTCTGGCGTTACACCGCCCAGCGTGTGCTGAAGGTCGACGTGGACGGGCGCACGTTGGAGATTGCCGGCGCAGCCTCGGAGCCGGTGACCATCGACGCGAAAGATGTCTTCCCGCCTGGCGTTCCGGCGGGCCTGAACGCGGTTGTGGATGAGCAGACGAAGGCTATCGACCTCTCGTGGACGCCGGATACGGCGCCGGACCTGGCCGGTTACTTCGTCTACCGCAGTGACCCGACCGCAGGCTCGGGTTGGGAGAAAGTTTCAGGAGCGGCGCCCGTCGTGCCGCCCTCCTTTGAAGATCGAAATGTGGTGCCGGGACGCCGGTATGCGTACGCGGTAAGTGCGGTAGATCGTGACGGCAACCAGAGTGCCCGCAGCAGCGCCGTCGAAGAGGAACTGCCGCAGTAACTGGCCAACGCGGTCCCTCGGCATCCGCCGAGCGGAAGGTGGACCGGGAACGAATCGGGAACGGAGGCATCCATGAGGTATTGCCGTTTTCAAAAAGAAGGATGGACGCAGTACGGGAAGATTGCAGAGCGCGACGGGGAGTTGTGGATCGAGCGAGTGCTGCCTCCGTGGCCCGAGGAACCGTGGGCTCGCGAGGCAAGCGGAATCTTCACGCCGACGCCGCTCTCCAGGGCGAAGTTGCTGGCGCCCGTGGTGCCCTCGAAGATCGTCTGCATCGGCCGCAACTATCGCGAGCACGCCGCCGAGCTCGGCAATGAGGTGCCAAAGGAACCGTTGCTGTTCCTGAAAGCGCCCTCGGCGGTGATTGCCCCGGGCGACTCGATCCGGATTCCCGTGATCTCGCAGCGGGTGGACTTTGAGGGCGAGCTGGCCATTGTGATCGGGAAGCGCGCGACGAAAATTGGCAAAGATGAGGATGTGCGGCCTTACATCCGCGGCTATACCATCGTGAACGACGTGACCGCGCGCGACCTGCAGAAGTCCGATGGCCAGTGGTCGCGAGCCAAGGGCTTTGACACGTTCTGCCCCATGGGACCGCTGGTGACCGACGAGATCGATCCCGAGGTCGGTCTGACGGTAACCACACGGCTGAACGGCGAGGTGAAGCAGCAGGGAACCACCCGCGACCTCATCTTCAGCGTGGCCGCGCTCTTGCGCCACATTACCGCCGCCATGACGCTGCTCCCGGGCGATGTGGTCCCGACGGGTACGCCGGCCGGGGTTGCTCCCATGAAGCCGGGGGATACCGTCGAAGTGTCGGTGGAGGGAATCGGGACGCTTAGCAATCCGGTCGCCGCATAACCACCTGCGACGGGCGGCGCGGGCCGGGCATCACATAAGCAGGGCACGGGTGTTTACTGGAAATTGTTGGTGCCGCCGAACGGCGGGGACCTGGCTGCGGCAGCGAATGCCGGATAATGGACTGAAAGAGGAGGAATGATGTCGAAAAGCCTGCTTGCACAGCTTCGCGAGATGACGACGGTCGTCGCCGACACCGGCGATATCGATGCGATTGAACAGGTACGGCCGCAGGATGCGACCACCAACCCGTCGCTGCTCGCTGCGGCGGCGCAGATGCCCCAGTACAGCAAGATTGTCAACGACGTGCTGCTGGATGCCAGGAAGCAGCTCGGCGACCAGGCCGGCGACTCAAAAGTTACGAAGCTGGCCTTCGAGAACCTGGCCGTCGCCTTCGGGAAGCAGATTCTGCAGATCGTCCCGGGACGCGTCTCCACCGAGGTGGACGCGCGCCTGTCGTACCACACCGAAGGAACCATCGCGCAGGCGCGGTCGATCATTCAGAAGTACGAGAGCGCAGGTGTCTCGCGCCAGCGCATCCTCATCAAGATCGCGTCCACCTGGGAAGGCATTCGCGCCGCGGAGAAGCTGGAGCAGGAGGGGATTCACTGCAACCTCACGCTGTTGTTTGGGATCCATCAGGCGGTGGCGTGCGCCGAGGCAAAGGTGACGCTGATTTCGCCTTTCGTCGGCCGCATCCTTGACTGGTACAAGAAAAGCACCGGCAAGGATTACCAGGGTGCTGACGATCCCGGCGTGCAGTCGGTCACGAAAATTTACAACTACTTCAAAAAATTCGGCCACACCACGCTGGTCATGGGCGCGAGCTTCCGCAACACCGGCGAACTGATTGAGCTGGCCGGATGCGATCTGCTCACCATCTCTCCGCACCTGCTCGAGGAACTGGATTCCACCCAGGGCAATCTGGAGCGAAAGCTCGATCCGCAGCGTGCGAAGACCATGAACATCGACCGGATCCCCATGGACAAGGCGACCTTCGACAAGATGCATGCGGCCGACCAGATGGCCAACGACAAGCTGAAAGAGGGGATCGAGGGATTCACCAAAGCGCTGGAGCAGCTCGAGCAGTTGCTGTCGAAGCGGCTGAGCGAGCTGGAAGCAGTCGGCGCCCGCTGACCCGGTGACCGATCGAGAAATCAAAGGCAGCCCCGCGGGGCTGCCTTTTTTGCGTCTGCGGGTAGTATGTTGGAGAGATTCCAATCGCTGAGGCCCCATGTACGGAAAAAGAGCTGTGGTCATCCTCGCGGCGGCGCTGTTGGCTTTGCCGCTCGCTTTCGCGAAAGAAAACGAGGGGAAGATTCAGGACGGTATCGGGAAACTGCGCTCCCTGCCGGATACGCAGCGCCCCGCTGCGACCATCGAACTGGCGAAGGAAGTGGCTGCGCTGCCTCCCGGCAATGACAAAGTGAGATTGGCGGATGACCTCGCGCATCTGGTCACGGAAGGAGATCAGGGCCAGGAGGCACTCCAGACCGTGGCCGATACCTTGCGTCAGGCGCTGACGGAAACCCCGCTGAAAGCAAAGAATGGAAAGCCGCCCATGCCTTATATGGATGTGGCGCGCCTGGTTCGATATGAAGATGTGACCGAATCCTGGACCGATCCACTGTTCGTCCAGGCCCAGGCGGTCCTGGTGCAGCAGGACGCGGAAATCCAGAACGCGGATTTCACGCTGCGCGACATGCACGACAGGAAGGTGACGCTGTCGGCGCTCCGCGGAAAGATCGTGCTGGTGAACTTCTGGGCAACGTGGTGCCCGCCGTGCCGCCTGGAAATGCCAAACCTGGACGCGATCGCGGCTCATTTCCCTGACGATGTCGTCGTATTGTCGATCTCCGAGGACCAGCAACCGATACAGGTCAGCGAACTTCTTAGCCGCGTCAAGTACCACCCCGTCGTGTTGCTGGATTCCGACGGCAAAGTCGCACGGCAATTCCACGTGGACGGGATTCCGCGAACATTTGTGTATGACAAGACCGGCAAGCTGGTGGCCGAGGCCATCGATCAGCAGACGCAGCGGCAGTTCCTCGCCATGCTGCAAAAGGCGGGACTGCAGATTTAGCCGATAAAGTGGCTGACCAGGACAAAAGGCAGCCTGCAAGGCTGCCTTTTCCGTGCGGCCGCAGGGCCTAACTCGAAGTGTGCGAAGCCAGCGTCACGGTAACCACGTCGTCCGGCGTCTTGGTCGTACCCCCGTCCGACTGCGGATGGAATTCAATGGTCATCGTGGTCGCGTTGACGATCACCCGGAGATAGCCGTAGTCCGTGTCGTCGTAGCTTTCCAGCGTTAGCGTGGAATCGATGGTGTAGGGCGTCCGGTACGTCCCGCTCATCTTCTCCAGCGGTGAATGTCCTCCGCAGCCCGCAACGATATAGGGAATCGTCATGCCGTTGACCGACCGCGTGTAGCGCTGGTAGTTGTGCGCGTGGCCGGAAAACACCGCGTGCGGCCACACGCCGGCCGCCGTGCAGGCACTGTCGATGTCCGCGAGCATCCCAGGGCTGCCTCCGTGGACCGATCCACCGGTATAGGGCGGATGATGCGTGGCGATGATGACCGCGCCGGCAAAGCTCTCTGACTGGACGCGCTCGAGCGCAGCGGTGAGAAATGCCACCTGGCGCTGGTCGAGCGTCGGATAGGTCCCGCTTTCGTCGGAGATGACACCCGGATCTTCGAGAACGTTGCTGTACACGCCCAGGATGCGGACAAACGGAGCTTCGAGCGTGAAATAGACGCCGGGCTCCGTCATCGTGGTGCGCAGCAAACCCCCGGCATCCGGAGCCTGGGCAGGTGTCGCACAACAAAAATTAGCAAGAAATGCCGCCAGCGAAGCCGCGGGATCGCCCTGCCACACCACGCCGTCGTGATTGCCGGGAATGGCAATGATGGGCGCAGGATAGTTCCGATAAGGCTCGTAGAACTGGTCGTAGTAGTAGGCAGCTTCGCCGAAGTAATAGACCACATCGCCGAGGTGATAGAAGAGCGAAGGCACATCGGCGGCGTTGGCCTCGTTGAAGTCCGTGACCATCTTGTCCGAAACGAGGTTCTGCGTCTCCGGACCCTTGGCGCTGCCGGTATCGCCGACGCAGTGAAAGACGATCTGGCCGGAAGCCGTGATGGCGCCGGTTTTCGCCGTTCCCTGGCTCCCATAAACCTGCTCCAGCGTCAGCACCGGCTCAACGGCGTTGCCGGTAGGCTGCGGAACCGCCTCAACCTGAGCGATCTCCTGCTCATTCTGGTCGGTTACCGGATCTTTGAAGCCCGTGGGATCAGGCGACGGCGTGGGCTGCGCAAAGACGGGATTACCAGAAGGGCTTGCAGCCCGGGTCGCGCGGGCTGACCGAGCGGGATATTTCTTTGTGCCGTGTGTCGGCAGCGTATGCCTGGGCATCGGGGGATCTCCTGCCAAGAAGCATAGGACACTTCCGCAGCCCCGTGATGGAATCCGCCGTGAAATTGCTCAGCGCGGATACTGCAGACTGCCAGCCGGCTTGCGGTCTCCGCCGGAAATGCGTTTCGGTCCTGAATTCCGCGCGCTAAGACGCCGGCAGCCTCCGCCGGAGTTAGCCGGCCTGAGCTGACGCGTGAGGTACCGCTTCGCACTTGGACTGCCCGAGTGCCAAAAATCCGCGCCAGGTATCTGCCCAGGCTCTTGATTGGCGCAACAGTTGCAGTACAGTCCCGTTCATAGTAGCAGCGAGTTTCGTACGCCGGACCGGGGAAGTTAGCCGCAATCCCTCCCGCCGGCCGAACGAAGCAGCGCGGAGGAAGAATGATTTCCGAACACCATCCATTGCGTCAGCTTTTTCAGGAAGTCGTCACCGGCTGCTACCACCGCCACAGCGGGATCGACGATCCGAATGTGACCGGCTACGTGGCCGGCCTGCTTACCGAATTCAGCTCCACGGATCAGATCTATTCCATTCGGGATCCCGAAGGCCGGCCCCTGAAAGCCATCCACGACATGGTCGCCGCTTCCGATCCGGTGTTCGGCCCCGCGGCCTCCTTCGACGAGGAGCGCCACGTTCGCCGCCATATCGGCGATTACGCGCTCTTCGCCACCGGTATGTACCCGGAATCCATGGACATCTGGCGCCACAGCGGCGGTTCGACTTTTCTTGAGACCGTGCGCACCGGCAAGGAGAGCTACTACATCGTCTCGAAATTCGATCTGTTCGAATACCGCGAGGAAGCGCCGCTCTTTGCCCGGCTGTCCGCGGAATTCGAGCGTTGCATCTACGGCCTCACCCGCGTGCGTGAGGAACTTGACCGCATGGGGCGCCTGACACATTAGCGCCAGCCCGCGCAGGCAGCGCCGGAAGTTACGCCTGGTTCGGCGGCTGGCGCAGCCGTCGCCCGCAAACCGAGTGGATATGATCGGCCCGCCTCTCCAGGGCTAAAGCTTCCTCGACAAGCTCAAATTCGCGCGCAATCCGCCCCGCCGAACGCAGCGAGTCGACCGCCAGTTCGCATCGCCAGCGTATCTCGCGCTCATCGCGCAGCTCCTGCACTCCCTCGTAAGCGCGTTCCGCCTGAGCTCTCAGCTGATCGATGCTGGCGCGGGCGTCCGCTGAAACCTCCGGCGCCGGTGGCGGCTCCCGGTGCGACGAGGCGCACTGCACGCAGCAGATCGGATTCGCCTGCTCCTCGATGAGCACGCGCGAGGTGGGCGATATCCATACGGGCGCGCCGCAGTGGAAGCAGTGCCCCTGGATCGATCCGGCAACGTGCGCAGCGCTCATCTCCGCAACGCGAGCACAGATGACCATCGACGCCTCGGCTGAAGGTTTCCGGTTTGGATCGGCGGCGCTCTGCAGCCAGACCGGCGCAACCTGAGCCGCCCGCGCCACCCGGAAGACGTTGCAGCGGGCCTCGAAAAATGCCGCTGCGGAAACCGGGCGGTTGCTGTGGCGATGCGAATCGACGGCGGCGAGGCACTCCTGCAGGAAGCGGTCCGCGCAGGGCTGAAAATCGCCGACCGGCAGAACCGCCGAAATTCCCTCGCCATCGACCAGCGCCGCGACCCGCAGCAGGTCGTGCATGCGCAGAAACTCCAGCACCGGCCACGCGGGCGGACCTTGCAAGAGGTACGTGGTCGGGTCAGGTTTGCGGGTGCC